>Ga0299906_10000574_pt1 | contig 33476 bp, 24 predicted proteins | sample RVTome_14_FD_200259 | JGI IMG/M metagenome (GOLD analysis project Ga0299906, IMG submission 200259) | Soil microbial communities from uranium-contaminated site in the Upper Colorado River Basin, Wyoming, United States - RVT145D125 (version 2) ...
GTGCTCGAACGCGGCCGCGACGACGTAACCAGCCATGCGCTCGTCGGTCATGTGGCGTCGCAGCTCGCGCCGGAACGCGTCGGCGAACGCGGCCTGCCGCTCCTCGTCGGATCGCTCGTCGCCAAGCGAGGCGCGCACCATGCCCGCCGTGGTCTGCAGGTTGTCGAGCAGCGCCGCCAGGTGTGCCTGCGTGTCTGTCGCCGGGCCGAAGTGGGTGAGGAACAGCGTCCCAGGCGACCACGCGCGAATGCGGTCCACGCTGGCGGCCCACAGCTCGAGATCGATGTCCGGCGGGGGCGTCGGCGGCAGCACGTAGCCGCCCTCGATGCGGACGCCGGCGGTGTCGCCCACGAAGGCCACGTCGCTCGATGGATCGAAGTAGCTCACGTGATGCGATGCGTGCCCCGGCGTGTACGCCACCTCGAAGACGCGGCCTCCGGCCTCCACCCGCTCGCCGCCCGTCAGCACGGTCAGGCGGTCCCGAGGCACGGCGGCGAGCTCCCCCCACAGCTCGTCCATGCGATCGCGATAGATCCGCCTGGCGCTCTCGAGCAGCCGCGTCGGGTCCGCCATGTGCGGGGCCCCGCGCTCGTGGACGAGGACCTGGACGTGCGGATGGGCGCGGACGATCGTCCCGGTCGCACCGGCGTGGTCGAGATGGATGTGCGTCAGGAGAATGTGCCGCACGTCCGGCCAGCGTACGCCGTGCCGCTGCAGCCCGTCCTCGAGCGCGGCCAGGCAGCTCGTGGGACCCGGGTCGATCAGCGCGACCCCTGCCGGGCCCTGGACCAGTCCGGTGGCGATCACCTTCGCCCGCCCCCGGAACCGCAGATCGATCCACGAGAGCCCGTGCGACAGCGTTCCGCTCATCTCCCGGAGTCCTCCGCCTGCAGGTGCGCCTCGGCGATCGTCCATCGCCCGGCCTCCTCGACCAGCCCGATCGTGAGCTGCCGCGCGCCGGCCTGCGCCGTCCCGGTCTCCTCGTACGTCGTCACCTGCGCCGTCGCCCGGACGAGTGCCGCCGCCGGCGAGACGAGCTCGGGGGGATTATACTGGGCGATCTTCCACCAACGAGAGATGGCAGCCCCTGCGGACGTGCTCTCGACCGTTGCCCGGCTGGTGGCGGAGGCGCAGACCCTCCAGGACGTGGTCGCACGTCTCGCCGCCACCATGCGGGAGGTCATCGCCTTCGACCGACTGCATCTGCTGCGCCTGGATCGCGCCGAGTCGTTCGTGCTGTACGTCGTCGGCGCGGACGGCCGCGTGGAGAGCAGCCAGCATCTCGTGGGCGACCCGGCCACGCCGTTCGACGACACCGATCCCGCGGTCGCCTCGCGCGTGCTGTGCACCGTCCGGCACGGCCCGCACGTGCACGGCGCGCTCTGGTTGACCTCGAGCCAGCCGGACGCGTTCACCGCCGCCGACCAGGCGCTCGTCGACCGGGTCGTCGACCTGCTGGGCCTTGCCGTCGATCACAGCGTCCGGGTCGAGCAAGAGCAGCTCCGGCGGGAGCGCATCGACAGCCTGCGCGCCCTGCTGCACACGATGGCCGGCGCGCTCGACTTCCGCGCCGTGTTCGATCGCGTCTCGGACGTGGTACGGGGCGGGCTGCCGCACGACATCATGGTGGTCACCTCCTGGGGCGAGGACGGCGAGTCGTTCCGCATCTACGCCATGGCGGGCGCCACCGTCGACGAAGCGGACTTCTGGGAGCCCCGTGCGCTCACCGGCGACGATCTGGCCCAGCTCCACCGGGACGCGTACGTGGTGCACGACGTCGAGGCGGAGGTGGGCGACGACAGCCTGCGCGGCCGCATCCTGCGCCAGCTCGGCGTGCGCTCGGCCCTGCGGGTGCTGATGCCGCTCGGCTCCAGGGTCTTCGGCTCGCTCTTCTTCCTGTCTCGCCAGACGGATCGCTTCAGCGAGGACGACATCGACTTCGCGCGCCGCGTCGCCGATCACCTCGCACTCGCCCTCTCGCACGCGCAGCTCGCCGAGGCGGCCCGGCACGAGGCCGAGTCGCGCGAGACCGCCGCCCGGCTCGAGGCGCAGGTCGCCAGGCTCACGCGCGAACTCGAGGCACGAACCGGTCAGCGACGCGTGGTGGGCCACTCCCGGCAGTGGCGCGACGTGCTGGCGCAGGCCGCCCGCGTCGCGCGCACCGAGACGACGGTCCTGCTGACGGGCGAGTCCGGCACGGGCAAGGAGGTGGTCGCGCGCTTCATCCACCACGCCTCCCGGCGAAGTCAGGCGCGGTTCGTCGCCATCAACTGCGCCGCCCTCCCGGACCAGCTCCTCGAGTCCGAGCTGTTCGGACACGAGCGCGGCGCCTTCACCGGCGCCGTTTCGACCAAGCCGGGGCGCATCGAGGAGGCCAGCGGCGGCGTGCTCTTCCTCGACGAAATCGGTGAAATGGCGCCCATCGTCCAGGCCAAGGTCCTCCGCGTGCTCGAGGAGCGCGAGTTCACGCGGCTGGGCGGCACGCGGGTGCTGCACGCCGACATCAGGGTCATCGCCGCCACCAACCGCGACCTGCACGCGGCGATGCGTCGCGGCGAGTTTCGCGAGGACCTGTACTACCGGCTCGGCGTGTTCGAGATCGCGCTGCCTCCGCTGCGCGACCGGCTCGGCGACGTGCTCGAGCTGGCCGACACCTTCCTGGCCGAGATCGGCGAGACGGTGGGTCGCCCCGCGGCCGGTATCGCACGCGACGCGCGCGAGCAGCTCATGGCCTATCCCTGGCCCGGCAACGTCCGCGAGCTCCGCAACGCCATCGAGCGGGCCGTCATCCTCGCCGACGGCGGCGTCATCCAGCGCGAGCACCTGCCGGTGGCGCCGGGCCGGCACAGCGAGAAGCCGGGCGAGGGGGCCGGCACCGTGCTGCCGGCCGGCGGCATGAACCTCGACGCCGTCGAGCGCTCGCTCGTCGTCCGGGCACTGGCGCAGGCACGCCAGAACAAGACGCGCGCGGCGCGGCTCCTGGGACTCACCCGGTCGCAGCTCTACTCGCGCATCGAGAAGTACGGCCTCACGGGGACCGAGTCGTAGCGCCGCGCTACCGCACCCGAACGGTAACCGCCTCGGTCAGCCGCGTCGTCACCCGCGCGCCGGGACCCAGCCGGACCTCCTCGCCTCGCGTGGCGAGCACGACACCCGTGCCGCCGGCACCGCCGATCGCCGCTCCCTTGGCCGCGCCGCTGCCGCCACCGACAATCGCCCCCACGGCGGCGCCGACGCCGGCGCCGATACCGATCTTCTTGGCGTCTTCCTGCTTGGTCGCCTCGGCCTCGTGCGCGATCGTGGCCGTCTGGATGGCGTAGCCTTCGCTGTCGTGCCGCAGCGAGTCGAACCGGTACGCGAGGCGGGCCACGCCCTTCACGCGGCCGGACTGCGCCGCCTCGGTCACCACGCCGGTCAGCTCGGTACCCGCGGGCAGGACTTCCCTGCCGTCCAGCACGACGGCCTCCCGCAGGGTGGCCCGCACGCGGTCCTCCACGCGGCTCGCGTCGGAGGCGATCGCCGAGGCGAGCTCCAGCGGCAGCGTCGTCCCGGAAGGAATCGTCACCTCACGCACGACCGGCGCCGACGGTCGGGCCGCCGCGGGTCGGGGCGCCTCGGCCGCCGCGATCTCACCGGTCGCCTCTCCCTCGGCCGCCTCGACCATCTCCCCGGTCGAGCCACCGCAGGCCGCCGTCACGGCGGCAAGCGTCACCACTGCAAGCCACGACGTCATGCGCCATCTGGTCACGTCTTCCCCCCCGGCCGGCGCCACGCCGACCTCGAACACACCAACGATGTCTGCCGCGCACGCTTTTCGTACGCGGACGGACCGGAAGCACCCTACTCTCCACGGTGTATGCGAAAACTCTGCCGTTACCAACCGAGCGATCTGCTACCGTGAGAGGAATGCGCACACCACTGCACGTCGTGGCGATTCTGCCAGCCCTGGTGCTGCTCGCCGCGCCGGCCGCCGCCCAGCGGCTCTCCGGCGACGTCGTCCCCGAGCACTACACGCTGTGGTTCGGTCCCGACCTCGATTCCGAGACCTTCGCCGGCCGCACGACGATCGACGTGGTGCTCTCCCGTTCCTCGACGGCGATCACGCTGCACGCGGCCGAGATCGCCTTCGACGAGGTCACCATCCGCGCCGCCGGCCGCGCGCAGACCGCCCGCGTCACGCTCGATCCGGCGACCGAGACCGCCATGCTCGCCGTGCCCGACACGATCCCGGAGGGCCCGGCCACGATCGAGATCGCCTACACCGGCATCCTCAACGACAGGCTGCGAGGCTTCTACATCAGCGAGGCCAACGGCCGGAAGTACGCCATCACGCAGATGGAGGCCACCGACGCCAGGCGTGCGTTCCCCGCCTTCGACGAGCCGATCTACAAGGCCACCTTCGACATCTCGCTGACGATCGACGCCGCCGACGCGGCGATCTCCAACGGGCTCCAGCGCTCCGACACGCCCGGGCCGGAGCCGGGCACCCACACGCTCACCTTCGCGCGCACGCCGAAGATGTCCACCTACCTCGTGGCCATGCTCGTCGGCGACTTCGTCTGCCACGAGGGGGCCTCCGACGGCACGCCCATCCGCGTCTGCTCGACGCCCGACAAGCTGCCGCTCACCACGTTCGCGCTCGAGGCGACGGAGCACCAGCTCGCCTTCTTCAACGACTACTTCGGCATCGACTACGCCTTCGGCAAGCTCGACATCGTGGCCGTTCCCGACTTCGCGGCCGGTGCCATGGAGAACGCGGGCGCGATCACGTTCCGCGAGCGGCTGCTGCTGCTCGATCCGGCGACCTCGTCGCTCGACGCGCGCAAGCGGGTTGCCGCAATCATCTCCCACGAGCTGGCCCACCAGTGGTTCGGCAATCTCGTCACGATGGCCTGGTGGGACGACATCTGGCTGAACGAGGGGTTCGCCACCTGGCTGGCCAGCAAGCCGCTGGCGGCGTGGCGGCCCGAGTGGAGGGTCGAGCTCGACGACGCGGCCGACACGCAGGGCGCCCTGGGGATCGACGCCCTCGGGTCCACGCGCGCCATCCGGCTGCACGTGGCGACTCCCGCGGAGATCAATCAGGTGTTCGACGGGATCGCCTACGAGAAGACCGCCGCGGTCCTGAGGATGATCGAGCGCTACGTCGGCCCCGACGAGTTTCGCCGCGGCGTCACCTCGTACCTGAATCGGTTTGCGTACTCCAACGCCGCGGGCGAGGATTTCTGGAACGAGCTCACGCGCGTGACCGGGCAGCCCGTCGACGCCATCCTCGGCAGCTTCGTCGAGCAGCCGGGTGCGCCCGTGCTCACCGTACGCGACCGCTGCGAGGACGGGCGCAGCGGCGTGGATGCGACGATGGCGCGATTCACCGGCTCTCCTGGCACCACGCCGCCACCCCAGACCTGGACCTTCCCCGCCTGCATGCGCACCGGGGATGCGGCGCCGCGGTGCGCGATCGTCGCCGAGCCGCGGCAGACGATCGGCCTCGAGGGATGCGGGCCGCTGGTGGCCAACGTCGACGCCCGGGGCTACTACCTGACCGAGTACACACCGGAGTCGGTCCGCGAGCTGGCCTCCGTCGCGGCGACACTGGCACCGGTCGAGCGGGTCGGCCTGCTGGGCGACGAATGGTGGATGCTCCGCGCCGGCCGCCACGATGCCGGCGTCTACCTGGACCTGGCCGTCGCGCTCGCCGCCGACGAGACCCCTGCCGTCACGTCGGCCCTGGCGGGACGGCTGCGGACCATCGGCGAGATCGCACGGCCGCCGGACCAACCCGCCTACGAGGCGTGGATCCGGGCTGCCTTCGGTCCGGCACTCGACGCGCTCGGGCTGCCCGGCGCCCCCGATGACGACGACGAGCGCCAGCGCCGGCGGGCCACGCTGCTCGCCCTCGTGGGCGCGACCGGCAACGATGCCTCGGTCCAGCGACGGGCGCGAGAGCTGGCCGGAGCCTACCTGTCCGATCCCCGATCGATCTCCGGGACGCTGGCCTCCACGGTGCTGAGCGTGGCGGCGCTCTCGGGCGACGCGGCGCTCTACGACCGCTACCTCGCGCGCCTGGACGATCTGGCCGCGCAGCCCGAGGAGTACTACCGGTTCTTCGGGGCGCTGGCTTCGTTCCGCGAGCCGGCGCTCGTCGCCCGCACGCTGGAGCTCGCCGTGTCGGAACAGGTGCGGTCCCAGGATGTCGCCACGCTCGTCGGCGCGCTGTTGACGCGGCCCGACAGCCAGGATGTCGCGTGGACGTTCACCAGAGACCGGTGGCCCACGCTGATCGAGACGCTCGGCGAGTTCCAGGGGGTGCCAGGCATCATCGGGGCGCTCGGCGCCTTCTGCTCCGCCGCACGGGCCGACGAGGTGCGGGCGTTCTTCTCCGCCAATCCGGTGCCTTCGTCGGAACGCGCCATCCGCCAGGCGGTCGAGCGAATCGAGAGCTGCGCGAGGCTGTCGGCGCGCCAGGCCGAGCCCATCGGCCGCTGGCTGGCCGGCCGCTGAGGACGCCGGTCGGCACAGGGTCCTGAGCCGGGCTACCGCGGGAAGGCCTCGGGCGCCGTGTCCAGATAACCCTCGCCCTCGAGCGCGCCGAGAAACGCCACCAGGGCGTCGATCTCGTCGTCGGTGAGCTCGAGTGGCTCGAGCCGCACGTCGAGGGCCGGATTGCTCACGCCTCCACGACTGTAGTGGGCCACGACCTCACGCAACGTCGCGATCGAGCCATCGTGCATGTACGGCGGATGCTTCGTCACCTCGCGCAGGGACGGGGTCTTGAAGCGGCCACGGTCGGCCGGATCGCCGGTCACCGCGAAGCGCCCCTCGTCGGCGAAGACTTCCCGCTCCTCGTCCCAGCCGACACCGAGGTTGTGGAAGCGGCTGTCGGTGAAGTTGTTGCCGGCGTGACAGGGCCGGCATCCCGCCCGGCCGAAGAAGAGCTCGTGCCCGCGCTTGACCTCCTCGGAGACGGCCGTCTCGTCGCGCTCGTAGCGCCACCGGTCCCACGGGGAGTTGCCGCTCATGCGCGTCTGCTCGTAGCTGACGAGGGCGCGGGCGATGCGCTCGCCGGTGATGCCGGGGCTGCCGAAGGCCTCCTCGAAGTACGGCGCGTAGCCGGCGATCCCGGAGAGCTTCGCGACGAGCGCCGCCGGCTCGTGCCCCATTTCGATCGGGTTGACGATCGGCCCCATGGCCTGCGCGGCCAGCGAGGACGCGCGCCCGTCCCAGAAGAAGTGCGGGTACAGCGTCTGGGCCTGATTGACGAACGACGGCGCTTTTCGCGTGCCGCGCTGGCCGTCGATGCCGGTGGACACCGGGGTGGGCTCGGAGAACGCGTGCTCCGGCCGGTGACAGGTGGCACAGGCCACCGTGTCGTCGGCCGAGAGTCGCGTGTCGTAGAACAGCCAGCGGCCCAGGCGCACGCGCGCCGGTGTCGGGGGATCCGGCAGCTCGGGCAGGACGATCTCGGCGCCGAGCGGCGCCGCGGGCAGCGGCACGACGGAGTTGGCGGCCTCCCACGGCGGCGCCGGCGCGCAGGCGGCCGAGACCAGCACCACGGCCAGCACCGCGCAGCGACTGAGGCCTGACGTGTCGTTCACCTGCACTCGAGATTGTACAATCGCCTCCGCGCGGGCCGATCCGCGCCCGGAGAAAGGAGTCGTCGGTGGAGCATGCCATTTCGGATCTCGTCACCCGCTACGAGCGGGGCAGGCTCACGCGGCGCGAGCTCGTCGGGGCCCTGACCCTCGTGGCGGCCGGCGGCGCAACCGCCACCGCCGCGCCGCTGCCGTCGGCCACGATCAACCACGTCTCGGTACTCGTGAGGGACATGCAGCGGTCGATCGACTTCTACACTCGCGTGTTCGGCCTGCGCGTGCTCAACGAGGACCGGCCGAACCAGATTGCCCGCCTGGGCACGAGCACGGTGCTCGTCTCGCTGCGCGTGGAGCCGCCCCCGGGGCTCGTCGACCACTTCGCCATCGGTGTGGAGGGGTTCAACCGGGAGGCGGTGACCCGCGAGCTCGAGGGCATGGGGATCACGCCGCAGGAGAATCTGGAGTTCGGGTTCCACATCAAGGATCCCGACGGCGCCAACGTCCAGATCACCGGCCCCTGACCGATCCCGGGCCGGCCGGTTTGCTATAGTGGCGCTCGCTCACTGTGTCCCGGAGGACAGCCGTATGAAGAACGACCTTTCCACTCGACGCGCCCTGATGTCCGGGCTCGGCGTGGGCGCCGCCGCGCTCGCGATCGGCGCCTGCGCGCAGGGACAGACGCCGGCCGGGAGCGGGGCCCCGCTCACGACCGCCTTCCGGCCCACCCGCCACCCGCAGGACGCCTGGATGGACGAGCTCCCTGGCCAGCATCGCGTCTTCATCGACGCCTCGACGGCGAGCGGCGCCGGCGAGAGCATTCTCTACGCCAACAACCTGTACGTGGCCAACATGGAGGGCTACCAGCTCGCCCCGCAGGACCTGGCGATCGTCGTCTGCCTCCGCCACTTCGCGACCGTCTTCGCCTACGAGGACGCGATCTGGGCCAGGTACGGCGAGGCCTTCAGCAACCTGCTGCAGTTCACCGACCCGATGACGAACAAGCCGCCGGTGACGAACCTCTTCAACTCGGCCGACTACGGCATGGCCATGCCGAACATGGGCAACACCATCGCCTCGATCGCCGGCCGCGGGACGCAGTTCGCGGTGTGTCAGATGGCCACGCGGTTCATCTCGGGGCAGGTGGCCACGGCCGTCGGCGGCGATGCCGACGCCGTGTACGAGGAGATCACGTCGAGCCTGATCCCGAACAGCCATCTGGTCACGGCCGGTGTCGTGGCAGCCAACCGTGCCCAGGAGTACGGCTACAGCCTGCTGACGGCACTCTAGCAGTCAGCGTTCCTGCCTGCAGGTGCCGGAATCGGGGATCGAGCGTCGAGGGCCGCGAACCGGGTTCCGATGACGCACGTGGAAACGCGCCTCGTGTACGCGCACGGCCTGGCCGCGCTCGCCACGCTGCTGGTGGCCGTGTCGTTCGGCATCGTCGTCTCCCTCCAGCTCCTCCTGCCCGATCTCGGCGCCGACGTGCCCTGGCTGAGCTGGGGCCGGCTCCGGTACGCGCACACACAGGGCATCATGCTGGGCTGGCTGGGCAACGCCTTCCTGGCGTTCCTCTATCACGCCGTGCCCATCCTCACCGGGCGCCGGGTGACGAGCGTCCGGCTGGGGCAGTGGCTCTTCGGCCTCTGGAACCTCGCGGCCGTCGTGCCGGGCTGGATCCTGGTCCTGGCCGGCGTGAGCCAGCCGCTCGAGTGGGCCGAGTTTCCTCCGGCCGTCGACCTCGTCATCGTGGTCGCGCTGGTGCTCGCGGCGGTGCAGTTCCTGCCGCCCTTCTTTGCGCGGGGCCTCGAGTACCTGTACGTCTCGAGCTGGTACGTGATCGGCGCGCTCGTCTTCACGCTGCTGGCCTACCCGATGGGCAACCTCGTGCCCGAGGTGGTGCCCGGCGCGCAGGGTGCCGCCTTCAGCGGCCTGTGGATTCACGACGCGGTGGGGCTGTTCGTCACGCCACTCGCCCTCGCGATCCTCTACTTCGTCATCCCCGCCTCGACGGGACGGCCCATCTACAGCCATTTCCTGTCGATGCTCGGCTTCTGGCTGCTGTTCTTCGTCTATCCGCTCAACGGGACGCATCACTACGTCTTCTCCGTCATCCCGATGGAGGCACAGGCGACGGCCATCGCCGCCTCGACCGTCCTTGGTATCGACGTCGTCATCGTGGTCGCCAACCTCCTCCTGTCGCTGCGAGGCGCTGGCATCATCCCGCGGGAACCCGGCCTGCGCTTCGTCGCCGCGTCCACCGTGTTCTACCTCCTCGTGAGCGTGCAGGGCTCCGTCCAGGCGCAGATGGCCGTCAACCAGGCGGTGCACTTCTCGGACTGGGTCATCGGGCACTCGCACCTGGCGATGCTGGGGTTCGCGACCTTCGCCGCCGCCGGTGGTCTCGTGCACGCGTGGCAGCGCATCCCGTGGGCCCGCTACAACGCGCGGGCGATCGACTGGGCGTTCTGGCTGCTGCTGGTTGGCGTGGTGATGATGGTGTCGGCGCTGACAGTGGCCGGGCTCGTGGAGGCACGGCTGTGGCAGTCCGACGCCCCGTGGCTCGACTCGGTGCGGGCCGCCCGCCCGCTCTGGGTGCACCGGTCGCTCTCGGCGGTGCCCATCGTCGCCGGCTTTCTCACGCTGCTCGCCGGACTGACGACCGGCCCTCGTGGCGGGGGCCTCACGGCTCTGGGGCTCGGCAAAGAGGCCGGTGACCCGCCCGAGGTCGCCGCGCGGATCGCCGTGCCGGCGGGGCAGGCGTCATGAGCCCGTCTGCCGGACGGGCCGTTCGCATGTCCTATCTCGTGGCGTCGGTCGCTGGCGTGGCATTCTTCGTCCTTTCGGTTGCGCTGCTGGGGGTCTGGCCCGCCCGCGTGCTCGACGAGCAGACCGCGGCGATGGCGCCCGACAACCCACTGCCGCTGACCCGCAGCGAGCAGCGAGGGCGCACCGTCTACGCCCGCGAGGGCTGCGCGTACTGCCACACGCAGCAGGTGCGGTATCTCGCCGCCGACGTCCGGCGCTTCGGCCCCGCGACGCTTGCATGGGAATCACGTCTCGATGTCCCGCACCTGATGGGCACACGACGGATCGGCCCCGACCTGTCGCGGGAATCGGGCGTGCGGACGGCGGACTGGCAGTTCCTGCACCTGTTCGATCCGCGGGCGATGGTGCCGGACTCCGTCATGCCGCCCTACCGCGCCCTCTTCGACGGTGCGCCGGACCGGCCCCGGCAGGACGCCCGGGACCTGGTGGCCTATCTCGAAAGTCTGGGGAGGGCTCGCGAGATCGCCGGGCCGGAGGGCGAGGCGGCCGCCCGCGCCGGGTGCGACTGCCCCGACGACCGGATGGCCGAGCTCGCCCTCGCGGCCCCGCCGCCCACGGCCACGCCCGCCCGTCCGCGGCGCGGCGATCCGGTTCCGACCCTCGACGGGAACGCCGATGGCGCCCGCGGCCAGCTCCTCTACGATCGCGCCTGTGCGAGCTGCCACGGTCCGCTCGGCCAGGGCGACGGGCCGGCGGCGCCCTGGCTGAGGCCACCGCCAGCCAATCTGGCCGAGCACGAGTACACGCTCGCACGTCTCGCCGACGCGCTGTGGAACGGCGTGTCGGGCACCTCGATGCAGGCGTGGCGTGACCATCCAGTGGACGATCTGGCGTCCCTGGCCGCCCTCGTCCGCAGCTTCCAGCTCGAGCGCCGCGAGACCACGCTGCCCGACTCCATGCTCGAGACCGGCCGGCGCGTCTACGAGGCCAACTGTCTGCAGTGTCACGGCCCCGATGGCGGTGGGGACGGCGCGGCCGCCGCGGAGCTGGCCATCGCCCCGACGAACTTCCGGCTGCAGCGCCCGTCGATCGCCCGCAGCGTGCAGGCCGTCCGCGAGGGCGTCGATGGAACACGCATGGCACCCTGGACGAGCCGACTCACCGAGGAAGAGATCGTGGCGGCCGCGCGCTTCGTGAGGCAGTTCTTCATACGCGACGCGGCTGCCCGGGAAGGCGCGCCGTGATCGCCGGTCTCATCATCGGCGGCTCGATCGCGTTCGCAGTCGTGCTCGGGCTCGCCTGGCTCGGCAGCCCGGGCTTCCGGGCCTGGCTCGAAGCCCCCAAGCACCGGTTCCAGAGCCGCGTGCGCGACCACGACCGGCGTTCGGCGTATGCTGATCCCGACGGAGGACGGTCCACGTGACAGCGCGCACGGGCAGCGGCCTGGCCACCATCGCACTCGCCTGCGTGGGCCTGGGCCTGGCAACGGTGGTCGTGGCGGTCGTGCTCGACGACGCAGCCGGCGCGGGCTCGACGCCCGATGTCGCGCCTGTCGTCACCGCGGAGTACGGCGCGCGTCTGATCGCCGACACGGCCGCGTTCATCGGTCCCGATCACGCCGATCCCGCCATGCGCTACAGCGGCACGCGCATGGCCTGCGCGTCGTGCCATCTGGGCACCGGCACGGAGCCGGGCACGCTCTCCCTGCTGCAGGCGGCGGCGCGTTACCCGCGCTTCTCCGGGCGCGACGGCGGCGTTCGCGATCTGCAGGACCGCATCAACGGGTGCATGGAGCGGAGCCTGAACGGCCGGGCGCTCCCGCGCGACAGCCCGGAGATCCTGGCCATGGTCGCCTACATCGAGTCGCTGGCCGATCGGTGGGCCGCCATGGGCGAGAGCCAGCGCGTCCCGACGGAACAGCCCGCCTTCGCCGCGCCGGACCGGGCGGCCGATCTCGACGCGGGGCAGCGCGTCTTCGAGACGCGGTGCGCCATCTGCCACGGCGCCGACGGCGCCGGTCTGCCCGCGGCCGGCGGTCCCGCACGCGGCTACGTCTTCCCTCCCCTCTGGGGACCGGACAGCTTCAACAACGGAGCCGGCATGCACCGCGTGCTGACCGCCGCCCGCTTCATCAAGGCGCGTATGCCGTTCGGTGAGGCCGACCTGACCGACGAGGAGACCTTCGACGTCGCCGCCTACATCAACTCGCGCCCGCGTCCGGAGATGGCCGATCTCGAGCGCGACTATCCCGACAGGGCCGACAAGCCGATCGACGGCACCTACGGCCCCTTCGCCGACGACTTCCCGCTCGAGCAGCACCGCTTCGGGCCGTTCCGGCCGATCGAGGAGCACTACGCCGCGCAGCGTGGGGCGGCGGACGACATCGACACGGACCCGGCCGATTGATCGCCGCCAGGCGCCCCGCCCGGAATGCGTTGACAACGCGCCGGCACGGGCGTATGAATGACGGTAGCAGTCGCCCAGCGCAGGAGGCAGCCATGGATACGCCACCGGGCCTGCAGGGCGCGCCGGAACGGACCTGAGGGTCTATCCTGAGGTTCTGGCCGACGCGCACCAAGCGAGACGACAACCGACATTGAATCCTGGCTCTTGCCGGGATGCGTGCCACGGCACGCGGAAACGCCCGCTACCCAGCCCCACTGGGTCGGGCGTTTCATTCGTACGGACCCCGTTCCCACCGTGCCGTATACTGCCCCGGCCTTCGCGATGCCCTCCCGCCGACCTCAGCCATGACGTTCATCGCGGCGCTCATCTCGGCCCACCTGGCCCGCGGCCAGCACCGCAGCAACCTCCAGATGATGTCTTGAAGCCGCTGCAGAGCGGCGGTGGGCTGATCCTGATCGGCGATCGCGAAGCGGAAGATCGCTTCTTCGCCCGCTATACGTAGCGCGGGGTGACCTGACATATCCGTATGGGGGTCGGGCGTCGTCAGCGACGCCCGACCCCATTACGGATCTGTCAGGTCAGCCGCTACACGTGACGCCAGGTGGTGTCGATGACGTCGGCCTCCGAGCCCATGGGCGAGTACCGGCGACGGCCGGCAACCGCCTCGCGGTGGAAGATCACGGCCGCGGGCGGGCACAGCCGGACGAAGAGGTCGAGCCCCGCGGTGACAATCGCCAGATCGTCGAGCTGACCCAACCCGGGCAGGAGGTCCGGAACGAGATCGATCGGCCAGACGACGTACAGCCCCACCAGCACCGGCAGGATCTTGAGCCGGGCCGGCACGCGCGGCTCGCGCACCAGGCGCACGGCCAGCCGCACGTGCGACACGATCGAGAGCAGCAGTCCAGGCTTGAGCCGCCACGCGGAGAACCGAGCCATCGCTACCTGAATTTCCCTCCCGCCTCCCGTAACCCTACCCTAGCACGACGGCCACGGGGTCGGAAGCGGCAAGGGAGACCGATGAAGTCGGCTCGTCGAGAACTGCTCGAGCCGCAAGCGAGACGCTCGAGTCCGTCGACGCGCGGCTGATCAGCGCTGGGACTCGGCCGCAGCGCGCTCGCGGCGTTGCCGCTCTTCCTCGAGGCGCCGCTCCGCATCTGCGATCTGCATCCGCGCGCGCTCGAGCTCCATCTGCATCTCCCTCAGTAGGTCCTCGAGCGCCCGTCGCTGTTCAGTGGACTGCGTGGCCTGCTGCCGCAGCATCTCTGCAGTATCGCTGGCACGGGCGCGTTGCTCCGCCTCCGACTGCACGCGCCTCTCGAACTCCCTCAAACGCGCCGTGACGTCCTGTTCGCGCGCCGCCTCCTCTCGCGCCCGCTGCACCGACGCCTGTGCGTTCTGCCGGTCGGCGGCGCGATGCGCGATCGCCCCGAGTGCCTGCGCGGCCTCGGCGCGTACATCCGGCGAGGTGTCCTTGAGCGCCTGCGTCAGCGCGTCCACCGCTTCGGACCCGCCCAGACCGGCAAGCGCCTGCACGGCATGGAGCCGCACGTTCTCGTCTTCGTCCTTGACGGCCATCGCCAGGGCGGCCACGGCTCGACGCTGGGTGTCGTCGGTCTGCGATTGCGCCGTTGCTGCCTGCACCGCGGCGACAAGGGGAGTCTCCGCGCGCACCACCCGCGTCGGGACGCCGGCTGATCCCGGCTCGACCGCGGCCTCGCGGGTCACCGGTCGTGGCGCAATCGCAGCGCTCCCCGGACTGGCCGGCACCGGCACGGGCGCCCGTGCCACCGCCCGCGCGTCCACTTGTGGCGCAGCAGCGGCCGTCACGCGCAGTGTCCCGAGCGGCAGGGCCACCGCCATCACCGAGGCGACGAGCAGACCGCGCGAGAGCGCCGACAGTCCGCGCCGGTTCGCACCCGGATCCAGAATGGCCCGCAGCCGCGTCTCGAGCTGCGACGGTCGTGCCATGCCGACGGTGCCCCACCCCTCCGCACCGGCCAGCGACGGTCGGAAGTCCCGCGCGATCTCGACGAGATGATCGGCGTACTCCGGCCCGGTCGGTCCGCAGGTCAGCACGACGTCGTCACAGGCCCGCTCCTGCTCGATCCGGAGCTGCCGGACGGCCACGTGGGCGAGCGGATTGAACCAGTGCAGCGCGGAAACCACGCGCGCGAGCAGCTGCACGGCGACATCCCGGCGCAGCACGTGGGCCAGCTCGTGGAGCAGCACCACGCGCCGCCGCTCCGGCGTCCACGCGGCCGCCCCGGCCGGCAGCAGCAGGGTGGCCCGCCAGAAGCCGTGTACGGCTGGCATCGTGGCCTGCCAGGAGAACCGCAATGTCACCGGCGACCGCAGCCCGAGCCTGGCTGCCGCATCGGCGAGCGACGCGGCCCAGGCCGCGTCCGTCACGCGCTCTCCGCGGCGAGCGATCCACCGGCTCCGCGCCAGCCCCGCCACGAGCCGCACGAGCCAGACCGTGAAGCCAACGGCCCACGCGATCGCCAGCGCGAGCGCCGGCGAAAGGGAGGACACCGTCTCTCCGCTCCCGCCGGAAGGCTCGACCCTCGGCTCATTGAACGCCACCGACGCCGGCGTGACATCCGTGACCACGTCGCGCGCCGAATCCGGCTCAGCCCGGGAGTCATCGGCCGCGGTGACGTCACCCGAGGCGGACGGTGCCAGGTCCACTCGTGGCGCTGCCACGGGGAGGTCACCTGAGGGCGTGAGCAGGCGCAGCTCCCACGATGGTCCGTAGTGCGCCGCAACGGGCAGCACGAGTGCCACGAGCAGGGCCGCGGACCACACCGCATGTCGCGACGCGGCGGACCGCCGACGCATGAGCACGGTCGTCACCCATGCAGCCGCGAAGACGACCGAGACCATCGCGATCACTTGCACCAGCAGCTCGAAGGGCATCACCGGTCTCCTTTCCCGCGCGGGTCGTCAATCAGCCGGCGCAGCCGCGCCAGCTCCGCCTCGTCGAGATCAACGCACCGGCTCCGGGCCTGCCGTCGACGGGGGCTCCGGTCTGGTAGGCGCTGGCTCGGGCGTCGTCGGCGCCGGCTCCGGCGTGGTGGGCAACGGCTCCAGCGTCGTGATGGCAAAGCCCCCCGTCTCCTCGGCCAGCAGCCTGAGCGCGCGCTGCGTTTCACGAACGTACCGGTCCCACTCCTCGACAGATCCATCCGACTGCAGCGACAACTGCTCGAGCTCGGCCGAGTAGCGCGCCTGCTCGAGCTGCTGCAGCGCCTCCTGCAGCTCTGGATGGCCCGCACTGTAGTATCGCTCCCGGAGCGCGGCGACCTCTCTCTCGAGCTGGTCCACGCGCGCGGACCCGACGGTGACGTAGACACGACCGCTGGCGATGCGCCCGAGCGCCCGCGCAGCCTCCTCGCGCACCTGCGGGTCCGCATCCCCCAGCGCCGTCGTCAACGCCTCGACCACATCGGCGCTCGCGTGCCTGCCCAGCAGCCTCACGGCCTGCCGCCGCACCTGAGGACTCTCGTCCTGCAGCGCCGCCGTCAGCGCCGGCACGCTTCGCTCGGCGCCGGCGATCCTCGCGAGCGACAGGAGGGCGGCAAGGCGTACCGGCTCGTCGGCGTCCCGGGTCGCCCGCAGCAGGCCCTGCACGGCCTCCGACGTGTCGAACATGCCCAACTGGCTCACCGCCTGGCGCCGGATCGACTCGTCGTCGCTGTCGAGCTCGGCGACGAGCACCGGCACGACTCGCGGATCGCGCAGCGCGGCCAGCGACTGGCGCGCCGCGCGGCGGACGCCCTCGTCGCCGTCGTCCAGCGCATCGGCGAGCGCATCGGCGGCGCGTTCGCGGGCGGCTGCCGTCTGCGGATCGGCTGGCGTTTCGGTCTGTGCCGGATGCGAGTACACGAACACATCGTGGTCGATGACCCAGGGCTCGACGTCGTTCGCGAGCACGACGGTTCTCGGGGCGTCAGCCTGAGCGGCCGGCACGGGAGCCGGCTGCACGGCGGTCACCGCCCTGGCATCCTGCGGAGCGGCGCCTCCCTCCACGCGATCGATCCCGATCACCGCAGACGACACGGATTCGGCTTCCTGCCGCGTCACCTCGGCGGTGGCGGGGCCTGGCCGCCGGAGATCCGTGGCCCCGGCTTCCGTCGCGGTGAGCCGGAGCGTCGCGAGCGGCAGTGCGACCGTCGCCACACACGCGACCAGCAGCGCGCGCGAGCGCAGCGACAGTCCACGCCGATCGGCGCCCGCATCCAGTATCGCCCGCAACCGCGTCTCGAGCTGCGAGGGTCGCGCCATGCCGACCGTGACCCATCCATCGGCTCCCGCCACCGACGGTCGGCATGCCTGCGCGATCTCGACCAGGTGATCGGCATACTCCGTTCCCGTGGATCCGCCCGCCAGGACGACGTCGTCGCATGCCCGCTCCTGCTCCAGGCGCAACCGGCGGACGGCGAGATGCGCGAGCGGGTTGAACCAGTGCACGGCCACGGCCAGTCGCGCCAGCACCTGCACGGCCGCGTCGCGTCGCAGTACGTGCGCCAGCTCGTGGAGCAGCACGACGCGCCGCCGCTCCGGCACCCACGCCTGCGCCTGTGGCGGCAGGACCAGTCTCGAGCGCCACAATCCGTGCACGGATGGCGTCGTGGCTCGAGCCGACGCCAGCATCGTCACCGGGGACCGCAATCCGAGACGGGCCGACGTGCCAGCCAGGTCGGCCACCCAGTCGGGACGGGTCACGTGGCGGGCCTGTCTCACCGTCCACCACGTCCAGGCAAGACCCGCCAGCAGGCGGCCGATGCACACCATGAGCCCGGCAAGCCACACCGCGGCGAGCGCCATCGCCGGCGACACGCGCGCAGATGTCTCCGCGGCGGCCGCGACGGCGGGCGTGCCAGCCACAGGCGCCGACTCGGGCGTCAGATCGCGCACCGCCGCCTCGCCCACGGTCCGGCGGCCAGGCACCGGAGCGAGGTCGATCGACACGGACCCGAGGGATGCCTCTCCGACCACGCCCTCCTCACCCGCTGGAGGCGCCAGCACGGGCAGCTCCCAGACTGGCCCGTAGAGCGCGGCAGCGGGCAGAACCAGCGCCACGACGAGAGCGGCGCTCCACACGGCATGCCTCGAGGCGGCAGACCATCGTCCCATGCTTGCCGTCGTCGCCCATGCGGCGGCGAAGACGACCGAAACCATCGCGATCACTCGCACCAGCAGCTCGAAGGACATCACCGGTCTCCTTTCCTGCGCGCGTCGTCTATCAGCCGACGCAGCCGCGCCAGCTCCGCCTCGTCGAGATCCCGGGGCGACAGCTCCACGAGCGCTGCCACCACCTGCGCCGCCGAGCCGTCGAAGAAGGTGTTGAGCACATGCTCGAGCGCCGATCGCTTGGCGCGCTCGCGCGTCACGACCGGGCTGTACACGTAGCGGGGCCCGTCGGCCGCGTGCCGGACGTGCCCCTTCTCTTCCAGGATGCGGAGCAGCGCCCGCACGGCCGAGTAGCCGGGCGCCTCCGGGAGGGCCGCCTGGACCTCGGCAGCCGTGGCCCTGCCGTTCCGGTAGAGGATGTCCATGATCTGCCGCTCGCGACGGCTGAGCGGCGGTGCTCCGGCGCGCTTGCTCACAACGGGCTCCTTCTGGCCAGGTCCTCGTCAGGATCACCGTGCCGAGCAGTGCTAGGCACTTCGCACTATGCTAGGTTCTTAGCACTTCCCTGTCAAGCCCGAACCACGGCCCGTCGGGTCAATGCGGCTGGCGGGTTCGGAATCACGGCTCCGCGGACGGCAGCGGTCCCGACGGCGCGATGTTTCGGATGGCCGTGATGCGCCACTCCTCCGCCTCGCGGGACAGGACGATCGTCGTCCAGACACGCCGGGTGTCGATCTCGTACGGGCCATCGGCAATGGCGACGCCGGTGCCCAGGAAGCGTACCGTCTCGACGGCAATCGCGCGCTCGCCCGGGTTGCGACGCGATGCCGCCAGCGTGCCGGCCACGACCGCCTCGCGTCCGCGACGCCATTCCCCGCCGGTGGTGAACTGATCGGCGTCGGCGGTGAGGATTGCGTGGATGGCGGCGGCGTCCTCGCTCGCCCGGGCCGTCATGTATCGCTGCACGGCCGCGCGCACGGCCGCCTCGTCTCCAACCAGGTCGGCCTGTCGAGCCGCCGGCGTCGCGACCGACAGCACACCGCACACCATCGCCAGGCCCCCCGCGGCGAGCATCGCCTCTCGCATCACGCACCTCCGGTCTTCCGGTGCGCCTTCACGCGCGATGTTGCGCGAAGACCTCCGGCGGGAACGCGTCCACCTGAATCACCTCGTCGCGCACGGCATCGGCCCGCTGGACCTGCTCGTAGTCGGCGCGCGAGATGACGCCGGCGGCCAGGGCCGCGTCGAGCAGCATGTCGCCAGGAGCCTTGTCGAGACGTCCGGCACGCACGGCGTCGCGAATGCGCGTCTCGACGGCGTGCGCGGCCACCGCCTCCTTCAGCGCGGCCTCCAGCCGCCCGAGGCCGAGCTCGTCCGGCGGGGGCACGTAGATGTCGCCCGTCAGGCTCACGCGGGTATCGCCCTCCTCGAGCAGGCCCCGCGCCACCGCAGACCCGAGCCGGTCGTCCGGCGGACCGACGCGCGCCCATGGGGGCAGGACCAGCAGCCGCACGGCCCATGCCGCAGGCCGGTTGGGCAGGTTGTCGAGCACGCCGAAGAGTGCCTGCTGGATCTCGTACCGCGCGTGGATACACGCGAAGCGCACGAACGGCAGGTCGCGAGCCAGCTCGCCGTCCTCCTGGAATCGCTTCAGCGCGCAGGAGCCCAGATAGAGCCACGCCAGCGCGTCGGCCAGGCGCCCGCTGATCTTCTCCCGCCGCTTCAGTGTGGCGCCCAGCGTGAGGAGCGCCACCTCCGACACGAGGGCGAAGGCGGCGCTCATGCGCGACAGGTCCGCGTAGGCCCCCGCCATGGCGCTGCCCGTGACGCGACGGGCGAACAGCCCCCGCGTCCAGCCGTGCCAGGTCGCCCGCACGGTCGTCGAGATGACGTGCCACACGTGTCCGGCGAAGGCACGATCGAAACCGGCCAGATCGCCGGCGCCCGCCGCGGTCACCACGCGGTACAGGTAGGGATGGCAGCGGATGGCCCCCTGCCCGTAGACGATCATCGACCGCGTGAGGATGTTGGCGCCCTCCACCGTGATTCCCACCGGCACGGCCTGGTAGACGTGCGCGAGGATGTTCCGCGGCCCGCGGCAGATGGCGGCCCCTGCCCGGATGTCCATCGCGTCGTTGACCACGCGGCGCATCGAGTCGGTCAGATAGGCCTTGACGATTGCCGAGGCGACGACCGGATGCTCACCGGCGTCGACGGCGCCGGCCGTGAGCCAGCGCGCGGCGTTCATCACGTAGGTGAGCGCCCCGATGCGCGCGAGCGGCTCCTCGATCCCCTCGAACCGCCCGATGGGCGTGTCGAACTGCTCGCGGACGGTCGCGTAGGCCCCCACCAGCCGCGTGGCCACCTGCGCCGAGGCCGTGGCCAGCGCGGGCAGCGAGATGGAGCGCCCCGCCGCCAGGCTCTCCATCAGCATCCGCCAGCCGTGCCCGGCCATGGCGGGCCCGCCGATGATCGCGTCGAGCGGCACGAAGACGTTGCGTCCAAAGTTCGGTCCATTCTGGAACGGCACGCCCATCGGGTCGTGCCGGTCGCCGATCTCGATGCCCTGGAGATCGGCGGGGACCAGCGCGCAGGTGATCCCCAGATCGGGCGTCGTGCCCAGCAGGCCGTCGGGATCCTTGAGGCGAAAGGCCAGGCCGATGACGGTGGCCACCGGTCCGAGCGTGATGTAGCGCTTGCGCCAGTTGAGGCGGATCCCGAGCACCTCCTCGCCGCGCCAGATGCCGCGGCACACGACGCCCACGCTCTGCGTGGCGGCCGCGTCGCTGCCCGCCTCGGGTCCGGTCAGCGCGAAGCACGGAATCTCCTCGCCGGTCGCGAGCCGCGGGAGGTAGTAGCGCTTCTGCTCGTCGGTGCCGTAGTGCAGCAGCAGCTCGGCGGGCCCGAGCGAGTTGGGCACCATCGTGGTCACGGCGGCCGTCACGCTGCGGCTGGCCAGCTTGACGACCACGGCGGAGTGGCCGATGGCAGAGAAACCCAGACCTCCGTACTCCTCCGGGATGATCATGCCGAAGAAGCGATGGCGCTTCAGGAAGTCCCAGGCCTCCGGTGACAGATCGCCGCGCTGCACGACGTCCCACTCGCGCACCATGCCGCACAGCTCCGCGACCGGTCCGTCGAGGAAGGCGCGCTCGGCACCCGACAGCGGCGTCGGCCGGAACTCCCGGAGCTTGCGCCAGTCGGGACGCCCCGAGAACAGATCGCGCTCCCACCACACCGTCCCGGCCTCGAGTGCGGCACGCTCGGTCTCGCTGATCGGTGGCAGCGTCGGCCGCACCAGCCGCAGCGCCAGGCGGCCGAGCAGTTGCCGGCGGACGGCCGGCACGCCCAGGACGAGGGCCAGCACGGCCAGCACCGTCACGACGAGGCCGGGCGTCATGACGCCCCCCGCCCTGCGGCGATCGCGCGCTCCCGCAGCTCCCGCCGCAGGATCTTGAGCGCACTGCTCTTGGGGAGCTCGTCCAGAAACTCGAGCGACCGCGGGACCTTGTACGGCGCCAGCTCCTTCCGGCAGTGCGCCTCGAGATCGGCGGCGGTCGCCTGCGCGCCCTCGCGGAGGACCACGAAGGACTTGACGGTCTCACCGCGCCGCTCGTCGGGCACGCCGATCGTGGCCGCCTCGCGGACCGCCGGATGCGACATCAGCACGGCGTCCACCTCGTCGGGATAGATGTTGTAGCCGCCCGCGATGATGAGGTCCTTCTTCCGCCCGACGATGCGGACGTAGCCCTCCTCGTCCACGGTGGCCACGTCCCCGGTCCGCAGCCAGCCGTCGTCGAGGACCTTCGCGGTCTCTTCGGGGCGGTTCCAGTATCCCGGCATCACCTGCGGGCCCTTGATGAGCAGCTCGCCCGGCTCGCCCACCGGCATCGCCGTCGTCCCGTCCTCGACGCTCACGATTCGCATGTCGGTGTCCGGGAACGGCACACCGATGCTGCCAATCTTCCGCGTCCCGCCGAGCGGGTTGGCGTGGGTCACCGGCGAGGTCTCCGTCAGCCCGTAACCCTCGATGATCGTGCTGCCGGTGAGCGCCTCGAAGCGCTGGAGCACGTCGGGCGGCAGCGGCGCCGACCCCGAGAAGCAGCCCGTGACGCTGCTCAGATCCAGCCGGTCGGCGTCCGGCGAGTGGACGATCGCGTTGAACATCGCCGGCACGCCCGGAAACAGCGTGACGCGCTCCTTGACGATCGCCCGCATCATGCCCGGGATGTCGCGCGGATCGGGAATGAGCACGATGGCGGCCCCGGCCAGGATCGGGAAGTTCATCGAGACGGTGAGGCCGAAGACGTGGAAGAACGGCAGGCAGCCCAGCATGACCTCCCGGGGCGACCGGGCGTTGACGAACCACGCCGCCGTCTGCTGCGCGTTGCAGGACAGGTTGCGGTGCGTGAGCATCGCCGCCTTCGGCACGCCGGTCGTGCCGCCCGTGTACTGCAGCACCGCCACGTCCTCCATGCCGATCGACACCGCTGGCGGCGGCGCCGCCGTCCTGGCGAGCAGCGTCCCCATCCGGTGCACGCCGGGGCCCTCCGGTACCGAGGCCACGCGCGGCGGCTTCGACCACCGCAGCTTCAGACGGGCCATGACGTCGAGGGGAAATCGCAGGTAGTCCGGAATCGAGGCGATCACGTAGTGCTCGACCGGCAGCCGGTCTCGGATCGCGGCGATCCGCTGCGCGAACAGGAAGTCGGCGGTAACGGCCACCGAGCAGCCCGCGTCGTGCCACTGGTGCTCGATCTCGCGCTCGACGTACAGCGGGTTGGTCATCACCGCCGTCGCCCCCGCGGCGAGCGTGCCGTAGAAGGCGATGACCGTCTGCGGGAGGTTCGGCAACTGGATGGCCACGCGCGCGCCAGGCTCGACGCCGAGCGAGGCCAGGCCCGCGGCGAACCGATCCACCTCCGCGAGCAGCTCGCGGTAGCTCATCCGGCGGTTCATGAAGATGAGCGCCGGGGCGTCGGGATGGTCCCGCGCGCCGCGACGCAGGAACTCGGGCAGCGGTGTCGGGGAGAACGCGACGTGCGGCGGAACGCCCGGGTCGTAGGCCTTGTGCCAGACGCGGTCGCCTCCGGTCATGCCGCCTCCCCGTAGAACCGGCCGCCCTCGGCGGCCAGGCGCACCAGCGCATCGGCGGGCGCGAAGCGCGGGCCGAGCGCCGCGGCGTGCCGCTCGATGCGACGCCGGACGTCGCCCGCGCCGGCCACGTCCACGTACCGCAGCGGCCCGCCCAGGAAGGGTGGAAAGCCAAAGCCGAAGATGGCGCCGATGTCACCGTCCCGGGGTCGGGCGACGACGCCTTCGGCGTACGCCCGGGCCGCCTCGTTCACGATGGCGAGCAGCAGCCGGCTCTCGATCTGGGCGTCATCGGGCGGCGACGCCCCGGGGGATCCGAGCGCGCGCTGTACCGACGGGTCGGCGCGACGCTTGCCGCGCGGGTACGCGTAGAAGCCCGCGCCGGACTTGCGTCCGAGCCGTCCCTGCCCGACCAGCCAGGCCACCGCCGGTGCAGGCGCCAGGCGCTCGCCGAGATTCTCGTGCAGCACCACGGCCGCCTTGCCGGCCACGTCGAGCCCCACCTCGTCGAGCAGCGCGAAGGGCCCCACGGGAAAGCCGAACCTCGTCATGACCCGATCGACGGCCTCGATCGAGGCGCCTTCCTTCAGCAGCCAGCCTGCCTCGTTGAGGTAGGGCGCCAGGATGCGGTTGACCCAGAATCCTGGTGCGTCCCGCACGAGAATGACCGTCTTGCCCATGCGCCGGCCCAGGCGCACGGCGGCCACGGCCGCGGCGTCGCCGGTTCGTGGTCCCCGGATCACCTCGACGAGCGGCATCTTCTCGACCGGCGAGAAGAAGTGCATGCCCACGACGCGCTCGGGCCGGCGCGCGGCATCCTGGAGCAGCCCGATGGGCAGCGTCGAGGTGTTCGACGCCACGACGCACGCGTCCGGTACGACGGCCTCGATCTCGCCCAGCACGGCGCGCTTCACGTCGAGATCCTCGAAGACCGCCTCGATTACCAGGTCCCGCCGCCCGAAGCCCGAATAGCCGGTGGTGCCGGACACGAGCGCGGCGCGCCGCGCTTCCTCGGGCCGGTCGATCCGGCGCCGCGCTCTGGCCTTCGCGATCACGTCGCGTGCGGCCAGCACGCCGCGCGATACCCGTGCGAGGTCGGTATCCCGGAGCCGCACGTCCACGCCTGCGCGCAGGGCCGCCACCCCGGCGATGGCCGTGCCCATGAATCCCGCTCCGACGACGCCGAGGCGCTCGACGGCTGGAATCGTGGGGCTCTGGACGTCGACCCCGACGTCCTTCCTGAGCGCGGTGGTCGCGAAGAACAGCTCCACCAGGCGCTGGCTCACGCTGCCGGCCGCCAGCTCGCCGAACAGCTCCGCCTCCCGCTCGAACCCGCGCGTCATCCCCGAGCGGAGCCCGGCCTCCACCGCGTCGAGCGCGGCCAGGGGGGCGGGATAGTGACCTCCGGCCCGCTTCGCAGTCTGTCGGCGTGCCATTGCGAAGACGAGCCGCCGCCCGAGCGGATTGCGGTCCAGCAGGACCGACACCACACCCGACGGGCCTCGACGCGGGCGCCATCCGCCTGCCAGGCGCGCGGCGGCCTCGAGCGCCACACGGCGCAGGATGACCAGCGGCACGACGTCGTCCACCACGCCCGCGCGCCGCGCGCGCCGGCCGTCGAGCGAACGGCCCGTCAGAATCAGATCCAGCGCCGTCCGCGCGCCCACGAGTCGCGGCAGCCGCTGGCAGCCCCCGGCGCCCGGGATCAGGCCGAGCTGCACCTCCGGCAGTCCCAGCTTCGTGACCTCGTCGTCGGTCGCAATCCGGTAGTGCGTGGCCAGCGCCAGCTCGAGCCCACCGCCCAGGCAGGCGCCGTGCACGGCGGCGACGATCGGCTTCGACGAGGCCGCCACGCGGTTCATCAGGCGGTGCCCCTCGGCCGACATCTCTCGTGCCTGGCCGGACGAGCCCGCCGCGGCCAGCTCGCGGATGTCCGCGCCGGCGACGAACGAGTCGGGCTTGCCGGAGAGCAGGACGATCGCGTTGACCGCGGTGTCGGCCTGCGCGGTGCCAAGCCGCTCGAGCAGCTCGGTGCACACGTCGCGGCTCAGTATGTTCACCGGGACACCGGGCGCGTCGAGGACCAGGACCGCCACCCGTCCGTCCCGCTCGAGCGCGATCGTGCTCACGAGGCCAGCTCGAGGACGATGGCCGATCCGAGCCCGCCCTGCGCGCAGACGGACACCAGACCGAGCTCCACTTGCCGCCGCCGCATCTCGTGCGCCAGCGTCGTCACCAGGCGACCGCCGGTGGCACCGAAGGGATGACCGATGGCGATCGACCCGCCCATGACGTTGATGATGTCCCGGTCGACCTTCCACCCGTGTCGCTCGAAGCCCTGGATGTTCGAGAGGACCTGCGAGGCGAAGGCCTCGTGCATCTCGACGAGGCCGACGTCCCCCCACGCGATGCCGGCGCGCTCGAGCGCCCGCGGCACGGCGTACACCGGCCCCATCAGGAGCTGCCCGCCCGGATCGACCGCGGCCATCGCGTGCGCGCGCAGGTACGCGAGCGGCGTATGGCCCAGCGCGCGCGCCGCCTCGTCCGACATCAGCAGCACGGCCGAGGCGCCGTCGGTCAGCGGCGACGCGTTGCCGGCGGTCACCGAGCCGTGCGCGCGGTCGAACACCGGCCGGAGCGCGCGCATCTTGTCCAGACTGGTGTCGGCCCGCACGCCGTTGTCGTCGGCGGCCGCACCTTCGACCGAAGGATACGGCGCGATCTCGGCGGCCAGTCGTCCGTCCTGGTGGCCGGCGCGCGCCAGTTGGTGGCTGCGCAGCGCCCAGGCGTCCTGGTCCTCGCGCGCGATGTCGTTCTCCTTGGCCATCTTCTCCGCCGACTGCCCCATCGTGAGCCCGGTGGAAGGCTCGGCGATGGCGGGCACCACCGGCACGAAGTCCCGCGGCCGCACCCGCGCCAGCAGGCGCGCGCGCTCGCCGAGCGTCCTGGCCCGACTGAGCGCCACGAGCGTGTCGCTCATCGGCCGGCTGTGCAGGATCGGGATGTTCGACAGCGTCTCGGCGCCACCGGCCACGGCCACGTCCACGTGTCCCAGCAGGATCCGATCGGCGGCATCGGTGATGGCCTGGTTCGCCGACGCGCACGCGGCCCCGACGGTGAACGCGGGGACCTCCCGGGGGAACTGCGGCAGCAGGCTCACCTCGCGGGCCAGGTTCGGCGCCAGTACAGACGGAAGCACCTGCCCCATCACGACGAGCTCCACGTGCTTCGGGTCGATCTCGGTGCGCGCGAGCAACTCCCGCGTGGCGTGCTGCGCCAGCTCCACGCCGCTCGCGCCGGCCAGCGCCGTCCCGGCCCTGCAGAACGGCGTGCGGCAGCCGGCGACGATCGCGACGCGCCGGCCGGTGGTCACGGCACCTCCGCCCGCGCGAGCAGCGCGTCGATGTCGTCGGCCCGCGCCTCGAAGTCGGCCTCGCCGATGTCGAGCAGCCGCCTGATGTAGTCGCGGTCGAACATGAGCAGGCTGAGGAGCGTGGAGCTCCTCGTCTGCTGCGCACCCGTGCCGCCCAGCATGTGCCGGAGCGGACCGGGGAGCCTGGGCTCGTACTCGTAGGCCAGCCGGCCGATGTCCTGTGACGGACGGACGAGCACCATGTCGATGACGCGCAGGCCGCGCCGGCGTTCCTCGGGCAGGTCCTCGAGCAGCAGATTCAGGCGGACGAGCGTCTGCGCGTCGCGATCGAGGTCGTCGAGGAACACGGCGTTCAGGAGCTGACCGGCAACCTGCGCCGGCGGCGGATAGCCCTGCACCTGCGGGCGATCCTCCTGTGCCGACCGGCCGTACCGTGTCGAGAACGCCATGATGCGCCGCGCGCCCAGGTGCACGGCGGGCGACAGCGGCGTAATCAGGCGGATACCACCGTCGCCGTACCAGTGGCCATCGAGCTGGACCGGGGGAAAGAGCAGCGGGAGCGCGGCCGAGGCCATGACGTGGTCTACGGTCAGGCGGCACCGCCGGCTGAGGCGGAACGGCCGCTCCCACTCCTCGACGTTCCGCCCCTGGACCCACGCCACGGTGCGCCCGGTGGTGTAGCTGCTGGTGACGATCGCGATGGCGGTCAGATTCCCGCAGTCCAGGTTGCGGGCGATGCCGTCGATCGGCTGGTCGCCCCGGCAGCCGTGGTAGTCCTCCAGGGTCTTGCGCAGCGGGGCCGTGTCGACCATGCCGCGCATCGGCGGCCGGACGACGCGACCGCCGGAAAGGAGCCCGAGTCCCCAGTGGAAGGCGCTGCTCGCCAGCGACGGCACGTCCACGCGGAACACCTGGTCAACGGTGAGCGCGGCCCACATCCGGCTCAGCTCGTCGACGGCGTCCCGCAGAGGCCCCTGATGCGCGGCCAGGAACGAGGCGTTGATGGCACCGGCCGAGACGCCCGTGATCATCGGAATCCGCAGGTCCGGATGCCGCCGGACCAGCCCTCGCAGCAGGCCCACCTGGTAGGCGGCACGCGCGCCGCCGCCGTCGAGCACCACGGCCAGGTCGTCGGCGGCCGCTGGCGTCTCGACGTGGCTCGTCGTCTCGACCCAGCCGACGCTGCGCCGCAGCCGGTCCTCGAACGCCTTCCGGCGCTCAGCCCACGCCACCGTGCTGCTCCCGTTCCGGGGTCTCCCGCACGGAGCCTTTGTAATACGGGGAGAGATCCCGCGGCAACTGCGCACTTGGCCCGGTTCAGGCTGTGCCGCTTCCGCGTACCTGCCGTCCCGAGGCGCGATCGACCCCCGGATCCTCGCTGGAAGGAACCTGGCACGGCGCTGGCGAGACGGCTGATAATGAACCGATGGACGCACCCAACGACCACGTGCCCGCCTCCGACACACGGTTGACGTATGCGGAGCTGGCGTTGCTCCCCGACGACGGCAAGCGCCACGAGCTGATCGGCGGAGTACATCTCGTGACGCCGTCGCCAGGCCGCCGGCACCAGGCCGTCGTGTGGAACCTGACGGTGCTGATCGGAAGCTACCTCCACGCGCACCCGGTCGGGCGGGCGTTTGCCGCTCCGTTCGACGTCGTCTTCTCCGAGCTCGACGTGGTGGAGCCGGATCTGCTGTTCGTCTCGAGCGCCCGGCAGGAGGTCCTGACGGCGCAACACGTCCGCGGCGCCCCGGATCTGGTCGTGGAGGTCGGCTCCCCCACCACCCGGAAGCGCGACGAGACCATCAAGCGGCGCCTGTACGAGCGCTTCGGCGTGGCGGAGTACTGGATAATCGACCCCGAGCTGGACTCGATCGAGGTGTACCGACGAGCACCAGTCGGGTACGTGCTCATCGAGGAGCTACTCCTGTCGCGAGGGGACTCGCTCGCGACGCCGCTTCTTGCCGGCCTCGTCCTGCCGCTCTCGAGGATTTTTCGCGACTGAGAGCGCCGTCGTCACCTCCCGGAGGGTGGTGAGGCGGCCGGACGCGAACGGCGGGGTCGCGGTCAGAAGGCGACGCGGAGGCCGCCGTTGATGGTGCGCCCCTCGAGCGGCGCCCAGGCGTCCACGGTCCAGCGGCCATCCGGCGCCCGATCGGGTCGCAGCAGCGGATCCCATCGCGACTGCCGCACGCTGGTCAGGTTCTCGCCGTTGACGAACAGCCGGACGCGGCCCCAGACCCGCTCCGCGAGCAGTCCCAGGATCACGTATGGCTCGCTCCGCCTACGGTACGGGTTCTCCTCGAGGCGCTGCGCTCCCGTCAGGTAGAGCTCCACGCCGACACGGCCGACGTCCTCGCGCTCCCACATGCCGACGATGCCGGCCGAGTGCGCGGGCGTCATCGGCGCTTCGAGGCGCGAGCCGTCCTCCCACTCGCGCGACCGGACCCAGGTGAAGCTCGCCGTCAGCGCCCAGGGCTCCTGGCGCACGGTACCCAGCAGCTCCACGCCGATGTTGGTCGTGGGCCCAGGCCGGTTCGTCAGGACCAGCCCCGCCGAGCGATCGACGCGAATCGGATGCGCGATGCGCGACCCGAACAGCGTGAGCGTATACGAGGCCGCACCGGCCTCTCGCGTGACGTCGAGCGACACGCTGCGACCTTCCTCTGCCCGCAGCGGCTCGGGCACCGACAGGCGGGTCAGCCCGGCCGCCTCGGTCTCCTCGGTCAGCGGGGACGGCCCGTAGAAGCCGGTCCCGATCGACAGGCGGCTGCTCCACTGGCCCGACCGGAGCAGGACGGCGAGACGCGGGCTGAAGAACGTGCCGTACGCGCTGTGGTGATCCAACCGTCCGCTGGCGCTCAGCGACAGCCAGGAAGCGAGATCGACGTCGTCCTGCACGAAGAGTCCGGGCACGGTGTGGGTATAGCCGAACTGCGGCAGGTCCGTAGGACGATAGGCCTCGCGCTCCACGGCCAGGCCCGCAACGAACGTGTGACGCTCCCATGGCGCCTGGAGGGTGACTTCGCCGAAGAGCGTCCCGTGCCGATCGCGCTCGCGCGCTTCGCCGAACCGATGATCGTGACGCTGTTGCGAGAACGCTCCGCGGGCGACCAGCAGGTACCGCTGGCCGAGCAGCACGCGTCCCACCGCTCCGCCATCCACGTGCCGTGTGGTGAGCGATTCGCGATACGGCAGCCCGGTGGCCGGCAGGCTGCCGTCGGCCCGCGTGCCTCCCCTGCGGTCCTCGGCGGTGAATCCTGCCGTGGCGAAGAAGCTCCTGCCGTTCTGCCCCTCCCAGAACACACGCGGGCGTACGACGCCCCGGTTGTAGCCGGGCAGATCGGACCACGCGTCGTCATCGACGTCCGCGCGCTCCTGCCAGTGGCCACCCCCGAGCAGCGTGAAGGCCCAGCCGCGCCGGGCCGCGGTCGAGTACCAGCCGACTGCATCGGTGCCGCCCCGCGTCGAGCGGTTGAGGAGGAGCTCCCGCTCCGCCTCCGCGCCGGGACGTCGCGACAGCAGGTCCACCACGCCGCCCATGGCGCCGGCCCCGTAGAGGGAGGAGGCCACACCCTTGATCACCTCGACCTGACCGAGGTCCATCGGCGGAATCTGCAGGAGCCCCAGCCCGCCCACCTCGCCGAACAGCGGCAGGCCGTCGGAGAAGAATCGCGTGTAGCGCCCGCGCATCCCCTGAATTCGCACGCTGGCCGCGCCGAGCGACGGCGAGGTCGCCTGGACGCGCATGCCGCCCATCTCGTTGAGCATCATCACGATGTCGCCGGGCGTCATCAGCATCTTCTCCTCGATCTCTTCGCGCTGGAGCAGCTCCACGCGCATCGGCTGGTCCTCGAGGCGCCTGTCGGTCCGTGTGGCCGAGACGGTGATGCGCTCCTCGATCGCGAGACGCTCGAGATCGACCAGGACCGGCTGGGTCGTGCCGGGGGCCACCACGACCGTCACGGTGACCGGCGCGAACCCCTCGGCCACCACCGTGACGGCGATCTCACCGGGCGCCACGTCGAGCGACGCCACGCCCTCGGCCCCCGTCATCTGCGAGGCGCCGTCAATCACCACCTCGGCGCCCGCCACCGGCGCCGCCTCCGCCCGCACCTCCACTCGCACGACCGACGGCACCTGTGCCGCTGCGACCGCGTGCAGGCACAGCAGGACCAGCAGCAGCAGGAGAAGACGTCTCCGAGGGATGCGAGGACGCGCCAGGTGAACGGACGCGGCCACCGCTACGGGGCCTTCCGATCGGAGGAAGGCTCCGCGGCGGGCGTCCCGGCCGGCACCGGCGATTCGGGCGGTGCCGTCGTGTGTGTCCATCCCACGCCCGAGCCTGGCGCCACGGACAGACCCGAAGGCTTCGGCGAGACGAGCATCAGGAAGAGCGAGACGGGATCCATCCGCATCCGTGACCGGGCCGATTGTACTTGGTGCCCGTGTCTGTACTGTCGGACGGGCGGGGCGGAGGTCCCGTGGCTCCCGGGCGCGAGGCACTCAGTCCGGCAGCCGCGCGATTCGGCGTCGCGACGGAGGCCCGAGCCGGGGCGTGGTCCCCAGATAGGCGATCAGCGCGTCGATGTCGGCGCCGACGTCCACGAGATCCGTGCTCTCCTGCGCGGCGAAGTACGCGTCTCCGCCGCCCCATACGAAGTCGTTCGACACGATCCGGTAGCGCGCCGCAGGATCGAGGGGCCGACCCCCGATACGCACGGACGCACGGTCCACCCGCTCGCCGGGTGGCTGGCTCCGTCGATAGGCGTAGGTGAGACCGGAGATCTGGAGCATCCGGTCGCGGCCCGGTGCCGGGTTGTCGAACTGCTGTTCGAGCCATCGCAGGAGGACCTCCCCGGTGACCGTCCTGACCTGGATGCGATTGCCGAACGGCGCCACGGCGAAGACCTGTGCGTAGGTCACCGTACGCGGCTCGCCCGGAGCCGCCGGATCGTTTCCGACGAGCGGAGCCCTGAGCCCACCCCTGTTCGTCAGCGCCGCGACGGCCGGCTCGCCGGCCCCGGCCTGTCCCGCCGCCAGGATGGCGTCGGCGACGACGTCGCCCAGCGGGACCTCGCCGGTCTCGGCTGGCTCCAGCGACAGTGGCTCGGCCAGCGTCCCCACCGCCTGGCGGCCACGCACCTCGGCGAGCGGCCGATAGCGGGCCAGCAGACGGGTCGAGGCGTCGGCTGGCGGGACGTCACGTGTGACCAGCGTATTCCGGGCCGTCTTCTCGACCACCTCGCCGGTGCGTGGGTCGATGCGAAAGTCGAGGTCTGTAACGAGCCGGCCGTACGACGATGCCGCCGTGACCAGCTTGCCGTCCACCACGCAGTTGTAGGCATTGTGCGCATGTCCCGCGATCACGGCGTCGACTTCCGGCGAAAGGGACCGCGCGATGTCCACCCCCGACCCGCTCACGCTCTCGCAGCCGTCGTAGGCGTCGCCCTCCGTCGCCGCGCTTGTATGGAGCAGGACGACGATCGCGCGCACGCCGGCGACCACCAGCGCGGCCACCGCCTCGTTGGCCGCCTCGGCTTCGGGGCGAACGGTCAGGCCCAGAATGCTCTCCGGCTTGGTGAGCACGGGCAGATCCCGCGTGACGAGGCCGATGAACCCCACCTTGACGCCGCCGATCGTGCGGACGGCCGACGCGGGAAACAGACTTCTGGCACCGTCGGGACCAGGCGTCCAGCCATTGCGGCGCAGCGAGTCGGTGTCGGCGACAGCCGGCTCGACGAGCACGTTAGCAGCCAGGTACTGGAAGCGCGCACCGTCGAACGGCGTCCCATCCTGGCACCCGTCGACGGGATGACAGCCGCCGCGCTGCATGCGCAGCAGCTCCCCCCAGCCCTCGTCGAACTCGTGGTTGCCGACCGCGGAGATCTCGAGCCCCGCCTCGCCGAGGCCCTCGATCGTCGGCTCGTCGTGGAACATGCTCGACAGCAGCGGCGAGGCGCCGATGTTGTCCCCGGCCGCGACGACGATGGTGTGGGGATTGGTCGCGCGCAGCCGGGCGAGATGTGTGGCCAGATATTCGAGTCCGCCGACATCGCGCGACGCGATGCGTCCGTTCGAGCCCTCGCCTGGCTCCAGGGCCCCGTGGAAATCGGTGATGGCCAGAATCTGCACGTCGACCGGCGCGGGCTCCCACAACCCGCATCCCAGGCACCACGACGCCCCGGCCACGGCCACGAGGCGCGCGACCATTCCGGCCGATCGGAGCACGGCGCGCATGCCGCGATGATAGTCGGGCAGGCCCTCGCAGGAATCGAGATTTCGTTACGGCAAGAGCCCGCGGTCAAGTCCGCGGCATGTCGGTCGCACAGCAAACGGCGGCTCTCCACGCGTCTGCCACGGCGACAGCCCATCACGCTGCCAGAGTGATAGGATTCGCGCCCTAAGATTAAGGAGGTTCAGATGCCCAAGTACCTTGTGACAGCGTCCTATTCCGTCGAGGGGGCTCGTGGACTGCTCAAGGAGGGCGGCTCGGCTCGACGGGCGCTCATCAAGAAGCTCGTCGAAGGACTCGGCGGCAAGCTGGAGGCGTTCTACTTCGCCCACGGCGATTCCGACGTGTATGCCATCACCGACCTGCCGCATGCGACCGATGGCCTCGCGCTCAGCCTGACCATCAACGCGGGCGGTGGCGCTCGGTTGACGACGATTCCGCTGATCGAGCCAGAGGAGATCGACGCGGCCAGCAAGAAGACGATCGCGTACAAAGCTCCGGGCGCCTGACGCCGCAGAGACCTGCTTCCGCCCGCCGGGACGGGGACGACCGTTCCGGCGGGCGTGCTGCCTTCCGCAGGCCCGTGGTCCAGCGCAGTGAAGTGCCTTCTGAGTCCGGCCTCCGATCGTCTCCAGTGATCTGCCACAGCTCCGGGACGGCATCGTGCTCGAGAACGCCGAGGGCAGGTTCCGGGGCTCGATAGCGGAGGCGGAAGCACGCCCCTTCCCCTCCGCGAACCGCTCCCACTGGTCGCACACTGCTGGGTTGAAGAACGGTCAGAGTCACGCGGCCAGCAGGGCCTGACGAAGCCCGACATCCATTCTTCGCGTCGGATTCGTTCGTGAATTGGTGCCGGGGGCAGGGCTCGAACCTG
>Ga0299906_10000575_pt1 | contig 33446 bp, 24 predicted proteins | sample RVTome_14_FD_200259 | JGI IMG/M metagenome (GOLD analysis project Ga0299906, IMG submission 200259) | Soil microbial communities from uranium-contaminated site in the Upper Colorado River Basin, Wyoming, United States - RVT145D125 (version 2) ...
CCAGGACTGGCGCGAGGCCCGGCTGGTGTTGCTGGCGCCGGTGCTGCAAGAGGTCGACCCGGCGCTGGCCTCGGCCTTCCCCGAGGCCGCCATCGGGGCCGAGGCGCAGGGCTGGCTGCGCGCAGTGGACCGCGAAGGCGCCATCGGTCCCGGGCCGTGGCCGTCGCCGAATCCCGTGCTCGACCGCCTCCAGGCGGTCTTCGTCAGCGCCCACGACGTGCGCGGCCAGGAGGCCCGGGTCACCGAGTGGGTGCAGCGCGTGCCCCTGGCCGTCGTGACCGCCGGCGTGGAGGGCGCGCTGCTCTACGTCAACGGCGACCGCTACGAGGTCCGGCCGCGCCGGACCCGCGAGGTCGACGCCACCGGCGCCGGCGACGTCTTCGCCGCCGCGTTCCTGATCCACTACGACCGCCACGGCGACCCCTGGGAAGCGGCCGAGGCGGCGACGTGTGCGGCGTCGCTCTCGATCGAGGGGGAGGGCTGGTCGGCGGTGCCCGATTCCGCCACCCTCGCGGCGACGCTCGACGCCTACCGCGCCCGGCGCTGAGCGGCCGGCGCACCGGGCTCCTTGATTTCACGGGGGTGACTTGCCAGACTAACCCCCTCGATCCTTCGCAGGAGGGCGGAATGCCGAATCCCCTGTCAGAGCTTCAACGCTACGGCCAGTCCGTGTGGCTCGACTACATCCGGCGGAACCTCATCACGGGCGGCGAGCTGCGGCGGCTCCTCGACGAGGACGGGCTGCGGGGGGTCACCTCCAACCCGGCCATCTTCGAGAAGGCGATCGCCGGCTCCAGCGACTACGAGCTGCAGCTCAAGGAGCTGACGCGGCGCCGTGACCTGGACGCCAAGGCCGCCTACGAGATCCTGGCCGTGCACGACATCCAGGACGTGGCCGACATCCTCAAGCCGATCTACACGTCGAGCGGCCGGCGCGACGGCTACGTGAGCCTGGAGGTCTCGCCCGACCTCGCCCACGACACGCCGGGCACCCTCGACGAGGCCCGGCGGCTCTGGAAGGCGGTCAGCCGCGACAACGTCATGATCAAGGTCCCGGCCACGCCCGCCGGCATCCCGGCCATCAGGGCGCTGATCGGCGACGGCATCAACGTCAACGTGACCCTGCTCTTCGCGGTGGAGGCTTACGAGGCGGTGGCGGAGGCCTACATCAGCGGCCTGGAGGCGTTCGCCGCCAGGGGCGGCGACCCCGGCCGGGTGGAGAGCGTGGCCAGCTTCTTCATCAGCCGCATCGACGCCGCGGTCGATGCGCTGATCGAGGCGCGCCTGAAGACGTCCGACAGCAGCCTCGAGCAGGGCATGCTGAAGGGCCTCGTCGGACGGGTGGCCATCGCCAACGCCAAGCTCACCTACCAGCGCTACCGGGAGCTGTACGTCGGCCCGCGGTGGGCGGCGCTGGCCAGCCGCGGCGCCCGCTCGCAGCGCCTGCTGTGGGCGAGCACCAGCACGAAGAACCCGAACTACCGCGACGTGATCTACGTCGAGGAGCTGATCGGCCCCGACACCGTCAACACCATCCCGCCGGCCACCTACGACGCGTTCCGCGACCACGGGCGCCTGCGCCAGAGTCTCGAGGAGGACCTCGAGGACGCCCAGGACACCATGGACTCGCTGGCCGAGGCCGGCATCGCCTTCAGGCCGATCACCGATCAGCTTCTCGCCGACGGCTGCAAGATCTTCGTCGACGCGTTCGCCAAGCTGCTGGCGGCCGTGGGCAAGGCGCTGCGGACGCCCACCGAGGTCGGCAAGCGGCAGACGTGGACGCTGCCGGCCGACCTCACGGCCGAGGTGAAGGGCGCGCTCGAGGAGTGGGCGGCCGGCGGCAAGGTGCGGCGCCTGTGGGCGCGCGACGCCGCCCTGTGGACGAACGCCGACGAGGGGCGCCGGCTCGGCTGGCTGGGCACCACCGACGACCAGCTCGCCCACGTCGACCACCTGCGCCAGGCCGCCGAGAACGTGCGCAGCGGCGGCTTCACCCACGCCGTGCTGCTCGGCATGGGCGGCACCGTGCTGGGCGCCGACGCGCTGGCCCGCACCTTCGGCAGGATCGCGGGGTTCCCGGAGCTGCGCGTGCTCGACTCCACCGATCCCGCCCAGATCCGGGCGCTCGAGCGCGGCCTCGACCTGTCGCGCACGCTGTTCATCGTGTCGAGCAAGTCGGGCAGCACGCTGGAGCCGAACATCCTCAAGCGCCACTTCTTCGAGGCGGTGAAGGCCGCGGTGGGGGCGGCCGAGGTCGGGCGCCGCTTCGTGGCCATCACCGATCCCGAGTCGAAGCTGCAGTACGTGGCCGAGGCCGATCGCTTCCGCCGCATCTTCTTCGGCCTGCCCTCGCTCGGCGGGCGCTACTCGGCGCTCAGCGACTTCGGCGTCGTCCCCGCCGCCATCATGGGACTCGACGTGGCGCGGCTGCTCGGCCAGGCCGACGAGATGGTGCACGCCTGCGCGGCCAGCGTGCCCGTCGCCGAGAACCCGGGCGCGGTCCTCGGCGTCATCATGGGCGTGCTGGCCCGCCGTGGGCGCGACAAGGTCACGCTGGTGGTCTCGCCGGCCATCCAGGGGCTCGGCACCTGGATCGAGCAGCTGCTGACGGCGTCGCTCGGCAAGGGGGGCCGCGGCCTGCTGGTGGTGGACGGCGAGCCCGCCGGCGGGCCCGCCGTCTACGGCGCGGACCGCCTGTTCGTCTACCTGCGGCTGGAGTCGGCGCCCGACGCCGGCCAGGACGCCGCGGTGGCCGCGCTCCAGGCGGCCGGCCAGCCGGTGGTCCGCATCGCCATCAACGACCCCTACGACCTCGGCGGAGAGTTCTTCCGCTGGGAGTTCGCGGCGGCGGTGGCGGGCGCGGTCCTCGGCCTCAACCCGTTCGACCAGCCCGACATCGAGGGGGCGAAGATCGCCGGCCGCAAGCTGACCGCCGAGTACGAGAAGACCGGCGCCCTGGCGCCGGAGACGCCCCTGCGCCAGGGGGAGGGGCTCGCGCTGTTCGCCGACGCCCGCAACGCCGCCGAGCTGGACGTCGCCGGCGCGGACGGCACGGTGGCCGCCACGCTGAAGGCGCACCTGCGCCGGGCCAGGGCCGGGGACTACGTCGGGCTGCTGGCCTTTCTCGAGATGAGCCCGACCACCGAGGCCGAGCTGCAGGCCCTCCGGGTGGCGATCCGCGACCGCCTGAAGGTGGCCACCTCGGTCGGCTTCGGCCCGCGCTACCTGCACTCCAGCGGGCAGGCCTACAAGGGCGGCGCCAACTCGGGGGTGTTCCTCCAGATCACCGCCGACGATCCCGCCGACACGCCCGTGCCCGGCCACAAGTACACGTTCGGCGTCGTGAAGGCGGCGCAGGCGCGCGGTGACCTGTCCGTGCTCGCCGAGCGTGGGCGCCGGGCGCTCCGGGTGCATCTGGGGCGCGACGTGAAAGCGGGGCTGGCCGCCCTCCGCCGGGCGGTGGAGCAGGCGCTCGGATAGGGCGCCGGGTGATCGGCGACCCCGGCGTGTTCCGGCGCGTGCGCATCGAACGCGGGGTTACGATGGAGGCACGATGACGGTCACAGGGGGAAGGCCATGAAGATTTTTCTGGATACCGCGAGCGTCGGCGAGATCCGCGAGGGCGTGGCGCTCGGCGTCGTGGACGGCGTCACCACCAACCCGTCGCTCATCGCCAGGGAGAAGCGCCCGTTCCGGCCGCTGGTGGAGGAGATCTGCGCGATCGTGCCCGGCGACGTGAGCCTGGAGGTGGTGGCCACCGACTTCGAGGGCATGGTGAAGGAGGGCGAGGAGCTGGCCCAGGTCGCGCCCAACGTGGTGGTGAAGGTGCCGCTCACCCAGGACGGCCTCAAGGCCGTGAAGTTCCTCTCGGGCAGGGGCATCCGCGTGAACCAGACCCTCTGCTTCTCGGCGCCGCAGGCCCTGCTCTCGGCCAAGGCCGGCTCCACCTACATCAGCCCGTTCCTCGGCCGCCTCGACGACATCGCCCACGTCGGCATGGACCTCATCCGCGACATCTGCGAGATCTACCGCAACTACGGCTACCGGACCCAGGTGCTGGCCGCTTCCATCCGCAACCCGCTGCACGTCGTCGACGCCGCCAAGGCGGGCGCCCACGTGGCCACCATGCCCTTCGCCGTGCTCCAGCAGCTGATGAAGCACCCGCTGACGGACATCGGGCTCAAGAAGTTCCTCGACGACTGGCAGAAGTCCGGCGCGAAGATCTAGCTGAGCTGGACCGACCGGCGGCGGCGAGGCGACCCGCGCGCGGGAGCATCGAGACCGCGTCACCGCCTCTCCGGCTCTCCGGTCCAGGCTCTGGGTCCGTGGTGTCCGTGATGGTCCGGGGCGAAACAGGGGAGGAATGCATGGGTCCAGTTCCTGCGCGGATAGCGATGGGGGTCGTCCTGGTGTGTACGCTCCTCCTCGGCCTCGGGAGCCTGGCCGGTCCGGCGGCGGCCGCGGGACCCGGGGTGGGCGACCGGGCGCCCGACTTCACGCTGCCCGCCACCACGGGCGTGCCGATCAGCCTCGGCCAGTTCCGGGGCAAGCGCCTCGTCCTGCTGGAGTTCTACGGCGCCGATTTCTCCCCCGTGTGAGCGGCGAACCTGTCGGCCAGGAAGGCCGACTACGGGAAGTTCGAGGCGCTCGGCATCCAGATCCTGGGGATCAGCTCGAACAATCCGTTCTCCCAGAAGACGTTCGCCGACTCGCTCAAGCTGCCCTACCCGTTGCTGAGCGACTTTCCCCACCTCGACACGATCAGGAGCTACGCGGGGCTCAACACGCAGTGGTCGAGCACGACGGCCCAGCGCGCCTTCTTCACTGGTCGACAAGGAGGGCATCATCCGCGGCCGCTGGCTCGGCACGGCCGCTGACGTGTTCCCGACGCAGCCGATCCTGGAGGCGGCGCGCAAGCTCGTAGGAAAGTGACGGCAGGGACACTCGTGACGACCGGGCGGCGCTGGATCGTGTGGTCCGGTATCGTGTCGCTGACCGCGCTTGTCTCGCCGGCGCTCGGAGGCCCCGCGTCGCTCACGGCCGCCCAGCTCGCGAGGCTGGACCTCGGAGCCTATCCCCGGTGGATGGCGCCGCCCGACTTCAGCCTGCGAACGCCCGAGGGCCGGATCGTGTCGCTGGCGGGGCTGCACGGGAAGGTCGTGGTCCTGAACTTCTGGGCGACCTGGTGCCGCGAGTGCCGGACCGAGATGCCGGCATTCGAGACGCTCCACCGCCGGTTCGGCGCACGCGGGCTCGTGGTCGTCGGCGTCAACATGCGTGAGGGCGCGCCGGCCGCGCAGGGCTATGCGAGGGAGCTCGGGTTGACCTTCCCGCTGGTCCTCGATCCCGACGGCACGGTGGCCGCCCGCTACGGCGTGGTCGGGCTGCCGACGACGTTTCTCATCGGCCGGGACGGGCGAGCGGTCGGGCTGGCGGTGGGCGTCCGCGAGTGGGCGAGCGCCCCCGCGGTGGAGATCGCCGAGACGCTGCTGGCCGAGCCGGCCCGCGAGGCGAACCCGGCCGGCGAGGCCGGTCCGCGAGGGACGCGACCATGACCCGGAGCACCTCGGGCCCGGGGCGGGGCGGACGGCCGCGATGCTGGACTCTGCTCGTCCTCCTCTGGCTGATCGGTGAAGGCCTCGCGCCGTCCCCGGCGCTCGCGCAGCCGCGCGCCACGCCGATCCTCATCGGCGCCCTCACCGAGGCCTGGGGGCCGACGCCCTCCATCGTCGGCTTGCGGGACGGCCTCGTGGCCATGGGTCATCGCGAGGACCGGGACTTCGTCATCGGCGTCCGGTTCACCGGGGGTGACGCCGCCGCGCTGCCGGCCGCCGCGAAGCAGCTCGTCGAGCGCGGCGCCGACATCCTGGTCAGCGGCGGCGGCGGCGCCAACGAGGCGAGGGCTCTGCAGATGGCGACCGATCGCATCCCGATCGTGTTCATGAGCGGAAGCGACCCGGTTGGAGCCGGGCTCGTGCAGAGCTTCGCCCGGCCGGGCGGCAACGTCACCGGGGTCGCCGATCTCGACGTCGAGCTGGCCCCCAAGCGACTGGAGATCTTCCGCGAGCTCATTCCGGGGCTGAAGCGCGTCCTGTTCGCCTACGACGCCGGGGACCCGTTCATCGTGTCCCAGCTCGACGGGTATCGGGCGGCGTCGCGCCGACTGGGTCTCACCCTCGTCGAGCGGCCCGTGCACACCCAGACCGAGGCGGGGGCGGCCCTGGGCAGTGTCCGGAAGGGCGAGGTGGACGGCATCCTCTCCCCGCGCTTCCTCTCCCTGAACATCCCCGGGTTCATCATCGAGGCGGGGTTGCGGCACGCGATCCCGACGATGCTCCACGCGTCCTTCCACGTCGAGCAGGGCGGCCTCGCGAGCTACGCGGCCAACCTGTACCAGCTCGGTGGGCACGCGGCCCGGCTGGTGGACCGGATCATCAAGGGCGCCAGGCCCGCCGATATCCCGGTCGAGCAGGTGACGCAGTTCGAGCTGGTCGTCAACCGGAAGACGGCGAAGGCGGTGGGGATCACCATTCCGCCGGCGCTCCTGCTTCGCGTGGACCGGTTCATCGAGTGACGCCCGCCGAGCCGGGCACGGCAGCCGGCTACAGGCGCGCGCGGACCTCGGCGGCGAAGCGCTCGTACGTCGACGTCAGCTCGGCGACGTCGCGCATGCGGGTCTCCAGGATGACGTGGGCGACGCCGAGATCCCCCAGCGCGCGCAGCTCGGCCAGCACGTCGTCGGCCGGGCGCTTCGCGGACAGTCCCACGCGGGCGCTGATCGCCAGGGTGGCGGGATCGCGCCCGGCGGTGCGGCACGCCTCGCGGAGCTGCCCGATGCCGTGGCCGAGCGCGGCCGGCGCCGGGAACGCCGCGTGCCAGCCGTCGCCGAGCGCCACGACTCGCCGCAACGCCCGCTCGGTGTGGCCGCCGATCCAGATCGGGATGGTGCCGTTGGCCGGGCGCGGGCGGCAGCCCAGCCCCTCGAAGCTGAAGAACTCGCCCTTGAACGACACGCGGTCCTCGCGCCAGCAGGCGCGCATGATCCTGAGGGCCTCGTCGCTCCACGCGCCCCGGCGGGCGTGCGGCACGCCGAACAGCTCGATCTCCTCGCGCATCCAGCCCACGCCGGCGCCCAGGATGACGCGGCCGGGCGCCAGGTGGTCGAGCGTGGCCAGCATCTTGGCGGTGAGCACCGGGTGGCGATGGGGCAGCACCAGCACGCTGGTGCCCAGGCGGACGCGCGACGTCACGCCGGCGACCAGCGCCAGCGTGGTCAGCGGCTCCAGGAAATCCGTCGACGGCGACAGCGGGAAATCGCCGGTGGCGTTGTAGGGGTAGCGCGAGCGGATCTCCCACGGGATGACGACGTGGTCGCTCACCCACAGCGAGTCGTAGCCGAGCGCCTCGATCCGCCGCGCGGCCAGCAGCAGGCCGTCGCGGGTGGCGGCGTCGCCGTAGACGGGCAGGTGGCAGCCGATCTCCATCAGGCGTGGCTCACCAGGCGGTCCTGGAGCTCCCCGCCCTGGATCATCTGGGCCAGCCGCGAGCGCTGGATCTTGCCGCTGGAGGTCTTGGGGATGGTGCCGCTGCGCACGAGCAGCACGCGCGAAGGCCGGTGGCCGCGCGACGTGTGCACGCGGCTGACGATCTCGCGCACGAGATCGTGGTACGCCTCGCCGGCCGCCTCGCCGCGCACCTCGACCACCACGTGCAGCCGCTGGGTGCCCGTCCGCTCGCTGTCGAGGCCCACCGCGGCCGAGTAGCGCACGCCCGGCACGTGGTCGACGACCTCCTCGATGTCGGCGGGCAGGACGTTCTCGCCGCCCAGGATGATCACGTCCTTGAGGCGGCCGGTGATGAACAGGTAGCCCTCGTCGTCGACGAAGCCGAGGTCGCCGGTGCGCAGCCAGCCGTCGGGGCTCAGCACCTTCGCCGTCGCCTCGGGGTTGTTGTAGTAGCCCTTCATGACGCCCGGGCTCTTGACGCAGATCTCGCCCTCGACGCCGGGGCCGAGCACGACCGTGTCCGTCGTCCCCTCGGCCTGCGGCTCCACGATCCGCAGCGTCACGCCGCGGCAGGGCCGGCCGACCGACAGGAACCGCCCGCCGGCGTCCAGGCGCAGCGGCGTGTGGCGGGGCCAGATGGCCACGGCCAGCGTCGCCTCGGCCAGACCGTAACAGGGGGAGATGACCCGCTTGAGCGAGAAGTGCCGCTCGAAGGCGTTGATCGTCGACAGCCGCACCGGCTCGGCGCCCGACAGCGCCGCCTTCAGCGACGTGAGGTCGACCTCGGCGGCGGCGCGCACGTTGCGCACGCAGTTGCGGTAGCCGAAGTCGGGCGAGACGGTGAAGGTGGCGCGCACCCGCGTGATGAGGTCGAGCCACTGGCGCGGGTTGCGCAGGTCGGGCGGCAGCAGCCACAGCGGGGTGGCCGTCAGCGGCGGCGTGAAGGCGCAGCCGATGAGCCCCATGTCGTGGTAGAGCGGCAGCCAGGACACCACGCGGTCCTCGGCGGTGATGCCGGCCGCCTCCGCCATGAACCGGCAGGTCTCGACCACGTTGCGGTGGGTGAGCATGACCCCCCGCGGCTGGCCGGTGCTGCCCGAGGTGTACTGCAGGAAGGCGAGGTCGTCGGGCGTCGCCGGGTGGTCGGGCGGGGCCGCGGCGTCGCTGTCGAGCTCGTTGGGCTCCAGGATCATGCGCACGTTCGGGGCCTCGGCCACGCTCTGGTCGACGCCGGGCCGGAACCAGCCCACCGTGGCGACGGCGACGGCGTCGGAGTCGCGGAAGACGTTGGCCGTCGCCTCCACCCCGAGGGTGGGATAGAGCGGCACCGGGACGGCGCCCAGCCGCACGCAGCCGAAGAACGTGTAGAAGAACTCGGCGCAGGTGGGATAGATCAGGCTGACCTTGTCGCCCGGCCGCACGCCGGCCTGGGCGAGCCCGGCCGCGTAGCGCGCGCTCTGCCGCCAGAGCCGGCCGTAGGTCACCGTCTCGTCGAAGAGGTCGAAGTACTGGGCGTCGGGCGAGAGCGCGGTCCGGCGGCGCATGACTTCGCCGAGCGTGGGCGCGGTGCCGGGGTCGAGGTCCGCCATGCGAGCCGTCCCCTCAGGGGCGCGCGTCGAGCGTCGCCGTGGTCTCGTGTTCGAAACCGTCGCGCAGGTAGAGCACGCGGACCTCGTCGCCGGGGCGATGGCCGCGCAGCGTCGCCACCAGCGCCTCGAAGCCGTCGACCGCGCGGGGGCCGAAGCGGACGATCACGTTGCCGTCGCGCAGCCCCGCGCGGGCCGCCGCGCTGCCGGGCACGACCTGGCCCAGCGGTACGCCGTCGGACTCCGCCCGACCGTCGGCGCTCACCCCGAAGAAGACGGGAGCCGCGGCGCCGGCCGCCCGCTCGCCGCGGGCGCGCGCCGGCCGCGACAGGGCGACGTACGCCGGCCGCTCGGCGGTGGCCAGGCGCTCGGCGATGCGCCCCCCCAGCGCGGCGACGCGCGCCATGCCGGCGGCGTCGAGCTTGTCGGCGGTGTCGCCGGGACGATGGTAGTCCGGATGGGTGCCGGTGTGGAAGAAGAGCACGGGCACGCCGCCGCCGTAGAAGCGGCTGTGGTCCGACGGCCCGAACGGCGAGCCCGACAGGTTCGGGCGGGCGCCGGTCTCGCGCGCGGCCTCCGTCACCAGCTCGCGCAGGCCGGCGCCGCTGTCCACCCCGCCCACGGTGAGCCGGCCGTCGCGCAAGCGGCCGACCATGTCGAAGTTCAGCATGGCGACCGTGCGCGCCATCGGCACCGTCGGCTCGCGCACGTAGTGGCCCGAGCCGACCAGCCCGATCTCCTCGGCCCCGAACAGCGCGAAGACGAGCGTGCGGTCGAGCGGCCCGGCCGCCGCGAACGCCCGCGCCAGGCCCAGCACGACCGCCGCGCCGGAGGCGTTGTCGTCGGCGCCCGGATAGAGCCGGGCGCCCACGAGGCCCAGGTGATCGTAGTGGGCGCCGATGACGACGGCCTCGCCGCCCCGCGCGGGGTCGGCGCCGGGCAGCACCCCGATCACGTTGACGCCCCGCAGGTCGGCCGCCTCCAGGGCCACCCGGACCTCGGCGCGGCCCGCGCTGACGAAGGAGGCCGGCGCCCGGCGCTCGGCGAGCACCGCGGCCAGGCGAGCGGTGGTGGTGGCCGCGGGCGCCAGCAGCGCGTCGGCCGCGGCGGGCGAGACGGTGCCGGAGACCATGCGCACCGCGGCGCCGGTGGCGGCGAGCGAGGGGAGGCGGTCGCCGACCACGAGCAGCGCGACGGCGCCGGCGCGGCGCGCGGCGATCAGCTTCTCGAGCCGGGAGGCGCGCACGTCGGGCAGGTGGGGCGGCACCCCGTCGAGCGCCAGCGCGATCCGGCCCCGGGCGTCGACGCCGGCCCAGTCGTCGTAGCCGGAGTCCGGCGCGCTCACGCCGTAGCCGACGAACGCGACCTCGCCGGCGACGCGCTCGCGCAGCGAGCCGCCGTGCGGCGTCCAGTCACGTCCGACCTCGAGCGCCGGCGCCGCGGCCGCCGCCGGCCGGAGCGCGGTGCCCGCCGCCACGCGCGAGCCCGGCGCCACCACGAACGATTGAAAAAACGACTCCCGCTCGCCGCCGGGCTTCAGGCCCGCCGCCGCCAGCCACCCGGCGATGCGCCGGGCCGCCAGGTCGCCCCCGGCCGTCCCCGAGCGACGTCCGTCCATCCCCGGCCCTGTGAGCGCCTCCGCGGTGGCCTGCAACTCGGCGGCCAGGGGCGGGTTCGGCGCCGGCCGCGCGCCGGCGGCGGAGGCGAGGAGCGCGACGAGGAGGGCAAGCGGGAAGCTGCGGCGGATCACCCGCCCATTCTACCGTGCGGAGGCCCTCAGGCGACCTGGACCACCCGCCCCTGCGTCATCGTCACGAGGTCGTCCGGCGTGAGCCGGAACACCGTGTCGGGATGGCCGGCCGCGGCCCAGATCTCCTCGAAACGCAGCAGGTGCTCGTCGATGAGGGTCACGACCGGGCGGGCGTGGCCGATCGGCGCCACGCCGCCGATCGCGAAGCCGGTCTCGGCGCGGACGAAGTCGGCGCCGGCGCGTTCCAGCGGCTCGCCGACGAGCGCGGCCACCCTGGCCTCGTCCACGCGATGAGCGCCGCTGGTGACGACGAGGAGCGGGCGGCCCGAGTCGCGCAGACGGAACACGAGCGACTTGGCGATCTGGTCCACGCGGCAGCCCACGGCGCGCGCCGCATCGTCGGCCGTGCGTGCCGACGCTCCCAGCTCGACGACCTCGTGACCGAGGCCGAGCGCGCGCAGCGCCGCCTGCACGCGCTGGATCGAATTCACCGCGCGGCCGCGCGGCAGCGGGCCATCTGGGCCAGGTGCTCGACGTCGTGGTCGGCCACGTGGGTGGCGTACTGCTGGAGCGTGAGAGGGCCGAAGAAATCCGAGACGCCGAGGCGTTCGCGGGCGGCGTCCGGCAGCGCGCGCAGGAAGGTCAGCGTCCCGGCGCGCGCGCGCTCGAAGGCCGCCAGCGAGGCGTCGAACGCCTCCCGGCTGTGATCGCGCTCGCCCGCCCACGGCTCGGGACTGAAGGCCGGAAACCGGGGAATCTCCTCGTCGGCGATCCGCCGCAGCCGCGGCAAGAACAGCTCGGTCTCGACGTGGAGCAGGTGGGCCATGACCTCGTTGAGGCACCACTCGCCCGGCGCGGGCCGGTGGCGGCGCTGCGCCTCATCGAGGCCGGCGCCCACCGCGCGCAGCCGGCCGGCGGCGGCGACGAGCGCCGCGCCGAGGTCGGCGGGCGCCAGTGGCGCCCGCGCCTCGCAGCGCTTGGGCCGGAGCCCGAGCCGCGCCCGCCCGTCCTGGATCTGGCGCAGGTGCTCGGTGTCGTGCGCGTCCATGCTGCGGGCGTACGCCTCGACGGTGAGGACGCCCCGGCTCGGGCTGATGCCCTCGCGCAGCCAGCCGGCGCCGTCGAGCCCGGTCAGGATCTTGGCGACCTGCTCGCGGGCCGAGGCGAAGGCGGCGACGAGCGTGGCCAGGTCGCTCGCGTCGCCGGGGGCGGAGCCGGCCGGCTCGAAGGCGGGGCGCGGCTCGGCCAGCATGCGGCGCAGGCGCGGCAGGAAGGTGTCGCGATCCCCCTCCACGAGGTGTCGCACGACCTCGACGATCGACCACGCGCCGGCCGCGGGCGGCTTCGCCGCCTGCTCGGCCGTGACGTCGGCCGTCAGCTCGCGCAGCATCGCCGGGGCGACGGAGAGCCGGGCCAGGGTCAGGTCGCGCTCGGTCATCGGCGGGCTACAGCGCGCGGACGGCGCGGAGCACGTCGTCGGGATCCGGCCGCACCTGGAAGTTCCGGCTGACGGAGACCCAGCGCACGACCCCCTCGCGGTCGAGCACCACGGTGGCCGGGCGGGGGACGTCCTGGCCGTCCGACCCGCCGCCCGCGTGCACCAGGCCGTACCGCCGGGTCGTGGCCAGATCGGGGTCGGCCACGAACCGGTAGGCGAGGCGCAGGCCCTCGGCGAGCTTCTGGCTCTGCTCGTTACGGTCCGGCGAGACGGCGACGATCTCGAGGCCGACCCGCTCGGCCTCCGACAGCGCGGCTCCAAGCCCTTGGAGCTCCGCCACGCAGAACGGTCACCAGTAGCCGCGGTAGAAGACGAGGACCACCGCCTTCCGGCCGCGGTAGTCCGCCAGCGACACCGGCCGGCCGGCGGCATCGGGCAGCGTGAAGTCGGGCGCCGGCTCGCCGACGCGCAGCGCGGTGGGCGTGTCGGGGACCCGGGCGGCGACGAAGTTGAACCACGCGCCGCCGAGCAGCAGGAGCGTGGACAGGCCGAGCGCCAGCCAGGCGTACCAGCGCCGGCCTCGCGCCAGCGCGAGCGCGGCCAGCGCCGTCGCCACCGCGAAGCCCACGACGTAGCCCTCGGGATGGTTGCGGACCGCGGCGACCCGGAACAGCAGCACGTAGACGGCGATGGCGCCGACCGCGACGGCGGCACTCAGGGCGGCCAGTCGTCCCGACGTCATCAGAACGGCAGCACGATGTGGTCGAAGCCCTCGCCGTAGGCGTAGCCCTGGCTCCGGCCGATCTCCCCCCAGCGCTGCCGCACGCGGGCCTCGAGCGCGGAGAAGTCGCTGAACTGGCTGGCGTGACAGGCCAGCGCGCGCAGCTTGAGATCCATGACGTCGGAGATGTCGATCACGAGCTGGGGGCTCTGCCACTGCATGACGTAGACCTGCTTGACCTTGTGGGGCTCGAACTCCGGCAGCAGCTCGGGGAACGCCATGTGATCGCGCGCGAGCGGGTAGACGCAGTCGAGCGCGACGCCGCCCACGATGCGGTGGTCGCGGTGCGAGGCGCCCAGGTTGTAGGTGCGGGTGGGGCTCTGGCAGATGAGCAGGTCCGGACGCCACCGGCGGATCTGCCGCGTGACCTCGCGGCGGACCTCGCGGGTATCCTCCACCTCGCAGTCGGGGTAGCCCAGGAACTCGACGCGCTCCACCCCGAGCGTGCGGGCGGCGTTGCGCTGCTCCCCGGCCCGGATGGCCGCCAGGCGCTCGGGCGTCAGCGTGCGGTCGCTGGTGCCCTTGTCGCCGCTGGTCACGATGACGTAGGTGACCTCGCATCCGTCCTTGACGAGCTTGGCCACCGTGCCGCCCGCGCCGAACTCCGAGTCGTCCGGATGAGCCGTCACCACGAGCACCCGCTGGATCCTGTCCGCCATGAGCACCTCGGCCGTCGTGAGGTCGTCGTTGAGACGCCGCGGCCCAGCATACCGATTCAGCCGGGCCCGCGCGCTATAATCGCCCCGATGTCAGTCGGCCGCGGGCGCCGGACGGCCATCACCCTGCTGCTCGGCCTGCTCGCGGGCGCCGTGCTGCTCGCGCTGGCGCCCGCCGCCCCTGGCGCCGTCCGCGTGGCCGGCGTGAGCCTGCTCTGGTGGTACGTGGCCGTCGCCGCCCCGCTCGCGGCCACGGCGATCGCCGTGATCGCGCTCCTGCGCGACGGCTCATGATGGAGGCCGCCGCGCTCTGGCTGCAACCGGCGCTGGTGGCCGTGCTGGCGTTGCGCGTCGCCGCCGGGGAGGCCGACGCGCCCTGGCTCGTGCTCGGCGCGCTGATCGCCCCCCTCGTCGCCCTCCTCGCGCGGGTTCGCCGGCCGGCAGGCCGCAATCCCGTCGCGGCGGCGGCGGCGGCCGGCGCCGTCACGGCCCTGCTCGCCGCCAACTTCCTGCTCGCCGCCGACGCTGCCACGCTGCTCGGGGGGGCCCCGTGGCAGGGGGTGAGCGTCGCCGCCGGGCTCGCGGTGCTGGCGCCGGGGGCCCGGCGCCTGGCCGCGCCGGCGCTCGCGCTCGGGATCGTCGCGCTCGCGCTGCCGCTGGCCGCCGTCACGCTCGCCACCGCCACCGCGCCGTGGACCGCGTGGACTCGCGGCGGCCTGCGCCCCGCGCTCACGTTCTCGGAGGCGAGCGCGTGGGTGCAGGACGGCGAGCGCTTCGCGCGGCCCGCGCGGCTGACGTTCGCCGACGGCCAGCGGGTGACCGCGCTGACGGCGGGCGTCTATCGCGTGATCGAGCGTGATGCCGCGCCGCCCACGGTGCGCGACTGGCGGCTGGCGTCCGGCGAGACGCTGACGCTGCGGCCGGGCGACGAGCTGAGCGTCGAGACGGGCGCGCGGCTGCGCTTCGAGGCGGGGCGCCGCGTTCCGGGGGCGCCGGCGTCCGGCGCCGCCTGGGCCGACGCGCCGGCGCGCGGGCCCTGGATGCTGCCGGCGGCGCTCGGCGGTCTGGTCACGCTCGCCGGCGGCGCGCTGGCGCTGGGCGCTGCCACCGGGCGCCGGGGCGCGCCGGCGCCGTCGAGCCCGGTCCTGCTGCTGGCCGGGGTGACGGCGGCCACGGGCTGGGGTGTGTACGCGGCGGCGGCCGCGCCTGATCTCGCGCTGAGCGGCTCGCTGCTGGCGCTGTGGCTGCGGCTGCCCCCCCTGGCGCTGGGGCCGCGCGCGGGCGTCCCGCTCGCCGCGCTGGCGGCCGCGGGGATCCTCCTGCTGGGCGTGGGCGCGACGGTCGCGCTCCGCCGGCGCCTGGCCGCCGCCACGCGCCCGCAGCCCGTGCTGTGGGCCGGGGTCGTCGCGCTGGCGGCGGTCCTCACCGCCTGGCCCGTGGATCCATGGCGGCTGCTGACGCTCGGTCTCGGACTCGCCGCCGCGATGTGGACGCCGGCCATGCTCGCCGCCGGCGCCCCCGGCGGCGTGGTGGGCTCGATCGTCGGCGGCGTCGCCTTCGCGGCCCTCGCGGGGCTGCCCGCGCTGACGGCGGCGCCCGCGCCTGCCGCATGGCTCGAGGCGCTGACGCACTATCCCGCGCTGGTGGCGCTCCCCCTGGGCTGGGCCGCCGCCCGCACCGTCGATGCGATGCTGGCGACGGAGGATGCGCCGGCCGGGCGGCGTTCGCCCCACTCCCAAACGGGCGCATAATACCCGGAGTCATGGCGAGCGACCGGATCGTCGTCCGCGGGGCGCGCGAGCACAATCTGAAGGACATCGACGTGGAGATCCCGCGGGACCAGCTCGTGGTGATCACGGGCCTGTCGGGGTCGGGCAAGTCGTCGCTCGCCTTCGACACGATCTACGCCGAGGGCCAGCGCCGCTACGTCGAGTCGCTCTCGGCCTACGCGCGCCAGTTCCTGGAGCAGATGGAGAAGCCCGAGGTCGACTCGATCGAGGGCCTGTCGCCGGCGATCTCCATCGAGCAGAAGACGACCTCCAAGAACCCGCGCTCCACGGTGGGCACCGTCACCGAGATCTACGACTACCTCCGCGTGCTGTTCGCGCGCGTCGGCGTGCCGCACTGCCCGCGGTGCGGCCGGGTCATCTCGGCCCAGACCGTCCAGCAGATGGTGGATCGCGTGCTGACGTTGCCGCCCGGCACCCGCCTGGTGGTGCTGGCGCCGGTCGTGCGCGGCCGCAAGGGCGAGTACAAGAAGCTGTTCTTCGACCTCCAGCGCCAGGGCTACTCGCGCGTGCGCGTCAACGGCGCCGTCCGCGAGCTGGGCGAGGACATCGACCTCGACAAGAACCGCAAGCACACCATCGAGGTGGTCGTCGATCGCCTCATCGTCCGCGACAACCTCGGCTCCCGCCTGGCCGACTCCCTGGAGACCGCCCTCCGCCTCGCCGACGGCATCGTCCAGATCGAGCCGGTCGCCGAGGGACAACCGGACAGGAGCCCCCAGGGCAGTACGGCCCGAGGTGACGCAATGCGAATCGGGGGGTCTGGGGGGAGCGGTACGGTCCCCCCAGCCAGACAATCAAGGGCGTCGTCCAACCTCCCGACCACCGATCGCACCCAGCCGATGGTGTTTTCCGAGCGCCTGGCCTGTGCCGAATGCGGCATCTCCTTTCCCGAGGTCTCCCCCCGGATGTTCTCCTTCAACAATCCCTACGGGGCCTGCCCCGAGTGCGGCGGCATCGGCACCCGCTGGGAGATCGACCCCGAGCGCCTGGTGCCCAGCCCGGCGCGCTCCCTGAAGGCGGGCGCGCTGGCCCCCTGGGCGGGCGCGCGGGAGACGACCTATTTCCGCCAGACGCTGCAGGCGCTGGCCCGGCGCCACCGGTTCTCGCTCGAGGAGCCGTGGTCCAAACTGAAGAAGAGCGTGCGCGACGTGATCCTGTTCGGCGATCGCGAGGGGGCCTTCGAGGGCGTCGTCAAGATCCTCGAGCGCCGCTACCGCGAGACACAGTCCGAGGACGCGCGCGCCGAGATCGAAACCTTCATGGCCGAGCGGCCGTGTCCGGCCTGCGGGGGCTCGCGGCTGCGGCCGGAATCGCTCGGGCTCAGGATCGCCGGCCGCTCGATCGCCGACGTGGTGCGCCTCACGATCAAGGACGCCGGCGGCTTCTTCGCCGGGCTGACCCTCGGCGAGCGCGAGGCGACCATCGCCCGGCGCGTCCTCAAGGAGATCCGCGAGCGGCTGGGCTTCCTCGTGAACGTCGGCCTCGACTACCTCACCCTCGACCGGCCGGCGGGGACGCTCTCGGGCGGGGAGGGACAGCGGATCCGCCTGGCGACCCAGATCGGGTCGAGCCTCGTCGGCGTGCTCTACATCCTCGACGAACCCTCCATTGGACTGCACCAGCGCGACAACCGCCGGCTGCTGGACACGCTCAAGCGCCTCCGCGACCTGGGCAACACGGTCCTGGTGGTCGAGCACGACGAGGAGACGATCCGGGCCGCCGACTACGTCCTGGATCTCGGCCCGGGGGCGGGCGAGCTCGGAGGTCACGTCGTCGCCGTCGGCACCCCGGACGAGATCGTCGCCAACCCCGCCTCGCTCACCGGGCAGTTCCTGTCGGGCGCGCGCGAGATCCGGGTGCCCGTCAACCGCCGGCGCGGCAGCGGCCACGCCCTCACGATCCACGAGCCGCGCGAGCACAACCTCAAGGGCATGGCGGTGACGATCCCGCTGGGGACGTTCACGTGCGTGACGGGCGTCTCCGGCTCGGGCAAGTCGACGCTCGTCAACGACATCCTGTACCGGGCGCTGGCCCAGATGCTCTACCGCGCCCAGGACCGTCCCGGCGCCCACACGCGCATCGAGGGGGCCCAGCACATCGACAAGGTCGTGGACATCGACCAGTCGCCCATCGGCCGCACGCCCCGCTCCAACCCGGCCACCTACACCGGCGTCTTCACCTTCATCCGCGCCCTGTTCGCCCGCACGCCGGAGGCGCGGATGCGCGGCTACGCGCCCGGGCGCTTCTCGTTCAACGTCAAGGGCGGGCGCTGCGAGGCCTGTCAGGGCGACGGCCTCGTGAAGATCGAGATGCACTTCCTGCCCGACGTCTACGTCACCTGCGACGTCTGCAAAGGCAAGCGCTACAACCGCGAGACGCTGGAGGTCCGCTACAAGGGCTCGAGCATCGCCGACGTGCTGGACATGACGGTGCGAGAGGCGCTGGCCTTCTTCGACGCGGTGCCGGTGATCAGGGCCAAGCTGCAAACGCTGGACGACGTCGGGCTGGACTACATCCGGCTCGGTCAATCGGCCACGACCCTCTCGGGCGGAGAGGCGCAGCGGGTCAAGCTGGCGACGGAGCTGTCGCGCCGTGCCACCGGCCGGACGCTCTACATCCTCGACGAGCCGACCACCGGCCTGCACTTCGCCGACATCGAGCGGCTGCTCGACGTGCTCAACCGGCTGGTGGACCAGGGCAACACCGTCGTCATCATCGAGCACAACCTCGACGTCGTGAAGACGGCCGACTGGGTGATCGATCTCGGGCCCGAGGGCGGCGACGAGGGCGGGCGCCTGGTGGCCGCCGGCACCCCGGAGGCGGTGGCGCAGCAGGCCGCGCGGTCCTACACCGGGCAGTTCCTCGAGCCCGTCCTCAAGGGCGCATGATGCGTCGCACGAAGATCGTCTGTACCATCGGGCCCGCCTCGTCCAGCGTCGAGCAGCTCGACCGGCTGGCCGCCGCCGGCATGGACGTGGCCCGCCTGAACTTCTCGCACGGCACCCACGCCGAGCACGCCGAGGTGCTGCGCCGGATCCGCGCGGGCGAGGAGCGCTGGGGCCGTCCGGTGGCCATCCTGCAGGACCTGCAGGGCCCCAAGATCCGTCTCGGCACCTTCGGCGAGAACGGCGGACATCGGGTCGACCTGGAGGCGGGCCGGCCGTTCGCGCTGTGCCGGCGGCCGTGCGTGGGCACGGCCGAGCGCGCCTACGTCGCGCCGCCGGAGTCGCTGAACGAGGTCAAGGTCGGCGACCAGGTGCTGATGGACGACGGGATGATCCAGCTCCGGGTGGAGGAGACGACGTCCGACGAGGTGCGCTGCCGCGTGGTCGCCGGCGGGCGCATCAGCGACCACAAGGGCCTGTCGCTGCCGCGGGTGAGCCTGCCGGTGTCGTGCCTCACCGGCAAGGACCGCGCCGACCTGGCGTTCGGCATCGAGCAGGGCGTCGACTTCGTCGCCATCTCGTTCGTGCGCTCGGCGGGCGACATCGCCGAGGTGCGCCGCTTCCTCTACGAGCGGGGGGCCAGCGTGCCCATCGTGGCCAAGCTCGAGCGGCAGGAGGTGGTGGAGAACCTCCCCGGCATCCTGGCCACCGTGGAGGCGGTGATGGTCGCCCGCGGCGACCTCGGCGTGGACGTGCCGCTCGAGGAGGTGCCGCACATCCAGAAGGAGATCATCCGGCAGGCGCGGGCGGCCAAGGTGCCGGTGATCGTGGCGACCCAGATGCTGGAGTCGATGGTCACGCACCTGCGGCCCACCCGGGCCGAGGTCTCCGACGTCGCCACCGCCATCTTCGACGGCGCCGACGCCGTCATGCTGTCGGCGGAGACCGCGACCGGCCGCTACCCGGCCGAGGCGGTCGAGACGATGGCCCGCATCGCCGTGCGGGCCGAGACCGCCGTGCTGGCCGACGACGCGCGGGACCGGCGCCGCGCCCGCGACGGGATCGGGGTCGGCTTCCCCGAGGCCGTTTCCGACGCCGCCGCCATGGCGGCCCGGGTGCTGAAGGCGCGGGCCATCGTGGCCTTCACCCAGTCCGGCTTCTCGGCCCGGCTCATCTCCCACCAGCGCCCCGACGTGCCGATCATCGCCTTCACCCCGTCGACGGACGTGCGCCGGCGGCTGGCGCTCTCGTGGGGCGTCTCGTCCCGGCTGATCCGCAAGGTGGAGACGACCGACGAGATGGTGGACGAGATCGAGAGCGCGCTCCTGGGCGACGGCGCGGTACGCATCAACGACGTCATCGTGATCATCTCGGGGGCGCCGATGTGGGTCACCGGCAGCACCAACCTCATGAAGCTGCATCGCGTCGGGGAGCGCCGCTGAGCCGGCCCCGGCGTCCCCGCCCACCCGCCCGCATTCCCCGGGTCCCATCGTCCCCGGCCGCGCCGGGAGCCGCCCCCCGGCCGCGTTCCGGAGGCGACCAGCGCAGCCGCGAGCTGGCGGCGCTCCACGCCGCCGCCGTCACCATGGGCTCGAGCAGCGATCTCGCCGCCACCGCCGAGCAGACGCTCGACGTCGTGCTGGCAGTGGCCGGCATGCAGGTGGGCATGGTGTACCGGCTCAACGCCTCGCGCGAGCGGCTGGTCCTGATCGCCAGCCGCGGTCTCACCGCGGAGCAGGCCGACCGGCTGCGGGAGCGGAGCGTGGACGCCTCGCACACCGGCGAGGCGGTGCGGACCGGGCGCCACGTGGTGACCGACCTGAACGCCTCGCCGCTCGTCACCGACCCCGTGCTGCGCGCCGCGATCGCGGCCGGCCGGTTCCACACGCAGCTGGCGCTGCCGGTCTTCGACCAGGGCCGGGTGTGGGGCGTGCTCGCGCTGGTCTCCGCCGAGCCGCGGACGTTCGACGGCGACCAGCTGACCCTGCTGGAGGGCGTCGCCCACCAGGTCGGGCTCGCGGTGTCGCGGGCGGCGCTGTTCGCGGAGACGCAGGAGCAGACCCGGCGCCTGGAGACGCTGGCGCGGCTGGCCCAGGGGCTGACGGCCACGCTCTCGGGCGACCAGGTCCTCGAGCGCGTCGTCGGGGCCGCCATCGAGCTGCTGGGCGGGAGCATCGCGCGCCTGTGGCTGCTCGACGAGGACGGCCGCCGCTTGACGCTCGGCGCCTCGGCGGGAGCGGTGGCCGTGCCCGAGGGCCTGCGCGAGCTGGCCGTGGGCGAGGGCCTGGTCGGGCTGGTGGCGGCCCGGCGCGAGCCGGTGACCATGTCTGACCTCGCCGCGGATCGACGAGTCCGCAACGCCGCGAGCCTGCGGGCCGAGGGCATCGTCTCGGCGGCGGCCGTGCCGCTGATGGTCGGCAGCCGCGTCATCGGGGCGCTGGCGGTGGGAACCCAGCAGCGGCACGAATACTCCCGCGAGGAGCTGTCGCTGCTGCAGTCGCTCGGCGACCAGGCCGCCATCGCCATCGGCAACGCCCGGCGGTTCTTCGACGAGCAGACCCAGCGCGCCTATCTCAACGCGCTGCTGGAGATCAACACGAAGATCGGGGCGCTGGCGCCCACCGAGACGCTGCTCACCTCGATCGCCGAGGAGGCGGCGCGGCTGCTCGCGGTCGACAACGCCGGCTTCCGCCTGCTGGAGGGCGAGGATCTCGTGCTCGCCGGGCTGGCCGGGACCGCCGTCCAGACGATGCTGCGGCCGCGGCTGCGCGCGAACGAGAGCCTGAGCGGGCGGGTGATGAGCACCGGGCAGTCGCTGATGGTCGACCTCGACGACGCCACCGGCGTGGTGCCCGAGCACGTGGAGGCCGACCGGCGCCTGGGTTACACGAAGTTCCTCGGCGTGCCCCTGAAGGTGGGCGAGCGGACCATGGGCGTCCTGACGTTCCGGGCCCGCCGCCCGTTCACCGCCCACGACCAGGAGCTGGCCGAGGCCTTCGCCGGGCAGGCCGCCGTCGCGCTGGCGCACTCCCGTCTCTACGGCGAAGCGCGCCAGCAGGCCGCGCGCATGCGGGCGCTGGCCGACCTGAGCCGCGTGCTCTCGGAGACGCTCGACCCCGACATCGTCGGCCAGCGGGTGGCCGACAGCATCTGCGCGCTCCTCGGCGCCCGGTCGTCCGCGCTCTACCGGATGGCCGACGACGGCCGGATGATCGTGGTGGCCGTCTCGCACGGCAGCACGTTCGAGTGGACGCGCGAGCTGCCGCCCGGCACGGGCCTGGCCGGGCTGGCCGCCGCCCAGCGGCGCACCTACGCGGCGCCCGACGTGCTGGCCGACCCGCACATCCGCTACGACCCCCGGGTGCGCGGGATCGTGGCCGCCAGCGACGACCGGGCGATGATGGGCGTGCCGCTGATCGTGCGTGGCCGGGTGTTCGGCGCCCTGGCGCTGGCCGACCGCACCGGCCGCGCCTTCGCCGCCGAGGATACGCGGCTGGCCGAGACCTTCGCCGACCAGGCCGCGCTGGCGCTGGAGAATGCGCGGCTGTACGCCGAGACGACCCGGCGCCAGCGCGAGGCCGAGGAGCTGGCCCGGCTGTCGCGCACGCTGACCGAGAGCCTCGACGTCGACGCGGTCGGCGCCCGGATCGCCGACAGCGTGCTGGCGCTCTTCAACGCCCAGTCCTCGGTCCTGCGCGTGCTGCGGCCGGACGGCGGGCTGGAGGCGCTCGCCGTGGCCGGACGCGCCGCCGGCGTGCTGGCCCCCGGTCACGTGTTGCCGGCGGGCGCCTCCAGCTCGGGCCGCGCCGTCGAGCTGGGGGCGCCGGTGATGACGGCCAACATGCTCGGCGATCCGGCGCTGGTCCTCACCGAGGACCTGCGCGCGCGCATGCGGGGCGTGGGCGACTTCGCCCAGCTCTCCGTCCCGCTGCGCGGCAAGGGCCAGACGATCGGCGCGCTCTCGATCTCCGACCGGGCGGGGCGGCGGTGGACCGATGCCGAGGCCGGACTGCTGCAGGCCTTCGCCGACCAGGCCGCGCTGGCGCTGGAGAACGCGCGGCTGTACGCGGAGGCCACCCGCCGCCGGCACGAGGCCGAGGAGCTGGCGCGCCTGGCCCAGATCCTGACCGAGAGCCTCGACGTCAGCGACGTGGTGGGCCGCACCGTCGAGAGCGTGATGCCGCTGTTCGGCGCCCAGTCCTCGGTGTTGCGGCTCATGCAGCCCGACGGCTCGCTGGTCGCCCTGGCCGCCGGCGGCCAGGGCTATCGCGGCGTCGAGCCCGGCCACGTCCTGCCGCCCGGCGTCGGCATCCTGGGCCGGGCGGCCGCCGAGACGCGGCCCGTGTGGTCGGGGGACGTCCTGGAGGATCCGGCGGTGAGCATCTCCGACGACCTGCGCGAGCGGCTTCGCCACGCCGAGCGCGGCGCGCAGCTGGCGGTGCCCCTGCGCGTGAAGGGCATGGTCATCGGCGCGCTCGGCATCGCCGACCGGCTCGGCCGCGAGTTCACCCAGGACGAGGCCCGCGTGCTCCAGGCCTTCGCCGACCAGGCGGCGCTGGCCCTGGAGAACGCGCGGCTGTTCTCGCTGGAGCGGGCCCGCCGGCGGCAGATCGGGGCGCTGGCCGAGATCGAGCGCGAGTTCGCCGCCGAGCTCGACACCGAGCGGCTGCTGAGCCTCATCGTCGAGCGCTCGGCCCGGCTCTTCGACGCCGAGTGCGACATCTACCTCGCCGAGGACGACCGGACGCTGGTGCGGCGGGCGTGGACGTCGGAGGGGCCGGGGCCGTTGCAGGCGGTGGTCGGGCAGGGGCTGGTCGGCAGCGCGGCCGCCGGGCAGCGCGGCATCATCGCCAACGACTACGCGCGCTCACCGCTGGCCCGGCCCGAGTTCGTCGCTCACCTCCGCCACGCCATGGCCCAGCCCGTCATCATCGGCGGCCGCGTCCACGTCGTCATCGGCCTCGGCCGCGGCGCAGGGGGCGATCCGTTCCAGGCCGAGGACTTGACGATGCTCGAGAGCTTCGCCGCCCAGGCCGGCATCGCGCTGGAGAATTCACGGCTCTACCACGCCGCCGAGACACGGGCGACCCGGCTGCGCACGCTGGCCCGCCTCAATCACCTGGTCACCTCGTCCCTCGACACCGCCGACGTGCTGACCTCCATCGCCCGGGCGGCCGCCGAGATCATGAGTGCGCCCTTCGTGGGGTTCTGGGTGGCCGACGAGGCGGCCGGCACGCTGGACATGCAGGCATCCTCCGAGATCGTCACCGGCGGGCCCGATCTCGTCACCCGGCTGCGATTCGGCGAGGGGGTGGTGGGCGAGGTCGCCGTCGGACGGCGGCCGCTCGCCATCGACGATCTCTTCGCCGACGGCCGGTTCGTCGACCGCGAGGGGGCCCGGGCCCGCGGCTGGCGCAGCCTCTTCTGCGCGCCGGTGCTCGACCAGGAGCGGCTGCTCGGCGTCCTCGTCCTGATCCGCGACCATCCCTTCCGGTTCGGCGCCGACGACGAGGATCTGCTCCAGTCCTTCTCGGCCCAGGCGGTGGCCGCGATCCGCAACGCGCGCCTGTACGAGGACGCGCGGCGCTACGCCGAGCGGCTGCGGGCGCTGGAGGAGGTCAACCGCCTGGTGTCCTCCTCGCTCAACGTCGAGGAGGTGCTGCAGAACCTGGCCCGGGCCATCGCCCAGTTCTTCGACGCGCCGTTCGTCAGCATCTGGGCGTACGACGCCGTCACCCGGCGCCTGCGCCGCGCCCTGACGTTCGGCGATCCGGAGCTGGCCGCGACGCTGCACGACGACCTGGCCCTGGGCGAGGGGGCGGTGGGCTGGGTCCTGCTGCACCGCGAGCCGATCTTGTGGACCGACGCCTCCGCCGATCCGCGCTTCGTCGACGCCTCCCAGCTGACGCCGCACGGCTTGCAGTGGATGACCGTGTACCCCATCACCATCGGCGACCGCATGCTCGGCGCCTTCGCCGTCCACCGGGGGGCGGCCTGGCCCGTCACCCCGGAGACGACCTCGCTCATGGGCTCGCTGGCCGCCCAGGCCGCCATCGCCCTGGAGAACGCCCAGCTGTACTCCGAGACGAGCCGGCGCCTGACCGAGACGCGCGCGCTGCTCGAGGTCGCCGAGATCCTGAACTCCACCCTGCAGTCGCGCACCCTGCTCAAGCAGGTGACGCTGAAGGCGGCCCAGGTCTGCCACGCCGACCGCTGCACGCTCGAGCTGTGGGACGGCGACCAGGTCGTCCCCCTCATGTCCCAGTTCGCCGACGGGCGGGAGGCGGCGCACCTGTGGGAGCAGTTCCAGCGCCAGCCGGCCGGCCCCCCGGCCGCCGTCCCCGCCAACGCCCACGTGATCGAGACGCGCCAGCCGCTCGTGATCGACGACTGCGCGGCGTCGCCGCTGATCCCCCGGGCGTGGATCGAGACCTTCGGACTCCGCGCCTGCCTGATCGTGCCGATGCTTCGCCAGGAGCGGGTCATCGGCGTCATGACGCTGGACTACTGCGAGCGCGCGGCGCGGTTTGCGGACTGGCAGAAGGACCTGGCCCAGGCCATCGCCGGGCAGCTGGCGTTCGCGCTCGAGAACACGCGCCTCTACGCCGAGGCCGAGGAGCGCCTGCGGGAGACGCGGACGCTGCTGGCCGTCGGCCAGGTGCTGTCGGAGCCGGGGCCGACCGATGTCGTCCTGCGCCGGGTGGCGGCCGAGGTCGGCCGGGCGTTCGGCGCCGACACGGTCGGGGTGTACCTCGTCGACGAGCGCAGCCGGGCCCTGGTGCCGGCCGCCGGCTATCACGTCCCCAAGGACCTGCTGGAGGTCCTCCGGGAGCACCCGCTGGAGATCGAACGCGCCCCCGCCCTGCTGCCCGCCTGGCGCGCGGGCCGGGCGGTGTCCAGCGCCGACGTTCACGCCGACCCCCGGTTCGAGGGCGAATGGTCACGTACGTTGCCGCCGCATGCCCTGCTGCTGGCGCCGACGATGGCGCACGGCCAGCCGGTGGGCGGCCTGTTCCTCGTGTGGTGGCGCACCGGGCGCGCCTTTCCGCCCGCCGAGATCAACCTGCTGGAGGGCATCGCCGCCCAGGTCGGCCTCGCCATGGAGAACGCCGAGCTGGCCCGCCAGACCCAGGTCAAGCTGGCGGAGACCGAGACGCTCCTCTCGGTGAGCCGCGCGGTCTCCTCGACGCTCGACGTGCAGAGCCTCGTCCGGCACTTCCTGCGCCAGGTCGCGGCCACCTTCGGCGCCGACACGGTGGGCCTGTGGATGGTGGACGAGACCGGCCAGTGGCTGACCCCGCTCGCCGGCTTCCGGGTGCCGACCGCGCAGCTCATCGCGCTGCGCGACGTCCGCCTCTCGCTCGTCGATCACGCGATCTACGCCGAGGCCTCCCGCACGCGGCGCCCGGTGTTCTCCGCCGACGCCGCCGGCGATCCCCGCATGCCGCCGATCATCCGCGAGCAGGCGCCGCACAAGAGCCACCTCTTCGTCCCGGTGGTGGCCAAGGACCGGATGGTCGGCGGATTCGCCCTGGTGTGGTGGGAGCGACAGCGCGAGTTCACCAGCAGCGAGTTCGCCCTCATGGAGGCCATCGCCAGCCAGGCCGGGGTCGCCATCGAGAACGCGCGGCTGTTCGAGGAGAACCGGCGGCGGGTGGAGGAGCTGTCGGTGCTGCACGAGCTGTCGCGGGCCGTGACCGGCCAGCTGGACCGGGCGGCGCTGCTGGAGGCGCTCCGCGCCCAGCTCGGCCGCGTCCTCGACGTGCGCAACATGGTGGTCATGGTGCGGTCCGACGACGGCGACTTCGACGTCGCGCTGCGATTCGTCGGCGGCGAGCGCGACGACGGCGAGCCACGCCGCTATCCGGCGGCCGGCATCGGGCTCATCGCGGCGGTGCTGCAGTCCGGCCAGCCGCTGCGCACCGACGACTACGGCGCCGAGTGCGCCCGCCGGGGCCTGAAGCCGGTGGCCGCCTCCGAGCGGCTGCGTCACTGGCTGGGCGTGCCCCTCAGCGCGCGCGACCGGGTGCTGGGCGTGGTGGCGCTGCGCAGCGCCGACCAGCCGTTCAGCGACGGCGACGAGCGCCTGCTGCTCAACATCGCGCACCTGGCCGCCCTCGCGCTCGCCAGCGCGCGCCTGTACGAGGACCGCACCCGCGCCTACGGCGAGCTGGCCGCCGCCCAGGACCAGCTGGTGCGGACCGAGAAGCTCCGGGCGCTCGGCGAGATGGCCTCCGGGGTCGCCCACGACTTCAACAACCTGCTGGCCTCGGTGCTGGGCCGGGCCCAGCTCCTGCTGCGCCGCGTGCAGGAGCCCCAGTTGCGGCAGTGGCTGCAGGTGATCGAGCGGGCCGCCCTCGACGGCGCCCAGACCGTGCGGCGGCTGCAGGAGTTCACCCGCATCCGGCGCGACCAGCCGCTGGTGCCGCTCGACATCAACCAGGTCGTGCGCGACGCGCTCGAGATCACCCAGTCGCGCTGGAAGGAGGAGCCCACCAGCCGCGGCATCGCGCTGGAGCTGCGCACGCGGCTGGCCGACGTGCCGGCGGTGCTGGGCGACGCCGCCGAGCTGCGGGAGGCGATGACGAACCTGATCCTGAACGCCGTGGACGCCATGCCGGAGGGCGGCCGGCTCACGCTCAGCACCACGCTGGTGGACGAGCGCATCGAGATCGCCGTCGCCGACACCGGCGTCGGCATGCCGCCGGAGGTGCGCGACAAGATCTTCGACCCCTTCTTCACCACCAAGGGGCCGCAGGGCACCGGGCTCGGCCTGTCGATGACCTATGGCATCATCTCCCGCCACGGCGGCTCCATCGCCGTCGAGAGCGATCCCGGGCGGGGCTCGACCTTCCGCCTGTCGCTCCCGCGCGGCAGCGACGTGCAGCCGGCGCCGCCCGAGCGGCGGGTCGAGACGCCGGCCGTGCGGTCGCTGCGCTGCCTGGTCGTCGACGACGAGCCGCCGGTGCGGGCCGTGATCGGCGATATCCTCGAATCGGCCGGCCACGCCGTGGTCACGCTCGGCGACGGCGCCGACGCGATCGCGCGCTTCCAGGCCGAGCGCTTCGATCTGGTGGTCACCGACCTCGCCATGCCCAGGGTGTCGGGCTGGCAGGTGGCCCGCGCCGTCAAGCAGACGGCGCCCCAGGTGCCGGTGTTCCTCGTCACCGGCTTCGGCGTGGAGCTGTCGCCCGAGGAGCGCCGCGCCCACGGCGTCGACCTCGTGCTCGTCAAGCCGCTGCAGATCCAGGAGATCCTCGACGCCGTGGCCGAGGTCGCCCGCGCGATCCGCTGACCCGCGCCCACGGAGCAACCGGAGGGAAGCCGCGATGCCCTATCAGACCCTGACCCTGGAGCGGGCGCACCAGGTCGCCACGCTCACGCTGAACCGGCCCGACGCCTACAACGCGCTCAACCTGCCGCTGGGCCGCGAGCTGTTCGCGGCCGCGCTGGAGCTCGACGAGGATCCCGACGTGCGCTGCATCGTGCTCACCGGCCGCGGCCGGGCCTTCTGCGCGGGGGGCGACGTGAAGGACTTCGTCGACAACCTGGGCCGGATCGGCGCCCACATCAAGGAGCTCACCACCTACCTGCACGGCGCCATCTCGCGCCTCTGCCGCAGCGACAAGCCGGTGATCGTCGCCGTCAACGGCGTGGCCGCCGGCGGCGGCTTCAGCCTGGCGCTGTCGGGCGACCTCGTGCTGGCCGCCGAGTCGGCGAAGTTCACGATGGCCTACTCGAAGATCGCCGCCAGCCCCGACGGCTCCTCGTCCTACTTCTTGCCGCGGCTGATCGGCCTGCGCCGGGCGATGGAGCTGTACTTCACCAACCGCGTGCTCACCGCGCGCGAGGCGGCCGACTGGGGCCTGATCACCCGCGCGGTGTCCGACGCCGAGCTGATGGCGACGGTGGACGCGCTCGCCCGCGAGCTGGCCCAGGGGCCGACCCGGGCGTTCGGCACCGCCAAGCGGCTGTTTCACCAGTCGACGTGGGAGAGCCTGGAGACGCAGATGGAGCTGGAGGCCCAGGGCATCGCCGCCTGCGGCCACACCGAGGACTTCAAGGCCGGGGTCACCGCGTTCGCCGAGAAGAAGACGCCGGCGTTCCGCGGGCGCTGAGCCGGCGGACCGGGTACTCTGGCCCCGGGAGGAGACCATGAAGCCGCGCCTGTACTACCGTCCGGGCTGATCGTCCTGCGCCAAGACGAAGGAGCTCCTCACGTCTTGGGGGATCGAGTTCGATCCCGTCGACATCCAGGCCGAGCCCGCCACCGTCGCCGAGCTGAAACGGCTGGGCGTGCCGCGCGTGCCGGCCGTCGCGATCGGCGACCGCGCGGTCCACGGCTGGAACCCCGCCGGCTACGCCGCGCTGCTGGGCGTGCCGTACACCGAGGCCACGCAATTGCCGCCCCGGGAGCTGGCCGCGCGGCTCGACCGGATCCTCGAATCCGCCCAGGGGCTGGTGGCCCGGCTCGACGCCCGGCAGCTCGACGTCATCCCGCCCGAGCGCAAGCGCTCGGTCCGCGACCTGGGCTTTCACGTCTTCCGGGTGGGGCTGTCGTTCGTGGACACGATGGACCAGGGCCGCATGCCGGAGACGTGGTTCGAGGAGCGCGCGCCGGTCGAGATGGTGGACGGCGGCGACGTCGCCCGCTGGGGCGCGCTCGTGCGCGGGCGCATCGCCGGCTGGTTCGAGGGCGCCGGCGACGACGAGTTCGCGCGCGTGCTGGAGATCTACTACGGGGCCCAGGGCGCTCACGACCTGCTGGAGCGCACCGCCTGGCACTGCGCCCAGCACCTCCGCCAGCTCTACGTGCTGGCCGAGCGGCTGGGCGTCACGCCGCCGGCGCCGCTGCCGACCGAGGCCTTCAAGGGGCTGCCGCTCCCCGACGCGCTCTGGTGACGGCACCGAGGACCAGGCAGGACGTCCTCGACCGCCTGCGCGCGGCCCGGCCGCAGCTCGCCCGGGAGTTCGGCGTCACGCGGCTGGCTCTGTTCGGCTCCTACGCCCGGGGCGACCAGCGCGAGGACAGCGACGTGGACGTGCTCGTCGAGGTCGATCCCTCCATCGGCATGCGGTTCGTCGATCTGGCCGAGCGCATCGAGGCCCTGCTGGGCGTCCGGTCCGACGTGGTGTCACGGCGTGCCATCGCGCCGCGCCACTGGGTGCGGATCGAGCGGGACCTGGTCGATGTCCGATAGGCCGGTCGCGGTCCTCGTCGACGACATGCTGGAGCGCATCGAGCGCGTTGCGCGGTACACGCGCGGCCTCGACCGTGCCCTCTTCTTGCGCGACGACAAGACGATCGACGCCGTCGTGCGCAGCCTGGAGGTGATCGGCGAGGCGGCGCAATCCCTCAGGTCCCCGTCTCGGGCACCGTCATGACTTCCAGCAGGTGGCCATACGGGTCCTCGAAGTAGAACCCGCGGCCGCCCCGACGGGTGTAGGTCTTGCCGTCGGTGTGGTGGGATGGGCCGCTGCCGTAGGGAAGGCCCTTCACCTTCACGCGGCTGAAGATCGCGTCGAACTCCGCCTCACCTACGTGAAACGCGTAGTGGTGGCTCCGCCCCGTCCGGGGGTCGAACCCCGGCCCACCCCAGGCCTCCGGCTCGTCGGCGAAGTCCAGGGTGAGGCTGTCGTTGACCTGCACCTGCGCGAAGTGACCGCCACCGGGTTTCACCGTCAGGCCGAAGATCTCGGCGAAGAAGGCCGCCGACGCGCGCCTGTCCTTCGCCGGCACGATGGTGTGATCGAGGCGAATCGTCATCGTCCACCTCCAGGGTGCTGCGCGGTCGCACCCGGACCCCGTCGTTGGGATGCCGGGCCGTCCCGCGAGGATTCTCGTTCGCGGCGGCCGAATCCCTCGCCGCGCGCCCCTCGTCGGTAAGAACAGATCATCGCGCAGCCGGCTGGTCACGTCCATCGGCGCCTGGCAGCGACGCCCGGCCATCCCCAGGAGGTACGAAGGCAGTGGTCCGAGAGAGCAGGCGATCGGCATGGCGGTGGGCGTGGCGGGGCGCCGGGGTGGTGGCGGCGGCGGCGCTGGCGGCGTGCAATCAGTCGCCGGAGGCCGTCCCGGTCCCCCGGCCGCCGGCGGTGACGGTGGTGGCCGTGACCCAGCGCACGGTGCCCGTGCACGGCGAGTACGTCGGCCAGACCGAGGCGGTCAGGACCGTCGAGGTCCGCGCGCGAGTCGAGGGCTTTCTCGAACGGCAGGTGGTGTCCGACGGCGCCGCCGTCAAGGCCGGCGACCTGCTCTTCGTCATCGACCCGCGGCCGTTCGAGGCCACCCTCCGGCAGGCGCAGGCCAACGTCGCCCGCGACACCGCCCAGCTCCACCAGACCGAGGCGGCGCTCGTCCAGCGCGAGGCCGACGTGCTGCAGGCGCAGGCCAACCTGGAACGGGACCGCGCGCAGCTCGAGAACGCGCGCACGCAGGAGGCGCGCTACCGCACGCTGCTCCAGCGGGAGCTGATCGCCCGCGAGCAGTACGACCAGATCCGCACCACCATGACCGCGCTGGAGGCCACGGTGCAGGCCGATCGCGCCGCCGTGGCCAACGCGCAGGCGTCGCTGGCGGCGGCCCGGGCGACGATCGAGAACGCGCGCGCCGCCATCCGGGCCGGCGAGGCCGCGGTCGACAGCGCCCGGCTCCAGCTCGGCTACACCATCATCCGGTCGCCGCTCGAGGGGCGCATGGGCCGGGCGGACGTGCGGGTGGGAAGCCTCGTCGGGAAGTCGGACGCGACGCTGCTCGCCACGGTCTCCACGCTGGATCCGATGTACGTCAACTTCAGCGTGAGCGAGCGCGAGGCGCTGGGCGTGTGGCGGCGCCGTCCGGCGGAGATGCAAGCGCGATCCGGCCCCGCCGGGGTCACGATCACGCTCCCGGACGACAGCGTCTATCCCCACGGGGGCCGGCTCGACTTCGTCGATCGCGCGGTGGACCCGCGGACGGGAACGCTCGCCCTGCGGGCCGCCTTTCCCAACCCGGACCGGGTGCTCCAGCCGGGGCAGTACGTGCGCCTGCGGGTCCTCGTCGAGGAGCGGGCCGGGGCGCTCCTCGTGCCCCAGGCGGCGGTCCTGGAGAGCCAGGGGACCGCGTCGCTGTTCGTGGTGGGACCGGACGACACGGTGCAGGCGCGTCCCGTGCGGCTGGGGCCGCGCGTCGGGGCGCTGTGGGTCGTCGAGGACGGCCTGAAGCCCGGGGAGCAGGTGGTCGTCAAGGGGCTGCAGCACGTCCGGGCCGGGATGCGGGTCGCGCCGGCCCTCGACGCGGTCCCTCCCGCGCCGGCGGGAAGCTGACGGATGTTCGTCAATTTCTTCATCGACCGGCCGATCTTCGCGTCGGTGCTGGCCATCGTCATCACCGTGGCGGGGGCCGTCGCCATCCCGTTCCTGCCGATCGCGCAGTATCCGGAGATCACGCCTCCCCAGGTGGTGGTCCAGGCCGCCTACCCGGGCGCCAGCGCCGAGGTCGTCGAGCAGACGGTCACCACGCCGATCGAGCAGCAGGTCAACGGCGTGGAGAACATGCTCTACATGTCCTCCCGCAGCGGCAGCGACGGCACGATGACCCTCACCGTGACCTTCGAGGTCGGCACCGACCTCGACATCGCCGCCGTGAACGTGCAGAACCGGGTCGCCATCGCCCAGGCCAAGCTGCCGCCGGACGTCGTCCGGCAGGGCCTCAGCATCACCAAGCAGTCCCCCGACCTCGTCGAGATCGTGGCCCTGACCTCGCCCGACGGCAGCCGCGACGAGCTGTACCTGAGCAACTACGCGACCCTGCAGGTGGTCGACGTGCTGGCGCGCGTGCCCGGCGTGGGGCAGGTGGTGGTGTTCAACGGCCGGGACTACGGCATGCGCGTGTGGCTGAACCCCGACACGCTGGCCGGCCACGGCCTCACCGCGGGCGACGTGGCCGCCGCGGTCCGCGAGCAGAATGTGCAGGCCGCGGCCGGCCAGATCGGCCAGCCCCCCGCCCCCCGCGGCCAGCAGTTCCAGTACACCGTCACCACGCGGGGCCGGCTGGCGACGCCGGCCGAGTTCGAGGACATCATCCTGCGCACCCGCTCGGACGGCTCGATCCTCCGGCTCCGCGACGTCGGCCGCGTGGAGCTGGGCGCCCAGAGCTACGGCTCGTTCGGGCGCGTCGGCGGCACGCCGGCGGCGCTCGTCGGGATCTTCCAGCTGCCCGACGCCAACGCGCTCGACGTCTCACGCGGGGTGCAGGCGGCCATGGCCCGCCTCGCTCCCGGCTTCCCGAGCGGCGTGGCCTTCACGCGCCCCTACAACACCACCGAGTTCGTCCGGGTGTCGATCACGGAGGTCGTGGAGACGCTCCTGATCGCCATCGGGCTCGTCATCCTGACCGTCTACGTCTTCCTGCAGGACTGGCGCACGACGCTGATCCCGACGCTCACCATCCCGGTGTCGCTGGTGGGGACCTTCGCGGTCATCAGCGTGTTCGGCTTCTCCATCAACACGCTGACCCTCTTCGGCCTGGTCCTGGCGATCGGCATCGTCGTCGACGACGCCATCGTGGTGGTGGAGAACACCCAGCGCCACCTCGACGAGGGCGGCCTGGAGCCGCGCGCGGCCACCCGCCTGGCGATGGCCGAGGTGACCGGGCCCGTCATCGCCACCTCGCTGGTGCTGATGGCGGTGTTCATCCCGATCGCGTTCCTGCCCGGGATCACCGGGCAGCTCTATCGCCAGTTCGCGCTGACGATCGCGGTGGCGGTCGCGCTCTCGACGGTGAACGCAATGACCCTGTCGCCGGCGCTCTGCGCCGTGCTGCTGCGGCCGGCCCACGAGGTCCGGCGGCGCTGGCTCGCGCGGGCCTGGAACGCCTCCTTCGCCCGCCTCACCGGCGGCTACGACTGGACCGTCCGGCACGTCGTCCGGCGGGCGGCGCTCGCGGTGATCCTCCTCGCCGTGCTGAGCGGCGCGACCTACGCGCTCCTGCGCGCCGTGCCCACGGGCTTCGCGCCCACCGAGGACCAGGGGTACCTGCTGGTCAACGTCCAGCTGCCCGACGCGGCCTCGCTCG
>Ga0299906_10000576_pt1 | contig 33415 bp, 49 predicted proteins | sample RVTome_14_FD_200259 | JGI IMG/M metagenome (GOLD analysis project Ga0299906, IMG submission 200259) | Soil microbial communities from uranium-contaminated site in the Upper Colorado River Basin, Wyoming, United States - RVT145D125 (version 2) ...
AGCTCTTATCCTGCTGGGTATCGACCCATTTCTGATCGAACTCCCGCCGCACCTGCGTCATGAAAGTCAGCCTTGATGGTGGCAGGATCTCATATGCGACAGCATCAGGCGTGTGGACGATCAGCGCGCCAGCGAGTTGCGCGCTCTTGAAGAAGTCGCGATCTTCGCCGCTGCTGAGATTGTAGGCTTCCCTGAATCGCAGATTAAAGTCATGCGGGTCGATCAGCGCGCCGGAAAACAGCACGCCGTTCGTCGATGCGAACTCGGCATCGAGCCGCCACTTGTGCGGCTTGGTTTTCGGGAATGCCCAGCGCGGCAGCGGATCCGGGTAATGATACGTCACGGATGACTTGACGACGTCGGCGCCGGTCTTGAACTGCGCTGCGAACAGGTCAACCAGCCAGCTATGCGGCACGCGCTGATCGTCGTCGAGCATCACGATCCAGTCGCTCAGGTGATTCCGCGCAAAGCGCAGGATAGCGTTGCGAGCGATCGCAATGCCGGTGCGCGGCTCGTGAAGATAGAAAACGGCGAGCTCAGGATTTTCGCGCTGGAACGCTTCGACGAGGCCGTGTGCGCTGGCGGTATCGTCGTTGTCGATGATGACGATCATCAGGCCGGATTGCGCCGGAATGTCGAGATCCTGAATCGATGCCAGACACTGGGAAAGCAGGATTGGCCGCTGACGTGTGCAAACACCAAGGCAGATGCGTGTCATGGTCTGTGCGGAATGAATTTGAAGCATCACAATATCCCCTTAAAATGTGCATTTTTAGTAAAATTGTTTGCACGTGTTGTGCAACAGAATTCTTTGTATGCACATTATCGCGCATCACACAGGGCGTGATTTTCGCTTGGGAAATCATCGTTGACGGTTTGTTGATAACTTTTTCGTGATGGGTGGAACCGGTTAGGCGTTGCTGATGCGTTCCGGTCGCGGCGAATCCGGCGTCGGGATGGCGATAAATCGGCCAGCGTCCCGGTTTCTACTTGAGGTTGCTGAAAATCAGGGAAATTTTGAAGCTGAAAAAGTGGGACACAAACCGGAAAAAACCCGTGAAAACAATGCCGGGTTTTTGTGTCCCACTTGCTGCTAAGTCATTGATTTTATTGGTAAATGGCGATCCCGGTAGGGCTGCCACCCAAAAATTAAGCACCTGATTTTTAACCCGTTTTTGCCGAAATTGTCCCACCGTTTTCAAGCTGCGTTTTCCGGTGGGACACATTTGTCTCTGTTTCGTTCTCTTCGAAATCAAGATAATGCATCGCGTCCGCAGCCAGTTTCGCCTGGCTTGCGCGCTTCGTGTAAAGCTGAACCTGCTCAAGCGTCGACCAGCCGAAAATTGCCATGAGTTGCTTTTCCGTCGCGCCGCGCTCGGCGGCGATCGTCGCACCGGCCTTACGCAATCCGTGAGCGGTGCAATGCGGCAGTCCGGCCTGATCACACCATTCCCGGAATTTATTGCCGAAGCCATTTACACTGAACGGGCGGCCCTTCGCGGTCTCCAGAAGCGTCAGATTGCTGCTCGGCGTCGCCTCGATGATCTTCGCCAGCGGCGGCAGAATGTTGAGCGTCAGCGCGACCGGCTTGCGCGCCTTGTTCTTCATCTGCGTAAAGGTCAGCACGTCGCACTTGATGTGCTGCTTGCCGAATAGCACGACGTCGGAACGGCGCTGGCCGGTGTAGAGCAGCAGTGCGAGCGCCAGCCGCGGCTTGCTGCCAACCGGGTGCCGGGCCTCGAATTGGCGCACCTCTTCGACCGTCCAGGTGTGATAGCCTTCGCTATGCACCTCGATCGGCGGCACGTCCTTGGTCGGATTGTGATCGAGATACCCAACTTCGACAGCCCATTTCATCAGCACCTTGAGCGCCTTGAGCATGTTGTTCGCGCCGTTCGGCTGCTTGGCGCGGCGGTCGCGCAGCGCACGGATGGCCTTCGCCGTGATCTGGTCGTAGGGCAAACGGCCGATCGGCACCGGGCGCGCGCTGCTCAAAGGCTCGTCGCAGATCGATGTCAACATCTGTGCGCGGCGCGTCTGGGTAATTTCGACCAGTTTGTTCGTGAATTCCGGCGAACGTTTGTAACGCTCGCACAGCCATTCGAAACTATCGGTGCCCTTGATGAGCGGCGCGCGCGCTGGCGCGTCTGCTGTCGCCGGCATTGGCGCACCGGCAAGCGCAGCCTGATAGGCGGCCATGAACTCGTCAGATCCCGGCAATCCCGGCAGCCGGATCTTGCGTGCCATGCCGCGCTTGCGGAAATAATGCCGGGCATTGCCGTGCCGGTCGCGGTCGGTGGTGACGTATTTGAGCCTGATGCGCGCCATCTCCAATCCTCCTCAGTTGAGTTCGTCCCAGATGTTATTATTGGTTTCTTCCATATCATCGCCGGGAAGCGCGGCGAAAGCTATGTCAAGTTTCACACGATCCCAGACACGTCGGCGATTAATGAGTTTCGGTCCCGGCATGCGGCCATCGGCCACCATGACATCGAACAGCCGCACGCCGACGCCAATATAGGCCGCCGCGGTTTCCCGTGACAAGCCGCGCGGTGCGAGCGAATGCGGCAATGCGTTGCCGGTGGCTTTATGCGTCTGGCTCATCGCCTGCGTTCTCATCCATCAGCAGCTTGAGAATATCGCGCTCGGTCTCTTCCTTGATCTTGTCCCACATGCTGCCAGATATGAATTCGCGACCGATGCGATCGCGCCTGCGTGCGGCTTCTGCGGCGGCTCTAATGGCTTCGTTCCAGATTTGCGCGCGTGTCATCAGAATGGAATGTCCGTCTCGACGGCATGGCCAGCATCATCGACCTTTATTGTCTGTTCGACGATGGCGAGCTCTGCCGATGGGTCTCTTGCTAGGATGCTATCGCGCCGGGTGCTCGCGTCGTATTCGTTGTCAAAATCTTCGGAAACCTTGATGCCCAGCACGGTGCCTTGCAGGCGATGGACCTGCTTTGTTTCGAAATCCTGGCGTCGGAAGATCTTCACCGAGCGGGCATAGCTTTCCGCGCCGCGAATGAAAAATGCATCACCATTTTCGTTTGTCAGTTGAACGCCGACGATCGTGTCGTTTTCTTTTTCGAATTCGACGCGGACGCTCGGCAAATGGATTTCATTCACGGATTTGATTGAAACCAGCTTCATGATTTTTCTCCTGTCATTCCGTTTCGTCATCCTCATCGATCAGTAGCTTGAGTATGTCGCGCGCTGCGTCGATCCTCATGGCCTCCCACAGGCTGCCTGGCACCGCTTCGCGGTCGCCGCGATCCAGCGTCTCAGCAACCATTGCTGCCGCCCTGATAGCCTCATTCCATATCTGGGTGCGTGTCGGCGTCATGTGCATGCTCCGGGATGTTGATCTGTTCAGGCGCAAGCGTATCAAGTCCGTTCTTTTCCCGATGCGCCTCGATGCTGTCACAGCCTTCAAGCGCAATCCGCATGGCCGCGACTGCGATGCGCACCGCATGGCGCTGCACGACGTCGGACGGCTGCCATGCCATTGCTTGCGCCATGCCCATGAAGGAATTGTGCAGCGCTTTGTAATTGCCGTTATTGTCCGGGCGGGCGCGGCGGGATTCAGCCAGCTTCATCACGACCTGTGCGAGGAATTCTGAGTTTTTCATTTCGATAGCTTCTGTCCGTTCATCTGCCGATGCTCTGGGCAATAGTGAAACCACGTGCCGCGCTCTTTCCGCGCCTGCCAGCCCTTTGCTCGGATGAACTGCGTTGCTTGGAAGAATGAGCGGTCCATGGCGTCGAGCGCGGCCCTGCAGTCGGGGTGGTCGCAGGTGATGAGAAAGTCGGCGCTGTCGGGGTCGTTTCTGCGGATGGTTTCGAGGGTCATGAATCTGCCTCGGCAAGATTTTTTGACAGTATGTTCTGTCGCTGCGGCGGTTCAGGGTTTTGCCCCTTAATCCGTGCCCTGTATTCCTTTTGGATTATGCCATTTGAAGCACAGCCAACGACGCAAGGACTGACGGGGATCAGAACGCCGGTGTTGAGCTTTCTGATGTGTCCACGTCGCCAATGCATCCTCGGTGAGCGCTTTTCGCTGTAACTAGCGTTGCCGTCGTTTTTGTAAATTGTGTCTATGTTAATTTTTGCGATTTTGTATTCGAATGGCGGAAGAGTCGCTTGTCGTTTCGCTGCCCTTATTTGCTGTCGCGATGGCTTTATATCTCGCAATTGAATTGATTGCGATTTCAGCATCACGACTGTGCCGCGAATTTGTTCAAAAAAATGTTGGGCATTTTGAGCGCGAACGTCCCTCGGTGTCTTCCCTTCAGCTTTCGCTCTATTTACAAATTCTCTGTGCGCCTCATCACTATGGAATGGGCTTTGCGGATGGACTATTGCTGCATAGCTTTCCTTTTGCCCTTCGACTTTCTTTTCTGGGGGGTGAAAACGCGAACTACATGAGTGCTCAACAAAGTTTTCATCGCCTAAAAGCGGAACAACGAAGTCTGTGTCCAAGCACCAATTCATCCCAGCGGTGAAACGAGAGAATGCGATTACCGTTATTGCATTATTGCCCTGCAGACAAAGGGCGGCTGATTCACCGTTTTCTGTTAAATCTTCTTTCCATGTAAGAAACGTCAATGGATAAGGAAGTTGGAATATTCCGTTATTTATGCATTCCGTTGCGAAGTATATGCATTCTTCCGGTGGTGGTGTTTCTATTTTAAATTTCTGAGATGTTTGCAAAAAGAGAATAAGTGATTTTATTCCAACACCATCATAAATATTGTTGTCAACACCGGTGTGAATGCTTCTGATTATGTCAATTGCTTCTTGCATGAGAATTACTCAATATCTCTAGATTATTTCGGTCCGGTCAACAGCGCAGGCATATTCCCTCGCTCATAAGCGAGAGCGATCTGCGGGCGAAGCCATTGGCCGACTTGCTGGCCGTCCGGCAGAATGATGTTCGCGAGAAACTCGTTTTCGAATTCGCTGATGCCGCATTCGACGGCTTCGAGTTTGGCCTTGATGACGAGTGCGAGCGCGCGCCAGCGTTGGCGGCAGGCCTGGTCGTAGAGCGTTTCCTGCGAGCTCGCTGTGCGCGGCTTCCAATATCCGCCCTGTTGAAAATGCGTGAAGGCCTTGCTGTTGCGGTCCGGTAGCGGCAGGAAGAATTTGACTTGCCGCTGCATGGCGCGAAACCCAAGAACCGCGCCGTCGTCTTTCCAGCCATACATGAACTGGTCCGCACCGTAGCGCGTCAGCGTGCGCTCGATTTCCATGCGGGATTTCTCGGCGGGCACTTCGGTCTTGGCGGCGTAGCGGGTCATTCCGCCACCTCTTCAACGCTATCCTTTGGCACTGTGAAAAAAGGATAGCCACCGTCTGACTTCATCGTTACGGAGATGTGCGGAACGCCTGTCATTCTGGTGTCATCGCGGGCGAGTCCATAGTCATGCTTTGTGCATGCGAATACGATGGTGCCAGCGGTTGCCTTGGTCTCAGTGGTGGCGTCTTTCTTCATGCGGTAGCGGGTCATGAATTCATCATCCGGGCTGAAGCACGGCACCGATGAAAGTCGCAATACGGAACGCCGCATGGCTTCTCATGGCCGCAGAATTTAATCGGCGTCTCGTTCGTGACAGGCCATTTGCAGGTGCGTTCCGTGAGGTCGTGAATGCCGAGCATGAGCGGTGCTGGTGCTTCGCTGACGATTTGCGGTTTCGGTGCCAGTTTCGGCAACGCTCGCTTCGATGGCGGTATAAGAAAGCGCTTGCCTCGAAATTTCTGCGGCTTCGGCTTTTCCGGTTTAGCTTGCTGCTGCTTGGGCTTTCGCGGCTGGCTAATGCTGCGTCTTTCCGGCAGGCTGAAGCGCCTGCGTGCGCCTGCAATGGCATCCCTGGACACGCCGATTGCTTCGCCGATTTTCGAGCAAGAATTCGAGCTATCGGCCCACATTTCACGCAGGATTTTTACTCGCTCGTCGGTCCAACTGGTCATGCCGCACCTGCAATCTTGATCCTGCAGCCCGGCGTTTCATCGGGCATGGCAATCCGCTTGTAGGCCGCTAACGTCACGACCTGGCTATCGTCGCGCCATATGCCAGCCGAGCCGATAGCATCGAGAATGGCGCGCGCAAGCTTGTCGATGTCTGGTTTCTTGACTGCGGCCGGCGTGCGGCTCTTGGGCGTCGATACGGGCCTTTTCAGTATAAAGAGCAATTCCACATAGACACCGCCGTCGAAGAACGCGAGAGGCTTTCCTGCAGCGTCGAGGCAGGCAGAGCGCACGTCCGAACGCCACGGCGCGACATGCTTGGAAGACTCCACCATGATGCCGTTGCCGACATGGCGTTTTGAGCCTTGCGGCGCGGGATGGCCGGGAACGAACACTTCAAAGCGCTCTTTCATTTCACGCGCGCAGGAAAGAAGCCGGCGAAAAAGCCCAGCGTCGCACCAAGCTGCCACGCCTCGAGCGGATGCTGAAGCAGGCTGAAGGCGACAAGCGTTTGGTCGACGGGATTGTTGGCAACTACTGCGATGAGGTGAGCCGCCAGTGCGCCGACGGCCGCGCATGCGATGATGCGCAGGAAGGCAAAGCAAATGGCGAAAATGAATGCTTGTATCCAAACGAACCACATGATCAGCCCGCCATCACATGAAGGGCGAGCAGCGTGGCGCTGGCGATCCAGCCGGCCGAACCAATCAGCCAGGCCGATTTGAGCGACTGCACGACGTTCTCGACAGTCCAGTACCAGGCGCGCTGCAGGATGATGCGGGCGGCGTGATAGACGCTCTGGCCGATGAGTTGCCATCCACCCTTGAAGATGGTCCAGAGCGCTGCGAGCTCACCCTGCGGCGCAATCGCTCGTGCGGCGCGGTCCGGCGCATAGCGGCTGAAATCGATTGTGTCAGGATACGTCGTCGCGAGTGCCATCTTGCGCCCTTTAAAAAGGGCCGGTCAGAAAAGCGTTACGAAACTGACCGGCCAAGTTTTGGGAGGAAACGCCCAAGGAGGGCACGAGCGTCAAACCAGTCATGAAGCTCGCAAGAGGCAGTGAAACAGAAATTGCACAGCAGCGTCAATTAAAATTGCACAATACTGTGCAATCAAACTTCGCCTATGGTAAACACCACGCGGCCGAGCACGGTGCAATCGTCTTTGCTGTTGATGGTGATGGGGCCGAAATTGGGATTTGCGGCCTGCAGGATGAAGGGAAACGCCGGATTACTGGGCTGATATGGCCGGCTGGACTTCAATTGCCGAACTGTCGGTTCCATGCCGGGAAATTGCACAAGCAGGAATTTGCCAGGCATGATGTCACGGTCCGGATCGACAACAACGTGTGAGAATGGCGGGAATGAGTAACCGCTATCGCCAACCATCGAATTATCTTCGGCAGTGATTTCGAAAGCAAAACTACGTGGCCCGGCGAGCAAGCTGCTTGAGACGGGCAGAAATTCCTTAGTCATTTCCGCTAAGGCCTCTTTGCCAGAGATTATTTTCTGAATGTCGCTCGCTCGTATTATGGGAATATATCGAACTGCCTCTAAAAGGAAAGATTTTTCATAAACCTGATTGGGGACGTGGTTAATTTCACTAGCAGATTCAGTTGCTTCCGCTGACCTGTATTCAGCGATTTCTGGACCATTGCCAAATAAAAGGAAGTCGCGCGACACGTTGAACAGCTCGCAATAATGCTGCAGCGTGTCTTCGCTGTCCGGCATGCGCTCGCCGCGCTCATGCGAATAATAGGTGCGTGGGGCAATGCACCATACATCAGGCAAGCTGTCGATAGCGGCCTTGCGCGTGGCGTATTTCGCTTTCTTGCGCGCCCATTGCAGACGGCGGCCGAATTCCTTGGCCTGCTGCCGTCGCCATCCTTCCGGGTTGCCTTCGTCCATTAATCATTCCTCGCGTTTGCACGTAATGTACACGCCATCGTGCAAAAAATCTATTGACTATTTTTGGGCGGAAATTGCACAGTATTGTGCATGAACGTGCAACCGATTGATTTCCCGCGTCTTTTGCGCCTTTGGCCGGCAGACGACAAAAACACGGCCTATGCCGAGCTCGCTGAAGACATGGGCGTACCGTCCAGTCGTGCGCGGCAATGGCTTAATCGAAACTATCTGCCGCCCTGCTACTGGCCGCGTTTCGCGAATGTCCTGGCGGCAAAATTCGGGCTGACCATCACGCAAGAGCAGCTCGTCGAGGCGTCCTATTCCCACGGCGAGAAACTCAGTGCACGCGGCCGGCGCGCAGCCGAAACCCGCAAGCGTAACCGGGAAGGACAGGCTGATGCGCCGGCAACTGATTGAGACGCCGAGATACCGGGTTGTGCGCACGCCAGAAGGCGCGATGACCTTGACCGAAGCATCGCAGCGCTATGGCATATCCAGGCGCGCGCTTGATTACCGCATTCAAAAAGGCTGGTCCGTCGAAGCGTGCGTCAGCCCTGCGAAAAAGCCGAACCCACATTGCCGGCTTCTCATCAGCACGCCTGACGGCCTCATGACTCGCGCGGAAGCGGCCAGCTTTTACGGCGTGAACAGGAGCACACTCAGACGCCGCTTGTGGGAAGGTGTTCCGGTCGAGCGCGCGATTGAGCCTGCAAAGGAGAGAGGCAGGCGCATGTGGGACACGCCTTACGGGCGCATGTCTCTATACCGACTTCAGGAAGTTATCGGCGTTGAAATCAGAACCCTGCAGGCGCGAGTTTATTACCTTCATTGGACTGAGGAAGAGGCGTTCAACACGCCTGCTTACGGCAAGCGCGGCCAGCATTTCATTCTGTCGCCGGAAGAATATCGGCGTCGATTGCAAGGGGTGCGTGATGCCTAGGAAAGTCAGGAAATTCACCGAAGCCGACGCGGCCGCTCTGAAGCTCATCAAGGCGTGCGGTTTCGTCGGTGTCGACCGGGATAAATTCTATCTCGAATCCAATCGCCAGATCGGTTCGTGGCGGATTCACCGGCTGGTTGAGCATGGGTATTTGAAGCCTTCCCATGACTGCCTGCCGGGGGGGGTGTCGCAGACTTATCGGCCTGTGGAGGCTGGTGATGCTGCTTGATCCGTACAGAGATATCCAGGCCAAAGCCGGGTCGAAACGCTTCTGGACAACGCGGGAAGAGAAAGTCTTGCGCGAGAACTACGCCGAGCATGGTGCGGAGCATTGCGCGACACTATTGCCGGGCCGGCCAATTGGCGCGGTGTATCAGCACGCGCACAAGATGGGCCTGAAGGGCAAGCATCACACCAATCCGGATTTTCGCAAGCGCTGGACGACGAGCGAGCAAATCGATGCCGTCATTCGCCGCGCCTATCAGGCGAGTGAACCCAAGCGCGACCTTATTGCAAAGACTGCGCAAGCTGTCGGGCGGCCGCGGTGGTGGGTATCGAAGCGCGCGCAGGCACTCGGCATCGTTGCGCCGCGCTTCAAAGAGCCGCCCTGGACGCAAGCCGAAATCGACCTGGCTGAAGCGCATGCGCACAAGCATCTGGCGACAATCAGGCGGATACTGAAGCGGCACGGGTTCAGCCGCACGGAAACCGCCATCAAGGTCAAGCTGGTGCGTCTCGGCGCGATGCGTGAAGACCCGAACCACTACACCGCGCATGGCCTGGCCAAGCTGTTCGGCATCGATGTGAAGAGTGTCACGCGCTGGATTGAAACCGGCCGGCTCAACGCCAAGCGGCGCGGGACAGACCGCGGCGACAAGCAGGGCGGCGACATGTGGTGGATACACCGCAAGCAGGTTCGTCGGTTCGTTGCTGAAAATGTCGCGGCCGTCGATTTCCGCAAGGTCGACAAGTTTTGGCTGGTCGATTTGCTGGTGGGATTTGCCGAATGACCAATCCTCATTGGTGGACGCTCAAAGACTACGTTCGCCGCCGCGCTCGCAATCGCTGTGAATATTGCCTGCTACGGCCAATCGCTGATCTGCATCATCGGACGTACGCCAACAACGGTGCCGAACATTCGATGGATGTCATGGGTGTCTGCCGAGCATGTCACCGGCACATCCACGACGGACGCAGCGTCTTGGTTTCGGAAAATAGCATTGCCGCCTTTGGCGATCACGGCACCGGAACCCACTCACCGCACTGGTTGAGTTATTTGAAGCAAGTCGATTGCGAAGAAAGTGCATGCAATGAATAGCATCGAAATTCGGTCGTTAGATTTTATCCGTGAACGGCACATTGTTCGTCCGATTAATGCTGCCTACGTTGAGCGGCTCGTTTCACAAATAAAAGTAATTGGTGTCAAGGCGTATCCGCTTTCAGTGACGTCTGATGGAATTCTCTTCGGCGGCAATCATCGCTATGAAGCATTCAAGAAAATCGGCATCGATGAATGCTGGATTCACATCTCCGATCCAAAATCCCTAGATCGAGAAGCAATCGAGCTAAACCGCGCCTCCGAAGACGCGTTGAAGATGACGTTCGTCGATTATGCGGAGATGGTCTGGCGGCGCATCAGCGACGGCGTAAAGCAGCAGGCGCTTGCGGATGAGCTGGGATGGTCGAGGGAGAAGGTCAAAGACTACGCTGCAATTCAGAAAATCGACGCTGAAGCTTGGAAAATAGTTGGTGCCACTTTGCGCGATCTTCCCTTGGTGCCAGATGACGAGCTGGCACCAAGCAATGGTGCCACGGCACCATTTTCCGAACGCCTTCTTCGCGAGATTATCAGCCTTACGCCTGCCCAACAGCTCGACCTTGTCCGCAAGCTCTCACGCGGGAAGAATAGCAAGGGTCACAGCTTCACGAAGAAGGATTTCAAGGACGAGGCTGAGCGATGCCGTATCTACAATGCGTTGGTGGCCGCTGCGCTTTCGGCGCTCGATGGACGTATTCAGGGCGAGCGGCTAGCAGAGAACCAGGCCGAAATTGCCGAAGAGCTAAAACAGCGCGCCTACATCGAAGAGTTCATTCAAAAGGGCCAACCCGGCGCAAGGTTCCAGAGGCTGGTTCAGTCCTATATCGACGCCTACGAAGAGGCGATGAACATCCGCGTCATCGTGAAAGATATCCGCGATCTGACGGCGACGGATATTCCTGACGGCTCAATCGATGCCGTAGTCACTGACCCGCCCTATCCGAAAGAGTTCGTCAATCTGTTCGACGATCTCGGAGCGCTTGCCGCGCGTGCACTTAAGCCGGGCGGCTCTTTGCTCTGCCTTTGCGGCCAGTCCTACCTTCCGCAGTACATCGAACTGCTAAGCCGTCATCTCGATTACCAATGGGTGATCGGCGTGCACATGCCGGGCGGGCAGGCTGTCCAACTTCATCAGCGTGAAGTGACGGCATTTTGGAAGCCAATACTCTGGTTCACCAAAGGACCACGTGAGGGCAAATGGGTCTCTGATTTTATTCGTACTGACGCGAACAACAACGACAAAACCCATCACCATTGGGGCCAGTCCGAGCAAATCATGCAGGGCATGATCGAACGCGTCTCGTTGGCCGGTGAAACTATCCTCGATCCCTTTCTAGGAGGAGGTACAGGCGGCGTCGTTTGCAGAAAATTGAAACGCAAATTCATCGGTGTCGAAATCGATGAGGAAACCGCGGCCGGCGCGCTGAAGCGGATCGGAGGAGCTGACCTTGAATAGTGAATTGAGATTGGAAAATGGTGTCAAGCAGCGGATGGATGGCGGTGGGGATTCCTTCGGAAATGCGCACCGTGAGGCATTGGGCAACTGGGCTTACATGCAGGATTTTGATTCCATATTTGGATTTGAGGCATTTGCCAAAAATACAAGTGACTTGCTTTTTACTGAATATGAGCCGGATCAATATAAAAACAGCGGCAACTTGATTAGAAATTTTGCTACGATAGCTCTGTTCGATAGAAAAAAACATTTCAATCTAGCTGAACGCGCTCTTCAATGCTCTCGTCCAGTCTTGACGGCATACTACCTTCATCAATGCCGATTGAATGCTTCAGTTCAGCCAATCCCACCTCGTTTTTTCTTTTGCGTCGATATTGATGAAGGATGGCAGCTACTTGAAGTCGATATCAATACCGGAGAAAAAATCGGTCCGCGTCATGGTCATCATATCACGCGCGAAAACATGGATTACGTATGGACAGCAATCGGCCTGCGTGACGCGCATTGTGGAGTCAGGAAATGGCTACAGAACAGGCCATCATGACCCGCTGGCAAAACCCGCAATTGCAAGAGCACCTGGCCGAATTATCCGCGCGCGGCATGAGCGCTGCGCAGATTGCCGAACAGATCGGCGTGACGCGTGACGCCGTGAAAAGCGCGATGACGCGGTACGGATTGTTTGCGTCGACCGGCCGCAGACTGACGAATTATTCAAGGGCTGAAGATGGCGCTGCAAATCACGACCGCTGACGAACGCAGGGCGGCAAAGAACAAGACCTCGCTTGCCATCTTCGGCCCGTATGGCGTCGGCAAGACATCGCTGCTCAAGACGTTGCCGGCAGACTATACGCTGTGCATCGACCTCGAGGCGGGCATGAAATCGGTGCATAGCTGGCCGGGCGCGAGTATCGAGATACGCGACTTCAGGGATTTTCAGGATCTCACTGCGCTCATCGGCGGGCTGGATCCGGCCGTTGCGCAAAACGCCTGGTACAGCCAATCGCATCACGCGCATGTCGTGCAGACCTATGCCGGCAGCCAGGTCGAGCAATTCGTCAGAACGCGGCCTGTCATCTTCGTCGATTCCATCACCGACTTGACGCGCATGGCGATGACCTATGCGCAGCAGCAGCCTGATGCGTTTTCAGAGCGTTCCGGCAAGCCGGACACGCGCGGCGCTTACGGACTGCTTGCGCGTGAAGTCATCCGCGCCTTGAGGCATCTGCAGCGCGCCAATGGCAAGACCGTCATATTCGTCGGCCTGCTCGATTTCGATACCGAAACACGGCTGTGGACGCCGCAGATGGAAGGCGCGAAATCCGGCAAGGAACTGCCTGGCATCGTCGACCAGGTGATGACGATGCAGTTTTTTGACCGCACGCCGGAAGGCGAACTGCAACTCGGCCGCGCGGGTGCAACCGAACGCCTGCTCGTCTGCAAGGAAGGCAATCGATGGGGCTTGCCGGCAAAGGACCGTTCCGGCCGGCTGTCGGAAACTGAACCGCCAGACCTCACCGCTCTCTTGAACAAAATCAACGCCTGCTAAAAAGGAGACTGCCATGCTCGATTTCAGCGACGCCAATCCGCACATTGCACCGATTGGTGAACTCATTACCGACGGCGCTTTCGTCAAGCTCAAACTGAAAATCCGTCCAGGTGGCCACAACGGCGCCGACCCGATGGACGCCAACATGCTGAAGAAATCGCAGACGTCCGATGCGGTTTTTCTCGACGGCGAATTTACTGTCGAAGGCGGCGAATTCAACAACCGCAAGCTCTGGCAGAACCTCATCGTCGACGGTGGCAAGCGCGACAAGAACAACGTGTCGATCGGCTGGAATATGACGAAAAATCTTATCCGCGCCATGATCGACAGTGCGGCCAGGCTCAATCCGGACGACAAGAGCGATCAGGCCAACCAGCAGCGACGCATTCAGGCGTTCAAGCAGCTCGACGGCATTACCTTCATTGCGCGCGTCATGGTGCGGCCGTCCGACAATGAGCAGTACAGCGATAAAAACGAAATCGCGAACTGCGTGTTCGTGACCGATCCGCAATACGAGGCCGTCATGAACGGCCAGCACGTCACACCGGATCCGATTGGCGCGAAGCCGAAGAAGCAGGCGGGCAACGCGGCAGCGCCGGCACAGCAATCGCTCGGCTGGCAGAACGGGGCCGCGGCAGCAGCGCCAGCACAGCAGCCGATGCAGCCGCCAGCACAGCAGCAAACCGCCGCTGCAGCGCCATCATGGGTGACGGGATAGCGAATGCGTGAAGCGGACGAAAGCGCCGCTCGCGACCTGTCTGAAGCTGAATGGCTCGACCATCTGCGGCGTGAGACGGCAATGGAAATCGGCAAATGGTTCGAAGGGCGCGGAAGGCTGCATCAGCCTATAAGGGTGCTCACGCTAAGGGAGCTGGAGGCAATCGCCGAAGCAGCAACCGCGCGCTGGATAGTGCTGGCCTCGCTGCGGCTCGCGCTCGCCAGACCGAAAGCCAAAGCGTTCGAGTTTCTCTTGGGCGGCTAGCGCTTTGTGCCATTTGCGGGCGTGAGGCGCACGGCTTCGGATATTGCCACCTGCTTCAGTGGGACCGCTTTCCATTTTACCGCTTCTGCTCGCTTCGTTGCCAGGACATCGGGACGGCTCTTGCTCGGGAGAATTTCGGAATGATCGACAAGACGGTGCGTGAAAAGCAGGCGATCAAGGATGCGCGCAAGCCTTTCGCTGAAGCGCTGACGGAGCTCGGATTGATGGAGCCGTTCTTTCATCGGACGGCTGACGATATCGACCGGCTGATTGAGGCCTGCGTCGACGGGTTTCACAGCTCCCTGACGGAGCAGACGGAGCAGTTGAAGCGGGATTTGAACGACGAATTGCCATTTTGAGTTGATGCGGTCATGAGAATGCAATTCGATGAGAAATGCGAAAAGTGTGACGAGCTTGGCAGAACGGGGAACTCGTGGCCCGTGACAGCCGGGAGAGGCACCGGCACCAGTTTCGCCAGAAATGGCGTCCGGAAAGCTGGGCGGAAAAACAGGGTGACTGCAGCGGCTTTTGTCTCGCGGAGAACGACCTGTGACAACCGGGAGAGACCGGTACCTAATTTCAAGTTTCCCAAGTTGCCCGTGCGCGGTCGCTGGGACTGTGAAGGCGATGGCTGGATTTCGGATGGCTGACAGATGCTCATCGATTTCAATCACGGTTCAAAATTTCAGTATCGAGCGGAAGCGCCTGCAATGAGTGACATTCAGCTATCGGAAAAACAGCAGCGCGCTATTGCCTCGATAAAGGACTGGTTCAAGATGCGCACCGACAGCCAGCAGATTTTTCGGCTGTTCGGGTATGCCGGTACCGGGAAAACCACGGTGCTGAAATATGCGCTGAAAGAGCTTGATATTAAGGATCTTAAACCAAGCAGATATGACGAGGACAGTTGTGAGCGTCAATACAATCACGGTGGCGTTGTTACCGCGACGTTCACCGGCAAGGCCGCGCTCGTTTTGCGCCAGAAAGGTACGCCGGCGCGCACCATTCACAGCTTGATCTATCGCGTGACGGAGGTAACAGAAGAAGAAGTTAAGGCGCGACAAAAAGAAATTGACGACACCAGGGAAGCAGCGAAATCGATTACCGATGATTTTGAAAGAGTTGCTGAACAGGCGCGCATAACCGGGATGGAAGAGGCGCTAAAAAAACTGAAGCAGCCATCCTTCTCGCTCAATCCGCAGAGTGATGCCGCGTTCGCTGATCTCATCGTCTTGGATGAGGTGTCGATGGTTAGTGAAGACATGGCCAAGGATCTTATGAGCTTCGGCAAGCCAATCCTCGTGCTTGGCGATCCAGGCCAGTTGCCACCGATTCACGGTGAGGGCGCATTCACTAATTGCGAGCCGGATATCATGCTCACCGAAATCCATCGGCAGGCTGGCGAGAGCGCTATTATTCGTTTGGCAACCGCGGCGCGCATCGGCCAACCCATCGACTATGGCTGCTATGACGCGCATGTCGCCAAGCTGCCAAAAGGCTCATTGACGGCCGCACAGATGCTACGTGGCGGGCAAGTAATTTGCGGGATGAACGCCACGCGGCTGCAGTTGAATAACGATATGCGCCTCGCTGCTGGCTTCAACGGAAATGCATTGCCGACAGGCAATGGCGAGAAAATCATCTGCCTGAAGAATATGAACGACCGCGGTCTTATCAACGGCATGTTCATTACTCTCGCCGATGTCAAGCCAACCGATGAGGACCATTGCTTTACGGCAAAGATTTTTGATGAAAACGGCGATCCAATCCAATCGAAATCAAATTCCGGAGAAATCTTAGACCAGTATATTTACACCGGACACTTTCATGATCACGTCCATTTTGACAAAGAACGCAGCAACCGTGATTGGAGGCTAAAAAAAGGCCTCGTCGAAGCTACCTACGGCTGGGCAATCACCTGCCATAAGGCGCAAGGCTCGCAATGGGAAAACGTCATCGTCTGGGATGACGGGCTTGGTCGCACGGATCTCGACCGCCGGCGGTGGTTGTATACTGCCATAACTCGCGCCGAAAAGGGCTTGGTGATCCTGTCATGATGGCTGAGGTGATTTCAAAAAAATGCTAGATTTCACCGATGCAAATCCGCGTCTCACGCCATTTATGGCGAATGGTAGTGGCGGCTATTCTGCGCCGGCGCCGCAGCAGCGCAAGCTGTCTTTTGACGAAAAACTCAGGCTGATTGAAGGCCGCGAATTGCTTGTGCTTTCCGCCGTGGGTATCGTGCCGCCAAAGCGCCGTGATGAGAAAATGCGGTGTCCGTTCCCGGATCATGAGGACAAGGATCCGTCGTGGCGCTGGGAAGAGCGGCAAAACCGATATTTCTGCTCATGCTATCCGACTAGCGGCGATGTCCTGGACATCATTCAGCGCATGGGATACGCCAGCAAGGCCAGTGAGGCACTGGACTGGGCTGTCAACTGGCTTGGCCTGCAAGAGCCGCTAAAGCTTAAGCCGCAGGTGTCCGCACCGACTGCGGAGCCCGCGCCTGCCGTTTCAAAAACGCTTTCCATGGCTCAAAGGCGATGGAATGAAGCTGGGCCGATTGCAGGCACGCTTGCTGAGACATATCTACGGACCGGCCGCGGCCTGAATACGATTTCGCTCAGCTCAAACGATATGCGATTTCACCAAAGTCTTTTGTGCAAAGAGGTCGACAGCTCTTTGCCGGCACTCATCGTGCTGGTACGCAATTGCAAGCTTGAACCGATGGGTATCCAGCGAATCTGGATCGATCCAGAAACCGGCCGGCGCGCTGCCGTCAAAAAAAAAGGTGCAGGCATAATCACCGGCGGCGCATTTCACAATGCCGCACCGGCTGAGCACATGGGCATTGCTGAAGGACCGGAAACGGCAATGTCTGTGCAGCAAATTTTTGGCATTCCGTGCGCTGCTACGCTGTCGGCCGGGAACATGCAAAATTTCATTCCGCCTGAAGGCGTGCGCAAGATCACGATTTTTGCTGACGCCGATAAGCCGGATAAAAAGGCCGTTCCCAAGCTCATTCAGAAAGCAGTAAATGCACTGACGGAAAGCGGCTTGGAAATTTCAATCATGCATCCTCTGGTGAAAGAGGGTGATTTCAATGACGATCTACGAAACGGTGCGACGGCCAAGGATTATCAACTTGCTGAAACGCCGGCCGCCAAGAAACGTGAAAAAACCCGTTTTCCTCATTTAGCGACAGCCAGGCAAACCGTTGAACAGATTGGCGCTGAATCTGTGATTTGCACCGGCTCTGGAATTTGGACATGGAACAAGGGCGTATGGTTGCAAACGCCAGATAGGCGTATCAAGCAGGAAATCCATTTGGCCGCTACCGGCCGTGGTGCTGAGCCGATCGAGGATCTCAAAAAGGCTGACGTCGATAGCGTTCTGGATCTGTTCAAGACCGAGACTTTCCGACCAGATCACGCCTTCAACTGCGCATCGTCCGATTTTGTCAATGTCGCCAATGGCGAGCTTTTTTTTGACGGGCAGGACTGGACGCTGAAGCCGCATTGCCGCGAGCATTACAGCACATCGCAAATCCCGATTACCTACGATCCGACGGCAAGGGCCGTCCGCTTCGAACGGTTCCTCGAAGAAGTCTTTGAAGGTGATTCGGACGCCGAAGCGAAGATACGTTGCACCGTCGCGATGATAGGCTACTGCCTTCTGACAACAACGCGATTTGAGCGCTTTTTCATCCTCATCGGGCGCGGCTCAAATGGCAAATCTGTCTTGCTCGCCGTCATCGAGGCGCTGCTCGGCCTGCGCAATGTCAGTGCAATCCAGCCGGACCAGTTCGGGAACAAGTTCCAGCGCGCGCATCTTCTCGGCAAGCTGGCGAACATCGTCACCGAGATCAAGCAGGGTGCCGTCATCGATGACGCGGCGCTCAAGGCGATCGTGTCCGGCGAGCTCGCAACCGCCGAACAGAAATTTCGCGATCCATTCGACTTTCGGCCGCACGCGACATGCCTTTTCGGTACGAACCATATGCCAGCCACGCGCGATTTCAGTGACGCGGTTTTTCGTCGCGCCGTCATCCTTAAGTTCAATCGCCAGTTCACCGGCGCTCTCAAGGATACGAAGTTGAAGGACAAGCTCATGACCGAGCTCCCCGGCATCCTCAATCTTGCACTTCATGGTATCGCGGAAGCCATCAGCGACGGCGACTTTGCCGAGCCACCGAGCAGTGAAACGGCCAAGGCCGAATGGCGGAAAGAAAATGATCAGGTTCAGGTTTTTGTCGAAGATCTTTGCACAGAAGCGCCTGGCGCCTGGATAGGTTCGACCGTTCTATACGAGCGGTATCGAAAATGGGCTGACAGCGCTGGCGTTGAAAGGAAGCTATCGCAGAAAGGATTCACCCAGCGGTTGTGCTATCGCGGCATTGAAGCCAAACACGAGAGTAAGGGGAACATCCTTTACGGCATAAAGATCGATCAGATGAAAGACATGAGGGACGAGCCTGTGAAGGATGTGTGAAGGATGTATCGACAAAACACGGCTAAAAAACCTAATGAAATCAATGTGTTTGAAGGGTATGAAGGATGTGAAGGATTTTTTAAAACACGCACATACGCGTGAGTCTGAGATTTTTACCCTGTCGGAAAGGGTCTCTCATGCACGCGCGCGCACGCGATAAGTAAAAAAACCCTTCACATCCTTCACACCCTTCACAAGCGGGCGAGGCGCTTCCACTCATGAAAGACGACGAAATCCGCAGGCTGCATTCCAAGTCCTGGCGCGCCGATACCGTGAAAGAGCGTGTTCGCATTCGGAAGAGCGCACTTTGGCTGCAGGGACATCCGCTCAGCATTCGTGAGAGCCGTGCGAGCAAGCGCACCAGGGAACAGCAACAGCGCGCAACCCTTCGTCCGCGTCCGCTGCTCACGCCATTGCCGCAACGCCTGGCATTGATGAAAGCCGGTAAGCCTTATCTGACGACGCTCGACAGGATGCTCGATGATGACGAGGCGCGCGCTCTCGGAAAGTGGGCCGAATGCGAAGAGGTGCTGCAGGGTCGTGCGAAAGCGGCGTGCCTGGATGGCAAGGGTGGCGCAATGCGCATACGCAGTCCGATTCCGGACGATTGGCTGATCATCATTCGCGAGCACATCACCATGCAGCGATATCTGCCTACCAGGTCACTGCGATTGCTCGCAGCGTTTACCGCGATTCAGAACGGCCTTGAAGGCGCGCTCACGCCAGCGCAATATGGCTTGCGATTCTATCCGCGTACTACGAACAAGCGGATGGCGTTTCTGGATGGGATTGCCGAGACGGCATGCGGGTTGACGGCTGAAGGGTATTAAGGTGAACGAAAAATCAGAAAGCCGGACTGGAACACTTCATGTCGGATTGCTGATATTCGCGATGTACGCCTGCCTGGCTTGCGCTCATTTTCTAAATCCTGAAATGCCTGACTGGTTGTATAAACTGGAATTTGCAACTGGTTGCGTACTCATGGCTGGCACGGTTTTCTTGTTGAAGCGCGACATTGAGCGAATGGACGCTGAAATTGAAATCTTGAAAGCTGAAGAAGAACGGCTGCGCAGGCGGATTGACGGGTGAAGGGTATTGAGAATGCTCATGATCATGTTCATGCGGGTAGCGCCCGCGTTTCAGGAGATGATCCATGAGAGGACGTGCATATCGGCGTCGCAAGGCATTTACAAAAATGATGCGCCGGCTGAAGGAAGACCGGAATGAGCATTACGACAATTTAAAATGCGCTTGCTGGCATGATCCGCGTGCAATAGCTCGCTTCAAAGAGCAGCCGCAGATCTGCAGTTGCCTGGGATGCGGCAATCAGCGAAAGCATTATGGACTGACGATTCAGGAGCGGCGCTGGGTTGACGGCTGAAGTGGTTTTAGGGAACAGCAATATGGGACTTGATATTTCGCACGACGCATTCAGCGGTCCGTATTCGGCATTTAATCGATTTCGCCAAATCGTCGCAAAGGCTTCCGGTAGTTCGTTCCCACCGCATGAGGATCGAAGCCTTGACGAGGATCAATATTATCCGGGTGACGAAGTGCAGCCGGAAACACGTCCAGGTCTATGGGAATTTTTTAAGCATTCCGATTGTGATGGTGAAATTTCGCCGGAGCTTTGCGGCAAGCTTGCCGATGAGATGGAACAGCTTTTGCCGGCCATTGATGCTTTGAGCGATAGCGGCGGACGGCAGGGCGGCTATGGAACCGTGGCAAGGCGATTTATCAAGGGCTGTCGCGAAGCGGCTGCAGCCAATGAGCCATTGGAGTTTTGCTGAGATTTGAGATTATCAAATCCCTCTTGACAGCCAACGACCCAAAATATAACGATATTCCTATTCTGGAGAAAGTACACCCAACCCGCCGCACAACCGTGTCGAGCGGGTTTTTTCATGGGAATTTTCAACATGCAGAACGCAGGGTAAATCCACGCGCATTGCGCAAGGTTTGTATGCCATCACCAAATGCAGCACATACAATGACGCCTGCTCAAGAAACTCGGTTAAATGCTGCGACGACATGGGTTCCATTGACGCTGGTGGCCAGCGTCGTGGCGGTCGTGGTGTGGGGCACATGGTCCCTATCGAGTGAGCGGACGCAGATTTATGCGCGCATAGACCAAATCAGCAGTCAGGTGGAAAGCCTGACGACTACGGTAGGCCAGTTGGCGGACGTCATCGGCAAGCCGAATGCGGGTGCATACACGAAGCAGGATTTCATCCTGGATTGCCTGCGCTCGGAAATCGCCAATGCGAATTGGAAGTGCGTCTATAGCGGCGTGAGTGAGAGCGAAGCCAAACGATGACGTGTACGCTTCCTGCAGAACGTGGATCGAAACCTATTCCCGCGACAACCCGCCGTGCAGTAAATCATCGCGCTCAAGGTTGCTGCGAAAACTGCGGCGCACGCACGACTCTGGCATTGCATCACCTGCACTATGACACCGTCGGCGAGGAAAGACCCGATGATCTTCGGGCGCTTTGTCGTGAATGTCATTTGGGTGAGCATATTGATATCAATGGTGTTTTCTGGGCTGATCCTGTCGAGCGGTATTACCATTGGGAAACCTATGATCGATTGGCGTTCAGCGGATAAGGGCAAGTAAAATGGGCATCTTCAAATTCGCGTTGAACGATTTGGTTCGGATGAAGATGAGCGGCGAAAAAGGCCAGGTCCATGCGCGTGCCGAATATGTGGACGGCAGCGATAATCATTATCTCGTTCACTATGTGGCTGCAGACGGCTGTTATTGCGAACGCTGGTTGAGCGAGAGCGTGCTGGATATCCAGCCACCTGCACCATAGCAAACCGCATTTGCTTTTCACCGGTTTCCGTTGGCACACCATGAAAGGCAACACCGAAGTGCCAACACATTCGGAGCTAGAACCCGATGGATAACGACATCGAAGCGAAAGTTAAGCATATGGTCGATAAGGCATCCAAGGCCGTAAAATCGGAGGATGCGTTGCGATTTTCGCAGGCTGCCTTAAATGCAGCAAATGCCATGTGCTCGCTTGGTAACGCGACTAAATAATTCCACAATTCCAGAAGGGAGCGCCGCGCGGAGTGGTCGTTGCGACCTTTGCCCTGCTCATGGTGACATATCCAGAGCGAAACAGCGGCAACTTATTTTAAATTTCAAGGAGCAGATTGATGAGCGTGAATAGTTCCGACCGCGAATGGCTTGAGCAGTTTTTCAGTTTCGAACATCTGAAGCCGGAATTGAAGGACGTGAGCAGGCCGTTCTGTGCGACGGCTCAGTGGCTCATTCAGAATTTAGAGCGCAACCCGGAAAGAACGATAGCTCTGCGTAAGCTGCTGGAAGCCAAAGACGCCGCTGTCCGCTGCAAGGTGGCCAGCCTAGCCGATACAGCCGACGAACCTAAGGCATAGTTTTTGTGTGCGCGTCCGGTCCAGTCTTTCCCGACTAAGAGCCAGCTCTATGGCCGGCAATGGCGCTATGCACGGGCGAATTATCTGGCGCGCAATCCCTACTGTGTCATGTGCCAGCGTGAGGGAAAGGTGGCTGCAGCCAAGCATGTCGACCACATCGAGAAGCACCACGGCAATCTGCAACTCTTCTGGGATGAGGATAATTGGCAGGGCCTATGCGAGCATCACCACAACAGCGTCAAGCAGGCTGAAGAGAAGTCCGGCAGGCTGATAGGCGTCGACAGGAATGGCAGGCCGACGCATCCCAATCATCCGTGGAATAAATAACTAGCGTTTCTACTGAGTGAATGCGTCGTCGATTGTTCAATGCGAATTGTCCGATCGACAGGACAAGTGCGTTTATTGCGGTGCGTCGCCAGAAGGTCGGAAGCGAAAGTTTTGCAATTCTGAATGTCGAAAAGCTGCGTATTTACAAAACGATCGCGCTAAGGGCGTTCGGCCTCGCGCTGAACTGAATGCTGAAAGGGCGGCCGCATCCGTTATTAATCGTGATTATGTATGTTGTGGATGCACACAGACCTTTAGGCCGAAAAAGCACGGCTATACAAAGTACTGCTCGCGGCATTGTTTCTTTGCACAGAAAAAAGCGCGCGCTGAGGCTAATGCAAAACGTAAAAAAATAAAGCGTAATCTGGAAGCTATACTCGCGCCCTTACGCGCAATTCGTGAGACTGCATACAAGGGGTGCAGCAAAAAGTTCGTGACGAATACGCGTCGCAAATACTGTTCAAGTTCATGTCGGCCGGTTCCGGCGTATAAGCTGAAGCGATTGAGCTTCAAGTGCGCTGAGTGCGGATCAACTAAGGCTCAAACCATTAGATGGATAAAGTTTTGCAGCAAGCGATGTGGAGATAGATATGGTCGCCGCGCTACGAAACAAAGGAAGCGTGCGCTTCTGGCAAGTGTCACGGTTGAAAATGTGGATCCATTTGCAGTGTTCCATCGTGATGGATGGAAATGTCAGATATGCCATAGGCGTACACCAAAGCGGTTGCGTGGAACAAGCCAGCCGAGAGCACCAGAGTTAGATCACATCGTGCCGTTATCGAAGGGTGGGGATCATTCTTACTCGAACACGCAATGTGCTTGTCGTGAATGCAATGGCAAAAAGAATGCCAGCGTTTATGGTCAGCTCAACATGTTTCCAAAGGTTGTATACCCCGGGTGATGCAACTCTTTTGCGAAACTTTTCGGAAACCGGCGGGCAACCTGCAAAATCACTCACACGGATTCCGGCAAGGGGAGATCGGCTTTTAAGCCGTAGGCTTAATCCGTGAGCGTTACATCCGTAATCATCGGCGGCGATGGCGAGCCGGAAGAACCGAGCTGGCACCTCATTTATTCGAATGAGGATGATTTGGAAATTGCGCGCCAGCAATGGGGGCAAGTCATTCGCGAGATGCGGGAAGCGCAGATCCTGTCTGTTGCCAATGGTCATGCGATCCGGCGTCTTGTCGATTTCCGCATTGCATACGAGCGCGCATCGCGGCACGTCGCCGAGCATGGGCCTATTTTCGCTCCGAAGCGCAAGACATCGAAACAGGGTCAATGGAATCCGCAATGGGGCGTGATGCGGCATGCAGAGGAAGCGATCAGGCACCTTGAAACTGAGCTTGGCATCTCGCCGCTGAGGCGCAGCCGGGCCGGCAAGGTTCAAAAACGTGACAGGAAAACGCGGGCGTCAGACGCCTATCTCAAGAAATCAGTTCCCGGATGATCCTGCGACGCGTTGGGCGCTCGATGTCATCGAGGGCAAGATCATTGCAGGTGAATTTGTTCGGGCGGCTTGCGAGCGTCATGTCAGGGATCTGCAGAACGGACATGAACGCGGGCTCATCTGGAATCCGGAGAAGGCGCAGCATGCGCTGAATTTCTTTCCGGCCTGCCTGTCGGTAACGGCGGGCGTCGCCGAAGGTAAGCCATTCGAACTTCTGCCGTGGCACATATTCGTTGTCGGCTCGCAGTTCGGTTGGATGAAGGAAAGCGGACGCCTTCGTTTTCGTCGAAGCTGGATCGAGACGGGCAAGGGGCAGGCAAAGTCACCGCTGATGGCCGCGATCGGGCTTTATCTGCTCGGCTATTACGGCATCAAGCGGTCGGAAGTTTATGCGATCGGCCAGGATCGTAACGTCGCAAACGTGCTGTTTCGTGATGCCGTGGCTATGTGTCGGGCTCCGGTGCCTGGCGGCGATGAAGGTGACACGCTGGAGATGATGGGCGAGGTCGTGTTGCGTGGCACGCTCGATAATACGTGGAAGATTGAACATCCTGAAACTGGTTCAAAATTTCAACCCATCGCCAATGGCGAAGCGATTTCAGGGCCGCGGCCGACTGCTGTGTTCGCTGACGAAATCCATGAATTCAAGAGCGACGCGTCGATTGAGACCTGGAATCGAGCCATCACCAAGATGCCGGGCGACGCGATGATGATGCTGGGCACTAACACGCCGGCGAGCACTCAGATCGTTGGAACAAATTACAGCGATTTTTTCCAGCGCGTGGCCAAGGGCGAGGTCGATGACGATGAGGCGTTTGGCTTCATCGCGCGCGTCGACAAAAAGGACCGTGAAAAGGTTTTCGAGAATGAGGATTGCTGGCAGAAGGCGTTGCCGGCGCTCGATATCACCTTTCCGCGTGAGAACATCCGCGGCGAGGTCAACACGGCGCGCGTGCTGCTGTCGACGGCCATGTCGGTCAAACGGCTTTATTTCGGCATCCCGACAGGCGCGGTCGATTTCTGGATTGATGAGGAAGCCTGGTCAGACGTTCAGGGTGTTGTCGATCCGGAAGAGATGCGCGGCTTGCGCTGCTGGTTGTCGCTCGACCTATCGCAGAAAAACGACCTCACCAGTCTTACCGCGATCTGGGAAGATGAACACGGCCACCTTTACGCTTTCACCTGGTACTGGACGACGCAGGTCGGACTTGAAGACCGCGCCAAGCGCGACAGCGCACCCTATGCGCGGTGGGTGCAGGAAGGGCGGCTTATTCCCGTTCCAGGGCCGGTTATCGACAAGACGTTCGTCGCGGCACAAGTTGCAGAGATCGTCGCGGCTCATGACGTGCAGTGCCTGGCCTTTGATCCGGCCGGCATCGGGGATTTCATCAAGGCATGCGATGAAGTCGGCCTTGACGTCTGGCGTTTCGAAGGCGCCGACAAGCCGGAAGGCCGCGGCTTGAAGCTAATGCCGCATGCACAAGGCACGCGCGTCATTTTTGAGGATAAGCAGCTTTGCATGCCCCGCTCGATTGAGCGCCTTGAGGATGCGATTCTGGACAAGCAGATCACGGTCGACAATTCGCCGGTCACCTACAGCTGCGCGGCCAATGCCGCGCTTGTCGTTGACGGCATGAAGAACCGCGCATTCGATAAAAAGCGCTCGCGCGGGCGCATTGACGGCCTGGTGACGCTCGCGATGGCGGCCGGCGCGGCGATGGTGACGATCGACAGTAATCGCCAGTTCATCACCAGCAGGGTCACGCTCGTTTGAGGATTTTCGGCTTCGACATTTCGCTTTCCCGCAAGTCATCGGGTGAGACGATCGATTCCGTCCTGCGCCGGCTGATTTCGGCGAATGAGTCGTATTCTGGCATCACCGTCACGCCTGAAAACTGCATGCAGTCGACGACGGTGAACGCTGTCGTCACTGCGGTTTCGCGGCGCATCGCCAGTCTGCCGGTGCGCGTGCTTAAGCGCGTGGTAGTGGATGGCGAGCCTGCGCGCGTACGCAAGGAAGTGCAGCCGAACCATCCGGTAATGCGGTTGCTGTCGGAACCGAACCGGTGGTCCGACCGCACGACGTTCTGGCTCGATGCGACCAGCCGGGTCATGCGTTATGGCAATCTGTATTATTTCAAGGCGCGGGGTGTGACCGGGCCAATTCGTGAGTTGCAGCCGCTTCATCCCGGTGGCGTCGAAATCAGTCAGGATTCTGAAACGCTTGATCTGACGTATCGCGCTACGCTTGCAAACGGCGCTTACAGGGTGTTTCGGCCGGACCAGGTGCTGCATGCGCGCGGCACGGCGCGTGATGGCATCAAGGGCGATAGTCCGATCCGCGATATTCGCGAGACAATCGCGCTTGAAATCACGGCCGAGCGCATGGGTGCCAGCGTGTTCGGTAATAGTGCGATGCCGTCGCTCATCTTCAAGCATGCAACGCTATCGCGCGGCTTTAAAAACGACGAAGAAGAAAAAGCCTTTATCGACGACTTTCAGGCCGCCTATTCGAAGAAAGGTCGGTTCAAGTCGATGATCGTGCCGTTCGGTATGGATATCGATACGATCGATATCGACAACGAAAAGGCGCAGTTTCTTGCGACGCGGCAATATCAGCGCACGGTGATTGCCGGCGCGTTCGGCGTGCCGCCGCACCTGGTCGGCGATTTGTCCCGCGGCACGTTCAACAATGTCGAGCAGCAATCCCTCGATTTCGTCATCAACGTCGTTCTGCCTTACGCGCGCATGCTTGAGGCGGCGATGGAGCGCTCGTTGCTCACGCCTGAAGACCGACGCGCCGGCATCATCATCCGGTTCAACCTCGATGCGGCGCTACGCGGCGATTTCAAATCGCGGCAGGAAGGCCTCAACATTCAGCGCCAGGCCGGTGTCATCAACGCCAACGACTGGCGTGAGCATGAGGATATGAACCCGATTTCCGAAGAGGATGGCGGCGAAGAGTATTGGCGCAAGGGGCCGTCCGGCCAGAGCGCCGAGCCGCCGGCCAACGGAAATAGCGCGCCTGCGGATGGTGCAGACGAGAATGCGGAAGCTGAGACCGAGGCAGCAGCAAAGGCTGCCACGTTCAAGATGATGAGCGCGCTCAGATGGACGGCGACAATGGCGAGGGCCGTCGCAGAAGACAGGAAATCACAATGACGATGAAGCTTGATTTCAGCCTCGATCTCAAGGCGCTCAAGGAGCGTGAATTCGAAGGTTACGGCAGCGTCTTTGGCAATGTCGACCTTGGCGGCGATGTGGTTGTCCGAGGCGCATTCAAGCGAACGCTAGCCGCACACAAGAAGGCCGGTACGATGCCGGGCCTGTTCTGGATGCATGATCCGTCGCAGGTTGCTGGCGCCTGGAAAGAGATGCGTGAAGATGAGAAGGGCCTTTATGTCAAAGGCGTTCTTGCTGATACGCAGCTTGGCAATGAAATTCGCACATTGCTCGGCATGAAGGCTGTTCGTGGCCTGTCGATCGGCTTTCGGACGCTTGATCGAGATTTCGCTGATGATGGCACGCGCCTGTTGAAGGAAATCGAGCTTTGGGAAGTCTCGATTGTCTCGCTGGCGATGAATCCGCTCGCGGATGTCAGTAGCGTGAAAACAAGACTTTCGGCTTTCGGTGAGTATGTTCCGGAAGCCAGGGAATTCGAGCGGCTCCTGCGGGATGCTGGATGCAGCCGAAAGGTGGCGACGGCCATAACGTCGCGAGTGTTCGACACTGAGGGCTCAAGCGGGATGCTTGACGATCCTCACCAGAGGGATTCTGGCGCTGTCGATGAGGATGAAATCGCATCTGCATTGACCAAAAGCGATGAGCTGTCTGGTCGCATTCTTGCTGGATGCTTTCGAAAATTCTAATCATAAGGATTAAAATGCTATGAGTTCCATGGCTGAAATCCTGCGCGCCATCCAGAATCAGGGTGAGGCTTTCGAGGCTTACCAGCAGACGAACGATGAGCGGTTGCAGGCAATCAAGGAAGGCAAGGACGGCCTTGCCACGCAGCTTGAAGAAAAGCTCGGGAAGATCAACGCCGACCTGAACAAGTGGGGTGAGCTGAAAACCAAGCTTGAGCAGGAAATGGAATTCCAGCGCGAACGGCTGGAAATTCTTGAGTCTCGCGCCACTAATTCCGGCAAGACTGCTCATGAGCAGGTGCAGGACGAATATAAAACCGTCTTCACCGACTGGATCCGGGCCAAGGGGCAGTCTGCTGTGCTTGAAGGCCAGATGCAGGAGATCGGCAAGAAGGCGAAAAAGGAATTCAAGGACGTCACTATCGGTTCCGATATCGGCGGCGGCTTTGCGGTTCCGGAAGACATCTCGCGCATGATCGAAAAGCTCGAGCTGATCTTCTCGCCGGTGCGGCGTCTCGTGAAGGTCGTGAATACTTCTACCAGCGATTACAAGGAACTCGTATCGCTTCGCGGCGCGGGGTCCGGCTGGATTGGTGAGAGCGGGACACGTTCGGCAACGGCCTCGCCGACGCTTCGTCAGCGCACGCCGACGCACGGCGAGCTCTATGCTTATCCGCAAGTCTCTGAATGGGCGCTCGATGACGTCTTTTTCAACGTCGATGAGTGGCTTGCAAACGAGATTGCGGATGAGTTTGCCTATCAGGAAGGCCAGGCCGTCATCGATGGCAACGGCACCAATCGTCCGACCGGTATGCTGAACACCACGCCGACGCTCGGTGAGGACTTCGGTTCGCCGCTTCGCGACGCCGACGCCTATGAGTATGTCGTTTCCGACACCGACGTCGACGCTTCGCCGTCTGCGCCGAATGTCCGCAGTGATAGCCTCATCGATCTGGTCTACAAGCTGCGGACGTCTTACCGGGCTCGCGCGGTCTGGGTCATGAATTCGACTACGACCGGATCTGTGCGTAAGCTCAAGACGAGTGACGGTGTCTATCACTGGCAGCCGTCTCTGATTGCCGGACAGCCTGACATGTTGCTCGGCTATCCGATCGAGACCTGGGAACAGATGCCGGACATTGGCGCTGGAAACTTCCCGATCGGCTTCGGCGACTGGTCGCGGGCTTATGTCCTGGTGAATCGTGTCGGTCTTCGCATTCTTCGCGATCCGTACAGTCAGCCGGGCTTTGTCCGCTTCTATGTAAGACGAAGAGAAGGCGGCACCGTCTTGAACAATGATGCGGCCAAGTTTTTGCGTACAATAGATTAAGTACTGTGAAGTATATATCGCTAGCTATAAAGTATTATAGCTAGCGAATACATTAGTTTAATTTGAGTATTCAGTTTGAATTACCTGACAATACAAAGAAATGCACAAAATGTGCACGCGTTCAAGGCATTGAAGAATTCGAGTGTCGAAAGGGTTCTTTCGATGGTCGTCAAACTATATGTCGTGATTGCTGCACGATGCGTAGGTATGGAAGACCCAGAAAGACAAAAAACTTCAGAATTTTGAATGATGTGAAACTAAAGACGTGCACGCGTTGTGAAATTGAAATGATCGCTTGTTTAGATAATTTTTCATTACAGAAAAAGGGTGCATTTGGGTTCCGCTCGATGTGCAAGCCGTGTTGGTCTCAATACATAATGGAACGCAATAAAATTACTGATCCTACGAATGAGCGTGTGAAGGCTTGGCGACGCAAAAACCGCGAAAAGCATAACGAATATGCGAAAACATCACGCTTAAGACGAAATGCTGATTCTGCTCGACTTGGAAATCACAGGAAATGGGTTCGTGAATATTGTCGAACGCGGCGCTCAGCAAATCCACAATTGCGTTTTCTAGAATCTGTCCGCACACAAATCAACATGATTGTCCGCGGCAGATTCGATGGTCGTGGCCTGCTCCGACGCCTCGGTTATTCACGCGAGGAATTAATTACCCATATCGAGCGGCAATTTTCCAAAGGCATGTCCTGGGATAATTATGGCGGTAGATGTCAGCGGCATGGCTGGGAAATCGATCACATCCGCCCTTGCGCGCTGTTTGATTTGAGCAATGAAGATGAATTTCGTGAGTGCTGGTCGCTTACGAATTTGCGCCCTTTATGGAGTGTGCGTAACCGCAGCAAGGGCGCTAAATTAGAGCTGCTTCTATAAATCCGTTGACTGTCGTTTGAAGTTCCAACCTACACCAAAGGAGGATATGGGGCGGTGCGAGCCGCCCCTCGCTCATCATGTCAATTCTCAAACTCACAAAAAGCTGGATTGCTCCGCACGGGCGTCTGAAACCCGGCGAATATCGGATTCCGGACAAGATCAGCCGGGCGCACGCGCAGTGCGCGGTCATTGACGGCGCTGGCCATATTGTCAAAGCAAGCGTCGTTGAAAAGCCTAAAGAAGAAGAAAAACCGCGTGCGCGCGGCCGGCCTGCAGGACGACGCAAAGCTGTCGCGCCAGAAAACAAGCTGCTCAATTCCGCTCCGGAAAATAAGTCCGAAGTGGACGGGGCGGCCGGTGATAGTGGCGGCGACGGGGCCGAGCCTGACGCCGGAAGTGGCAGCGATCTGCCGGGCGAGCTGCCTGCCGACGATAGCGGTCAATGATGCATATCGGCTCATGCCATGGGCCGATATGCTTTACGCCTGCGATGAAATGTGGTGGCGCCACCATGGCGGATGTCCGGACTTCGCTGGTGAAAAATGGTCATCACACGGATTAAAGAAGCACAATGACAAGGTCAATGCTGCTGAGCGTTACGGGCTCAATCTCGTCGCTGGTCGCGATGAAATCGGCTTTTCGCTGGATCCGGACGTCATTCACTACGGTTCGAATTCCGGTTTTCAGGCGCTTAATATCGCGATCCTGACATGCGGCAATCCGATCATTCTCGTTGGCTTCAACATGCAGGCGATCGGCAAGCGCCGGCATTTCTTCGGCGATCATCCGGCGGGGCTTCGCAACACCGCCGATTACCGGAGTTTTACCAGGCATTTCGAGCGAGCTGCGCGACGATTGCCGGCGGACATCAGGATTTGGAACGCGACTCCGGACAGCGCTTTGACATGTTTTCCCAAGGTCGAATTGAATGACGCAATTGCAGCCGCTAGCGCTTAGCGTTTCGGCGCTCGATGTGTCGCCGTTGCCGCTCGATTTGAGCCTTGTGAAGGATCATCTCGCCGTCATCGATGACGACAGCAACGCGCTGATCGAGAAATATATTCTCGCTGCCATTCATTGGGCCGAAGGCGCGATGCGCCGCACGATCTATTCGCGGTCGCACACATGGGTGCTGAAGGATTTTCCGTGCGAGCGAATTCGCCTGCCGCGCGGCAAGACGCAGAGCGTCGATAGCATCGTTTATTCACTGAATGGCGCGCTCACGACGCTTTACGGACCGTCATCGTCTGAATCGCCTGCGACGGCAGGGTTTCAGGAAGATCTGACTGGCGACAATGGCGGTGTGCTCATGCCGTTGCGCGGCGAAAGCTGGCCGTCTGGCGACTATGACGTGCCAGCGCCGGTAACGATCACGTTCACGGCCGGATGGCTTGCCGCGGAAGTGCCTGCGGACATCGAGAATGCGCTGCTCTTTGCGGTCGCGGATGCGTTCGAGATGCGCGGAACGGGGGATCTTGGCGCGGGCGGTGCTCACTTCGAAACGCGCGAAGTCCTGATCAGCTCTTATCGCCTGAAGCGTTGGTATTGATGGCGCATGTGCATTGCCTGATCCGGTCGATGCCGCATTACCGGCGCGATGCGTTCTTTGCCGGCTTCAAGCGGCTCGGCTTCACGATCGACGACATGCCCGGCCGCGAACCGAAGGTGAGGCCGACGGATGTCCTGGTTGTCTGGAACCGCTACGGCGTTTTCGACGCGCAGGCCAAGCTGTTCACCAGGCGAGGCGCGACGGTCATCGTCGCCGAGAACGGCTATCTGCCGATGAGGCGCACGAAAAAGGCTTTCGCGCTGTCGCTCTGGCACCATAACGGTGCCGGCGTATGGCCGGAGATGGAAAGCCGCGCGCATCTGCTCGACGTCACGCTGAAGCCGTGGCGCCGGTCCGGCGATGAAATTCTCGTGCTGCCACAGCGCGGGATTGGACCGGAAGGCGTCGCCATGCCGAAGCGCTGGCAGGTCGATATCGAGCGGCTGTTGCGCAAGCGGAAATTCCGCGTCCGGCAGCATCCCGGCGTCAATGACGTCAAGCCGATCGAGCGGGACTTAGATCGCGTGAAATGCGCGGTGACCTGGGGCAGCGGCGCGGCGCTGAAGGCGCTTTGCGAGGGCGTGCCGGTCTTTCATGAATTCCCGAAGTGGATCGGCCGGTTCGGCGCGTGTCACGAATTCAGGCGTCTTGACGATGCCGATCTGCCGGGCTGCATGGGCGATCGCGAAGCGATGCTCGACAATGTGTCGCGGGCGCAATGGAGCGTTGAGGAAGTCGAGACGGGCGAACCGTTTGCACGGCTGCTGCAGATGGCAGATCAGCGACAATGCGCGTAGCGCTGTATATGTGCGCCGGCAGCGGCAAGCGGGCGATCTATCTCGCCGATGCGATGCGCCAGGGCCTGCTCGAGCACGGCATCAAGTCGGAGCGGTACAACCGCTTCAAGGACGTCTGCGCCGATGTCGCGATTGCCTATGGCTGGTCGCACCGGGAGATTTTCAAGCAATACAAGGAAGCCGGTGCGCAATTTGCTTATTTCGATCTGGGCTACTGGAACAGGCGGCCGCCAACCATGCCGATGGATGGTCACTATCGCCTGGCCATGAACGATTGGGACACAGCGACCAACATGCCGCGCGGCGTTCCTGACGATCGCCTGAAAACGCTCGAGGCCGAGTTGAAGCCGCGACAGAAGGGCCGGGACATCGTTATTGCGTGCATGTCCATCAAGGCAGTGAGAATTCACGGTTACGACTTTCGTGAATGGGAAAATGGCGTCAAGAAACAGGTCGAACAGTGGGGGCTGAATCATCCTGTCGTTTTGCGGGACAAGCCGAATAAGAAGACCAAGCCCATGCCGGCCATCGCCGATGTCCTGAAGACCGCGCATATGCTGATCACACATCACAGCAATGCCGCTATCGACGCCATCGTGAACGGCGTGCCGGTCTATGCGAAAAAAGGCGTCGGCTCGCTGGTGTCGCCTGCCGAGCTGACGAAGGAAAGCATTGAGACGCCGTATTTCCCATCAGACGCCGACAGGAAGGCGTTTCTTGCCGATGTTGCCTATGCGCAATGGCAACCTGAAGAGATGCGCAGCGGCAAGGCGTGGGACTTCATGAGGGCGCATCTGTGCGCATAGCGTTGTTTCTCAGTCGCGACAAGTTTGCGGAACGCCAGCTTGCGGGTGATCTGCGTTCCGGGATTCCGGCGAAGTTCGAATGGGTCGATGAGGTTGGCCCGGGCTTTGATTTCGCCGTCGTCGTCGGGATCAAGCGCAAGCCGATCATTCGTGCGCTGCAGGCGAGCGGGACACCGTTTCTCTATTTCGACAAGGGGCACAATCGCCGCTGGAATGCAGTTCAGCCGGATTGGTGGCGTTTGGCGATCAACGATTATCAGCCGACTGCTTATCTGGGGCGTCTCAATTTCCCCAATGACCGGGCCGATGAGCAGGACTGGCGTGTAAAGCCGTGGCGGGACAAGGGCAGCCACATTATTTTCGCCGGAGCGTCAGCGAAATATCATGC
>Ga0299906_10000577_pt1 | contig 33348 bp, 25 predicted proteins | sample RVTome_14_FD_200259 | JGI IMG/M metagenome (GOLD analysis project Ga0299906, IMG submission 200259) | Soil microbial communities from uranium-contaminated site in the Upper Colorado River Basin, Wyoming, United States - RVT145D125 (version 2) ...
ACAGGCGGGGCTGCGGTCCTCCGCGGAGTCCTCCCGCCCGGCCCGCTACCGGCCATTCCGGGCTGGCTTCGGGTGCTCCTCGAGGGGGTTTCTTAGGAGCCCCGTGCGGCTGCCTGTGGCTTTGGCGCGCCCTGACGCCGTAGACTTCGCCCGTGGCTCGGCTCGAGCGGGGGTTGGTGCTCGGCGCCCTGGCGTTGTTGCCCTGGGGTGTCCTCCCTCCGGCGCCCTGGCTGCACCCGCGGGCGCAGTGGAGCGACCTGCTGATCGGGATCGCGATCGTCCTGCGCGGCGCCCTCCTGCTCCGGCGCGGTCTCGCGCTCCCCCGGCCGGGTCCGCTACACCTCGCCGCCCTCGGCTACCTGGGCTGTGCCGGCCTGTCCTGGTGGGCCAACGGGATGGGGCCGGGCGGCGCGAAGCTGATCGGCATCGCGTCGCTCCTGGCCCTCGCGGCGCTCGTCTCCGAGCTCACCCGGACCGCACCGGGGGCGCGTGCGGCCGCACTGGCTCTGAGCCTCGGCGCCGTGTCCGCCGCCCTGGCGGCGCTGCTCGGGGCCGCCCTGTTCCTCGCAGGCCGGGAGACGTTCCTCGTGGGGGGTTACGGGGACCTGTTGCCGGGCGCCTACCCGCGGGTCAAGGCGGGAACGACCCACCCCAACCTCCTCGCGAGCTACGCCATCGCGGTGGCGGGCGTCGCCGCCTCGCCCGCCGCCGGCCTGTCGCGACGCTGGTCCCTGGGTCTGCGCTCGCTGCTCGCCGTCGCCGTCGGGCTCACCTTCTCACGCGCCGCGCTCGGGTTCGTCCTGGCCTGGCTGATCTCCGCGGCGGACACGCGCACGCGGCGGATCCTCGCAGCGTCCTGGGCGGCCCTGGCAGTCGCGCTGGTGGCCGCGCTCTCCTACGGGAACCTGGGCCTCGATCCCTCTCGCCCCGGGGAGGCCCGCTGGCTCGAGGCGCCCTCGAGCCGGAGCCAGACCACGTCGAGCGCCTGGCGCACCTTCCTGGAGCACCCCTGGCTCGGCCTGGGACCGGGGCGCACCGTGGCGGTCAAGGACGGCCTCCCCTACGAGGCGCACCTGACCCCCCTCAACGTGGCCGCTACCCTCGGCGCCCCGGCGCTGCTCTGCTTCGCGGCCATCCCCCTCCGTCTCTGGCGCACGAGGAGCCGCCCACCGGATCGCGGGTTGTGGGGGGGGCTGGCGGGCCTGGGTCTCGACGCCCTGGCGCAGGACGTGGAGGACTTCCGGCACCTCTGGGTGCTGTTCGGGTGGCTCGACGGGCGTCGCGCCGCCCGGGAGGATCAGCCCGCGTAGCCCCCGGGGTGCTTCTGGCGCCAGTCCCAGGCGCTCTCGACGATTGCGTCCAGGTCGGGAAGGCGGGGCTCCCAGCCCAGCACCTCTCTCGCGAGCCGCGGCTCGGCCACGAGCCGGGCCGGGTCACCGGCGCGGCGCCCCTCCACGCGGGCTTCGATGCCGCGGCCCGTGACGCGCTCCGCGCTCGCGATCACCTCTCTCACCGAGTGGCCGCGCCCCGTGCCCAGGTTGTAGTGGCCGGTGTCCGCGCCGTCCCGGAGGCGGTTCAGCGCCAGGACGTGCGCGTCGGCCAGGTCCTGCACGTGCACGTAGTCGCGGATCGCGGTCCCGTCCGGGGTGTCGTAGTCGTCGCCGAAGATCGAGACGCGGTCGCGCCGCCCGGCCGCCACCTCCAGCACGATCGGGATCAGGTGCGTCTCGGGCTCGTGGTGCTCGCCGCGCTTCGCCGTGGCTCCCGCGGCGTTGAAGTAGCGCAGCGCCGCGGAGCGGAAGCCGTAGGCCCGGTCGTAGCTCGCCAGGGCCTGCTCCAGCACCAGCTTCGTGAAGCCGTAGGGGTTCGCCGGGTGCTGGGGGTGATCCTCGGGAATCGGCACCCGCTCGGGCTCTCCGTAGGTCGCGCAGGTGGAGGAGAACACGAAACGCGAGACCCCGGACTCCACCAGGGCGCCCAGGAACGCGATCCCCTCCGAGACGTTGTTCTCGAAGTAGCGGGCCGGATCCTCCACCGACTCCCCGACGTAGGCGTAGGCGGCGAAGTGGACGCAGGCCTCCACGCCGTGCTCGCGGACCACGTGGGAGACCAGCGCCCGGTCGCCCACCGAGCCCTGGTAGAGGGGGACTTCGTCGTCGACCGCGCCCCTGTGGCCGCGCTCCAGGTCGTCGAGGACGACCACCTCCTCTCCGCCCTCCCGGAGCCGATCGACGGTGACGCTGCCGATGTACCCCGCCCCCCCGCTCACCAGGATCGTCATGGAGCCCCTTCCCCCGAGCCGCACCCCTGGCCCGGGCGCCGATCCTACTGCAACCTCAGGGACCGCGCGAAGAGGAGCCCTTGCACTCTTTGACCCGCGCCGGGAATCGCCGGGTGGGCGGCGCGTCGCTCCCCTGGAGCGTCCCCGCAGGACGGGTTCTCAGCCTCACCAGATCGAGCACGAGATCCTCTGTTTCCGGAAGACATTTCGGGGCGACGGACCGCGCCATAGGCCGTCCATCGCCGGCCAGGGCCCGGAGCGCGACACGACTGGACTCTGAACGCCCGCGGGCGATGCGCCCGCTTCGAGCGGAGCGCCCGCTTCGATCAGTCCCCGGGGTCAGTCGAGTACGAAGGCGAAGCGCAGGCCCGTCCAGGAGGCGCGGAAGCCGTCCGAGACGAGCCCCTGGACGTGGACGATCGAGAGCGTCCAGCCGCTGCGGTGTCCCGAGCGCAGGCCGAATGCAAGGTGAGCGCCCGCGGCCACCCGTCGCGAGCCGTCGCTGCGCGGCAGCTGCGGCAGCAGCCCGAGGCCGCCTCCGGCGAACAGGCCGCGGGCACCGCTTCCCGCGTCCCGCAGCTCGCGGCGCAGGTCGACGTAGAGATAGGGCGAGACGTCGATCCCGTCGCCGCGGTTCTCGGCGAGCTGCCGCGATCCGGTGAAGGAGAGGCGCTGAGGGCCATAGGCGAAGCGCTCCAGCTCGGGTGGCACCAGGGGCACCTCCAGGTCGCGTGGGGCCTGGGCCACGCTCCGCAGCAGCACGTCCCGCGCCGGGGCCGCCAGGAGCAGAGCGCCGGCACCGAGGTCGGTTCGCCGACCCGTCCGATAGGCCGCGACCCCGAGCCACCCGCTGGGAGAGAGACGGCGCTCCCGCTCGAACCGGATCACCAGGTCGACCAGCTCGCCGCAGTGCGGCACTCCATCGGAGACGGGGCAGGACAGGTAGTCGCCTTCGAAACGCGCATCCGCGTAGTCGAACGGCGTCTCACCGAGGAGCCTCGGTCCCCGGCCGGCCCCGAGCGCCAGCTCGAGCTCCCAGTCCGCGGCCCCGGCCGACGTCGCGGCCAGAGCGAGCAGCAGGACCCACGCGAAGCGATCTCTCAAGTCCCCTCCCGTCGGCGTACGCCCAGCAAGAGCGGTGCCGTTGCCATCCTCTCGCGCGCAATGGCGAGGTCGGGACAGCTTGACTGCTTTCGGTGACCCGAGTGTCCGCCCCGGTGGGCGATTCTGCCCGCGGGGGCCTTGGCAGGTAGCCGGCGCGTTCCGCGACTCGACCTCGTCGACGCCTCGCGGCGAGAGCACGCCCCTCTCCGCTCCGGGACTGAGCTAATCTCGAAGCCGACATGCGCCTCCCGCTCGCGCTGGCTCTCGTGATGGCGGCGTCCGCCTGCCGCCCCGGCGGGGGGCCCGCCGTGCCCGATCCCGAGCCCCGCGCGCCGGCCTGCGGGGACGGCAGCGTGGACCCCGGCGAGGAGTGCGACGACGGCAACCTGGACGACGCGGATGGCTGCCTGAGCACGTGCTTCCCCCCCGCCCGCTGGGCGCGGAGCGACCCCCACGTCCACTCGCGGGGGTGTGGCGGGCGACTCGATCCCGAGGGGCTGCTCGGCCTGTCCGCGGCGCGGGGCATCGACGTCACCGCCGCCCTCGTCTGGGGCGACGGCTACCAGGCCGACCGCCGCCATTTCACCGGGAACGACCACGCCGCTTCGCGGCCCGACGCCCTGATCCACTACGACCTCGAGGTCTCGCAGTTCGCCGCGGACCGCACCGGGCACCTGGTGCTGCTCGGTCTGTACTCCCTCGATTTCTCCTCGGACCCATCGCGGCGACCGCGCTCCGCGATCCCCGTGCTGACCTGGGCCCTCGGCCAGGGCCCCCGGGTCGTGGCGGGGATGGCCCACGGACAGTTCTGGCCCGGCGACGGCACGTTCCCGAGCCCCCCGGTCGACTGCTGCATGCCCTGGGACTTCGTGGTCGAGGCGATGCGGGGCCGGCTCGCGTTCATCGAGACCGAGCGGCTTCCCCCGGGGCCGGCCCTGGATCGCGGCACCGAGCGCCTGTGGCGGGGCGTGCTCAACGCGGGAGCGCGGGTGGCCCTGGCTGGGGCGAGCGACTTCCCCTGCATCCATCACGAGCTCACGCCTCAGGCGCCGCGGACGGACGTCCTCGTCGAAGGCCCGATCACCCACGACGCCTGGCTGGACGGATTGCGGGCGGGGCGCACCGTCCTGGTCGCCGGGGCTCCGGACACTCACCTGAACCTGAGGGCGGCAGGCCGGCCCCTGGGCAGCGAGGTACGGATCTCCGCCGGAGAGGCCCTCGCGCTCTCGGTGGAGAGCGTCGCTCACGAGCCGACCAGCGTCGAGATCCTGGTCAACGGCAGCCCCGCCCAGTCCGTCTCGTTTCCCCCGGGCGCCCACGCTGCGGCGACGGAGATCCGGCTCGGCGCGAGTGCGTGGATCGCCGCTTCGACGCCCCTGGCCACCACAAGCCCGATCTACGTGCTCGTGGACGGCGCGCCGATCCGGGGGCCCGCGTGGGAGATCTGCTACCTGCGCCGCTACGTGGATCATCTGAGCGGGCTGGTGCGAAGTGGCCGGCTGAACCTGGGCCCTGACCGGGACCAGGCCCTCGGCGCCTACGCCGGCGTCGCCAGGGAGCTCGAGCTGCGCTTCACGGAGGCCGGGGGCACGGAATGCTCGTGAGGAGGGCCGCCCGGGAATCGGGTACCCTCTCGCGCGGTCCGCGGTCCACCTTCACGCGGGCCGAATGGGGTGGAGGAACTCTGGTGAAGCGTGCCGGACCATCCGCCTCGCGAACCTTCGGGGCACAGGGCTACGACACGTTTCGCGCTCGAGTCGAGAGCTGCCGCGCCTGCGGGGCAGCCGGCGAGGGGTAGGGATGGACGGGATTTCGGGACAGGGGTCGCTGCTCGGTTTCGTCGCGGCGGCCCTCGTGGTGCTCCTGCTTCCGGGGCCAGCTGTCCTGTTCGTGGTCGCGCGAGCTGCCAGCCAGGGCCGCCGGGCCGGCCTCGTCTCCGCGTTGGGGCTCTCAGCGGGCGCGCTCTTGCACGTGGCTGCGGCCACTGCGGGCCTCTCGGCCGTCCTGCTGACGTCGGCGAGCGCCTTCGGCGCGGTGAAGCTCCTGGGGGCCGGCTACCTGATCTTCCTGGGGATACGGAGCCTGCGCGGCGGAGATCCCGACGCGGGCGCCGTTGCCGGTGCTCGCCGCGGTCCGCATCGGCTGTTTCTGGACGGGGCCGTCGTGAGCGTCTTCAACCCGAAGATCGCGATCTTCTTCCTGGCATTCCTTCCGCAGTTCGTGGAGCGGAGTCGGGGGGCCGTCCCGCAGCAGCTCCTCTCCCTCGGCCTGCTCTACGTCGCCCTGGCGCTCTGCACGGACAGCGCCTACGCGATTCTGGCGAGCCGGGTCCGGGAGTCGCTCGATGGCCGGCTCTTCCGGGGGGCACTGCCGCGCTACGCCAGTGGAGCCGTCTACATCGGTCTGGGCGTGAGCGCCGCTTTCGCCGAGCGGGAGTAGCCCGTTGGGGCGGAGACGCTCCCGAGCGTCCCGGGATCCGGCCACCTCATTCGTCTCTCCACCTCGGTGGGCGCTTCTCGAGGAAGGACTCGAGCCCCTCGAGAGCGTCCCGGGTCTGCATCAGCTCGTCCAGGTAGAGCCGTTCCAGCTCCTGGAGTCCGTCGGCGAGCCGCCGGCGCAGGCCGTGGCGCGCGGCCCGCACGGCGAAGCGGAGGCTCGAGGCCGAGTGCCCGAGCAGGTTCTCCCGCGCCCAGGCGAGGGCGGCTTCTCCCGGATCGTCGGCGACAGTGTCGACCAGCCCCATGGCGGCGGCCTCCGCCGCGGTCACGCTGCGCCCGCTGAGGCACAGCTCCTCGGCGGCGCCGCGCCCGATGCGCCCGGGAAGCAGCAGCGAGGCGATCGGTGGGAAGACCCCGAGCCGGATCTCGGGCTGGCCCAGCTCGGCCACTGGAGAGGCGAAGATGCGGTGGCAGCACGCCGCCAGCTCCAGCCCGCCACCGAGGCACCGCCCCCGAACCGCAGCGATGTGCGGGACGTGGCTGTCCAGGAGCGCGAGCAGCGTCTCCCGAAAGGTCGCGAGCATCCGAGCGGCCTCGGCGGGCAGGTGCTCCTGGACGCTGGTGCCGAAGGAGAAGTGCTCACCCTCCCCTTCGAGGACCACGGCCCGTAGCCCCACCTCGCCCGCCGCGGCCCGGAACACGCCGCGGAGCGCCACCATGACCGGCCGCCGGAGGACGTTGCCCCTCGAGTCGCCGAAGAAGACGCGCCAGATCGCCCCCTCGTCGGCGGTCTCCACCCGCACCGCGTCCCCGGTCAGCACGCGAGCTCAGCCCTGCCCCGATGGGCCACCCGCTCCGCCATCGAAGGTCCGCCGCGGCTCAGCCCTCGAGCTGCTTCTTCCAGGACCCGACCGTGTCCAGGGGGAGCGGCTGCGCGCTCCCTTCCTGCATGAACTTGCAGATCTCCAGCAGCTCGGCGTCGGTCAGGACGCGGTTGCGTTCCTTGGCTGCCCGGAAGATTTCCTCCACGAGTGCATCGGTCGGCTCGATCCCCTTGCCGTGGAGCCAGTGGACCACGTTGGAGACCCCGGACATGAAGCCCACCTCGATGGTCTGGCGCAGCCCGACCATCCCGGCTGGAACTCCCGAGTAGACGCGGTCGGCGAGCCACTCGTGCCCCTTCTTCCCGGCCTTGATGATCGCGGCCGCGTGGACCCCCGTGGCGGTGCGGAACGCATCACTGCCGAAGACCGGGTAGTTGGCCGGGATCGGCACGCCGGTGGCCTCGCTCGCCACGCGCACGTACTCCCCGAGGGGCGACAGGTCGTTGTCGATGTAGCCCATCAGGCGCAGGTTGACCAGGAGCTGGTCCATGGAGCAGTTGCCGACCCGCTCGCCGATACCGAGTGCCGTGCCGTGGAGACGGTCGACTCCCGAGGTCATCGCGGTGATCGTGTTGATCACCCCGAGCCCCCGGTCGTTGTGGCCGTGCCAGTCGATCTTCACGTCGCTCCCGATCTCCTTGACGATCTGGCGGACGTAGGGGATCAGGTTGCGCACGCCCCGCGGGGTGATATGGCCCACGGTGTCGCACACGCAGATGCGCGTCGCCCCGGCGTCGATGGCGGTCTTGTAGAGCCGCTTGATCGTCTCGGGCGTGGCCCGGCAGGTGTCTTCGGTCACGTACATGACGGGCAGGCCGTTCTCGACCGCGTAGGAGACCGCCTCCTCGGTCAGCCGGAGCATGTGGTCGAGGGTCCATTCCTCGGCGTACTGCCGGATCGGCGAGGAGCCGATGAACGTGCAGGCCTCGATGGGCATGCCCGCCCGCTGCGAGATCTCGATCAGGGGCGTGATGTCCGACTTCACGGTGCGCACCGCGCAGTTGGCCTGGATCTTCAGGCCGGCGGCGGAGATCTCCCGGCACATGGCCAGGATGTCCGACCGGGAGCGCGGCCCCGCGCCCGGCAGACCGAGGTCGACGCTGTGGATGCCGAGCCGATCCATGAGGTGGAGCAGCTCGATCTTCGTCGAGACGTCCGGGTCCCGGACCGAGGGCGACTGGAGGCCGTCGCGCAGCGTCTCGTCGTCGAGCTCGACCTGGGTGGGTCGGTGGGGGTAGCCGTTGCCCGCCGTGTTCCAGTCGTAGATCAGCGAAGCGACGTCGGGGTGATCGTCCATACGCGCCTCCTCCCCGTCCAGACTCCCGCAGCGACCGTCGTCGCAGAGCGGGAGTGGACAGTATGACTCCCCCTCGGGAGCGGTCAAGGCCCGTTCCGGACGCGACAGCCGAGGGCCGCGGACCGCGAGCGTGGTAGCGTGGGCCGCCGTGGGACCCGGGCAGAGCGCGACCCCGGAGGAGCTCGACGCGCAGCTCCTCTTCCAGGCGGATGACCCCGCCCTGGAGTTCCTCCCGGAGGGACCGTATCCCTGTGGCCACGGTCGCCTGAGCTGGGTGGCGATCCAGCACGGCGAGAGCGCCGTGCAGGGATCGCTCAACGTCCTCGACCTCGAGACCGGGCGCAACGTCTCGCACCTGCTCCCCGGAAGGCCCGGCTTCGCCTTTCCGACCACCGACCCCGGGACCTTGGTCGTCGGGTGCGAGAAGAAGGTCGGCTTCTACCGTCCCGAGACCGGCGAGTGGTCGGGGCCGACGATCGGCGTGGAGACCGAGGTGGGAGGGACGATCATCAACGACGGCCTCATCCACGGCGACGCGCTGATCTTCGGGACGAAGGACCTCGGCTTCCGGACGCCCCGCGCGGGTCTCTACTTCTGGCGTCCCGCCGACGGCACCTTCACTCGCCTCGCCGGCGGGCAGACCTGCTCCAACGGGAAGGTGATCCTCGAGGAGGGAGGGCGCGCCGCGCTCCTCGACATCGACACGCCCACTCGGAAGGTGCTCTCCTATCCCATGGACCTCGCGAGCGGACGCGTCGGCCCGCCGCGGGTGGCCCTCGACCTGGGCGGCGACCCCGCATTTCCCGACGGCATGATCGTCACGCCCGACGGCCGCAGCGTGGTGATCGCGTTCTACGATCCCCGGGACGTTGCCTTCGGGCAGGCCCGGCAGTACGGCCTGGAGAGCGGGGCCGTGGAGATCGTCTGGCGCACCCCGGGCTCGCCGCGGGTCACCTGCCCCCAGTGGGTGCGGATCGGCGGGGAGCCCCGTCTGGTGCTGACCACGGCCGCGGAGCACATGTCCGCCGAGCAGCGGGAGCGCCATCCCCGCGCGGGGGCGCTCTTCGTGGCCGACGCCCGACGCGACGACATCGTGCCGCCGGGGCCGTTTCCGCTTCCGGCCGGCGTCTGAGAGGCCACGCGTCCCGCTGCTCCGGCCGGCGGAGGTGGGTGGCTTAGACTGGGGTCCTCCATGGGGATCCGGACTCACACGAGGCGCAAGCGCCCGCATCTCCTCGCCCTGGCCGGGCTCGCGGTCCTGGCTCCCGGACCACTCGCCGCTCTCGACGTCCGCCATGCGCCCGTGGCGTGCGTGGTGGCGGAGACTTTCCCCGAGATATCGGCGAGCTTCCCCGAGACCTCGGGGGTCGGGCTCGCGCGGGCCATCGTCCGCTTCCGGGCCGCCAGCTCCGACGAGTGGTACGGCGTCGCGATGGTGCCTCGCGGCGCCCTCATGGTCGGGACGCTCCCCCGTCCCCGCACCACCCTGGAGGGGATCGAGTACTACGTCGAGGCCTTCAGGACCGATGGGCGGGCGCTGCGGACGCCGATCTTCCGGCCCCGGGTGGTCGCCGGCCCCGGCGCGTGCCCTGGAGTCGCGGCACCGAGCGCGGGGGTGGCGGCGAGCGTGCTCCTGCCGCCGCCCGGCGCTCCGCCGTTCCCAGCGGGCTTTCGGTCGGGTGCCGAGAAGCCGCGAGCCGCCCCGGCGCTCCTGCCGACGCCCGCTGGCGCCCCGCCCGGCGTCGCGGGCACTGGCTCGGAGGCGGGGTCGAGCGGCTTCCCCGTCCGCTGGCTGATCGGTGCGGTCGCGGCTGGGGGAGCGGTCGGAGCGCTGGTCGCCCGCAACCGTGGTGGTGCCCCGGATGCGGCGCCGAGCGGTGACGCCAGCTCCCCGGAGGGGATCGCGGGGAGCTGGCTCGCGCAGATGAGCGGCGTGCGCCGGGTCGGGGAGTCCGACTGCCGCCTGACCGCGACGCTCATCCTCGACTTTCAGGACCCCGTCGGCGGCGAGCTCGCGGGAAGCGCGGTCGCCACGGTCCTGATCCTCGAGCCGGCGGGCTGCAGCCACGCCGTCGCCGTGGGCCAGACCGGCGCGCTGGTGGGGAAGACCCAGGGGGACGACCTGTCGTTCAACGTCGAGGGCCCGCCGGGAAAACCACCCTACGCCTTCGACGGGACTGTTCGTGGGGACAGCCTCGAGGGGACGGTGTCCCAGCGCGAGGTGGATGATGAAGGCTTGCTGTCGGGAAGCTGGACGGCGGCGCGGCGCTAGAAACCCGGCCGCTTGGAGGAAGACAAGCCTTTTGTGAGCAACGAGTTACGCGTGGCGAACCGCGAAAGGCGCTCCTTCACCTGAGTCGTTTGCTTCAGAGACCCAGCGGGCGTACGATCCGCTCCAAAGACGTGAGCCGACTCACGTCGTCCCTGGGGGCACCCATGAACCGTCTCGGCGTTCGTCGGACCGAACTTCTGGTCCTCGCCGGACTTACCGTCCAGCTCGCCGCCTGTGGCGGGAGCGACCCGCTGCCGATGGGCGGGAGCGAGATGCCCGGTCTCGAGAACGAAGCGGATGGTCGGCTTCGGGCGCTCCACAACCCGAACCGTCCCCCGACCCTCGCGCTGGCGACGCAGCCGGCGGCCGCCCCCGGGGATCCTTTCCCGGTGATCTCGGGACGGGCTCCGCTGGAGGTGCGCTTCAATCTCTGCCGAAGCAGCGACCCCGACCAGGAGCCCGACGATCAGCCCACCTCCGGCGAAGGGGACAGCCTGAACTGGCAGTTCCACTTCGGCGACGACGGCTCGTCGCCCTGGAACCCCGACGGCACTTTCCACGCGAACGTGGGACAGATGTGCCGCACCTCCCACGTCTACCAGGAAGGGCGGTACACGGCGACGGTGTCCGTCACGGACAAGCACCTCGAGGACCAGGGCGGCCAGGTCGCCCGGCTGGCCCGGGTGACCCAGCAACTGACCATCGACGTCGTCGGCTCACCAGCCGGAGCCGGAGGTGGCGGCGGGGCACCCGCAACTCTATGCAGTTCGCCGGCCTTGGCCATCCCTGACAGCCTCCCGACGGGGGTGGCCGATACCCTGTCGACCTCCGGCGGCACCCTCACGGATCTCGACGTCTCGATCGTCGCCACGCATACCTGGGTGGGCGACCTGATCTTCACTCTTCAACACGTCGACACAGGCACGACGGTCATTGTGTTCGATCGCCCCGGCGTGCCCGTGTCGACGTTTGGATGCCAGCAAAACGACATAGCCACTACTCTCGACGATGCCGCTGGGACGTCGGTCGAGAACGTGTGCGTGGTCGGCTCCCCTGCCATCGACGCGGGGCCCTACGCCCCGAACAACCCGCTTGCGGCATTCAACGGCGAGAGCCTTTCCGGGAACTGGACGATGAGGGTCTCGGATAATGCGCTTGGAGATACGGGCACGCTCGACCAATGGTGCCTCGTTCCCAGCTTCTAGTCCCGGCTCGAGGCTGAAACTGTACGAGCGCTCAGCCTCGGGACGAGCCGAGCCCCGCGCTCCGTGACCACCGGGCGAGCCTTCCTGTGCGGGCTGGCGCTGGTGTCGGCGACATCGTTCGGGTGCGATTCGGACGTGCCCGCTGTCCAGAGGGACGCGAGGGACGTTCTCTTCGAGGTGGACGACAGCCTCAGCTTCGAGCACGTCAACGGCATGTCCGGGGAGCTCTACAGCGTCGAGATCATCGGCGCTGGCGCGGCCCTGCTCGACTACGACTCCGACGGCGACATGGATGCGCTGCTGCGACAGGGCGGGTCGCTCTCGGGAGACGCTTCCGCCGGAGCGCCGACCGACCGGCTGCTCCGCAACGACCCGCCGGCCCAGCCCGGCCAGGGCCGCCGTTTCACCGACGTCACCCGGGGGAGCGGCCTCGACGTGCCGGGGTACGGTATGGGCGTGGCCACGGGCGACTACGACAACGACGGGAGGGTGGATCTCTACCTGACCAACTTCGGACCGAACCGGCTCCTCCACAACGAAGGGGACGGCGTCTTCTCGGACGCCACCGCCCGCACGGGGACGGACGACCCGCGCTGGAGCGTGCCGGCCGTCTTCTTCGACTACGACCGGGACGGCTGGCTGGACCTCTACGTCGGCAACTACGTCGACTTCAGTGTCGAGAGCCACAAGCCCTGCTACCGGCCCAGCTCGGCGCGCGACTACTGCGGGCCGACGAGCTACGCGCCGGAGCCGGACCGGCTGTTCCGCAACCTGGGCGACGGGACCTTCGAGGACGTCACCGCCCCGGCCGGGCTGGCCGCCAGCTACGGAAACGCCCTCGGCGCCGTCGCCGCCGACTTCGACGCTGACGGCTGGCTGGACCTCTACGTCGCCAACGACGCCATGGACAACGCCCTCTGGATCAACCGACGCGACGGCACCTTCGAGGACGTCGCGGTTCTCGCGGGATGTGCCGTCAACGGCAACGGCGAGCGGGAGGGCAGCATGGGCCTCGCCGTGGACGACTACGACGCGGACGGCGACGTCGACATCTTCATCACGCACCTCGCCACCGAGACCCACACGCTGTACCGGAACGAAGGCGACGGCACGTTCCAGGACGTGACCGTCATCGCTGGTCTGGCAGCGCCTACCAGGACCGCGACCGGATTCGGCACCGGCTGGATCGACTACGACCACGACGGGTGGCTGGACATCCTGGCCGTGAACGGCGCCGTGTTCGTGGACGAGGAGCAGGAGAGGGCCGGGGATCCGCATCCGCTGCGACAGCCCGATCAGCTGTTCCGCAACCTGGGCGACGGCCGCTTCGAGGAGGTTACCGACCAGGCCAGCCCGGCCCTCGCCGTGCCGGACGTGAGCCGCGGCGCGGCGTTCGGTGACCTCGACGACGACGGCGACGCGGACGTCATCGTCACGAACAACGACGGCCCCGCGCGGCTCCTGGTCAACCAGGTGGGATCGCGGACGCCTTGGCTCGGCCTGCGACTGGTCACCGGCACCCCCCCGCGGGACGCCCTCGGCGCGCGGGTGGGCATCCTGCGTCGAGGCGGGCCCGCGCTGTGGCGCCGCGTCGGCACCGACGGCAGCTACGCCTCCGCCGGCGATCCCCGGGTTCGCGTGGGCCTGGGCGACGACGGGGCGGTCAGCGGCCTCGAGGTTCGCTGGACGAGCGGCGCCGTCGAGAGCTTCCCGGCGCCCCCGCCGGGTCGCTACTCGGTGATCGCGGAGGGGACGGGACGGCCCCTCCGGTGAGGAGCTTGGCCGTCGCGTTGCTCGCAGCCTTCGTCGCCGCCGTGGCCTGCGACACACCCCCCGAGGCGGCGGAGAGCCGCCTGGTCGATCTGGCACAGCCCGACCTGGAGCGGTTGGAGCCCGGAGTCGCGTCGCGGCTCCGGGAAGCGAGGGCCGCGGTCGACTCCGCCGGGGGAAGCACCGCACTCGGGGAGGCCTACGGCGCGCTGGGGCAGCTCTATCATGCCCACGAGCTCTTCGACGCGGCGAGTCGCTGCTACGCCAACGCAGCCACCCTGCGCCCCGCCGAGCACCGCTGGCACTACTACCTGGGACAGGTCTCGAGGTCGCTCGAGCAGGTCGACACAGCGCAGGCGTCCTTCGAGCGAGCTCTCGCATTGAAGCCCCGCGACGTGCCCACGCTGCTGGCGCTCGCTCGCGCACGGAGCGACCTGGGCGATCGGGAGCGCGCCCGCGAGCTGGCGTCCGCGGCCCTGGAGGCGGATTCCTCCTCCTCGGGGGCACACCTGCTCCTGGCGCAGCTCGCCTCCGCCGTTCTCGACCACGCCGCCGCGGCGCGCCATTACGAGTCGATTCTGGCGGCTCAGCCGACGGCGACGCGCCTCCACCAGCCCCTGGCGATGGCCTATCGCTCCCTGGGACAGGCCGATCGCGCGAAGGAGCTGATTGATCGCCGGGGCGATGGCGCTGTGGTGGTGGCCGATCCTCTCCTGACCGAGATCCAGCGGCTCCGCCTCGGCGGCCGGTCCGATCTCGCCGAGGGCGTCGCCGCCTTCGAGCGGGGCGACGTCCGGGCGGCCGCCCGCGCCTTCGCCCGCGCCGTCGAGGCCCTGCCCGAAGATGCGAGCGCCCGGATCAACCTGGGCTCGGCGTTGATGAAGCTGGGCGACCCCAAGGGTGCTCTCGAGCAGTATCGGGTCGCCGTGGAGCTCGACCCCGACGACGCGCAGGCGCGTTTCAACATCGGGACGCTGCACGCGCGCGCCGGCGACGACGCGAGCGCGGTGGCGGCGTTCGAGGAGGCGCTTCGCCTCCGGCCGGACTATCCCGCGGCGCGCTTCAACCTCGCGAACGCCCGGCGCCGCCAGGGGCAGTGCGACGCGGCGCTGGAGCACTACTCCAGGCTCGTCGAGCAGGATCCGGGGAGCGGCGGGCCGCGGCTCGGGGAGATCGTCTGCCTGGTGGCCCTGGGCCGCTCCGGAGACGCCCGCGGTCGGGCGGAAGCGGCGCTCGCCGCTCTCCCCCATGACCTGGCCCTGGTCGAGGCCGCGGCCCGGATCCTGGCCGCTGCGGATGCCCCGGGTGTGCGCGACGGTGAGCGCGCCCTCGCTCTCGCCCGGCGGCTCGTCGCCGCGCAGCGGGGAAGCAGCCGCCATCTCGAGACCCTGGCCATGGCGTACGCGGAGCTGGGCGAGTGGGAGCGGGCCGTGGCGGCCCAGAAGCAGGCCCTGGCTCTGGCCGAGCAGAGACCCCCTCGGCTGCGCGCCCGGCTGTCCGGCGACCTCGACCGCTACCAGCGGGCCCAGCCCCGCCGGGAGCCGGGGCTGCTGGACGAGGACGGCTGATCGGGCCCTCAGGCACCAGGTGACCTCCGCTCCTCTGCTCGACCTGCTTCCCGAAGGGGACGCCGACAGCGACGCGCTGCTCGGGCGCTTCCTCGACTACGTGGCGGACCTGGGCCTCACGCTCTACCCCGCCCAGGAGGAGGCGATCCTCGAGCTGTTCGAGGGGAAGAACGTCATCCTCAACACACCCACCGGCTCGGGGAAGTCGCTGGTCGCTTCGGCGCTCCACTTCGCGGCCCTCGCCCGCGGGCGCCGCTCGGTCTACACGTGCCCTATCAAGGCCCTCGTCAACGAGAAGTGGATGGCCATGTGCCGGGAGCTGGGTCCCGAGAGCGTGGGCCTCGCCACCGGCGACGCCACGGTGAACCGCACCGCGCCCGTGCTGTGCTGCACGGCCGAGATCCTGGCCAACATGGCGCTGCGGGAAGGTGAGGAAGCCCCGGTGGACGACGTGGTGATGGACGAGTTCCACTGGTACGCCGACCGCGACCGCGGCGTGGCGTGGCAGGTGCCGCTGCTCGCGCTGCCGCGGACGCGCTTCCTGCTGATGTCCGCAACCCTGGGCGACGTGACGTTCTTCGCCGAGGAGCTGACCCGGCTGAACGGCCGCCCGACGGTCACGGTGAAAGCCGTGGAGCGCCCGGTTCCCCTCGAGTACAGCTACTCGGAGGTGCCGCTCTCACAGGCCCTCGAGAGGCTCGCGGAAGAGGAGAAGGCGCCCGTCTACGTCGTCCACTTCACCCAGAAGGACGCCGCCGACAGCGCCCAGGCCTTCACCAGCCTGAAGCTCTGCACCCGGGAGGAGAAGAACGCGGTGGCCGAGGCCATCTCGGAGTTCCGCTTCACCAGCCCCTACGGGCCCCGCATCCGGAAGTGGCTCAAGCAGGGGATCGCCGTGCACCACGCGGGGCTGCTCCCCAAGTACCGCGTGCTGGTGGAGCAGCTCGCCCAGCAGGGGCTGCTCAAGGTCATCTGCGGGACCGACACCCTCGGCGTGGGCATCAACGTGCCGATCCGAACCGTGCTGTTCTCGCGACTGTGCAAGTTCGACGGCGAGAAAACGGCGGTGCTCTCGGCCCGGGATTTCCACCAGATCGCGGGCCGCGCGGGCCGGAAGGGCTTCGACGACGTCGGCTTCGTGGTCGCCCAGGCCCCCGAGCACGAGATCGAGAACCGCAGGCTCGCAGGAAAGGCCAGGTCCGGCCGAAAGGTCGTGAAGCGCAAGGCGCCCGAGCACAACTTCGCGAACTGGGACGCCGCCACCTTCCAGCGCCTGATCCGGGCGCCCCCCGAACGGCTCGCGTCGCGCTTCCGGGTCTCCCACGGGATGCTGCTCAACGTGCTGTCGCGCCCCGGCGACGGCCGGCGGGCGATGCAGCGCCTGATCCACGCATCCCACGAGCCGGATCGGGCGAAGAAGGCGCACTTCGCCCGGGCGTGGCTGCTCTTCCGGGGGCTGCTCGGCCGGGGCATCGTGGAGATCGCTCCGAGCCCGGGGGAGGAGTGCGGGCTCAGGGTCGACGTCGAGCTGCAGGACGACTTCTCGATGGACCAGACGCTCTCCCTCTACCTGTTGGAGACCCTGGTCCTCCTGGATCCCGACTCCGAGACCCGCGACCTGGACCTGCTCACCCTGGTGGAGAGCATCCTCGAGAACCCGGAGCTGATCCTGCGCCGCCAGCTCGACAGGCTGAAGCGCGAGGCGGTGGCGCGGATGAAGGCCGAGGGGCTCGACTACGACCAGCGCATGGCCGAGCTGGACAAGCTCGAGCACCCCAAGCCGCTGCGCGAGTTCGTCTACTCCACCTTCAACGCCTTCGCCGACGCGCACCCCTGGGTCGGGGAGGAGAACATCCGGCCCAAGTCCATCGCCCGGGAGATGTTCGAGGGTTACCGCAGCTTCTCCGACTACGTCCAGGAGTACGAGCTGGAGCGCTCCGAGGGGCTGCTTCTGCGGCACCTGAACAGCGTCTACAAGGTGCTGAGGCAGACCGTCCCGGACGGCGCCAGCACCGACGGCGTCGTGGAGATCGAGCAGTACCTCAGGGACATGCTGCGGCGGGTCGACTCGAGCCTGCTCGAGGAATGGGAGCGCATGCGGGACCCCGGCTACCGGGTGACCGAAGCAGCCTCGATGGAGAGCGCCGCTCCCACCCTCGAGCCCGCCGACGTGACCCGGGACGAGCGCTCCTTCACCGCCGCGATCCGCGCCCGCGTGTTCGCGTTCCTCAAGGCCTGGTCGGGTGGACGGGACGAGGAGGCCCTCGCCATCCTCGACTCCGAGGTCGACGGAGCAGGCGCGGCCTGGAGCGTCGAGCGGCTCGCCGCCGCACGGGACGACCATCGCTCGGAGCACGGGGACCTGCGCCTGGACCCCGAGGCCCGGAACCTGCGCCACACCCACGTCGAGCCCTCCGAAGAGCGGGAATCCTGGCGGGTGCAGCAGATGCTGATCGACACCGAGGCGGCGAACGACTGGGTCCTGGAGGTCGACGTCAGCCTCGCCGCCAGCCGCGCCGCGGGCGAGCCGGTGATCCAGCTCCTGCGGCTGGGCGGCCTGCTGTGACGACGGTTGGGCCGATCGGGCGCCCCGCCTACGAGCCCGCTCCCGCCGGGCGCTGCGCCACGGGCCCGAGGAAGCGGTCGAACCAGGAGGTGACCTCCTCGATCAGCGACAAGCGGTCGGGCGGGATGTGGCCTCCGGCCAGACGGGCGTGCCGCTTCCGGTCCGCCGGCGCACCGAGCAGGCGGAAGAGGGCCAGCTGGCTCGTCTCGAGCGGCATGATGAAGTCGTCCTCGCCGCTGATCATCAAGGTCGGGACGCGGGTACGGGGCGCGAAGTTGACGGCGTTCACCTCGGGCAGGAAGCCCGGCATGAGCCCGCCTCCCAGGAGCACGCTCGCCGCGAAGCGACCGTCGACCGCTGTGAGGATCGGACCGTAGACGGCTCCGGCGCTGAACCCGTAGTAGCCCAGCTTCTCCGTGTCCATGTCCTGCCGTTCCTCGAGGTAGTCCACGGTACGGCCCAGGTCCTTGGCCCAGACCACGATCATGTCCCGCCACTCGTTGGGCGTGAACGAGAACGGGACCCTCCGCTCGTAGAGGCCCTTGTAGACCGGGTAGACGAGAGCCCGGCCGCTGCGGGCGACGAAGTCGAACAGGTAGGGCGAGGCCAGCGCCCCTCCAGGCGGGAGGAAGAAGGCGTCGTTGCCGGGGAACCAGACCACCGGCTGGTACGGGGGGGCGGCGTTCCGGGGCAGGAAGAGGTGGGCGATGACCCGCTCGCCGCCGTAGGCGGCGGTGAAGGAGACCGTCTCCTTGCGCCAGTGGGGCGACGAGTCGTCGACGGCATCGACGCTCGCCGCGAGGGCGTCGCGGTCGTAGGCGTAGATCCCCGTGTAGGCTGCGAACACCGCGTCGCCGACGGGTGTCGGCGGCCCTCCCGCGAGCCGCTGCGGCGTCACCGGGGCCAGCAGGGAGTCGTCCGGTGGGGCGTCGAAGGAGGCGCAGCGGAAGCCGTGGTCGGGTCCCCGGGAGAAGGGAGCGCGGGAGTCGGAGTCGAGGTTGAAGGTGTACGTGGGCTCGCCCCACGAGCCGCCCAGAGCGTAGCGGCGCCCGTCCTCCATCTCGTTCCAGCACCACTCCTTGACGTTGCCGGCCATGTCGTAGGTCCCGAAGTCACCCAGGCCGAGGTAGCTGCCCACCGGAGCGGGGCCCTCGCCGGCGAAGTTGCTGGCGGGCAGGATGTCGGAGAGCTGGTCCTGGGCCGTGGCCGCGTACCAGTGGTAGAGGGTGGGCAGGCTCTTGCCGGCGTACCGGCAGTAAGCCGCCGCCTCGTACCAGCTCACGCCCCCGACCGGCTCGTCCGCCTCGTCCTCGTCGTAGGCGCCGAACTCCCAGCCGGCGGGACCCGGCCGGCCGGTTCGGTCCACGAGACGCTCCATCGCCGCCTCGAACGGTATCTCGTTCTCGCCGTCCCGGAACGGGGCGGGCCACGGCTCGGTGTCCCCGTAGGCCCCGGCGTCCACGAACGCCTTGAACTCGCGGTTCGTGACCTCGTACCGGTCGAGCCAGTAGGGTGGGAGCTCCACGGGAGGGAAGTAGGCCCTCTGGTACGGCCCGCCCGGCACCCGCACCATCCCCTCGGGGCGCGAGCCCGCGGCCGCGAGGGGAAAGCCCTGGGCGAAGCTCGTGAAGGGGCGCACCCCGAACGGAGCACCCTCGAAAGTCTCGAAGCCCGGCTTGCTGATCCGCCAGTGGGCGAGTGCGTAGGGAACCCGGATGCCGAGGAGCGGGGTCTCCCCGAGCTTCACCCAGGGGGCGTCCGCGCTCGCGTATGCCTTGAGCTCCACCGTGGCTCCCGAAGGCTCGGTCGCGATGGCGATGGGCAGGGTGATCCGCTCGATCATCCCCGCGACCTCGGGGTCCCCGGGGAGCCGCTCGGCGAGGCCGCGGGCGAGGCGCCACGCCTCGTAGAGCTCTCCGCTTTCGGTGAGCTCCGCGGCGCGGGCGATGGTCTCGCGCTCCTGCCAGCGCACGACGCGGTCGCGCAGGCCGAACCAGGCGGCCGCGCCGAGGCCCAGCAGGAGGAGCGCGGCGGCCGCCACGCGGCCGCCGCGCCCGATGGCGAGCGCCGCTCCGCTCCGCGGGGCGAGACCCTCCTCGCAGCGGCGCAGCGCCTCCACCAGCACGCCCGTCCCGGGGTGGCGCTGACCGGGCTCCTTTTCGAGGCAGCGGCGCACGACCTGCTCCAGCTCTCGGGGCAGATCGGGCCGCAGCGTCCGTGGCGGTGGGGGCGCGTCGCGCAGGATCGCGCTCAGCACCGCAGCGGCCGAGTCCCCCACGAAGGGCCGCCGCCCGCAGAGCATCTCGTAGAGGACCACTCCGAACGAGAACTGGTCCGAGAGAGGGTCGACGGCCTTGCCCGCAGCCTGCTCGGGAGACATGTAGGGGATGGTCCCGACGACCATCCCTTCCTGCGTGCCGAGGCTCAAGGTGGTGTGCGGTCGTCCGTCGGCCTGCTCCCCCGCGACGACCTTGGCCAGCCCGAAGTCGAGGATCTTCACGTGCCCGTCCTCGGTGAGCATCACGTTCTCGGGTTTGAGGTCGCGGTGGACGATCCCGGCTTCGTGCGCCCTGGCCAATCCTTCCGCCATCGCGACCGCGATCCTCAGGGCCTCCCGGGGAGCGAGCGGCCCCAGGGCGAGCCGCCGGCCGAGGGTGACGCCCCCGACCAGCTCCATGGCCAGGTAGGTCGTCCCCTGGTGCTCGTCGATGTCGTAGATGGTGACGATGGCGGGGTGGTTCAGGGCCGAGGCCGCGCGAGCCTCGCGCTGGAAGCGCCGCAGGCGGCTCGGGCTCGAGGCGACCTCGGGGGGCAGGACCTTGACTGCGGCTTCCCGCCCCAGCTTCACGTGTCGGGCGACGTAGACCTCACCCATGCCGCCCGCACCGAGCGGGGCCACGATCTCGTAAGGCCCGAGGCGCGTACCCGGTGCGAAGCTTCCCCGCCGCGCCGGCGGAGCGGGCTCTCCTGCGCCGGTGTCGAGGAACGCTGTGGAGGCCTCGCTGCCTACGCCCTCCTGCAGCCGCGAGCGCAGCACGTCGTACAACGTCTCGTCGTCGCTGCAGGCGCTGCGCAGGAACGCGTCACGCTCTCCCGGTGCGCGCGCGAGCGCCGCGCGGTAGAGCTGCTCGAGCCTGTCGTCGTCTCCGGATCCCATCGATTGGCTTCGCGAAGTGTACACGAGCGCGCGAGACCAGGCCGGACGGCCTCGCTTGAGGGCTGCCGGTCGGGGTCAACTACCTGCTGTACGGCCTGATCTATTGATCGCGGCAGGCCGACGCAGCGATCAGTACTTGACGCCGCAGCCGTACGGGGGGCTGGTCGCCCGGCTCACCGGCTTGCCCGCGAGCGCCTCGGCGAGCGCCGCCCGTACGAAGTTCGTCGCACCCGGGATGTCCGCCTGGTCGGTGGACGGTTTGTCGTCGATCCCGCCCGCGTAGAGCAGGTTTCCCTCCGGCCCGATCACGAACACGTGGGGGGTGGTCTTCGCCCCGTAGGCGCGCCCCACCTCGCCCTGCTCGTCGATCAGGTAGGCGGTCGGCGTCGCGCCTTTCTCCCCGATCAGAGCGTTGATGCGATCCGGGGGAAAGTTTCCCTGCTTGCCGGGGGCCGATGAGTTGATCGACAGCCACGCCACGCCCTTCGCGGTGTACTCCTTCTGGAGCTTCTGCATGTTTCCCGAGCCGTAGTGCTTGCCGACGAAGGGGCAGTCGTAGTTCACCCACTCCAGGACGACGTGCCTGCCACGGAAGTCCCCGAGCGAGCGCTGCTGGCCATGGCTGTCGGGAAGCGTGAAGACCGGTGCGGCAGCGCCGATGACCGGCGCGTCGAGCGCACCCGCCGGCAGCGCGGCGAGTGCCCAGGTGGCGACGGCGGCGATCGCCGCGATGCGACGTTTGTGCATGGTCCCTCCTCGAAGTGCCTCGATCCCACGATACGACCGCCCCGGCCCGCCGCGCACCTCGAGGCCCGTCAAAGAATGCGACGAGGGGAGCCGCCGCTCGCCAGCGGGGGAGATCTCCGGGGCGCGCCGACCCCGCAGGTCCCTGAGCCGTCGTGGATTCCGGGCGGCAGCTACTCGGAGCGGAGGGCGACGAGCGGGTCGACCCGGGTGGCGCGTCGCGCCGGGACGAGCGCTGCGAGAGACGAGACCAGCGCGACCAGCGCCAGGACGCCGGTATACGTCAGCGGATCGCGGGCGTCGACGCCGAACAGGATGCTGTCGATCGCCTCGCGGCCCAGTGTCGCCAGCGCCAACGCGAGCCCCATGCCGAGGGCCACCCCCCACGCCACCTGTCGCGAGCCCTGGAGCATCACCATGGACAGGATGGAGGCCCGATCCGCGCCCAGGGCCATCCGCACACCAAACTCCTGTCTGCGCTGGTTGACCGCGAAGGACATGACCCCGTAGATCCCGACCGAAGCGAGCACGGCGGCGACGATCCCGAAGATGGTGAACATCGTGGCGACGACGCGGTTCGGGCCGACGAAGCTGTCGTGGTGCCGGGCGGGCGTGTCGACGAAGTACAGCGGCAGGTCCGGGTCGACGCCGGCGACCTCCCGCCGCAGCAGAGCCGCGAGCGTCTCCGGGGCCTGCCTCCCGCGCGTCCTGGCCACCACCGTCGCGAACTGCGCGGCGAACGGCTCGTCGAGAGGGGGGCCTGTCGGGTTCGAGTAGAAGGGCACGTAGAAACCCGTCTCGTCCACGTTCGGTACGTTGAAGGGCCCCAGCATGCGGATCGTCGAGACCACGCCGACGACGGTGCGCCAGGGTCCTTGCTGCTCGCCGTTCGCGTCCACGGTGCGGAAGCGCCGTCCGAGCGGGCTGTCCTCGCCGTAGTGCTTCCGCGCGAGCGCCTCGTTGACGACCGCGACCGGAAGCCTGGCGTCGAGGTCGTCCTCGGTGAAGGTCCGACCCTCCAGCAGCTTCTGGCCCGTGACCGCGAAGAAGCTGCCCGTCACCTGCTCGAAGTTGGCGTTCGGACGGTCCTTCCTGTCCGGGTAGTGGCGGCCCTCGATCTCCACGGGCCCGCTGCCTGCAAGGACCATTCGGAAGCGGCTGGTGAGCGCCACCGCAGCGAGCTCGCTGCTGGCGCCCAGCCGGCGCTGGAGGCGGTCGTAGAACAGCTTCCGGTCGGCCTGCGAGGGGTAGGCTCCGTCCATGAGGCCCATCCGGGCCGACATCAGGCCGGCGGTGTCGTACCCGTACTCGATCTTCTGCTGGTTGCGGATCGAGCGCGCCTGGAGCAGCGCCCCGACCAGGAGCACGCAGGTGACGCCCACCTGGAACACCACGAGCCCGCGTGTCACCAGGCCGACGCGCCGGCCGCTGTTCCCCCGCCCGCCCTCGCGGAGCGCCTCGGCGCTCTCCGTGTTCGAAGAGGTCCAGGCGGGAAGCAGCCCGGATGCGATCGCCGCCAGCAGCGTCGCCCCGACCGTGAACGCGAGCACCGGGGCGTCGATGTCGAAGCTGATGTAGGAAGGCGGTGGGTTGTCCGTGTTGAAGACGGCGGCGGTGAGCCAGTCCACCGACAGCCGCGCCAGGCTCACCCCGAGCAGGGCGCCCGCGCCGGCCACGAGAGTCGCCTCGGTGAGCATCTGGCGGACCAGGTGTCCCCGGGTCGCGCCCAGCGACGAGCGCACCGCTAGCTCACGCGCGCGCAGGGTGGCGCGCCCGAACTGCATGTTCATCACGTTGACACAGGCGATCAGCAGGACTCCCACGCAGAAGGCGAGCATCGTAAGCAGCGTCCCGCGCAGCGGCAGCGGCGTGAAGGTGTCGATCAGGCGCTCCACCTGCGCCGTGGCGAACGCCTTGTTCGTGTCGGGGTAGGCTTCGGCGAAGCGCTTCGCGAAACCCGACATCTCCGCCTCCGCCCGGTCGAGGGAGACTCCCGGGCGGAGCGCGCCCAGCACCGAGGGGTTGAAGTTGCGCGGGTCGTCGCGGGGGCGCACCGGATACTCCCGGAACAGGGGCACCCACAGCTCCTCGTTCACCGGGAATGCGAAGCCGGCGGGCATCACCCCAATGATGGTCGCGGGGGAGCCGTTGACGTTCACGCCCTCGCCGAGCACGTCCGGCGTGCCCCCGAAGTCCCGCTGCCACAGCGCGTGGCCGAGGATCGCGACCTTCTCGGCGCCGGGCCGGTTGTCCTCGGCGGTGAAGTCCCGACCCAGGGCCGGGCTCACGCCCAGCGCCCGCATGAAGCCTTCGGTCACGTAGGCGCCGGTGTAGCGGCGCGGGGTCCCCTCGAACGTGACGTTGACGGTGGAGCCGCTGAGGTACGCCGCCAGGTGCTCGAAGGACTGCTGCGCGGGGCGCAGCTCCTCGAAGTCCATGGCGGACACCTGGCCGTTGACACCGAAGGGGGTGACGCTCGTGGGGTCGACGAAGGCGACGCTGGCCAGCCGCTCGGCGTTGGGGAACGAGAAGCCCCGGAGCATCACCCCGTTGACGACGCTGAACATCGTCGTGACACCGGCGATGCCGAGCGACAGGACGGTCACGGCCAGGGCACCGAACGTCCACTCGCGGGCGAGGACCCGCAGGCCGACGTGGAGGTCGCGGCGGAGGTTCTCGGCGAGCATGCCTGCCGTCGTATACGTCGCGCCGGCCGCCCGAGTTCGGGTCATCGCACGCTGGACCGGCCGGGCTACGACCGCCGCGGGGGGCCGGCGGAGGTTCCCGGCGGTCTCACGAGAGCCGGCGACGCGTCCGTCGACGTGGGGAGCCGCGGCGGCGTCCGGGGCGGCCGCGCTGCTCGACGAGGAGCTCCGCGAGGAGCTCCGCGTCGCGCCGGTGCGGTGAGGTGCGCCGCACTACGAGCGCCAGCGTGCGGAACGGGGCGGGGGGCGTGCACGGGCGCGCTGCGAGACGAGTGCCCTCCAGCATGCCGGCGTCCAGGGTGATCCGCGGCAGCAACGTGGCGCCCAGTCCGGCCTCGACCATCCCGATCAGCGTCGTCAGGCTCGTGGCCTCGACCCGGGACTCCCAGCGGCGACGGCGCGGACCGCAGGCGGCGATGGCGTGGTCGCGCAGGCAGTGTCCCTCCTCCAGCAGGAGCAGCTCGCCGGGGTCGATCGCCGCGAGCTCGACGCTCTTCTCCCGGACGGCGGGGTCGCCCTCCCGGGCCACGAAAGAAAGCTCGTCCTGGAACAGCTCGCGCACGTACAGCTCGCGGGTCTCGAACGGCAGCGCGATCAGCGCGACGTCGAGGTCGCCCGCGCGCAGCCGCTCGAGCAGGCGCTCCGTGATGTCCTCGCGCAGGTAGAGCTTCAGCTCGGGGTAGGCGCGCCGCAGTGCCGGAAGCACCCTGGGCAGCAGGTACGGCGCGATCGTCGGGATGGCGCCGAGGCGCAGCGGTCCGGACAACGGGCGCGACGCGGCGCGGGCCGCCTCGGCCAGGTCCGTCGCCCCGACCAGGAGCTCGCGACCGCGCGCCGCGACGTCCTCGCCCACCGCAGTGAGCCGCACGTGGCGCTTGTCGCGCTCGACCAGCTGTACCCCCAGCAACCTCTCCAGCTCCTTGATCCCGGCGGAAAGCGTCGACTGCGTGACGAACTGCGCCTCGGCGGCGACCCGGAAGCTCAGACGCTCGGAGAGCTCGACGAGATAGGAGAGCTGGCGCAGGGTCGGGAGGACGGGCATCAGCCTCGCCGTGCGTACCCTGATCGAGCAGATCGATTAGAATGAGAAAGATAACTCATTGGACCGATCATACTCCATCCCCCAGAATCAACCCGTGACATCGAGCCCGGGACGAAAGGAGCCCCACATGAGCAGCGACAAAGCAGAAGCCAGGTGTCCGTTCGATCACACCGCCGGCAGCGGCACGTCGAACAGTGACTGGTGGCCGAACCAGCTGCGGCTGGACCTGCTCCACCAGCATTCCGCCAAGTCCGACCCGATGGGCACGGACTTCGACTACGCGAAGGAGTTCCAGAGCCTCGACTACGCGGGACTGAAGCAGGACCTCGCGGCCCTGATGACCGACTCGCAGGAGTGGTGGCCGGCCGACTTCGGCCACTACGGTCCGCTGTTCGTCCGCATGGCGTGGCACAGCGCCGGCACGTACCGCGTCGGCGACGGGCGTGGCGGCGGCGGCCGGGGCCAGCAGCGCTTCGCGCCGCTCAACAGCTGGCCGGACAACGTCAGCCTGGACAAGGCGCGCCGCCTGCTGTGGCCGATCAAGCAGAAGTACGGCCGGAAGATCTCCTGGGCCGATCTGATGATCCTCGCCGGGAACGTCGCGCTGGAGACCATGGGGTTCCAGACCTTCGGCTTCGCCGGCGGTCGCGAGGACGTGTGGGAGCCCGACCACGACGTCTACTGGGGCAAGGAGTCGAAGTGGCTCGAGGACGAGCGCTACTCCGGGGATCGGGACCTCGAGAACCCGCTGGCCGCCGTGCAGATGGGCCTGATCTACGTCAACCCCGAGGGCCCGCACGGCAACCCGGACCCGGTGGCCGCGGCCAGGGACATCCGCGAGACCTTCGCCCGCATGGCGATGAACGACGAGGAGACGGTGGCCCTGATCGCGGGCGGCCACACCTTCGGCAAGACCCACGGGGCGGGCCCCGCGACCCACGTGGGCGCCGACCCCGAGGCCGCCGACATCGAGGAGCAGGGCCTGGGCTGGAAGAGCCGCTTCGGCACGGGGAAGGGCGCCGATGCGATCACCAGCGGCATCGAGGTCACCTGGACCACGACGCCGACGAAGTGGAGCAACAACTTCTTCTGGAACCTGTTCAGCTTCGAGTGGGAGCTGACGAAGAGCCCGGCGGGCGCGCACCAGTGGACACCCAAGGGCGGCGCGGGCGCCGGAACGGTTCCCCACGCCCACGACAAGTCGAAGCGGATCGCGCCTGCGATGCTGACGACGGACCTCGCGCTGCGCTTCGATCCGGAGTACGAGAAGATCTCGCGCCGCTTCATGGAGAACCCGGACGAGTTCGCGGACGCGTTCGCCCGCGCCTGGTTCAAGCTGACGCACCGCGACATGGGCCCGCGCGCGCGCTACCTCGGCCCCGAGGTGCCCGAGGAGGCGCTGCTCTGGCAGGACCCGATCCCTGCGGTCGATCACCCGCTCGTCGACGAGAAGGACGTGGCCGCGCTCAAGACGGAGATCCTCGCCTCGGGTCTCACGGTCTCGCAGCTCGTCACCACCGCCTGGGCGTCGGCGTCCACCTTCCGCGGGGGGGACAAGCGCGGCGGCGCGAACGGCGCCCGCATCCGACTCGCGCCCCAGAAGGACTGGCCCGTCAACCAGCCGGCCGAGCTGGCGAAGGTGCTCGACGTGCTGGAGGGCATCCGCAGCAGGTTCAACGAGGCCGCGGCCGGCGGCAGGAAGGTCTCCCTGGCCGACCTGATCGTCCTGGCCGGCGCCGCGGGCGTCGAGCGGGCCGCGAAGAACGCCGGTTGTGACGTGTCGGTCCCGTTCAGGCCGGGGCGGATGGACGCCTCGCAGGAGCAGACGGACGTGGAGTCGGTCTCCTTCCTCGAGCCGGTCGCCGACGGCTTCCGCAACTACCTGAAGGGCAGCTACGGCACCCTGGCCGAGGCGCTGCTCGTCGACAAGGCGCAGCTGCTGACGCTGACCGCGCCGGAGATGACGGTCCTCGTCGGCGGGATGCGCGTGCTGAGCACCAACGTCGGCCGGTCGAAGCACGGCGTCTTCACGGAGCGGCCGGAGTCGCTGACCAACGACTTCTTCGTGAACCTGCTCGACATGGGCACGGAGTGGACGCCCACGTCGGACGCCAGGGACACCTTCGAAGGCCGCGATCGCAGGACGGGGAAGGTCAAGTGGACGGGAACGCGGGTCGATCTCGTCTTCGGCTCGAGCTCCCAGCTCCGGGCCCTCGCCGAGGTCTACGGCAGCTCCGACGGGCAGGCGCAGCTCGTGCGCGACTTCGTAGCGGCATGGGACAAGGTGATGAACCTCGACCGGTTCGGCGCCTGATCCCGGAGCCCGCGTCCGCGATCGAGAGCCCGCATCTCGATCGCGGCGCGGGCGTTCTCGATCAGGACGTCGAGCCGCGGGGGTGGGAGTGGGGACCGCTCGATTCGCGTAAGCCGTTACCATCCCGGTAAGGCGGCGATCGCTCCGCCTGTCCGCCGCCACCACAGAAACCGAGCCTCGGCCGTAGCTTGGGCCCTACGCCGGTCCGGCAGCGGCGCGGTACGCAGATTGCCGGCCAGACGACCATCCACCACCACGTGTCGCAAGAGTCGGGGGCGCGCCCCGAGTGTGGGTTGTCTGCTCCCGAGGAGGCCAGATTGCGGAATGACCGGAATGTGAAGTCTCTCTTCCCCCTCGCCGTTGGTGCGATCCTGACACTGGGCGGGTTCCTCGCCCTCGCCGGCACCGCCCACTCGGACGGCCGTGACCGGGACGACGGCCGCCACCACGACCACGATCGCGACGGGGACAGGCTGCAGTTCGAGGCACAGCTGAGCGGAGCCCAGGAGGTCCCGACCGTGATGACCGACGCCAGCGGTCGCGTGAGCGCGAGGTTCGACGAGAGCCTCTCGGCGGTCCTCGTGAGACTGAAGGTCGAGGATCCCTCCAGCGACGTCGTCGCTGCCCACTTCCACTGCGCCCGGCCGGGAACGAACGGGCCCGTCGCCTTCGGGCTCTTCTCGCCGGGCCCGTGCCAGTTCGACGGGGAGCGCATCAAGAGGTGCGTTCTCACGAATGCGGACTTCACGGGTGCCGACTGCACGGCCACGACCGGGCGCCCCGTCAACAACATCGCCGCGCTCGCCTTCGCGATGCGGGACGGCCTGATCTACGCCAACGTTCACACAGTGACCAGCCCCGGGGGCGAGGTCCGCGGACAGATTCCGAAGCCCTGAGAGAAACCCACCGCGACGAGGGCTGCCTGCGGGCCGCGGGCAGCCCTCCTCCAGAGACCGGGAGCGGAGCGAGCTATCGAAACGAAGGCGCTCGAGTGCGGCAGCGAGATCCCGCGCTACTGCCGCGTCGGGATGGAGGTAGTGCCCCTGCAGTACCTTCCACGCCGCGCCGCGCCGCGTCGCACGAACACGACTGAGACGGCGAAGGGGCCTTCGAAGGTACGGCCGTCGTCGAGGACGACGGCCGACGTTCCGGCCGCGACGAGCACGGCTGCATCTTCCGACAACGGCGTCACGCGCGTGCGCTCGAAGGTCCGCGCCAGGGACTGGACCCCGGTGTAGCCTGCCCCGACGGCGGCCTTTGCCTCGGCCCGATCGCGGTAGAGCCGCCCGTTCTGGGCGATCGAGGCGCCCGGCTCGTCCAGTACCCACTCGAAGAACCGCTCCACGTCCAGGCTCTCGGCGGCCGCGTTCATCTCGGCGTTGGCGGCCAGCACCTCCCGCTCGACCCGCGAAAGGCCAGGTGCGGGCGAAACGGCGAGCGCCCCCGTGGCGCCGGCTACGCCGGCCACCATCAGGATGGACGTTGTCCGTCGCGTTCGCATGATGCCTCCTTCGTGCCCGAGGACGACCCGTCCGGGCCAGTGCAGTTTGCGGGGGCGGGAGCCGTTTGGACATGGCGCGGATGGTCTAGCCGCGACAGGTGCGCTGTTGGGGTGCCCGAGGTGGCCGACGACCCTCCCGTCCCGACGACCTCACGATGCCCGGAATCGGCGATCAGGTTCTCCGGAGCGCGCAGTATCCCGGAGGTCGTCGAAGGGCGTCGTCGAGGGGCTTGGAGCCGGCGCGCGGACTCGAACCGCGGACCTGCTGATTACGAATCAGCTGCTCTACCAACTGAGCTACGCCGGCCCGGCTGCGAAGCAGCGGGAAACCGTGATTGTAGTGTGGCCCACCACCGCGCGCAATCGCTTCCGATGGTTGTCGAAGCGCCCCCGCGGGCGGGTCCGTCCACGTCGGCGCCGACACCGCCGACGGACCCGAAGTCGTTCATTGGTGGCAGGTTGTCCCCCAAACCCCCGAGCTTGCCAGCCCCCGGCCCATCTGATACATTTCGCTCCCGTTCTCACTCGTCTGGACTCGCGGACGACCCACTTCCGGAGAGGTTGCCGACAGAGCGCGCATGACCAACGTCCCGAGCGCCGACTTCCTTGCCCAGCACTCCGCGGTCTTCACCTTCCTGCTGGTGGGCGTCCTGTTCATGGCCGTGAACCTCGTGCTCTGGCACGTCCTGCGTCCGCGCCGCTTCAGCGAGGAGAAGCTCACCACCTACGAGTGCGGCGAGGATCCGACGGGCAGCGCCTGGGTCCAGTTCAACATCCGCTTCTACGTCTTCGCCCTGATCTTCATCATCTTCGACGTGGAGGTGGTGTTCCTGCTGCCATGGGCGGTGGTGTTCAAGGAGATCGGCTTCCTCGCTTTCGTCGAGGGGCTGGTCTTCATCGCGATCCTGGTGGCGGCCCTCGCCTACGTCTGGCGCAAGGGCGATCTGGAGTGGGTGCGGCCCGAGGACCGGGCGCCGAGGCTGCCGTGAGCGCAGCGAACGAGATCTACGGGCCGATCCAGAACCGCTTCCCCGACAACGTCGTCTTCTCCACGGTGGACGACGTGATCAACTGGGCCCGCAAGTCGAGCCTGTGGCCGATGACCTTCGGCCTGGCCTGCTGCGCCATCGAGATGATGGCCACCGGTGCCGCACGCTACGACTGGGACCGCTTCGGGCTGATCCCCCGGGCCACCCCCCGCCAGAGCGACCTGATGATCGTGGCCGGCACCGTGACTCTGAAGATGGCGACCCGGGTCAAGCGCCTCTACGAGCAGATGGCCGAGCCGAAGTACGTGATCTCGATGGGATCCTGCGCGAACAACGGCGGGCCCTACTGGCAGTACGGCTACCACGTGCTGAAGGGCGTCGACGAGGTGGTTCCCGTGGACGTGTACGTGCCGGGCTGCCCGCCGCGCCCCGAGGCGCTGCTCTACGGCGTGATGAAGCTCCAGGAGAAGATCCAGGAGGACAAGGTGCTGCGGCGCCGGCCCGCCACGGTGGGCAGCCTCGAGGGCGCCCAGATCGCGGCGGAGGCGCTCAAGTAGCCCGATGGACGCGAAGGGGATCGCCGAGCGCCTGGCCGCCGAGCTGGGAGACGAGGTCGCGGGCTCCGAGCTGGAGGGGACGGACCCCTTCACGCTGGTGCGCCCCGAGTCGATCGCCCATGTCGCGCGCTTCTGCCACGACGATCCGGAGCTGGACTTCGACAACCTGATGTGCCTCGCCGCCGTCGACTACCCCGGCGACGACTCGCCGCGGTTCGAGATCGTCTACGTCCTCTTCTCGTACGGGAAGCGCCACCGCCACACCCTGAAGGTGCGCGTGCCCCGGGAGCAGGCGGCCGTGCCGAGCGTGGAGGAGGTCTGGGGCGTCGCGAACTGGCACGAGCGGGAGGCCTACGATCTCTTCGGCATCCTGTTCACGGGCCACAGCGACCTGCGCCGGATCCTGCTCCCCGACGACTGGCCGGGGCACCCGCTGCGCAAGGACTGGGAGGACCCCGAGTTCTACAACGGCATGCGCGTGAAGCCCACGGAGCAGATGGCCCAGCGCGCCACGGCGGGAGAGCAGATCGGCGTGGGGCCGTTCCAGTTCACGCCGCCGAACCGCCACGTGGAACCCTCCTGAGGCGCACGGTGGCCACCGAAGCGATCCCTCTCAACTACGGCTGGCGGCTCGAGGATCTCGACGACGACGAGATGATCCTCCAGATGGGTCCCCAGCATCCCGCCACCCACGGGGTGCTGCGGGTGGAGCTGAAGACCGACGGCGAGGTCGTCAAGGACGCCCGCATCCACATCGGCTACCTCCACCGGTGCTTCGAGAAGCACGCCGAGAGCATCGACTACGCCGGGGTGATCCCCTTCACCGACCGGATGGACTACGTGGCCTCCATGGGGAACTCCCTCGGCTACGCCCTCACCGTCGAGAGGATGCTGGAGATCGAGGTCTCTCCGTACGTGCAGACGCTGCGGGTGATCTTTGCCGAGCTCCAGCGCATCGCCTCCCACTGCGTCGCCGTGGGCACCTACACCATGGACATCGGGGCCTTCACCCCGTTCCTGCACCTGCTCCGGGACCGGGAGAAGATCCTGGACCTGTTCGAGTGGACCTGCGGCGCCCGGCTCCTCTACAACTACAACTGGGTCGGGGGACTGAGCCACGACATCCCCCAGGGCTGGACCCGGGCCTGCCGGGAGTTCCTGAAGGAGTTCGACGCGATCACCTTCCCGGAGCTGATGAACCTGATCATCACGAACAAGATCTTCATCAAGCGCACGGCCGAGGTCGGGGTGCTGCCCGTGGAGCTGGCCAAGAGCTACGACCTCACGGGGCCGAACATGCGCGGCAGCGGCGTCCCCTACGACCTCAGGAAGGACGAGCCCTACTGCGGCTACGAGAGCTACGACTTCGAGGTCCCGGTGGGCAAGGGCGAGTACGGCCCTCCGGGCTCGTGCTTCGACCGGAACATCGTCCGGGTCCGGGAGATGGCGGAGGGCTCCAGGATCATCCACCAGGCCCTGGACCGGCTGGAGACCCTGGAGAAGGCCGACGTCCGGGAGAAGGTGCCGAAGCGGATCAAGCCGCCGAAGGTCGACCACTACGGCCGCTCCGAGGCGCCCAGGGGGCACCTGGGCTACTACATCGTCGCCGACGGCAAGGGCGTGCAGCCCTACCGGGTGAAGGTGAAGAGCCCGTGCTTCACCGCGATGAGCGTCTTCCACCACCTGGCCAGGGGCGTGTTCGTGGCCGACATCATCGCCCTGATCGGGTCCCTGGACGTCGTGCTCGGGGAGATCGATCGGTAGCGCCATGGACCTGACCTACGCCTTCCTGATCGACCTCGTTCCGGGCTGGCCGGAGCCCGTGCTGCTGCTGCTGGCGGCGCTGGTCCCGGCCGTCATCCTGATCACCTTCATGTCCCTCGGGCCGATCCTGTACGTCTACGCCGAGCGCAAGATCGCGGGCTTCATGCAGGATCGGCTCGGCCCGATGCGAGTCGGGAAGTGGGGGCTGCTTCAGACGATCGCCGACACGATCAAGCTGCTGTTCAAGGAGGCGATCTTTCCCCGGAACGTGGACAAGGTGCTGTTCACCCTGGCCCCGTGCCTGGTCGTGATCGGGGCGTTCCTCGGTTTTCTGGTGCTCCCCTTCGGCCCGCAGCTCGTGGCCGCCGACCTGAACATCGGAGTGTTCTACCTGGTGGCGGTGTCGAGTCTCTCCACCGTCGGGCTGATCATGGCGGGCTGGGCCTCGAACAACAAGTACGCGCTCTTTGGCGCGATGCGGTCCGCCGCCCAGATCGTCTCCTACGAGATCCCCAACGTGATCACGCTGCTGACTGTGGTGCTGATGGTCGGGAGCCTCTCGCTCCAGGACATCGTGGCGGCCCAGGCGGGAGGGCTTCAGAACTGGTTCGCCTTCCGCTACTTCCCGCTGATGGGGATCGCGTTCCTGGTCTTCTACACATCGACTCTCGCGGAGTGCAACCGCACCCCCTTCGACATCCCCGAGGCCGAGAGCGAGCTGGTGGCCGGATTCCACACCGAGTACAGCGGCTTCTTCTTCTCGCTGTTCTTCCTCGCCGAGTACACCGAGATGGTGGTGCTCTCGGCCGTCGCCTCGGTGCTGTTCCTCGGCGGGTGGGCGGCGCCGATCCCGGCCCTCCAGACGATCGGCCCGATCGAGCTGGGGCCGATCTGGCTGATCGGCAAGGCCTGGCTCCTGGTCTTCACCCACATGTGGCTGCGCTGGACGCTGCCCCGGCTGCGGGTGGACCAGCTCATGTACGTGGCCTGGAAGGTGCTGCTGCCGATCGCCCTGGTCCTGGTCGTGGCCGTCGGGGCCCTCACGCTGTGGGGTCCGACGGCCGACGGCTTCCCCTGGGACCAGATCGCGGCCTGGTTGGTCACCCTGGGGATCCTCTGCTACCTGGGGCTGCTCTTCTTCAAGGCCCGGCGCTGGCAGGCGGCCCGGATCCGGGAGCAGGCGGCATGAG
>Ga0299906_10000578_pt1 | contig 33337 bp, 25 predicted proteins | sample RVTome_14_FD_200259 | JGI IMG/M metagenome (GOLD analysis project Ga0299906, IMG submission 200259) | Soil microbial communities from uranium-contaminated site in the Upper Colorado River Basin, Wyoming, United States - RVT145D125 (version 2) ...
AGCGTGGGGATCGTGGCGAACCAGCCCGCCGTGCTGGCCGGGTGCCTGGACATCGACGCGTCGGTCAAGGCCGCCCGCTTCGTGCGCTGCTGCGACGCCTTCAACGTCCCGCTGCTCGTCTTCGAGGACGTCCCCGGCTTCCTTCCGGGAACGGCCCAGGAGTTCGGCGGGATCATCCGCCACGGGGCCAAGCTCCTGTACGCCTTCGCCGAGGCGACGGTTCCCAAGCTCACGGTGATCACCCGCAAGGCCTACGGCGGTGCGTACTGCGTGATGGCGAGCAAGCACATCAGGACCGACCTGAACCTGGCCTTCCCCGGCGCCGAGATCGCCGTCATGGGACCCGAGGGCGCCGTGAACGTCCTGTACCGCCGCGAGCTGAAGGAGGCGGCCGATCCCGCGGCGGTGCGGGCGCGCCGGGTGGCGGAGTTCCGGGAGCGCTTCGCAAACCCGTACGTGGCCGCCGGCCTCGGCTTCGTGGACGAGGTCGTCGAGCCCCGCCACACGCGCGGGAAGCTGATCGCGGGCCTCGAGGCCCTGGCGGGCAAGCGAGCTTCCAACCCCCCCAGGAAGCACGGCAACATCCCGCTTTGACGCCGCGGCGACTGCGCAAGGTGCTGATCGCGAACCGCGGGGAGATCGCCGTCCGGGTGGTCCGGGCGTGCCGGGAGCTGGGCCTCCGGACGGTCGCCGTCTTCTCCGACGCGGACCGCGACGCACTCCACGTGCGCCAGGCCGACGAGGCCCACGCGATCGGCCCCGCCCCTTCCCGGGAGTCGTACCTGAGCATCCCCCGTGTCCTCGACGCGGCGCGGGCCGCCGGGGCCGACGCGGTCCACCCGGGCTACGGCTTCCTCGCGGAAAACGCCGCCTTCGCCCGGGCCTGCGCCCAGGCGGGCCTCGTCTTCGTCGGGCCCCGCCCCGAGACGATCGAGCTGATGGGGGAGAAGACCTCCGCCCGTCGCGAGGCCGTCGCCGCCGGCGTCCCGGTCGTGCCGGGAACCCTGGAGCCCCTCGGGGACGAGGCTGCGCTGCGCCGGGAGGCCGACCGGATCGGCTACCCGATCATGCTGAAGGCGGCAGCGGGCGGCGGCGGCAAGGGAATGCGCCGGGTCGAAGCCCGGACCGACCTGGCCGCGGCCCTGGAGCGGGCCCGGTCCGAGGCGGCCAGCGCCTTCGGCGACGACCGGGTCTACCTGGAGAAGGCCCTGGAGAAGCCCCGGCACGTCGAGATCCAGGTCGCCGGCGACCGGCACGGCAACGTGGTTCACCTGTTCGAGCGGGAGTGCTCCGTCCAGCGCCGTCACCAGAAGGTGATCGAGGAGAGCCCGTCGCCGTTCCTCACCCCGGAGCTGCGGGAGCAGATGGGACGTCTGGCCGTGGAGCTGTGCCGGCGCACCGGCTACCTGAACGCGGGGACCGTGGAGTTTCTCGTGGATGCCGACCGCCAGCCCTATTTCCTGGAGATGAACACGCGCCTGCAGGTGGAGCACCCGATCACCGAGCTGGTGACCGGCGTCGACCTGGTCCAGCTGCAGCTCGCGATCGCGGCCGGGGAGGAGCTGCCCTTCGCGCAGTCCGCGCTCGCGCAGCGAGGCCACGCACTCGAGTGCCGCGTCTACGCCGAGGACCCGACCCGGGACTTCCTTCCCAGCCCGGGGCGGATCCTGGCGCTCCAGTCCCCGGGAGGCCCGGGGGTCCGGGACGACTCGGGGGTCCACGCGGGGTTCCGCGTCCCGGTCCACTACGATCCCCTGATCTCCAAGCTCTGCACCCACGCGGAGAGCCGGCCCCACGCCATCGCCCGGATGCGCCGCGCCGTCTCCGAGTACCGCGTGCTCGGCGTCCGGACCACGCTCCCGTTCTTCGAGTGGGCCCTCGGGCACCCGAGCTTCGTCTCCGGGGAGTACGACACCGGCTTCGTGCCGCGGCACTACCGTCCCGACCCGCCGGCTCCGGACGCCGTGGAGCTGGCGATGGCGGCGGCGGCGATCGAGTCCCACCGCGCCCGCCACGCGGCGACTCGGGACCCGGGCCGCGAGAGCCCCTGGTGGCGGGCGGGGCTCGCAGAGCGCCAGCGGCGGTAGCCGTGCACTTCGAAGCCGAGGTCGAGGGCCGCATCGCGCTCGTGGAGGTACGCTGGGAGCTGGGGCGCTACCGGGTGCGGCTGGGTGAGCGGACGCTCTGGGTCGACCGGGCGCCGGGACGCGGCGCCGGCCTGCTCAGCCTGATCGTGGACGACGGCGAGAGCCGCGAGGTCGGGATCGTGAGCCGCCCTGACGGCGCCACCGTGCTCGTCGACGGGCGCCAGCTCGAGGTCGCGCTCCGCCCCGCGTCCGCCTCCGGCGCCGCCGGACGGCGGTCGAGGTCGGAGGGCCCGATGCGGATCACGGCCCCGATGCCCGGGAAGATCGTCAAGGTGCTCGTCGACCGCGGGGAGGAGGTCGCCCAGGGAGCGGGGCTCGTCGTCATGGAAGCGATGAAGATGGAGAATGAGCTGCGCGCGCCGCGCTCGGGGATCGTCCGCGAGCTGGGCGTCCGGGAGGGCCAGGCGGTCGAGACCGGTGCGCTGCTGGCTCTCCTGGAATGAGCGACACGGAATCCCGGCCGAGCCCCCGCCGCCGCCGCCTGGGCGCGCTGCTGCTGCTGGCCGTCCTGGCGCTGCTCGTGTCGCGGCTGCCGAGCCTCACCGCACTGGTCATCGAGCACGGTCTGAGCCGCTTCTTTCGTCGCGCCGTGACCGTGGAGGCGGTCCGGTTCCACGCCATGCCCGTGCAGGCCGAGGTGGTGGGCCTGCGGGTGGCGGGAGCCACCCCGGACGCGCTCCCCTTCCTGAGCGTGCCTCGGATCGTGGCGGTCCCGCGCCTCGCCCAGCTCCTGGGCCGCCGCCTCGACCTCGCGGAGCTGCGGCTCGAGCAGCCGAGCATCCGCATCAACGCCTTCCCGGAAGGGGGAGACGACATACCGCGCATGGGCGGCGGCGGTGGGGGAGGCTTCGAGCTGCGCATCGACCGCCTCGCGATACGCGACGGCGAGTTCGTCCTCGACCACCGCCGCGTGCCCCTGGACCTCGAGCTCCCGGACTTCCGGGGCGGCCTGGTGCGGCGCGCCGGTCCGCTGGCGGGGCGGCTCTCCTTCGGCCCGGGGCGGATGCGCTTCGGCGAGGCCGCCCCGTTTCCGATCGGGGTGGACCTTGAGCTGGAGATCCGGGGCTCGTTGCTGGACGTATCCAACGGCAGGATCTGGACCGATCGCATGGAGCTCGCCTGCGACGGCGAGATCGAGCTCGCCCGGCGCCCGAAGGGGAGCTTCGGCCTGTACGGGCGGGTCGACCTCGACGAGCTGGACCGGCACGTGATGCGGACCGGGTTCGACATCAAGGGCGTCGGGGACTGGATCGGGGGCTTCGCCTTCGAGGGGTCGCAGCTCGAGATCGTGGGGGACGTGAAGGGACGCGACGGAGAGTTCGACGGGGTCCCGGTCCCGCGCTACAGCGCCCACGTCGAGTGGCGCGACGGCGGCGTCCGCTTCAGCGAGCTGGACGTGGAGACCCTGGACGGGACGGGGACGCTGGAGATCGACCTCCCGGGCCAGAACCGCGAGCGTCGCATGCGGGGAGAGATGCGGGCGGTGGACGCCGAAGGGCTCACCATGCTCCTCTTCGACGTCGGCCCCTTCGGCTTCAGCGGCCGAGCCACGGGGCCCTTCGACGTGCGCTGGCGTCGGGACCGCTTCCGGGAGCTGTCGGGGTTCGTCACGACCGACGTGGAGGCGCGACCAGACGGCCGGCGCGTCCCACTCCAGGGCCGGCTCGAGTGGCGGGCGGAGTCGGGGGTGCAGCAGATCGACCGCAGCAGCTTTGCGAGCCCGACGACGACCCTCGAGATGTCCGGGTCGATCCAGCTCGATCGCCGCGCCGACCTGAGCCTGGACGTGACGAGCCGGGACGTCGCGGCGACCGACCTCGAGCTGCGGGGCATCCGTCGCGCCCTGGGGACCGCCGACGCCCTCCGCTTCGGCCTCGCGGGGACGGGGCACTTCCGGGGCCGCTGGCACGGGACGCTCTCGGAGCCGGTCTTCACCGGCCGCCTCGACGCTCCCCGGATCGCGTACCTCGGCGTCGACTGGGGAGCCGGGGACTGGACGGGGACGGTCTCGCTCCAGGAGGTCGACACCCGCGTCCTGCGCCTGGAGCGCGACGCCGGGGTCCTCTCGATGACGGGCCGGGTGGCCACCGGTTACTGGGGGGAAGGCGACGGCGTCGACCTGGAGGCGCGCTTCCTGAGCTGGCCCGCGGAGGACTTCGTGACGGCCTTCGCCTGGGACCTCGAGCTGACGGGCCGCGTCACCGGCGAGGCCCGGGTGCGCGGCCGCCGCAGCGCGCCCGAGGGATTCGTCCAGGTGCGGGAAGGTGAAGGGCTCTACTACGGGATCCCTTTCGACGAGCTGGAGGCCGAGTCCCTCCTCGGCGGCTTCGACTTCGCGATCAGCCGCGGCCGTGCCCGCGTGGGAGGGGGAGAGCTGAGCTTTCGGGGAACGCTGACCGACACCGGGCTCTGGGACGGAGCCCTCGAGGGGCGGGACGTGGAGCTGGAGCAGCTGGGCCTGCCCGCCGCCATCGCGGGCCGGGTGGCGGGCGAGGCGACGCTGCAGGGAACCCTCGAGCGCCCCCGGGGTCTGGCCCGCCTGACCGCCACCGACGTGCGCCTGGAGGGAGCCCCGGTAGGGGCGATCACGGCCAGCCTGCACGCCCCCGGGGACGGTCGCGTGACGCTGCGGGCGCTCGCACCGGAAGGCAACCTGTCGCTCGCGGGCAGCGCCGAGTCGGCCGCCCCCTACGAGGGAGAGCTGAGGCTGGAGGCGACCGGGACGCGCCTCGATCCCTACGCACGCTCCCTCGGGGCGCGCCTGCCGCAGGACGCCCAGCTCGTGGCCACGGGGGAGCTCCGCGTGACGGGACCCCTCGGCGTGCCCGAGCAGCTCCGGGGCGAGGCGGCGCTCTCGGAGCTCCGGGTGGAGATCCCCGACTACCCGATGCGGAATCGGGCTCCCGTGGCGATCCGCCTGGATCGGGGCACGGTCAGCATCGACAGCTTCGCCCTGGCCGGCGAGGGGACGGACCTGGAGGTCGGGGGGCGCGCCCATGTCGCCGACGGCAGCCTGGCCGTGGTCGTCGAGGGGCTCGCGGACCTGGGCTTCGTCACCGGGGTCGATCCGCGGCTGCGGGCCCGGGGCACGGCCAGGCTCGCCACGCTGGTGGGCGGGACCTTGCGCGAGCCGTCGCTGCAGGGCTCGCTGGAGCTGGACGGCATCGCGCTCCGGCTGCGGGGAATCCCCCACGGACTCGAGGGAGTCCGGGGCCGCATCGACTTCACGGAGAGCATCGCTCAGTTTCAGGAGCTGACGGGTACCCTTGGCGGCGGGGAGGTCGAGACCGACGGTCAGGTCACCTACGGCCCGGAGGGCCTCGGCTCGCTGGAGATCGAGGCCCGGGGCCGACGCATGACGTTGCAGTACCCGGAGGGGCTGCGGAGCCTGCTGGACGCCGAGCTGCGCGTCTTCGGTGACGCCGAGCAGCAGTGGGTCACGGGCTCGGTGAACGTCCGCCGGGCCGAGTGGACGCGCCGCTACGACCTCACCGCCGAGCTTCTGGCCGGGGCCCAGACCTGGCAGGCGGAACCGAGTCTCCAGGAGAGCGTGAGCCTCGACGTCCGGGTCCGGGCGCCCGGGACGCTGAAGATCGACAACAACCTGGCCACGTTGTTCGCCAGCGCGGACCTCCACCTGCAGGGCACCGCCGCGGCCCCCGTGCTGGTGGGTCGCGCCGAGACCGACAGGGGCAGGGTGTACTTCCAGGGGAACACGTACGTCATCCGACACGGCACCATCGACTTCGCGAACCCGCGTCGCACCGAGCCGCTGTTCGACGTGGAGGCCGAGACCCGGGTGCGTTCCTACCGGGTCGCCCTGCGCCTCAACGGGACCCTGGAGCGGGTCGTGCCCACGCTCACGTCGGACCCGCCGCTGTCGCCGATCCAGATCCTGAACCTGCTGGCGGGAGCCGACGAGTCCGCGGTGGCCAGCCTCGCCCAGGCCCAGGCCGAGCAGGCCCGGCTCGCGGCTGCCGGGGCGGCGACGCTGGCAGCCGGGCGGATCAACGAGGAGGTCGGCCTGGAGCGCGGCGCCGAGCGGTTGCTCGGGCTCAACCGATTTTCGATCGATCCCTCGGTGCTCAAGGGGGACTTCCAGAACCCGACGGCGCGGTTGACCCTCGGCAAGCGAATCGGCCCGGACCTCAACGTGCAGTACTCCCAGGACCTCTCGGCGGCCGCGGACCGTCTCTTCACCCTCGAGTACAACCTCTCGGACCGGCTGTCGCTGCTCGTGACACAGGCCGAGCCGGGTGGCTTCGGGTTCGACCTGAGGCTGCGCCAGACGCGGTGATGGCGGTGCTGGGGCTGCTGGTGGCGGTCGCCCAGGCCGCCGCGCCCGCTCCCGACCGGGTGGCTTCGGTGGAGATCCGACACCCCTACGGGGAGCGGGAGCGCTTCGCCCGCTACGTCGAGGTGGAGGCGGGCGACAGCTACGACCCGGCGTCGATCCGTCGCGCGGTCCGGCTGCTCCACGCGACCGGCGAGCTGGCCGACGTCCGGGTCGAGGCCGCCGACTCGGGAGCGGGCCGTGCCCTCGTGTTCCACCTGATGCCGGCGCCCCGGCTCGCCGCGATCATCGTGGAAGGGAGCGCGGAGATCTCAACCGGGCGCGTCGAGAAGGCCACGGCCCTCCGGGAGGGCGAGCCGCTCTGGCGGGAGCGGCTGGACCGGGCCGCACGGGACCTGGCCCTGGAGCTGGTCCGGGACGGCTACCTCGAGGCCCGGGTCGACGCCGTCGCCGACGGGGCCGAAGGCGGCGCGACCGCCGTGTTCCGGGTCTCGACGGGCCCCCAGGTCCGCGTGGCCGGCAGCTCCGTGAGCGCGCCGGGGCTGGACGAGTTCCCGACCCGGCTGCTGGCGGGGCGGGCGCGGCCCCGCCCCGGCGAGGTGTTCCGCCGAGCGAAGGCCGAGGAGGCGGCGGAGGGGATGCGCCGCGAGCTGGCCGAGACGGGCTACTGGCGCGCGACAGTCCGCATCCGCGAGTCCTACGACCCGGCGCGAGCCCGGGTGGAGGTGGACTTCGAGGTCGCGGCGGGCCCCCGGATCCGGGTCGCCTTCGCGGGCGTCGAGCCCCCGGCTTCGATCCGGCGCCGCGTGGCCGAGGTTCTCTCGGAAGGCGGCGCCCGGGGCGACGCTCTCGCGGAGGCCGTCGACGTCGTCGAGGAGCACTACCGCGAGCGCGGCCATCGGTCGGCTCTCGCCACCCCGGAGGAGGAGCCGGAACGGCTCGGCCTCCGGATCGTGTTCCACGTGGACGCGGGCCCGCAGGCGAGCGTCGCCTCGGTCACGGTGGCCGGAGAGCGTGCCGAGGAGCTCCTGCCCCTGGTGCCGGCCGAGCTGAGAGCCGGCGGGCCGCTCCGGAGCGAAGAGGTCAGCCGTGTCGAGGAGCGGCTGCGCCGCGAGCTGCACCTCCTGGGCTATCCCGACGCGGAGGTGAACGCCGAGGTGCCCGAGACCGGTGGCCCGGTACCGGTCGTGTTCCGGGCCGACCCCGGCCCCCGGACACTGCTCCGCAGCCTGACCGTGACGGGGGTGCGGGAAGAGGTCTCGCCTCCGGAGCTGCCCCTGGTGGAGGGACAGCCCTACCGCACCCGGGACGTGGCGGTGGCGCGGGACGCGCTCCTCGGGGCCTACCGCGACGCCGGGTTTCTGGAGGTGCGCGTCGAGCCCGAGGTGAGCCACCCCGAGGCCGGCTCCGCGAGCGTCGCGCTCCGCCTCGAGCCGGGGCCGCAGACGACCGTGGACCAGATCGTGATCGCGGGACTGGACCTGACCCGCGAGGAGGTCGTGAGGCGCGAGCTGCTGTTCGGGGAGGGCGCGCCCCTCAGCCCGCGGCAGGTGCTGGAGAGCCAGCGCCGGCTGAGCGCGCTCGGGATCTTCTCCCAGGTCGACATCCGGGAGCTCGACCCGGAGGCTCCGCATCGCCGCAGCCTCGTCGTCGAGGTAGTGGAAGCGCCGCGCACGGTGCTCTCGTACGGCGCGGGATACTCCGAACGGGACCTGGCCCGGGCCAACGTCGAGCTCACGCGGCGCAACCTGTTCGGTGGCGCGCGGAGCGCCACCGCCTTCGCCCGGATCGGCTTCCGGGGCAGTCGCTTCCTGGTCACGTTCCGGGAACCGTACCTCCTCGGCCTGCGCCGGGAGCTGTTCCTGACCTTCTTCCGGGAGGAGGAGGACCGCGAAGGCTTCGACTTCGAGAGGTTCGGCGGGCTCGTCCAGACCGCCCGCAACCTGAGCCCGGGCTCGAGCCTGATCGGGCGCTACACGTTCCGGCGGACGCGCTCCTTCAACATCCAGGAGGGAATCGAGATCGACCGGGAGTTCCAGAACGCGACGTTCTCGGGCCCCTCGCTCTCGCTGATCCTGGACAGCCGGGACGACCCGCTGGAACCCCGGGGAGGACTCTTCCTGGGCGTCGACGCCCAGCTCTCGGTATCGGCGCTGGGGGGTGAACCCTACTTCAAGACTTTCGTCCAGCTCGCCGGCTACCGCGCGCTCCACCCCCGGGTGGAGCTGGCCGTCTCCGGGCGCCTCGGGCTCGCGGCGACCTACGGCTCCGGGGTCCCGGAGCAGCTCCCGCTGCCGGAGCGCTTCTTCGCCGGCGGGGCGTACAGCCTCCGGGGCTTCCCCGTGGACCAGGTCGATCCCGCCGGGGGAAACGCGCTGCTCCTCGGCAGCGTCGAGCTGCGGGTTCCGGTCGTGGGCGCGCTGTCCCTGGGCGCCTTCACGGACTTCGGCAACACCTACGGCACCGTGAACGCCATCGAGCTCGAGGAGCTGCGGTACTCCGCAGGGCTCGGAATCCGCTACAGCAGCCCCTTCGGGCCGCTCCGCGTGGACTGGGCCCGCAAGCTCGACCGGCGCGAGGGAGAGGCCCGCTACCGGTTCCACTTCGCCATCGGCCATGCGTTCTGAGCTGCTGGCCGCGTCGATCGCAGCGGCCGCCGCAGTCGCGGCTGCGGCCGAGGCGGTCCCTGTCGAGCGCATTCTCGCAGTGGTCGACGACCGCCCCGTCCTGCTCAGCGAGGTGAGGCTGGTCGAGGCACTCCGCGGGATCGATCGCGCCGCCGCCGTCGACGCGTTGATCGACGAGCAGCTGATGTACCGGCAGGCCGCCCGGTTGCCTCAGTCGACGCCGACACCGGAGGAGGAGGAGGCCGCGTTCCAGAGCGTGCTGGCCCGGCTGAGCGCAGACGAGGCGCCCGACCGGGAGGCGATCCGGGACCTGGCGCGGCGCCAGGCGCGGATCCTCAAGTACGTCGACTTTCGATTCCGGCCGCTGGCGCGGATCGACCCGGACAGCGTGTCCGTGGCGGGCCCGGCGGAGGGAGAGGCCGCCGCGGATCAGCTGCGGCGGCGGAGCGCCGAGGACCTGGACCAGCGTCTCGAGGAGTGGGTCGCGGAGCTCCGGGCGGTGGCCCAGATCCGCTATGTCCCTCCGTCCGAGGGCGAATAGCGTCCGAGGGCGCCGTTCCAGCGAATCCGGAGCAGGTCCGCGAAGGCGCCCATGCCGCCCCACAGCGTGACCCGGGAGGCGGCGTCGTTCCTCCAGGTGACCGCCACCTCGTCGATGCGCAGGCCGCCGCGTCGGGCGATGTGGAGCGTCTCCACGTCGAAGCCGAAGCCGTCGAGGCGGGACGCTCCGAAGCAGATCCGGGCCGCGCGGGCGGTGAACAGCTTGAAGCCGCACTGGGTGTCCGCGATCCCTCCGACGACGAGGACGCGGACGGCGGCGTTGAAGAGCCGCCCCAGGTTCTCGCGGTACCAGGGCTGCCGCACCTCGATCCTGGAGTCGCGCAGCGCCCGGGACGCGATCGCCACGTCGGCGCCGCCCTCGACGCGCGCGCGCAGCCGGGCCAGCTCCTCGATGGGCGTCGAGAGGTCCGCGTCGGTCATCAGGCGGAGCGCACCCCGCGCGGCCAGCATGCCGCGCCGGGTCGCGTGACCTTTGCCGCGGTTGGCCGGCGTCACCAGCACCAGGTCGCCCTCCCGCAGCACGGCCCGGGCGGCCTCCGCCGTCCCGTCACCGGAGCCGTCGTCGACCACCACGATCTCGTAGCTCTCCTCCCGGGCTTCGAGGTGGGAGCGCACCTCCCGCAGCGACGCCGGCAGCCGAGTCGCCTCGTTGTAGGCGGGGATCACGACCGAGACGGCGGGCTCGCTCACCGTCCGCTCGCCAGCTCCGCCAGCAGCGGCTCGACGCCCGCAGGGAGGCTCGCCAGCCCCAGCTCGCGGCTGCTCCAGCGCAGCTCGTCGCCGAAGAGGCCCAGCAGGCTGCCCTCGGGCGCCGCCCCGCGGGCGGCCTCCTCCCCGAGCTGCCGCCGCCGGGGCGCCACCTCGGCCAGGAAGCCCGCGAGGCGCGCGGCCGTCCCGGCGAGGTCGTGGGAAGCCCGAATCCGGGCGGCGGCCAGCCGGCCGATCCTCGCTGCGAGGTCGGGGTCGTCGAGGAGCGCCTCCAGGAACGCGCGGATCTCGGCCCCTTCCGCGGCTCCCGGGTCGATCGGGACGACCAGCCCTTCCGGGAACTCGTCGGCGGCCGGGGTGGCTCCGGTGACGAGGCACGCCCGGCCCGCGCCGAGGGCGCGGATCAGGGCCCCCGAGATCTCGCCGTAGCTCGGGAAGCGCAGCGCCGCCACGACGTCGGCGGCGATCAGGTGCCGGGCGAAGTCCTGCAGGGAGAGGCGGCCGGTGACGAGCACGGCCTCGGGGTCGCCGGCGCTCCGAGCCCATTCCCCCACGGGAGCTCTCGGATCGCTCCCCCCCGCGACCACCAGCCGCAGCTCCGGCCGCCGCCGCCGCAGCTCGAGGATCACCTGGAGCAGCGCGTCGAGGCGACGGGTGGGCGTCGCCAGCCCGGGGGCCGTCACGAGGCGGGCCTCCCCCGGAAGACCGAGCTGGCGCCGGGCCTGCTCCCGGGAGGGGACCGGATCCAGCGGGAGCGCGAAGTGGTGGGGCAGGTGGAGCACGGGACGGCCGGGCAAGCGGAGCTTCGCGCTGTCTGCGACGAAGGACGTGAGCCCCACCACGGCCAGGGAGCGCTCCAGCAGCGTCTGGTTCAACGCGTAGAGGGCGGGCAGCAGCTCGCCACCCAGGGCCCGAGCCACCTGGCGGCCGACGAAGCTGCCGGCCTCCCGGTGGTCGCGGCGCATCGCCCTCAGGTAGGCGCCGAGGTCGCCCCGCTCCACGGTCTCCCTCAGCACCAGGTGGTGCAGGTTCCACTCGTGGAGCATCACCACCCCGGGCACCTCGAGGGCCCGGCGGTACACGAAGGCGTGAGGAGGGGAGTTCCCGAGATGGTAGACGTCGAGATCCACCTGCGGGGGCTGCTCCGGACCGGTCACGGGACAGCCCGGCGCCTCGCGGCCGGCGGGATCCTCGCAGACCGCGACGACGTCGAGGTGGCGCTGCAGCTCAGGGAGCGCCTCCCGGACGTAGTCGGCGATGCCGGAGCTGCTGGGAGGCAGCGGCGTCCATACGGCGATCCGGAGCGTTCCCCTCAAGCGCGCAGCTCCGCGGTCAGGCGGTCGATGACCGCGTCCCAGGAGATCCCCTCCACGCGCTCGAGCCCCGCGGCGCCCAGCTCCGCGAGCCGCGCCGGGGAGAGAGACCACAGCTCGTCGATGGCCGCCGCGAGGGCTCGGGGCTCGGCCTCGGCGACGAGGCCGCTCTCCCCGTGGGTCACGAACTCGAGGGGGCCACCCGCGTCGAGGCTGGTGACCACCGGCTTCCCGGAGAGGAAGGCCTCCACGGTGACGTAGCCGTAGTCCTCGTTGAGCGGCGCGTAGTAGGCCCCGCGGCAACGGGCGTAGAGCTCCACGAGCTCCGCGTCGGAGACGAAGCCCAGCAGCTCCACCCGCTCCTCGATCCCGAGTCGGGCGATCTGCTTGCGCAGCTCCGGCTCCAGCGGGCCCGTGCCCGCGATCTTGAGGCGTGCGCCGCTCCCGACCCGGGCCATTGCGTCCACGGCCAGGTCGAGACGCTTGAGACGGTCGAGCCGTCCCGCGTAGAAGAGGTAGTCGCCGTACCCGTCGTTGCGGTAGCGCCCCAGGTGTTGGGGGGGCGGGTAGAGCGGGTCGGCGGGGAGCTGGTTGTAGCGCTGGAGGCGGTCGGCGACGTTGCGGCTGATCGTGAAGATGGAGCGACACTCTCCCAGGCCGACGTCGTCCATCGACCGGATCGCCTGCCGGACCTGCTGGTCCTCGGGGCTGTCGGTGAAGGAGCAGTAGGGCGTCCCGTACAGGTCGTAGACCTCGCGGTGCTGGTGGAACAGCCAGGCGACCTTGCGAGGGTGGCGCACCAGGTAGCTCGGGAACTTGGTGGGGATGACGAGGTCCACGGGGGTGCCGTTGCTCTCGGTGACGTCGAGGAGCCGCCAGGCGAGAGCCTGCCGCACCAGCTCGGAGACGGGGTACCACTTGAAGGGAACGTTGGCCACGTCGACCCGATAGCCGCGCCGCTCCAGGTTGGCCCGGAGCTCGGAGACGAGGATCTCGGCTCCCCCCACGATGAAGGGGGCCTGGACGGCGCAGACGAGGACGCTCTGCCTGGAGCTCACGCGTCGCGCAGCCGTGCCTCGAGCTGCGCGAGCCGCGACCTGAGCTCCCGGAGCTGGAACGCGAGGCTCATGCGACCCCGCTCGGCCTCGGCCAGCACCAGATCGGTTCGCTTGACGAGATCGTGGACGTGGGCCACCAGCTCCTCCTGGAGGATCAGGTGGCGCTCGTCGATCTCCTGCATGTGGCGGCCGTGCAGCCCGAGCACCCGGTCGTAATGGGCGTGGGTGTGGTCGAAGCGGGCAGCGACGTAGTCGAGGATCCGGTTGTCGAGCTGCACCTGGTGCGAGTTGTGGGTGGTCTGGGCCTCGATGAAGGGCTCGATCAGGAAGCGCATCCGCCCCGCCAGCCAGCCCCGGAGCCCTCCCGGACGCACGCTGCGCAGGTCCCAGCTCCGGTTGACGGGTCCACCGTCCGGGGGATGCGGGGCCGTGGAACGGTCGGGATCGGGCTCGGACGGCCGGGGGCGGGGTACGGGGGGCTCCCGGGCGTCGGGCAGCCCCGGGGCTGCGTCCAAGCCCTGCTCCCGGACCCGGTCGCGGATGCGCTGCAGCTCCCGGGCGACGCGGGCGCGCTCGTCCTCGAGGCCGGGGTCGCTGGGCTCACTCATGGGTCTCGCCGCGGGATTCTAACCGGGGCTTCGAGGCGCCCCCCGCGCTTGCCCCGGGCTTGCGCGCGAGCGCCACCGCGCTCGCCCCGACGGGAAGGGAGTGTCGAGCCAGCCAGCGGGCCTCGAGTCGGAGCGCCGCTCCGAACAACCACTCGAAGGGGGCGGGCAGCGTCGCGACGTCCGAGCCCTCCCGCTTCAGCCAGCGGTCGAGCAGCCGGCGCGTCGCCAGCAACGGCAGCAACAGCGTGTTGCAGTAGCTGCCTCTGCGCGGCTCGAGACCCGAGTCGGCGAGCACGCTCCGCAGCTCGCCCAGGGTGTAGCGGTGCCGCGAGTGGACCGCGGCATCGTGTGCGCCCCACAGCCACGACAGCGCCGGGACCCGGACCAGCAGCAACCCCCCCGGGCAGAGCACCCGAGCCAGCTCCCGGACCGCCGCCCGGTCGTCCCGCACCCAGCGGTGGTAGATCACGTCGAAGGAGGTGACCACGTCGAAGCTCGCGTCGGGAAACGGCAGCGCCAGGAGGTCGCCGCGAACAGCCGCGACGCCCCGGTGCCGGCAGAAAGCCAGGGCCTCGGGAGCCAGGTCGACCCCCACGGCGGCGCGCCCGCGCCGGCCGAGCTCGAGGAGGTTGCGCCCCGAGCCGCAGCCGGCGTCGAGAGCGCGCCCGGCGGACTCACCGAGCTCGCGGTCCAGGAGACCGAAGGCGATCACACGCTGTCCCGCGTACCACCACTGGGACTCCTCGGCGCGAAACATGCGCTCGTACTCGACGGGGTTCACCGCTCGAAGACCAGACCGTCCACGAGGACCTCGGCCCCGGCAGTCGGCGTGAGGGCGATCTCGTTCAGCTCGCGGCGCCACAGGGCCCGCGGCGCGCGGAGCCGGAACGATCCCATCTCGCGCGCCAGCGGCAGCGCCCCCAGCGGGTGGCCGTTCACGCTCACGCGCAGCGTGCCCTCCCCGGACGCGCGGACCGACACGGCCAGATCCCGCGGAACGTCCAGCGGAGCGAAGAGCCGGGCGGTCCCCCGGAGCCCCCGGCAGACCGCGGCCGCCCCGGGCGCGCACGGCCGCCGGCCGGACCAGCCCTCTCCCAGGAGCCCGGGATCGACGCGGGCGTCTCCCAGGTCGATCACCCCTCCGAGATTGTTCTGGCGGTAGAAGAGGTAGGAGCCGACCATCAGGTCGTACTTCTGGGGCGGCAGGTCGTGCCGCCACGCGTACACCCAGTTCGCGGGCCAGGCGAGGGGCGTCCCCGCCCACTCCGAGAGGAGGTCCGCGCCGTTCTCCGCGACCTGGGCGAAGGAGACTGTGTCGTCGCGCGGTATGCGGTTCCTGCCGTACTGGGTCATGAACAGGACATTCCACAGCGTCAGCGCGGCCCCCGCCGCGGCGATCGGGAGGGCGGGCCGGCGGGCCACCCACTCCTGGACCCGGGTCAGGACCGCCCCGAGCCCCAGGGCCAGCAGCGGCAGCAGCGAGTCGAAGCGCCGGTTGGAGAAGGAGCCCCCGGCCCACCAGTCACCCGAGCAGACGTTGACGTAGCTCATGATCGCGATCGGCGCGAGCAGGGTCAGGGCGAGCCGGGTCCGGCGCAGCAGCAGCGGCGCGTATCCGAGGAAACCCAGCCACAGGATCGGCGTCCAGTAGAGCAGCCCGTGCCGGGACGAGAAGAACGTCTCCAGCAGGTAGGGATGGTCGAGGCGGAGGAAGTCTGCGCCGTGCGGGGGGTCGGCGAGGAGGTAGCTGCCGAAGATCGCCTTCCAGGCCAGGAGCTGGGGCAGCGTCCCGAGGGCGAAGCAGGCCAGGGTGAGCAGCCCCACACCGATCGCGCCGCGGGGCGCGCGGGCGACCCGCGGGAGCAGCCGCGCGGCGGGAAGCAGCAGCAGCACCCCGTTCTGCCACCGGACCGTCGCGGCCACGCCGATCGTCAGGCCGAGCAGGGCCCCACGGCCGGGAGACAGCCGCTCACCGCCGTCGACGAACAGCGCGAGGGCGAGGGCCGAGAAGAAGAAGCTCCCCGAGTGGCTCATCACGGGCTCGCCGACCACGTACCAGTAGAGGAAGGTCCCGTACAGCAGTAGGAGCGTCGCCCAGAACGACGGGCTCGGTGGAAAGAGCCGGAGCAGCACGCGAAACACCAGCAGCAGCCCGGCCAGGCCGTAAAGCAGGCTGGCCAGGGTGACGGCGCGGATGTGGTACGGCGAGTAGCCGTCCTCGACGTTCCCGGCGAGCCGCGCGACGCCGTCGCCTACGGCGTAGAAGGGCATCCAGATCAAGGCCGGGCCCACCGAGAAGATCGTGCGCCGGTGGCCGGTGGCCGTCGGCTGGCGCTTGTCTCCCCGGTCGAGGATGCCGAAGTGCTCGAACTCGTTGGCGAAGTCCAGGTCGCCGTCGAAGTAGAGCGAGCGGAGGTGGGCGTAGTACTCCACCGCGTCGGCGTCGAGGCGCGGCGGTGGGGCCGCGAGCTGCTGGGCGAGGCAGGGCAGCCCGAGGATCGCCGCCAGCAGCGCGTAGCGTCTCATCCCTCGAGCTGCGCTCCCCTCTCGCCGATCCGCTCCAGGGCGAGCCGGGCGGCCTCGTTGCCCAGCTCGAAGGCCCCCGTGATCGTGCGGTCGTGGGGGTGGAGCTGGCACGAGTCGGTGAGGAACAGGTTCGGGATGGGGCTGGCCACCGCGGGCGTGGTGGTGCGGTAGTCGGTGCGGCAGATCGGCTGGGCGTAGCGGTCGCGGAACACCGCCGAGAAGCGCACCCAGCTCCGGTCGAAAGCGGGGTTGATCAGCGCCAGGGCGTCGCAGTAGCTGCTCAGGACCTCCTCGTCGCTCTGGGCGTAGCGCGGATCGTCGGCGGGGAGGTACTGGGGGACGTAGAGGACGCGGTCCCCGCCGAGCTCCGGCACGGGGTTGAGGTTCGTGTACTCGATCATCCCGGCAAAGGGGACGCGCGCATCGTTCGTGTTCACCCAGAAGTAGGGCGTGACCTGCCGCGACAGGCGGAGGAACAGGCAGAAGATCCCGATCGTGGGGATCTGCTCGAGCTGGCGGACGTAGTCGTGGGGTAGCCCCGGCGTGATCTCCCGGAAGCGGGAGGTCGTGATCGTGGAGATCACGGCGTCGGCCGGGAGCGTCTCGCCGCCGGTCCGCACCCCGGTGACGTGGCCGTCCTCGACGACGATGCGCTCCACCGGCGCGCTCTTGCGGATGCGCCCCCCCGCCGCTTCGAAGGCCCGGGCCAGGCCGGAGAGCACCGCCGCCGAGCCACCCTCGATGTAGCCCAGCTCCTCCCGCCACGGAGAGATGCGCGACCGCGACAGGCGCAGCATGCGCGCCCAGATCCAGGCGGCGCTGATCTCGGGAGCGTAGCCCGCGAACTTGAAACGCATCAGCGGCTGCCAGATCACGCGGTAGGCGGCTTCGCCGAACTGGCGTTTCAGCCACGCCTCGGCCCGGAGCGGGGCGACGTCTTCCTCGCGGAGGCGCAGGGCGAGCTTGACGGCCAGCCCCGCCCGCACGCGGTCGAGCAGGCGGAGGGGCCGGAAACGCAGCAGCTCCCAGGGGGTCAGGAAGGGGTAGAGCATGCCGTCCACGAAGTAGGCCATCCGCGACGGCCGCCAGTGCAGCTTGTGGCCGAGGCCGATCTCCTCCAGGGTCTCCACCAGCGCGTCGTCCCCCCGGCAGATGAAGTGGTAGTAGCGCTCGATGGTGGCCCCCTGCACGTCGAAAGAGCTGGCCAGTCCGCCCAGCACCGACGAGCTCTCGAGCAGCGTCACGTCGAGCCCCGTCTTGGCGAGGGTGTGGGCGGCCTTGATGCCGGCCGGACCGCCGCCGATGATGACGACTCGCTTCATCGTCCCTCCCCGCGGGATGGTCTCCCTGCTAGCATGGCGACCCCGTGTCGCGGACCCTCGTCGTCACCGGCGCTGCCGGAATGGTCGGGCAGAACCTGATTCCGGAGCTCTGCCTTCGCGGAGATCGCGTCGTGGCGGTGGACCGGAACGTCCACAACCTGGAGATCCTCGCGCGCCGGGCCCCGGGGATCGAGACCCACGTGGCGGACCTGGCCGAGCCCGGGGGCTGGGAAGAGCTGCTCGCCGGGGCGGACGCAGTGGTGGACCTCAAGGCCCAGATCACCTCCCCCGCGCTGGAGGTCCACGAGCGGAACAACGTGGTCGCGGGCCGGCGGGTGCTGGATGCCTGCGGGCGACACGGCGTTCCCCACCTCGTCCACCTCAGCTCTTCCGTGGTGATCTCGGTGGCGAACGACGCGTACACGCGCAGCAAGCGCGTGGCCGAGCGGGCGGTGCGCGAGAGCGACGTCCCGCACACGGTGCTCCGGCCTCCCCTGCTTTACGGTCACTTCGACGTGAAGCACGTCGGCCTGATTCTGAGACATCTGAGGCGCTGGCCGGTCCTGCCGATCCCGGGGAACGGGCGCTACCTGCGGCAGCCGCTCTTCGTCGGGGACCTGTGCCGGGCGATCGGGGCCGTGCTGGGCCGCCCGGCCGCGGGGCGCGTCCACGACGTGATCGGCCACGAGCGGATCCCCTTCATCGAGCTGCTGCGCCGAGCCGCGTCCCTGGCCGGACTCCGGGCGCTGCTGGTGCCGACGCCCCTCGCGCTCTACCGGCTCGCCCTGGGCGCCCTGGCGCGGGTCAGCGACCGCCCTTCCTTCACCCGGGAGCAGCTCGATGCCCTCGTGGCGGGAGACGACTTCCCCGTGGGCTCCTGGGCCGAGGAGCTCGGTGTCCGCTACACGCCATTCGCCGAGGCCGCCCCTCTGGTGTTCGGCGCACCCGCCCCCGAGTGGCGAGAGATGGCCAGCACGCAGTAGGCGCCGCGCGCTCATCGGGTTCCCGCCGTCCTGGAGAACGAGGCCCAGCCCACGAGAATCCCCGGCTCGGCCGACTCGAGCACCACGCGGTTCAGACCCTCGCGCCAGAACGCAGCCGGGATCCGGAGCGAGGGCTCGCTCCAGCCCGCACCGACCCAGAAGCGTCCCACCTCCCGGCCGTCGACCGCGACGCGCACCTCTCCGGGTCGCGCCGTGGCGAGGCCGCGCAGGCGCAGGTCGAGGTCGAGGGGGACGTCGAGGGGGGCGAAGAGCAGCGCCTCGCCCAGTATCGCGCGTCCCCGCCCCCCGTCCCGGGTCTCCAGCCGGCCCCATCCGTCGCCGAGCAGGGCCGGGTCCTCGGTGTCCACGGCGACGTGGCCCCCCAGGTTGTTCTGCCGGTAGAAGAGGTACTTCCCCACGAGCCGGTCGTAGCGCGACGGAGGCTGGCCGTGCTGCCACGCGAAGAGCCAGCTCGCCGGCCAGGTGGTGGGGAAGCCGACGGCGCCGCTGAGCAGCTCGGTGGAGACCCGGGTGATGCGGCTGAAGCTCACCACGGAGTCCCGGGGCAGGAGCGCCCGACGCGCCTGCTCCGCGAGGAGCACGTTCCAGAGCACGAAGGGCGCCGCCAGCATCCCCAGGGCGAGCTGCGGCCGCCCGGAGAAGAGGCGCCGGAGCCCTTCGAAGGAAGTGGCCATCCCGAGCGCCAGCAGGGGCAGGACCGATCCGAAGCGCCGATTCGAGTAGGACGCCCCCGCCCACCAGTCTCCGCTGCACATGTTCACGTAGGTCATGACCGCGAGCAAAGGGAACAGCGGCCAGGCCAGCCTGGGGCGGCGCCAGAGCAGCGGAACGAACCCGAGGTAGCCGAGCCAGAGCACGGGGGTCCACGACAGGAGGCCGTGTCGAGACGAGAACAGCGTCTCCAGGACGAAGGGGTGGTCGAGGCGCAGGAAGTCGGCGCCGTGGGGCGGGTCCGCGAGCAGCCACTCGCCGTAGAGCGCCTTCCAGGCCATCATCTGCGTGGAGGCGCCGACGAAGGCGCCGGCCGCGAGCAGGGCCCCGCGCCCGGCCATCCTCAGCAGGCCGCGCCCGGTTGCCCTCAGCCGCTCCAGCAGCTCGAGCCCCGGTAGCAGCAGCAGCACCCCGTTCTGCCAGCGCACGGACATCCCCACGCCCAGGACCAGGCCCAGGTAGGCGTAGCCCCAGAGGTCGCGCCGCCCGCGATCCCGATCCCAGAGCCACAGCGCGTACGCCGCGATCCCGAAGGAGGCGGCGTGGGCGTAGGTGGGCTGCCAGACCATGTACCAGTGGATGAAGCTGCCGCCCCAGAGCAACAGCACGGCAGCCAGGGCGGTCCGCTCGGGGAAATGGCGCCGCAGCAGCCCGTAGACCAGGCACAGCCCGGCGTAGCCGTAGAGCAGGCTGCCGAGGGCGACGGCGTTGCGATGGTCGGGACCGTAGCCGCTGAGGTCCACCTCGGCCCCGAGGCCCGCGGCGACCCGGGCCGTCGCCTCGCCGAGCAGAAAGAACGGCGTCCACACGATCGCGGGACCGATCGAATAGATCGAGCGGCGCAGGCCGGTGCGGGTGAGCTGGGCCAAATCCCAGCGCTCGATCATGCCGAAGTGCGTGTACTCGTTCGTGAGGTCGAAGTCGCGGTCCACGTTGAGGGAGCGCACGAAGACGTAGTAGCTGAGGCCGTCGCCGTTGATGCGACCGCCGCCGATGTGGAAGTGGACCAGGGTGGGAAGCAGCAGCAACCCGAGGACGAGGGCGCCGCTCTCCAGCCGCCTCGGCCACGGCGCCAGCCAGCGGAAGCGGGCCAGCGCCGCGAGCCCGACCAGGACGGCGCGCCACCAGACCGCGCCCGGAGCCACGCCGGCCCAGGGGGGCAGCAGCGAGCGCGAGCCGGTCACCAGCAGCAACACCAGGTCGGCGCACAGGAGGCCCAGCAGGACCTCGCACAGGCGCAGCGTCCGGCGGCTCACGCTCGCTCCCCGAGCAGCTCGCGGTAGAGCTCCGAGGTGCGGCGCGCGACCCCGGGCCAGGTGAAGTCGGCCTCGACCCCGAGGCGTCCCGCATGACCCATCTCGCGCCGCCGCTCCGGATCCCGGCACAGGGACTCGATGGCCCGGCCGAGGGCCGCCACGTCGCCCGGGTCGACCAGGCGTCCGCTGCGCCCCTCGCGGACCTTGTCGGGGATGCCCCCCACCCGGGTGGCGACCACTGCTCGCCGGTGCGCCATGGCCTCCAGGGTCACGAGGCTCGAGCCCTCGAAGCGAGTCGCGTGGACGAAGAGGTCGGCCCGCTCGTAGAGGGCGTGCAACGTCGCGTCGTCGACGGCCCCGGTGAGCTGGAGCCGACCCCCCAGCCTCCCGCGAGACCGCTCGGCCGCGAGGCTTTCACCGAGCGGGCCCTCGCCGACGACCACCCAGGCCCAACGCGAGCCCAGGGCACCTCTCGCGGCGAGCCGGGCGAGAGCCTGCGCCGTGTCCAGGAACCCCTTGTACTCCACCAGCCGGCCCACCGAGAGCAGCACCGGCTCGGCGCCGGCCAGGGCCGGGAGGCGTTCCTCGGCGACCCGGCGGGGCTCCCGGGGCGTCACCGCCGCGATCTCCTCGAGGTCCACGCCGTTCGGGAGCACCGCGACCCGCCCCGGTGCGACCCCGAGCAGCGCCTCGACCTCGGCGCGCATGCTCTCGTCGGTGGCGACGACGCGATCCGCGAGCCGCGCGGCACGCCGGGACAGCGCGCGGAGCGGACCGAGGGCGAGGCGCTTCAGGCCCCCCACCTTGTGCTCCTCCATGCCGTGGGGGTTCATCACGCATGGGGCGCGCAGCGAGCGGTCCCGGCGCCGGCGTCGGGCGTAGCCCAGCCCGGCGATGCCGTGTGCGTGCACGACGTCCAGCTCGCTGCCGCGGACGAGCCCGGCAGTCACGGCGCCGGCCCGGGCCGCGAACAGCGGGTAGTTGAGCGTGCGGTCCAGCACGCGGCCGTGGGCTCCCGCTGGCAGCCAGCGGTAGCGCACCTCGACGACCCGCCCCGGAAAGCCCGGAGAAACGTCCCCCGCGCCGGGGCGGGTCACGAGCACGCTGTCGGTCCCGAGCCGCCCCAGGTGAAGGGCCAGCGAGTAGACGGAGCGCTCGAGGCCCCCCGACGCGTGGAGGGGGTGGGCGGAGCGCGTCAGGACGCCCACCTTCACGTCAACCGCCGGTAGACGGCTTCGTAGCGCGGCACGAGCCGCTCGGGGGAGAAGAGCCGGGCGCGGGCGAGGGCGCCCTCGTGCACCCGCTCTCGCAGCGCGGCATCGTCGACGAGGCGCCGCACAGCGTCCCCCAGCCCGAGGGGGTCGGAGACGACGAGCCCGCTCTCTCCGTCCTCGAGGATCTCAGGCGTGCCGCCCGTGTCCAGGGCCGCGGCGGGGGTCCCCAGGGCGAGGGCCTCGAGGAGGACCCGGGACAGGGGCTCGGGCCAGAGCGACGGGAACACGAGGGCCGTCGCCCGGGCCATGGCGCGGAGCACGTCCTCCCGGGCCGCCCAGCCGCGGATGACGAGGGGAATCCCCTCCCGGGCCGCGGCCAGCTTGACCGCGTGGGAGAGCGTCCCCTCGCCCAGGATCACCAGCGGCAGCCCCGTCTCCGCCCGCGCCACGGCCGGGACCAGGCCCAGCGCACCCTTGTTCAGCTCCAGCTTTCCCACGAAGAGCAGGAAGCGGTCGGGAAGCTCGAAGGAGGGGGGCGGTCCCGCAACCGCGCGGACCTCCGCGGCGTCCACCAGGTTCGGGATCGTCTCGACCCGGGGCACGCCCGCGGCCTCGAGCTCCCGGGCGATCGCCTCGCTCACGGCCAGGCTCGCCCCGGCGCGGGAGAGCAGCCGGCGCTTGACCCCCAGGTCCCAGCGCATGTACGGGATCGCGCCCCACGCCACGGGGGCCGGCGCTCCCACGTGACCGGGGGCGCAGCGGGTCATGGGCAGGATCCCGCAGCCGGGACAGACGCGTCCGCGGCTGATGCGCGTCGACCAGAAGCACACCGGCCAGTGGTCCCGGACCGTGACCGCGCTGTGGGAAGCCCGCTCTCCGCGCACGCAGCCGAGGGCCGAGAGCGAGTGCTGGGCGTGGACGACGTCGGCGCGCATGCGGGGAACGCTGGCGGCGAAGGCTCGGGGCACGGCGAAGCGCTTGCGGCCGCGAGCCGTGAGCCGCAGCACCGGTAGGCCGCTCTCCTCCCCCGGCCCGGGGCTGGTGGTGACGACCCGGACGTCGTGGCCCGCCTCGCGCAGGCCCAGGGCGAGGGCCCTGGCGGACCAGCCCGCGCCACCGGCGCGGGGTGGGAACACCTCGCTCGCGATCACGATCCTCAAGCCGCGATCCTCTGCAGTACCCGCTCGAGCTGCTCGCAGTGGCGTGCCCAGGAATAGCGATCCACGACCCGTCGTCTCGCGCTCTCTCCGAGTCGGCGGCGCAGGTCCGGGTCGTCGGCGAGCCGACCCAGGGCCTCGGCCAGGGCCCCCGGGTCCGCCTCCGGGACGTGGAGGCCCTCCCGTTCCGCGCGCACGATCTCCGTAAGGGGCGGTCGAGGGATCGTGACCGTGGGGAGCCCGGAAGCCATGTACTCGAAGATCTTGAGAGGAGACCAGTAGAACCCGAGCCGGAGCTGGGCGAGCCGCGCCGTGTCGTAGGGAGCCACCCCGACGTCCGCCGAGGCGACCAGCTCGGGCATCCGCTCGTAGGCGACGCCCCCGAGGCGGCGCCCGCGGAAGCCCGTCCCCTCGCCCCGCCCGGGCCCCCCCGCGAGGACGAAGAACAGATCCTCCCGGTGCCGCAGCCGGCGGGCCGCAGCCTCGAGGACGTGCACGCCGTGCCAGGGGCGAAAGCTGCCGCTGAACAGCACGACGACCGCTCCCGCCGGTACTCCCAGGCGGGCCCGCACCGACTCGGCGCGGCGTTCCGGCCGGAACGCGTCGACGTTCGCTCCCCAGGTCACGATCTCGGTCTTCCCGCGAACGTGTTCCGGGACGATCTCGGCGAGGGGAGAGACGAGTGCCCGGGCCAGCCGGCACAGGCGCTCCCGGTGACGCCGCAGCGGCCGGGCGACCAGCGCTCGGTCCAGGACCGCCTTGAGCGAACCGGGGTGGTCCACCACCGGAGAGTTGACCTCGAGCAGCCCCGGCACGCCGCGCTCGGAAGCCGACAGGATCCCCTCCCCGCCGAAGTTGTAGTAGCGCTCCATCACCACCGCGGGGCGTATCCGGTCCGCGAGCTCTCCCACCCTCCCGCGGGCACGGAAACGGAAGTAGCGGGACGGCGGCCACCAGTCGATGCGGTGCCAGGTGACGTCGTCGAAGCGCTCGGATGCAGGCGCTCGGCCGGTTCGGCGCACCACCGCGTGAACGTCGTGTCCGCGCCGGGCCAGGCCCCGGGCCACCTCCAGGACGTGGACGCTGCCCCCGCTGTTGCCGGGGACGTGCTGGTCGGAAGCGACGTAGAGGACTCTCACCGCGTGTCGGGCCGCGCGGGCACGGGCCGGAGCAGGCCGAAGAACGGACCGGTGCGCACGCCGCCGAACAGGACCACGTCGAGCTTGAGCAGCCAGGTCAGGGCCGATGCCACCGCGAGCTGCCACCGGGGAGGCGGCGGGGCCCCCACGGTGACGTGGGATCCCGGTGCGGGCGCCCGGTGGTCTTCCGGCACCGACTCGTGGGCGGAGGGGTGGCGCTTCCGGCGCCACTGCTCGAAGAGCCTGAGCAGCACGTCCTCGATCACGGCCTTGAAGAGGACGTTGTAGTAGCGACGGTCCGCGACGTACAGCCCCGCCCCGGCGCACAGCTCCTCGAAGTGCTCGTGGCTGCGGATCGCGTTCACGTGGTCGCTCTTGCGCATCGCCTCCCGCTCGCTGTCGATCAGCCCCCGCTCCCCCAGGTGCCGGGCGAAGCGGTTGACGGCGCGCTGGAAGCCGGCGATCCGCGACGACTCCATGGCGTGGGTGTAGACGAACAGCCGCCCTGCCGGACCGAGGACCCGCCGCGCCTCGAGCAGCACCTCCCGGACGCCCTCCTCGTCCAGGTGCTCCAGCACGTCCAGGCTGTAGGCCCTAGGGAAGCTCCCCTTCCGGAACGGCAGCCGGCGCAGGTCGCCCAGCACCAGCTCGACCTCCCGGGTGGCGCGGGCGAGGAAGAAGGGAGCCACGTCGACCCCGGCGGCCCGGGCCCCCCGGCCTGCGCAGAAGAGCGCGAGCTTGCCCGCGCCGCAGCCCAGGTCGAGCACCTCCGGCCGGCCCTCGTCCTCGAGGCCGAGCATCCTCCACATCATGTCGGCCCGGACCCGGGCGGACAGCAGCGGCGGCGCGTCCACGACGCCGAGGCGCTCGTGGAACTCGTGGTCGGCGTAGCGGGTGACGTCCCCGACCCGGCGCCGGGGGACGAGGTCGACGTAGCCCGCTTCGGCGTGGATCGGGTAGGCCGTGGCGCACACCGGGCAGCGCAACCCGTCGCCGCTCCGCTCGAGGGGGACCTTGTCGGGGTCTCCGGAGCGCATCCGCTGCCGGTACGCGTCGTCGTCCAGAACGCGGGGCTCTCCTTCGAGACAGACCGGGCACGCGAGGCGCTCGAGCAACGAGTCGGAGATCATGGCACCTCCCGCACGAGCCGCTCCCGGTCCGTGAAGAAGAGCCAGGCCGCGCCCCCGAGGCGCTGCGGTACCTCGGTGAGCTGAGCCCGGGCGACCTCTGGCCAGCGGAGCCGCTGGCGGTCCATGATGTTGAGGCCGAACTGGACCATCAGGGACAGGTTCCACCAGACGCAGAGCGCCACGGCGAGCGCGGGAAGGCGCGTCCCGAAGCGGCGGATGCCGGCGGCGACGACCCCGGCGAGGCCGAAGGCGAAGATCGGCGTCGCGCCCACGAAGCGCCGCGATCCGAACGCTCCCGCCTGGCTCCAGCTCTCCACGGCGCCGTTGATCCAGACCTGGAGCAGCAGCGCCAGGGCGAGCCAGGGGAGCGAGCGGGGAGGGTCCCGGCGTGCCACGGCCGCGGCGAGGCCGACGGCCGCGACGAGGAGCAGGGGCGTCCAGAGGAAGAGGCCGTGGCCGGGGTCGAGCAGGACCTCGAGGAAGTGGGGGCTCGACCAGCTCATCTTGCGCGCCACCATCCGCGACGGGCCGAAGCCGCCGTTCAGGGCACGGTAGGCGAGGAGCTGGGGCAGGAAGACCAGGGCGGCGCCCGCGGCCAGGGCGAGCGCCTGTCGCAGCGCCACCGAGAGCCGCCGCTCCCGGAGGAGCCGGGAGGCGAGCAGACCCCCGGGGAGGACGCCGATCAGCACGTCCTGCTCCCGGACCAGACCTGCGAGACCGCACCCCGCGCCGAGGAGCGCCCAGGGCAGGACCCCGTCCCCGCGCCGCTCGTCCTCCCGGAGCGTCAGGGAGACGACGAGGGCGACCGCGAACAGCGAGCAGGAGTGCGAGAAGGCGGGGGCGATGGTCATGTAGTAGAGCACGGGCGTGCCGAACCAGAGCCCGAGCACCGACAGGGTGGCCGCGGGCTCGGGGACCCCCCCGTGGCGGCGCAAGACGCCGTGGACGAGGAGCAACCCGGCGAAGGCGTAGAGCGCGGAAGCGTAGCAGGCCGCGGCTGCGTAGGGTAGCGAGTAGCCGTCTGCCGGCACGTCGCTTCCCAGGGCGCGGGCTGCCACCACCCCGGCGTGGGCCCCGAGGTAGAAGGGAGACCACAGCAGCGCCGACCCGAGCGGGGCGAAGTTGATGTGCCGGCCCGTGACCGGCTCCCGGAGATCGAGGAAGGTCTCCTTGAACCCGGCGAGGCCGGCGGGGTCGCGCTCGTAGAAATGGCGGTACTCGTTTCCGAAGGAGAGGTCCCTGTCGAAGACGATCGAGGGCAGGTACGAGAAGTACTCGATCTCGTCGGCCCCCCGGATCCGGGGGGTGACGAGGGGCAGCGTCAGCGCGAACGCCACCAGCAGCGCGCGGCGGGAGGAGATCCACTCGCGGAGCCTCACGCGGCCCTCACCGTCTCGAACAGCTCACGCAGCGCTCCGGCCCGGGCGTCCCACGAGAACCGCGGGGCGGCCGCCCAGGCATTGCGGGCCAGACGCTCGGCGAGCGCCGCATCGGCCAGCAGGCGACGGATCGCCGCCGCCAGGGGCGCCGCCTCCCCGGGGGGGACGAGCAGCGCGGTCTCCTCGGGGGCGAGCAGCTCGCGACACGAGGCGAGATCCGAAGCCACGACCGGCCGCCCGGCGGCCAGGGCCTCCAGGGCCTTGATGGGAGACATGTGGCGCTCGGTCATCACGCTGCGCAGCGGCGGGACGACCACCACCGCGGCACGCGTCAGCTCCGCCGCCACCTGTGCCTGCGGGATCGTCCCGAGCAACTCCGTGCGGCCGGCCAGGCCCCGCTCGGCGACCCGGGCCCGGATGCGCTCCAGGTCCGGCTCCCCCGGCAGGCCGCCGGCGAGCGCGAGCCGGGCCTCGGGGACCTCGGCCATGGCCTCGACGAGGACGTCGACTCCCTTCCAAGGGTAGAGCTGGCCCGCGTACAGGACCCGCGGCGGCCGCTCCGGCGAGAGCCCGGGGAAGGGCTGGCCGGCCGCGGCGTCGCAGCCGTTGGGGAGGACGCGGGTCGGGCCGCGGCGGGGCCCGTAGCTGTCGGCGAAGCTGTCCCGGATGCCCGCGGTCGTGGTCACGAGGCCGTGTGCCCGGCGCCAGACCCGCCGCTCCCGCCCGGCCAGGCGCGCGGCCTTGGCCGGACGCGGCGTCTCGCCGGTCCCGTAGAGCGCGCCGCGCTCCCGGTACATCGCGGCCTCCACGGCGTGGGCCTCGTAGACCAGGCGCGGCCCCGCGGGCAGGGCGAGCAGCGCGTCCGCGAGCTGCAGGTCGCGGGTGAAGACGAGGGCGCCACGCCGGGCGGCGCCGAGCGCTGCGAGTCCGGCTCCCGCCAGGTAGCGCAGCCGGGCGAGCAGGAAGCGTCCCGAACGGTGTCCGACCCGGAGCCGCCGGATCCGCAGCCCGGGCCGCGGTGCGAGGCCGAAGCGCGCCAGGATCTCGGCGTCGGAGCGCGGGTCGCTGTGGCGGACGAGGAGCGTCACCGGGGTCCCCTGCCGGGCCAGGGCGTGCGCGGTCTTCAGGATCTGGACGCCGTTGGCGCGCTCGAGCGGGAAGCGGACGTCCGCGGCGATCAGGACCGGCGTGGCTCCCCGTCCCGTCACGGTTTCTCCAGCACGCACTCGATGTTGCCGATCATGACGTCCCGGACGCCGGGGGTCGCCTCGGCCCAGCGGCGGAGCGGCCCCGGGAGCGCTGTCCGGAAGAAGCCGGTCACGTAGCGGATCTCGCTGCGCAGGGTCAGGCCCGAGCACGCGATCCAGGACGCGAGACGGCGCACGGTCACGCGCTGCAGCAGGTCGTCCTGCTTCTCCCGTCCGGCCGCGGCCAGCATCACGAAGGTGTTCGCCTCGCGCCGCTCCCGCAGCAGCCACGGCGCCCGCTTCGCGAGCAGCCGGAACAGCCCGAAGGCGGCGCGCCGGCCCAGCAGCAGGTGGAGCGGCACCGGGATCCGCAGGCGCGGCAGGTGCGCGCCGGCCAGTGAGAGGTACGGGGCCGTGGAGAGGTAGAGCACCCCGCCCGGCCGGAGCACCCGGGCGCACTCCGACAGGTAGGCCTCCGCCGAGGCCACGTGCTCGATCACGGAGTGGCTGAAGACGAGGTCGTAGCTGCCGTCCCGGAACGGGAGGCGCGTTCCGTCCCCCTGGACGAAGCCGGCGTTCGCCGTTCCCTTCTCGTCCCGCAGCCGCGTCCCGGAGCCCCGGAAGCGCGCGTCGAGGTCGAGGCCGACCGCCAGCGCGGACTCCTCGGCCAGGGAGAGCGCCACCCCGCCCCCGCCGCAGCCGTCGTCGAGGATCCGGCCGGACAGCGCGACGCCGGCCCGCTCCAGGGCCCGGATCACCTTCGCGCTGCGGTGGTACTCGAAGAGCGCGTAGTGGTACTCGCTGCGGAAGCGCTCCTCGGCGCTCCCCGCGATCGCCGCGTCGTCGACCTCCCTCACGCGGCGCTCCCGTACAGCTCCAGATAGCGACCGGTCACGGCCGACAGCCGGAAGCGCTCCGCGACGACCCGGGCCGTCTCCGCCCGCGTTCGCCGCGGCGCCGCGAGCAACTCGAGCATGGCGCCCGCGAGCGCCGCGGGATCGCTCCTGGGCACGACGTGCACGTCGTCGCCGAGGAGCTCGGCCAGCTCCACCCCGCCGGGGTTGTCCGTGGAGAGGACCGGCGTGCCGCTGGCCAGGGCCTCGAGGGCGACGGTGGGAGTGGCTTCGAGGAGCGAGGAGAGCACGAACAGGTCCGCGGCCGCCTGCAGGTCGGTCAGCTCGGAGTTCGGCGTCAGCCCGAGGAAGCGCACGCTCTCGCCGAGTGACAGGGCGCCCGCCCGCTGCCGAAGCCGCCCCTCTTCCTCGCCGGCGCCGGCGATCCAGAGCCGTGCGTCGCAGCGCTGCTCCCGAACCCGGGCCATCGCGTCCAGCAGCGTGGTCTGGTCGGCGAGAGGGTGGAGGCGCTTCACGTTCAGCAGCAGCGGCCCCGCGATCCCGAGCCGGGAGCGGATCGCCTCGCGCTCCGCGGGCTCCCTCGGCCGAAAGGCATCGGCGACGGGGGGGTAGACCACCGATGCGTCCCGGAGCGGAACGCCGAGCTCGCGAGCGCGCTCGAGCAGCGCTCGGCTGTAGAAAGCGACGTGGCGCGCCTGCCGGTTGAGGCGCCGGAAGCGGGGATCTCGCCCGTCGTGGTGCCAGATCTCGGTGCCGTAGTGGGTGAGCACGTAGGGCCGCCCGGCGGAGGCCGCCATCCGCGCTGCGACCTGGTTGACCCAGGTGTTGGAGTGCACGTGGACGACGTCGCAGTCGGAGAGCAGCGGCCGCAGCTTCCGCGACGTCTCCAGGGCCTCGAGGAGCTGGGGGAGGCGCGTGAAGCGCAGCGCACGGCGCCGCCGCACGAAGCGGACGTCGTCGGTGTCGGGGCCCGCCCCCAGGGTCAGGAAGCGCACCTGATGCCCGGATGCGCGCAGGGCGCCGCCGAGCAGGTGGGGCAGCAGCGCGTTCGCCGCCTGGTAGGGCGGGAGGTGCGGCGTGACCATCAGGACCCTCAAGCGCGCTGCCAGGTGGCCGCGAGCTCGGCGTAGGTCGCGCCGCGCGCGCCGAGGGGTCCCGTCAGGTGCTCGAGGAGCCCCTTCAGGTCGTCGAGGAAGCGCCGGACGCTCGCCTCGTCGGGGGTGTAGGGGCTGCCGCCGGGGAGCAGCTCGCTGGAGTGGAAGATGATGTTGAAGCAGGGCTGTCCCTTGCGAGCGAGCCGGCTCGCGAAGGCGCGCATCTCGGGCAGCGAGGCGTACGAGGGCCGCAACCAGACCGGCCGCAGGCCCGAGCGCTTCAGGGCGCCGCGCCAGGGCAGCGGCGGGAGGCGGGCGTAGAGCGCCTCCAGGGGCTTGGGGAGCCCCGGGGAGGTCCCGGCGGTGATCGGGATCTCCAGCAACCGGGACGCCCCGGGCCGCCGTACGTCCCGCGGGTCCGGGTGGTAGGGCGCTATCGGGGCGCCGGCGAAGTCCATGCCGCCCTTGCGCCGCTCGTTGAAGAGCGGGTCGACGCTCGTGTCCACCGTGTAGCCGAGGCGCTCGAGGATGGGGAGCGTGCCTCCGTCGAAGCCGTTGCGGCCCGCCCGGTAGGTGGTCGGGCGCACCCCGAAGCGCCGCTCGATCGTCTCGGTCAGCTCGGTGAGCTGACGCTCCAGCAGCTCCGTCGGGAGGTTGTGGGGGTAGGTGTGCCCAGTGAGATCCTCGGGGCGGAACGGGGGCGACGACCACGGGTGCAGGTGGGCCCCCAGCTCGCAGCGCCCCCCGGCGTGCAGCCGCTCCAGCACGGCCGCGCTCTCCTCCCGCGCGGCCATCTCGTGGGTCACGAGGTAGCACGGCCGCACCCCGAACCCGTCGAACAGCTCCTGGAGCGCAGGGAGGCGTTCGGCGTTGCGCACGGCCAGCTCGCGCCGGCCGCGGTCGGACCACTGGTCGTCCGCCTCGGTGTCGATCCCGATCAGAACCGCAGCGCTCCCGCTCATCGATCCATGTCGCTGTCGCCGAACACGACCTGCCAGCCCTCCGTGGCCTCGAAGACTCCCTCGCTCGGGACCCGGGCCCGAACGCAGAACTGCATCGGCGAGCGCCCGGGCCGGAAGCCGTGGCGCCGCAGCGCGTCTCCCAGCGGCCGGCTCATGGCGAAGGCCTGCGCCCGGGCCACGCCCTCTCTCCGGAAGCGCCCCGACACGGCCTCGAGCAGGGCGTCCCTGGACGCCCCGTCGTCCGCGCGGGTGAAGGCATCGAGCAGCCAGCCCAGGCGTATCCCCCGGTGGTCGACCTCCCGGCTGACCGCGTAGCCGGTGAGCTCTCCCCCGTGGCGCGCTTCCCAGAGCTGGTACTCCCGGTGGGGGCAGTCCCGGTACTTCCACTGGAGGTACGCGGCGTCCCGCCGCACGCACATCGAGTACGAGCCCCGGGCGCGCTCCCAGAGTGTGTCGTACTCCGGCGTGAACGCGGTAATCGGCCGAACCTCGACCCCCGCGCCGTCGCCGCGCCGCGAGCGCCGCGCGAGCCGGAGCGCCAGCCCCAGGAGCGGTCCCGCCACGGCGCCGGCCGCCGGGCCGAGCCGGCGTTGAGCCACGGCCCCGGCGTCCAGGATGCGCTGGAAGAACGGGACCGGCCCCACGTCCCGGTAGCGGAGCTTGCGGAACAGACCGTAGGAGGAGGGCGTCAGGCCCAGGCCCAGCGCCACGTCCACGTGATCGCTCCAATACGTGAAGAGCCGCTCCCCCACCCTGAGGCCCCGCGCCTCCGGGCGGACGAAGACATCCATACCCCATGAGGAGCGGACCTCACGGTCGCCCCACCAGAGCCGCACCGGCATCGAGGCGTACTGGCCCAGCAGACCCCTCGGGTCTTCGGCGACCCAGATCTCCGGCCCTTCCGGGCCGTTGGCAGGGTTGTCGAGGTATTGCCAGCGCCAGCGCCTCTGGCTGGACTCGGTCAGGTCCTCTCCGAAGACGTCCCGGTAGAGGCGGAACAGCTGCTCGTCGTCCGCCGGGGTGCGGCGACGGATCGTCACCGCGCTCGCCATTCAGCTCCCGCAAAAGCCCCGAGGATAGCACGCAACCCGTGCCGCTCCAAGGAGTTCCGGTCGAAGCACGGCGCGCGGCCCTGGGACTTGACGAGGGCCGCCGCGACGGGTCAGGATCGGCCGCTCGCGAGGACACGAGCCGACGACGAGGAGGAACGATGGGCCTTCACCGATTCGGGCGGCGCACGTTGGCCGGGCTCCTGGCGCTGGTCGCCGCTCCTGTCCTGGGCCAGGAGGCCTACCGGCCCCCGCTGGGGCTCCACGACATGGACATCCCGGTCCCCGAGGGCAACCCGATCACGGCCGGGAGGATCGCCCTGGGCGAGCAGCTCTTCTTCGACACGCGGCTCTCCCGCAACGGGAAGATGTCCTGCGAGACCTGCCACGTGCCGGAGAAGGGCTGGACCGATGGCTTGCGCCTGTCCCCTAGGTGGGACGGGACGGTCAACACCCGCCACACCCCGACGCTCTATGGTGTCGCCTACTACCCGGAGCTGTACTGGGACGGGCGGGCCACGGCGGGCCTGGAGAGCCAGATCACGGCCGCCTGGAAAGGGCACATGGGCGGGGAGCCGGAGAAGGTCGCCTCGGCCCTGAACGGCATCCCGGGGTACGCGAAGCAGTTCCAGGCGGAGTTCGGCGGGCCCGCGAGCGGGGAGCGGATCGCCATGGCCCTCGCGACCTTCGTCCGGACGATCCACGCCGGAGACACCCCCTGGGACCGGATGACGCCGCAGCAGCGGATGGCGCCGGACGACCCGGCGGCGCAGGGCTTCAAGGTCTTCCGGGACGTGGCGAAGTGCACGCTCTGTCACCTGCCGCCACTCTTCTCCGACACGCTCTACCACAACGTGGGCGTCGGGATGGACGCGGCGAGCCCGGACCTTGGCCGCGGGGGCCACCTGCGCCAGCAGGCCGAGAAGGAAGGGTCGCCGGTCCCGCCCGAGGCCCGGACGCTTGCCGGGGCGTTCAAGACGCCGTCGCTGCGGGGGGTGGCGCTGTCGGGGCCCTACTTCCACGACGGGAGCGCGGCGACGCTGGAGGAAGCGGCGGATCTGATGCTCGAGGGGGGGAAGGACAACCCCCACAAGGACCCGGCGCTGCGGGCCTGGCCCTACACGAAGCAGCAGCGCGACCAGCTGCTCGCGTTCCTGCGAGCGCTGACCCCGGACGCGAAGTACGAGCGTCCGAAGCTGCCCTGAGCTCATTCAGCGCTTCCGCGTCCGGATGCCCTCGATCGCCCGGAGGATGCGCGCGCGCTCGTCGGGCCGGAGGAAGCCCGACAGCCAGAGCAGCGCCGGGAAGACGAGCAGCACGGCGCTCTTGAAGACCACTGCGGGCCACAAAGCATCGGGCGAGACCTGTGCGAGGGCGAAGATGAGCAGACCCGCGAGAGTGATGCGGCCCAGCCGTCCCAGCTCGAGAGGCATCGGGTAGAGCCGCTGCCCGATGCGGAAGCCCAGACCCGCCATGACCGCGTAGGACGCCACCGTGGCCCAGGCGGCCCCCATCATTCCGAAGTGGGGGATCACGGCGAGGTTGACGCCGACGTTCGTGGCGGCCGCGGCGGCGCTGATCAGGGGGTAGTAGCCGGTCCGCTTGCGGATCCCGATCCCGATCGAGGTGAGCAGGAAGACCCCGTGGAGGAGGAACGCGAGCACGATCACCGGGATCACCGGCGCGCCTCCGTGGAACCCGGGAGTGGTCAGGAGACGCAGCAGCTCGCGGCCCAGGACCGCCACCCCCAACCCGGCCGTCACGAAGGCGAGCCAGGCGAAGGTGGCGACCCGGGCCAGAGTGCGCGGCGCGTCCGCGCGCCGCTGCTCGGAGTAGACGAAGGGTTGCCAGGCAGGCTCGAAGGCCGAGAGGGCGAACTTCACGCTCTCCCCGATGGTGCTGGCCAGCTGGTAGAGGCCGACGACCGCGGGCGGGACGTAGAAGTCGAGCAGCTTGCGATCGGCCAGGTTCTGGACCTGGACCATGAACCCGTGGGGCGTCTTGGGGATGCCGAACGCCAGGGCCGCCCGCAAGCCC
>Ga0299906_10000579_pt1 | contig 33315 bp, 21 predicted proteins | sample RVTome_14_FD_200259 | JGI IMG/M metagenome (GOLD analysis project Ga0299906, IMG submission 200259) | Soil microbial communities from uranium-contaminated site in the Upper Colorado River Basin, Wyoming, United States - RVT145D125 (version 2) ...
GGGGTACGCGCGGGGACGGCGACCGGCGCCGAGCGCCGCCGAATCGTCCTCCGCACCGTGCTGCTTGGGCTGGCGGCGGCGTCCGCGCTCTCCTTCGGGCTGTCGGTGGCGATCAACGACGACGCGCCGATGTGGGCCTACTTCGGCCCGCACACCAGGCTCTGGGCCTTCGGCGCCGGGGCCCTGATGGCGTTTCTCACCGGCGGAGGGCAGAGCGCCGTCGGTGGGTCCCACCGCCGGATCGGGGCGGTGCAGCTCGCCGGGCTCGGGTTGCTGCTGCTGCCTGCGCTGCTCTACGATGCCAGCCTGGAGTACCCGGGTGTGATGGCATTGGCTCCGGTCGGCGGCACCCTCTGCCTGCTCGCGAGCGGCGGACTCGGCACGGCCGCGCTGCCCGGGGCCCTCCTCGCCTCCCGCCCACTGCTCTGGCTTGGCCGGATCTCCTACGCCTGGTATCTCTGGCACCTGCCGCTGATGGTGCTCGGCGGCGTCCTGATGCCAGGGATCGGTCCGGCCGGCCGGCTGGCCTGGGGGTGCGCGGGGCTCCTGGCGGCGTGGCTCACCCATCGCCTCCTGGAGTGGCCGGTCGTCGTTCCGCGTGTCTTTTCCGGCCGCCCGCTGCTCGCCGCCGCCGCCGTGTGCGGGGCGCTCGCCTTCCTGGGCACGGTCGCCGCGTCGCGTAGCGAGCGCCTTGTGGAGCGGAGCGTGCATCGCCGCTACGAGGCGGCGCGGAACGATTGGCTGGCGCACGACTGCTGGGGCCGCATGGAGCGCGAGGCCCACGCCGGCTGTGCCTTCGGCGCGACGGAATCCGCCACGACCATCGCCCTGCTCGGCGACTCGCACGCCTCCCACTGGCTGGGAGGGCTGGAGCGGGCTGGGGAAGCGCGCGGTTGGCGGATCGAGCCCAACGTGATGGGCGCCTGCCCGGTCGCCGACCTGCGCGGGCTGATCCGCGGAGCCGCCGCGCGGATGTACCGCCGCTGTGCCGAGTTCCAGCAGGCGACGCTGCAACGCCTGGCGGCCGAGCGGCCGCGTGCGGTGATCCTGTCCAACTCCGACTACTACCTGGAGGGCGGGTCGGGCGGGCTGGGTGGACTGGGACTCCAGGAGTCGGTCTGGACCGAGGGGCTGCGGCGGACCTACGCCGCGTACGATCGCCTGGGGATCGACGTGATCGTCATGCGCGGCCTTCCGTGGCTCCCCTTCGACGTGCCGAGCTGCCTGTCGCGGCGCGCGGCAGGGCTGCCGTTTGCCACGGATTGCCGGTTCCAGCCGGACCGCGCGTTCCTGGTCCGGGCGCGTCGGGCCCAAGACCGGGCGGCGCTGGGGTTGAACGTGCGTTTCGTCGACATGGACGACCAAGTGTGCGAAACGGGGCGTTGCGAGACGGAGCGCGGGGGCATGGTGCTGTTCAGTGACGACAACCACCTCACCCGACGCTTCTCGCAGTCGCTGGGGGCCGTGCTGGGCGAGCGGCTGGAAGCCGTGCTCGGAGGCTGAGGCGGCGCAGCGTGTCGGGCGAGGGGAGTCCAGACAGGAGAGTCAGGCAGGCGGGGCTTTCTTTCGGCGGCTGACCAGGGCCAGATACCGCTCCCGCGGTTCCCCCGTCCAACCGTTGATGCCCTGCTTGGGTAACCACCACCCGTGCACCACCCCAAGGCCGATCCCAACTGGGACAATGACGATCAGCCACGCCCACCGGCGCCCGAGCGTGGCGGCGAGCGCGAGGAAGAGCGCGACACTGAGGAGGACTTTGAGGACCCGTCGCCAGAGAGGCTTGTAGTCCTCGAAGTGCCCCAGGAGTAGGTGGCCGATCAAGAGGAGGAAGAGGAACACCGCTAAATCCAGCCAGATCGTGTTGGTCCGCCACATTCCTGGCGCTCGTCCTCCAATCTGTTCAGGGTCCGGAAGCGGGGGGGTCGCCCCTGATAGCCGGGCACGCCGCCATCGTGCCGTGTCGCGGGGTTTGAGCAGCAGCCGTCTTCCGTACGCGCTGGGCGGCGGCTCACGGGAGAAATCATACCCTCCGCCCCGTCCGCCGCACAAACACTCGCGGCGCCCCGGAACGGCCGTGGGGGTTCGGGCGGCGGCGGCTGGCACGCCCCGTCGTTCAGGTGTACTGTATTGGTGACAGGGAGCCATGGAAACCGACCCGGCTGCCAAGCTGAATGCCGCCCTGGTCGACCGCTACGAGGTCGAACGGGAAATCGGCGCCGGCGGGATGGCGACCGTCTACCTTGCGCGGGACCTGCGACACGATCGGCGAGTGGCGCTCAAGGTCCTCCGGCCTGAGCTTGCCGCGGTGATCGGCGCCGACCGCTTCCTGCAAGAAATCAAGGTCACCGCAAACCTCCAGCATCCCCACATCCTGCCGCTTCACGACTCCGGGCAGGCCGACGGTACAGTGTTCTACGTGATGCCATACGTAGGAGGGGAATCGCTGCGCGCCCGCCTCACCCGGGAGCGGCAGTTCCCGATCGATACCGCGGTGCGGATCTCCACCGAGGTGGCGGGGGCCCTCGATTACGCGCATCGCCAGGGTGTGATCCATCGCGACATCAAGCCCGAGAACATCCTGCTGCACGACGGGGCCGCGCTGGTAGTGGATTTCGGCATCGCTCTCGCCGTGAGTTCGGCGGGCGGCAACCGTTTGACCGAGACCGGGCTGTCCCTGGGCACGCCGCACTACATGAGCCCTGAACAGGCGATGGGCGAGCGGGAGATCACGGCGAAGACGGATATCTATGCTCTGGGATGCGTGCTCTACGAGATGTTGCTCGGCGAGCCCCCGTTCACGGGCCCGACGCCGCAGGCGGTCATCGCCCGCATGATCACCGAGGAGCCGAGATCGCCGACGCTGCAGCGCAAGTCGATTCCCTCCCACGTGGAGCACGCGTTGCTCACCGCCCTGGCCCGGCTTCCCGCGGACCGCTTCGCGAGCGCCGCCCAGTTCGCCGAGGCGTTGCAGGGGAGGCCGGTCGCGTTTCCGGTGGCCGCGGCGGCGCGCGGAGCGAGGTCCGGCGCGTCCGTCGGGGCGGACCGACGGCGGACCCGCTTGATCGTCGGCGGTTCGATGATCGCTTCCGCCCTGATCGCCGGCACGGGAACGTGGGCGTGGGTGTCCTCCCGTGGCGAGGCACCACCCGCGCCGGTGCGGTTCGTGCTCTCGCTCCCGCCGAGCGCGCCTCTGCTGGACGGCCTCGGCGCGCCGCTGCTGCTCTCGCCCGACGGCCACACTATCGTGTACCGCACCCAGGCCGCGGGGTCGAGCATGCTCTATCGCCGGGAGGCCGACCAGTTGGTGCCGAGGGCCATCGGCGGGACCGAGGGCGCCGTGCTCCCATTCCTGTCGCCGGATGGGAAGTGGGTGGCCTTTTTCGCCGGGAGCCAGCTCAAGAAGGCCCCGATCGACGGCGGTCCTCCCGCGACGATCGCGAGGGTGACCGAGTCTATGGGCGCGAGTTGGGGACCGCATGACCTCATCGTCTTGGGCTCCTATGCCGGCGTGGACGGACTGTCGAGGGCGCCGGCCTCGGGTGGAGCTCCTACACGGTTCACGAGGCCGGACACCGGCAGCGGCGAGTTGTCGCAGCGGTGGCCCCGCGTCCTCGCTGACGGCAAGACGGTGCTGTACACCAGCTGGGGGAACGGCGGGCTGCAAACAGCGCGCATCGGGATGGCCTCGCTCGAGACCGGGGAAAGCACGATTCTCGACCTGGCCGGCAGCTATCCGTTCGGCCTGTACGAGGGACACCTGGTGTACGCCCGAGCCGACGGCGCCCTGATGGCCGCGCCGTTCGACCTTCGCCGGAGGCGGGTCACTGGAGAGGTCGTCCCCGTGCTGGATGAGGTGATGATCGGAGGCTCCGGCCCCTCCAAGGCTGCGCTCTCCGCGAGTGGGGTCCTGGCGTACGTCACCGGGGCGGGCACCTCGCGTCTCGTCCTGGTCGACGCCAGGGGGGCGATGCGACCCCTCCTCTCCGAGCCTCGGGATTACGATTCACCCCGCTTCTCGCCGGACGGGAGGCGCGTCGCGGTGGCCGTCAACACGCCTCGGCCACCGGGCATTTGGGTGTACGACATTGCGGCCGGAACCCTTGCGCGCCTCACGTCCGAAGGAGCCAGCTTTCGCCCCGAGTGGACCCCGGACGGCACGCGGATCGTCTTCGTGTCGGACCGGTCGGGGGAGGACGGTATCTGGTGGCGAAACGCGGACGGAAGCGCGCCGCCCCAGAAGGCCTTCGAATCGAGGGACCCGGCGCGGGAGGTCGTAGTCGCCCCCGATGGGGGAGTTCTGGTGTACCGCCAGAACCAGAGCGGCGGCAGCTACGGCGTGTGGTTCCGCTCCCTCGCAGATGTCACGACCCCCGCTCCCTTTGTGTCGACGTCGTTCTTTCAGGAGCTCATGCCGAGCCTCTCCCCGGACGGCCGCTGGCTGGCGTACGTCTCGGATGAAACCGGGGCCACGGAGGTGTACGTTCGGCCGTTTCCCGGGCCCGGCGCCCGCTACCTGGTGTCCGCACGGGGCGGGAGCGAACCGCACTGGGCGCCCGACGGACAGCGGCTGTTCTATCGGAGTGACCGGCAGATGTTCGCGGCCCGGGTGACCACCGTGCCGGCGTTCTCCGTGACGGGAAGGGAGGTCCTCTTCGAAGGGAGCTACTCAGCTGGCGCCGGACATCAGAACTACGACGTGGCACCCGGTGGCCAGGGCTTCCTCATGTTGCAGCCAGACGGGGACGTCCAGGTGGTCGTGGTTCTCAACTGGCTCACCGAGCTGCGCGCGCGCCTGCGCGCAAGTGCACCACAATAACGCCGGGGATCCCCCTGCTTCCGCGTCCCGTCGGCGGGGGGTAGTATTGATCATGCGCCGGCTTCCCCCCTTCATGGCCTTCGCTGGTGCCGCGATGCTCTTCGGCGCCAAGGCGGGGGCCCAAAGGCCCCCCGCCCTGGGACCGGTTGACGGCGCCGGCCTGGCGCCGCTCGACACCGGACGGGTCGCGGTCGGTACGGTCGCGCCGGACTTCACGCTCGAATCCAAGGACGGCGGCACCGTCACCCTGTCGCAGTTCCGCGGACAGAAGATCGTGATGCTGGTCTTCTACCGAGGGCACTGGTGAACCGTCTGCACTGAACAGCTCGTGCAGCTGAAGAGTCTGCTGGATGAGGAGATGCAGCGCCGGGTGGAACTGATCGCGCTGGCCATCGATTCGCGCGACCTGCTGCAGAAGATGGCCGATCAGATCTCGGCGGACGGGGTCAAGCCCACGTTCACGTTCCTGTCAGACCCCGGCCACAAGGTGGTCGACCGCTATGGGCTCCTGAACCCCAACGGGCAAGGCTGGCCGCATCCCACCACCTATATCGTCGACCGCAACGGCGTCGTGCAGTGGAAGGTGACGGACGTGGACTACCACATCCGACCGACCAACCAGGCGCTCCGCGCGGCCCTGGCTAGGGTGGAAGCAGCGAGAGACTGAAGGCCGCCGCCGAGTCCGGCAGCCCACTTCCAGAGACAAGACGTGATCACGTTCCTGCACCAGTTCGGGTCCACGAATCACTGCTCGCCCCGCCGACCGCCGATCCTCAGGGTTCGGCCGCCGCGCCGCCCCCCAGCCGCTGGAGCACCGGGGCGCGATTCCGCGAGATGGCGTTGAGCTGCGCCAGGGTGAGTCCGCCCCGTTCTGAGACGAACGCGGCGTACACGAAAGGATCGAACACCGGGTAGTCGCTCCCGAAGACGATGCGTGAGATGCCCAGCCGCCCGATCAGCGGGGCGAGCATTGCCAACTCCTCCGGCGTGGTGGCGGGCACGCCCTCCGAATCGCGCCGCAGCAGCACCGCCGAGAGGTCGAACTGCACGCCGGGCCGCGCGCCCTCGCCCAGGCCCGCGAGCCAGTCGGCGAACGCCCCCGCGAGGTCGCGAGTCCAGGGCCCGAGACCCCCGCTTCCGCCGAAGTGCGCCACGATCACCTGCAGCCCGGAGTGGGGTGCCAGTACCTGGTCGATGAAGCGCCGGATGTCCGCGACCTCCACCCCGCGCCGCTGCGGGTCGAGGTGCAGCAGCAGCGCCGTGTGCGTGCTGTCGGCCCACGCCGCGATCCCCGCGAGGATCGCCAGGTGCGTCGAGTCGGCGTAGTCGGCCAGGGCCTGGCCCAGGTGCAGTTTGAGTCCGGGCAGGCTGAGCGAATCGCGGCAGCGCCGGATCTCCGCCGTCGCGTAGGGCCGGAAGGGCTGGACCGAGCAGAACCCGGCGAGCCGCCCCGGATGCGATGCCGCCTGGGCGGCGACGTGATCGTTCTCCTGCCGGACCCGTGCTGCCTCGGCCGCTTCGTCGAGCCGGAGGCCGTCACGGAATTCCTGGTTGCCGTAGAGGTAGGCCATCGAGGCGACGACCGCCTGCGCGAGGCCGCTGTCGGCGCGGAGCAGATGCGCCACGCTCGTGTAGGCGGAGTCCGGGCGAGAAAAAGGCACGCCCATCGACTTCCAGTCGGCGATCAGGGTCGGGCTCAGCAGGTGGATGTGGTGATCGACCCGGGCTACCAATGCCGGATCCAGCGCTTCGCCCGCGCATCCGAGGGCAAACAGCATCCACAGATGACACAGGGGGCCCCGGCCCAACCGCCCTGTGGTGGGACGGGGATGTCGTCCGCCTGGCGGATGTCCGACAGGGCGCATCAGCCCGGATCTCCGCGCAGCGCCGCCATGCGGCGTCTGACCCGGTCGACCTCGGGCTGGAGCGCCGCGTCCGCGTCCTCCCACGCGGCCAGCCACCGCTGATACAGCTCGATGGCGCGCCCGCGATCCCCCAGCTCGCCCAGCAGGGCCGCTCGCTCCAGTAGCGACCGTAGCAGCCAACCCGGGTGCTGGATCCTGGCCTCGGCGCTGTCCATCCTGGCGTAGGCCTCGAGCGCCAGGCGGGGCTCGCCGAGGTGGGACAGCAGGCGGCCCCAGGCAAAGCTGCGCAGGACCCCCTGCTCGCCGGAGAACTCCCCCTCGCCGGGCCGCCGGTAATCGAGGTCGACCCGGGCGCGTGCCCGCGCGGTGTCGCCCCGCGCGAGGGAGAGCAGCCCGTCGGCTACCCGCCAGGTGGCCGACCCCGTGGTGTCAGTCATGCTGAGCCACGCCGCGAGCCGCGCGGTGTCCCGGATGACGAGGTAGGTAGCGAGGGCTGAGGTGCCGAGCGTGGTGTAATAGCGCCGCCGCGCCGCCGTATCGCCGGTCGTGCGCTGATCGATCATGCGCCAGGCCTCGTCCGCGACGGAGGCGAGCTCGGGGGAGCCGGCCTCGCTCAGCCGGTAGCCGTGGATCAGCCGCTCGATCTCCTCCTTGGAGTACCGGATGCCGGCCGGGCCGGGCACCGAATCGAGGGGGAAGCTCCGGTAGATGGTGCGGCTCACCGCGCTGGCGCCCTCCAGCCGGCCGGCCCCGGCCAGCATCGCGATCGGGATGTTGCCGTTCTGCATGCCGGCCACGATCGAGATCGTGTCACTCGGGAGGGCCAGCGCGCTGTCGAGCGAGGCGGCCGACGCGCCGTAGTCACCGAGCATGAACTGCGTCAGCGCCCGCCACACCTCCGCTCCCGCCGGATTCCCGGTCCGGGCCAGCGCGTCGACCTCCCGGAGCGCGTCGGCATAGCGCTCTTGATTGAAAAGCACGAGCACCAGCGCCTGCCGGGCCCGCTGCGTCGCGGGGGCGGCGGCGACCCACCCGCGCGCCGTGGCGATCTGCTCGTCGTTCGCCTGCTGGCGCCGCTCGGCCAGGCGCGGCTCCCCGAATCGCGCGGCGAGCGTGTCGGGCATTCCATAGACCGCGGAATCGGCCGTGCATACCCGCGTGTTGCTCCCGGCGCAGTTGCCCAGCGCGTCGATGATGTGCTGGTACGCGAGGATGTAGGTCGAGTCCAGGGCCAGGGCCCGCTGGAACGCGTTCAAGGCGAGGCCGAGGTTGCCGGCGTCCGCCGGATGCGGGAACGAATTGGCCCGGTCGTGGTAGTGCGCCTCTCCGAGCTGGTACCAGGCCTCGACGTCCGTCGAGTCGCGGGCGATCATCTCCCCGGCCGCCGCGCGGGCCCGGGGAAAGTTGTTGTCGTTGTAGGCGCGGTGGAACTCCACCAGGGTGCGCAGCCGCTGCGGCAGCGTCGCGCTGTGCCGCTCGGCGGCCAGGGCCAGGTCCCGCTTGAACCGTGGATCGCCGCCCGCGGTGCCGATGCCCCACCCCTCGGCGTCGCTCCGGCGCAGATACGCCAGCGCGAAGGTCGAGTCCAGGGCGATGGCGCGGTCCAGCAGCGTCTTGGCCGAGTCGATCTGAAAGCGCTGCAGCGCCGCCGTCCCGGCAAGATAGGCGCGATAGGCGTCGAGCGACGACGTGGTCTGCGCCAGCACCGAGGGACGCTCGCCCGGCGGGGCCCCGCTGGTGCCCAGGATTCTCGCCGCGAGCTGGTCGAACAGCGGACGGGGGTCCGCCTGGCGGGACACCCGCACGATGTGGGTGGCGAGCCGCTCGCCGGAGCGCACGTCGTGCACCTTGGCTTCGATGGCGAGCGAGTCTCCCTCGCGCCGAAGGTCGCCCACCACCAGGGTGCCGACCTGGGCCTCCCGCGCGATCTCCCGCGCCGCCTCGAAGTCGAGATCGCCACCCTCGAACCCGCGCCGTCTGAGCAGCGAGGCGGTGCGCTCGTCGTCGTAGACCCGGAGGTCGGCCCAGTGGGACGCGGCGAGCCCCAGCAGGTTCATCGCCGCCTCCTCGAGGTAGTCCTGCCCTGGATCCCCGGTCCGGTTCTCGAAGGGGAACACGATCAGCGACTTGCGCGGGTCGCCGATGCCGCCGCCCCCGGGTCGCAGGAACACGACGGCCGCCACCAGGGCCAGCAGCGCCACGGCCGCCAGGATGACACTGCGCCGGCTCCGCGGGCTCGCGAGACGGAACCCGGTGCCGGTCGTGAGGCCGACAAGCGCGGCCTTCATGTCGCCGGCCGTGGCGAAGCGGTCCTGGGGCTCGCGCGCCAGCGCGCGGTCGATCACCGGCTGCACGCCCAGCGGGTCCTTCACCAGCCGCGCCGGGCGGCCGGACAGCGCCTTGGCGATGATCGATTGCGGGGTGGTGCCCTCGAACGGCGGCTTCCCTTCGAGCATCTCGTGCAGCACGATGCCGAGGGCGTAGGTGTCCGTCCGCCCATCGATCTCGGCGCCGCCCAGCGCCTGCTCCGGGCTCATGTAGTGGGGCGACCCCACCGCCATCCCAGCCTGGGTCAGCCCGCCTTCCGCGGAGGTGGACACGGCGCGGGCCACCCCGAAGTCTGCCACCACCGCGTGGCCCTGGGACAGCAGGATGTTGGCCGGCTTGATGTCCCGGTGCACGATCCCCATGCGGTGCGCGTAGTCGAGCGCGTCGGCCACTTCGCCCGCCACCCGCACCGCGTCCGCGGGGGCCAGGGGGCCCTCGCGGACCAGCCGGTCGCGCAGGGACTCGCCCTCCACAAACGGCATGATGTAGTAGAGGATCCCGTCGGCCTGCCCCGAGTCGTAGACCGGGAGGACATTGGGGTGCTGCAGCCGGGCCGCGATCTCGATCTCGCGCAGGAATCGTTCGGGACCGATCGAGGAGGCAAGCTCCGGCCGGAGCACCTTGATGGCCACCGGCCGGTCGTGCTTGAGGTCTCGGGCCAGGAAGACCGTGGCCATGCCTCCCTGGCCCAGCTCGCGCTCGACGCGGTACCCGGCGGCGAGCGCCTGGCGGAGAATGCTCAGGGGATCAGGCATCCGGCTCGTAGGATACGTCCCTCCGACCGCTGGCTCAATCCACAAACGCCCAGAGCAGGCTCCGGCTCGTTTCATCCAGCGTCGCCGGGTCCGGGATCCGGTACAGGTCCCCCGCGACATCCCGCAGCAGAAATCCGCCTCCGGGCAGTCGCCTCGGCCAGTCGTCCAGCCGGGTCTGGAACGTGCGCTCCCCCTGGCGGGTGCGGACCTTCCAGCAGCGGATCTCCACTTCCTCGTCCACCGAGCGCACCGCTTCGACCTCCAGCACGAACCCCGCCTGCGCCAGCGCGTCTTCCAGCGCGCGCCGCGACTCCGGATCCAGCTCGCGCGGATCGGCGATCAGCGCCACTTCCGTGTTTTCCTCGTTCCGGAGCGAGATGAACCGCCCGGGGTCCGACCAGGGGAAGCAGCGCCGCACCACCACGGCCGTCATGTCCGCGTCCCGGGCGGCCCAGAGCCGCCCGTCCACCGCCCGGGCCAGCACCAGCGCTCCGGGGCGGCCCCTGGGGGACGCCGGGGGAGAAATCATTGTCGCCATCGTCATCGCATCCACCTCCGATCCGCTCGTTGTCTGCGTCGCCCATCCGCCCCTCCGCTCCACCCCGCTACGTCGACGCCACCTGCAACTCGTACAGCCGGCGGTAGCGCCCTGGTTCCCGCGCCAGCAATTCCGCGTGGGTCCCCTGCTCGATCACCCGCCCATCCTCGATCACCAACAGCCGCGAGGCCTTGCGCAGCGTCGAGAGCCGGTGCGCGATGGCGAACACCGTGCGTCCCGCCACCAGCCGATCGAGCGCCTCCTGGATGCGTCGCTCCGTCTCGGTATCCACGCTGCTCGTGGCCTCGTCCAGGATCAGGATCCGCGGGTCGCCCAGGATCGCACGCGCGATCGAGATCCGTTGCCGCTCCCCGCCCGACAGGGTCTGCCCACGCTCTCCCACCACGGTGTCGTACCCGTGGGCAAGCCTGACGATGAAGTCGTGCGCGTTGGCCGCCTGGCTGGCGGCGATCACCGCCCCGGCCGACGCTTCGGGCACCCCGTACCGGATATTGTCCAGCACGGTGCCGTGGAACAGATACGGGTCCTGCAACACCATGCCGACCTGCCGGCGGTAGTGGCCCGAATCGAGCCGGCGCACGTCGACCCCGTCCACCCGCACCGCGCCGCCGGACACGTCGTAGAAGCGCGCGAGCAGATTCACCACGGTCGTCTTGCCGCCGCCCGAGGGGCCGACCAGTCCGATCAACTCGCCGGGCTGGACCTCGAAGCTCAGGCCCCTCAGCACCTGGCGGACGCCGTCGTAGGCGAAGGTCACCCGGTCGAAGGTCACCCGGCCGTGCACCGGCTCCAGCCGCACTGGATCGGGTGCGTCGTGGATCTCGGCCTCGGTATCCAACACCTCGAAGACCCGATGCGCCGAGGTCGTTGCCCGGTTCACGGTCCGCGACATCTGCCCGATCACCTCGATCGGCGCGATGAACATCGTCGCGTACAGCAGGAACGACACGAACGTCCCGGTCGACAGCTCCGGCCCACCGGTGCCGATCAGCCTCGGCACGGCGAGGATCCAGACCAACACGGTCGTGGCGTGTACGCCGAGCATCAGCAGGGGCCAGAAGCCGGTCCACAGCCGGTGAATCCGGTTGAACTCGGTCGTCACGTCCTCGTTGCGCCGGACGAACCGCCGCACCTCCCGCTCCTCCTGGTGGAAGGCCTTGACCACCCGGATACCCGGGATGGTGTCGGACAGGACGTCGCTCACCCGGCTCCACTTGCGCCAGGCGCGCAGGAACAGCCGGTTGATCGACTCGCCGTGGCGGTAGATCATCCAGCAGAACAGCGGCACCGGCAGGACCATGGCCAGACCCAGCCGCCAGTCCAGCGCCACCAGCACCGTGCCCAGCCCCAGCAGCATCACGCCCGAGAGCGACACGTCCACCACGCCGAAGGCCAGAAACTCCCAGAGCCGGTCGGTATCGGCGGAGACCCGCGTGATCAGGCTTCCCGTCTTCTTGCGCGAGAAGAACGAAAGGCTGAGGCGCTGCAGGTGCTCGTACAGCTCGGTGCGGAGGTCGCGGGCCACCCACTCGCCCATCATCGACATCAGGCGGAGGCGGAGCATCGCCGCGGCCTGGCTGATGACATAAACCAGTCCCATCGCCGAAACCGCGAGCCACGCCATGAGCGCCGCGTGTTCCAGCGTCATCGTGCCTGTGCGCGATGGCCCCACCAGGCGATCCAGCACGTATCCTGCGAGCCACGGTGGCACCAGGCTCACCAGGGTGATCAAGCCCGCCGCGGCCATGCCGAGGGCAAGCTGGCGGCGGTACGGCAGCAGATAGCCGAGCAGGCGACGGATCACCGCGACCGGACGCCCGGCCACCAGCGCCTGCGCTTCGCGCACCGGGCGCGCGACCGCGTCCGCGTATTCCCCATCCGGATCGGTGCCGGCGGACGGCTGCGCCCCGGTCTGAAGGGCTTCCTCGAGCACGAACCGGATGTTCTCGAAGGCGCGGCGCTGCCGGTGGGTATACCGCACGACGGCCAGCGCGGGCATCCCCGGGTCCGCGAGGAAGCTGAGCGTGGTGGCCGAGAGCCCCGGCGCTTCCTGCACGGCGCGCAGCCTGCGCCTGGGGAAGCTCGAAACCTCCCAGTCGCCGGCCGGGCCCGGCGTGGCGAGCGCCAGTGTCTCCGGGCCGAGCGCGAGCCACGCGGTGGTGAGGCGCCACGCCGGGTCGAGATCGGCCAGCGCGTACAGCAGCACCGGCGCGCCACCCCAGCCCGTCTCGATGCGGTGCCGGAGCTCGGGAGGCAGACGACCAGGCTGGCCGGCATATCGGGCGACGATCGCCTGATTGAGATTCTCTGTGGTGACCTGCATCGTCATGATCCTGATCCGTGGTGAATACGAAACGGCCTCCCGGGTCCACTGAGCACCCGGAAGGCCGGCGGATCACGCGATCGTGGTCGGGACTTCTAGGCTGCTCGTTTCCTTTCGCGGCGGCGGGAGCCGATGCCGATCCGGCCTCCCGACACGACCGGGCGCACGTCGCCCAGCCACACCATGGGGGTCGGAGTCGTCAGGCTGGAGAAAGCTCGATACATCGGATGAGATCCTTGCTCGCGTCGGAAACGATCAATCCCTGACCAGCCAATCTAGGAATCGGCGGGTGTCCAGGCAACCCCCCCCTTCAACTCAGGACCTCGCGGATCGCGGCGTCCAGGTCGGCCAGGCGCAGCGGCTTGCCCAGCACCCTCGCCACCCCGGCGGCTTCGAGCTCCGCCGGCGCATGCTCCTCGCTCAGGCCGGTCAGCACGATCACCGGCAGCCCGGGGCGCGCCTCGGTCGCCTGTCGGGCCAGCTCCAGGCCGGAGAGCCCCGGCATCAGCAGATCGGTAATGACCAACCCGAAGCGGCGCGGGTCGCTCAGGATCAGGTCAAGGGCGGCCCGGCTGTCGCAGAGGGCGGTGACGCGATAGCCCAGCGACTCCAGGCGCCTGGCCCCCAGCTCGGCGAGCTTGGGTTCGTCATCCACGATGAGGATCTCGATCCCGCTCTCGCCACCGTCGCGGTCGCCCCCCGCCCTCACGCCAGTGTTCACCCCTCGCGGGCGTCCAGCAGCTCGCGGAGCGCCAGCGCCAGGTCCCGGCGCGCGACAGGCTTGGTGAGCGCGCGGACGATCCCGGCTTCGCGGAAGGTCCGCTCGGGCAGGTCCTCCACAAAGCCCGTCAGCAATAGCACGGGGACCCGGTGTCCCCTCGCGTTGATCCGCCGCGCCAACTCGACCCCGGTGAGTTTGGGCATCGAGTAGTCCGTGACCACCAGGTCGAAGGCCCCCGGGTCCGCGAGGAACGCTTCCAGGGCGACGGCGCTGTCGGTCACGGCGGTGACCAGGTACCCCAGTTCGGTCAGTCGCCGCTCGCCGATCCGGGCCAGAGAGGGCTCGTCGTCGACGTAGAGCACCCGCTCGCCCTTCCCCCGCGGCGTTTCTCTGGGCCGGGCGGCCTCCTCCTCCGGGTCCCCTTCCAGCGCCGGAAGGAAGAACCGGGCTTCGGTCCCCACGCCGACCTCGCTGCTCAGCTCGACCAAGCCCTGGTGATCGCGGATGATGGCGTGTACCATAGCCAGGCCGAGCCCGGTGCCCGATCCCGGTTGCTTGGTGGTGTAGAAGGGCTCGAAGGCCCGCTCCAGGGTTGTCTTGTCCATGCCGGTGCCGTTGTCCCGGACGACGACCTTCGCGTAGGAACCCTCGCGGACTTCCGGGTGGGCGCGCGCGAAGCTGTCCCTGGCGTAGAACGGCTCGGCCCGCACTTCGAGGACGCCCCCGTTTGGCATCGCATGCGCGGCGTTGGTGGCCAGGTTGGTCAGGACCTGGTGCAACGACGTGGTGTCCCCATAGACCCGCGGGGTCGACGGGTGGATCGTCAGCAGGATGTCGATCGACGCAGGCAGCGCGGCGCGCAGCAGGGTCACGGCCTCTTGCAGGGTCGGGCCCACGGCCAGCGGCCGGCGCGTGGTTTCCTGCCGCCGGGAGAACGTCAGGATCCGCTGCACCAGCTGGCGTCCGCGCTCGACCGATTTGAGCAGCTCCTGGAGATCCCGCTCCGCCGCGGACCCCCGGAGTACGTCTTCCCGGGCCAGCTCGGCGTAGCCGAGAATGGCGCCCAGCACGTTGTTGAAGTCGTGGGCCACGCCGCCTGCCAGGGTGCCCACGGCCTCCATCTTCTGGGAGTGGCGCAGGTCCTCCTCCAGGCCGATTCGCTCCTGCTCGGCACGCTTCCGCGCGCTGATATCCACGATCGATCCCAGCACCAGGACGCCCTCGTCGGTCTCGATAGGATTGAGGCCGATCTCCACCGGGATCTCCGTCCCATCCTTACGGAGGCCGAAGAGATCGCGGCCCGCCCCCATGGAGCGCGTCGTGGGATCCTGGTAGAAGGCGGCCCGATGCTCGGGATGGCGGGCCCGAAACCGTTCCGGCACCAGGAGCTCGATCGTCGCTCCGATCAGCTCGTCCCGGGCAAAGCCGAACATCCGCTCGACTTCGCGGTTCACCAGGACGATCCGGCCCTCGCGGTCGATCATCACCATGCCGTTGGGCGAGGACTCGACCGCCACGCGGAAGCGCTCCTCGGCCCGCTTGCGGGCGCTGATGTCCACGATCGAGCTGAGGACGAACATCCCTTCGTCGGTCACGACCGGGGTCAGCCCGATCTCCACCGGGACTTCGGAACCGTCGCGCCGCCGCCCGTACAACTCGCGGCCGACCCCCATGGAGCGCACCTTGGGGTCCGCCAGGAACATGGACCGGAACCCGTGGTGGCCGGCGCGGAAGCGCTCGGGAACCAGGACGTCAACCGACCGGCCCAGCAACTCCTCGCGCGAGTAGTCGAAGAGCCGTTCGATCTCCCGGTTGACCAGGACGATGCGCCCGTCGGCGTCGATCATGAGGAGTCCCGAGGGGGAGGACTCCACGGCGGCCCGCAGCCGCAAATCGACCGTGCGTCCGGATTCCGGACTCATCAACTGACCGCCAGGACTTGAGAGCGCGTGCCGGGGCGATCGCACGCTGAAGCATTACTTAAGGTGTGGGCTGAAAACCGCAAGAGGGACCCGGCCTCGCGCTGCCCGCCGGGTCCCCCCTGAGGTATCTCCTGTTGCGCGACGCCCCGGCCATCGGTAGTCTCAGGTTTCGCGGAAGCACCCGGCCGATTTCCAATCACGAGGGCAGGAGGCAGGATGTCCCGACTCATGGGGCTTGCGCGGCGTCAGGGCTGGAGCCTGGCGGCGCTGCTGGCCGTGGCACCGGCGTCCCCGCTGGTCGCGCAGGCGCAACGGATCGACGAGGAATACACCCGGCTCATTCAGGAGCACCTGCAGGACGCGCGGATCAGCACCGAGCTGGTCGATCACCTGCCCGCCTCGGCGACCGTACCGACGCCGCTCAAATTCCACGGTCGCATCGTCGGAACCCCGGGCGAGCTGACCTACGCCCGGGATATCCACCGGTACCTCCAGGCCATCGCCGACGCGTCGCCGCGGGCGACTCTGTGGAGCATGGGCAAGAGCGAGGAGGGCCGCGACATGGTCCTGCTCGCCATCGCCGACTCGGCCACGATCGCCCAGCTGGAGCGCTACAAGGGGATGCTCCAGGAGTTGACCGACCCGCGCCGGACTTCGGAGTCGCGGGCGCGGGAGCTGATCGCCGCCGCCAAGCCGATCTACTGGCTCACCAGCGGAATGCACTCGCCGGAAAACGGTGGCCCCGAGATGCTGCAGGAGCTAGCGTACCGGCTGGTGGTGGGAGAGTCGCCGTATATCCGGACGATCAGGGACAACCTCATCACCTTCATCACCCCGGTGATCGAGCCGGACGGTCGAGAGAAGCAGGTCGATACCTACTACTTCAACAAAAAGCAGCCGCAGGGTTCGCCGCGGCTCCCGTTGATGTACTGGGGCAAATACGTCGCGCATGACAACAACCGCGACGGCATGGGCCAGTTCCTGGCCCTCACTCGGCACACCACCAGGCTGTTCGTGGAATGGACACCGACGGTGCTGCACGACCTGCACGAGGCCCAGACCTACCTCTATTCCTCGACCGGGACGGGGCCCTACAACGAGGCGATCGATCCGATCACCATCGACGAGTGGTGGCTGCTGGCCAAGACCGACGTGGTGGAGATGACCAAGCGCGGGGTGCCGGGGGTCTGGACCTATGGCTTCTACGACGGGTGGACGCCCAATTACCTGTTCTTTATCGCGCACTCGCACAACTCGATCGGGCGCTTCTACGAGGTGCAGAGCTACGGGCCCGACAATTACGTGGCACGGGCCGGGAACACGACGACCAGCCGGGAGTGGTTCCGGGCCAATCCACCGCTGCCGCAGATCAACTGGGGCCCGCGCAACAACGTGAACATCCAGCAGTCCGGGGTGCTGATCTCGCTCAACAACGTGGCGAAGAACCGGGAGTTCTATCTGGAGAACTACTGGCTCAAGAACAAGCGCGCCGTGGACAAGGGGAAGACGGGCCCCACCTATGCCTGGGTGATTCCGGCCGGACAGCGGCGCAAGGCGGACGCGGCCGACGCGGTGAACGAGCTGCGGCGGCAGGGCCTGGAGGTTCACACGGCGCGATCGGAGTTCCGCGCCGGCGCGGTGGAGGTCAAGGCCGGCGACTGGATTGTGCGGGGCGATCAGCCGTACCGGACGCTGGCCGACATGTACTTCTCGCTGCAGAGTTTTTCGCCGGCCAACCCGCGGCCGTATGACGACACCGGCTGGACCTTCCAGCTGATGCGGAACGTCACCGTCACCCGGGTGACGGACCAGGCCGTGCTGGAGCAGGGCATGACGCTGCTCGCGTCGGACGCGAAAGCGGCGGGCGGCGTCGAGGGGAACGGCAGCGTGCTGGTGCTCGATCACACCACCGACAACAATCTCATGGCGTTCCGCTACCGGCACGCCGCGGTGCCGATGCGGGCGGCGGAGGCGGACTTCGACCTGGGCGGGCGCCGCTTCCGGGCCGGCTCGTTCATCATCCTCGACGCCGACCGGGCCGCCCTGGAGCCCAGCCTGCGCGAGCTGGGCCTGAGCGCGGTTGCGACCGACGCTGCGCCGGCCGTCACCACCCACGAGCTGGACCTGCCGCGCATCGGCTACGCGCATGCGTGGCAGCGTACGCAGGACGAGGGCTGGGTGCGCGCGGCGCTCGACACGTACGGTGTGCCCTATACGTATTTCGCCGATACCCGGCTGCGCGACGGCAACCTGCGGGCGCAGTACGACGTGATCATCTACCCGCACGTGGGCGGCAACGCCCAGTCGCTGGTCAACGGCATTCCCAAGAACGGCGACCGGCCGCTGCCCTACCGGAAGACCGAGGCCACACCGAACCTGGGTGCGATGGATCAGAGCGATGATATCCGCGGCGGCCTCGGCATGGATGGCCTGCTGGCGCTGCGCCAGTTCGTCGAGGCCGGTGGCACCCTCCTGGTGGAGGGTGGGACCAGCACACTCTTCCCGGAGTATGGCCTGGCACCGGGCGTCAGCATCGACAGCCCGGAGGGTTTGTTCGCCCGCGGCAGCATCATGCGCGGAATGGTGTCGGACCGGACCAGCCCGATCGCCTACGGGTACGACGCCCAGGTGCCCATCTACTTCAACCAGGCGCCGGTGCTGAGCATCGGCGGCGGCGGGGGCGGCTTCGGGGGCTTCGGGGGCTCCGGCGGCATTCCCGGCGTGGGACAGAACACCACACCCATGGCCACACGGGTGGAGCTTTCGCCCTGGGACAGCAGCCAGGCCGCGCCGCGGCGCCAGGCGCAGGGCGGCGGGGGCGGGGGCGGGCGCGGCGGCTTCGGCGGGTTCGGGGGAGGGGCCGCGTCGGCCGCGCGGCCCCGGGTGGTGCTCCAGTTCCCCGGCGATCCTGATCAGATGCTGCTGTCCGGGACCCTGGTCGGCGGCGAGGCGCTGGCCAACCGGGTTCAGGTCGTAGACGTGCCGGTCGGGGACGGGCACCTGGTGATGTTCGCCATTCGGCCGTTCTGGCGCTGGCAGACCCAGGGGACGTTCTTCCTCGGCTTCAACACGATCCTCAACTGGAACGATCTGGACGCGGGGAGGACGCCGGGAGGGCGGGTGACTGAAGAGCCAGGACGATAGGGGCTCGCCCCCTCGCCCTACGGTCCGTCCGCCCGGAAGTTCTCGACCACGATGATCTGGACGCCGCCGGCACCACCCTGGGCGCCCACCCGTCGGCTCAGGATGAACCGGCCGCCGGGGGCGACCTCGTAGGTTGGCTGGTAGCGGTTGGCAGGGATGTAGTCGCTCATCGAAAAGAGCGGTCGCGCCACGCCGACCCGTAGCGCCTCCTGGTCGGCCTCGAGCGGCACCGCCACCAGCCGGTCGGCTTCGTTGCGGTAGTAGAGCGTCCGCCCATCCCGCGCCCAGCGTGGCTCCACGCCTCCCTCGGTGCTGATCTGCCGCTTCATGCGGTTCACCTCGGGGAACGGGCGCACGTAGACCTCGTCCCGGCCCGATTCGTCGGACACGTAGGCGACCCAGCGCCCGTCGGGTGAGAGGTTCGCCGCGACATCCTCGCCCCGGGCGGAACGCGCCACGGCCAGCACCGAGGTGTCGCCCTCCGTCCGCCTGGCATAGATGTGGCGGTCGCCCGCGATCCCTCGATAGAAGAACCAGGCGCCGTCGGGCGAGAAGAACCCTTCATTGGCCGGATGCTCCGAGACCCTCGTCGCCGGCGCGCTCCCGTCCGCGACTTGGAGCCAGACCTGATTGGGCCCGTCGCGATCGGAAACGAAGACCACCGTGCGTCCATCGCCGTGCCACGTGGCGCGCGAGTTGAGCGTTCCCTGGAAGGTGAGCCGGGTGTTGGGTCCGTGCGGCAGCTCCTTGACCCAGAGGTGCTGGCCCGAGGGATCCTCCTGGCTCACCACCAGACGCGTCCCGTCCGGGGAGAGGGCGGTAGTGGTGTAGAGCGCGGTGGACGGGAAGCTCCAGGCCGGATCGATCGGTTCCGAGCGCCCGTCGACATCCACCCACTCCGGCCGCACCACGAACTCCGCGCTGCCGGTGATGTACATGAGAGTCCCGTCCGGCGAGAGCGCGACGTCCACTCCCAGGGCATGGACCCCCACGCCGGCGAGCAGCGCGCGCGCCGGTCCGGTGATCTCCAGCCGGCCCAGGTCGAAGGCCGCGGCGTAGAGCGTGCCGTCGGCGGTGACGTAGAGCAGGTGTCCGGAGGGGAGGTACCAGCCGGCCACTCCCTGAACCAGGTGCTTGTGCCTGCGGCTCCGCAGGTCGAGCACTCCGATCCGGCGCCCCGCGAGCCCCGGGTTTCCGGTCACGATGCTGAAGACGACCCCCCGCCCCCCGGGCAGCAGCGAGGGGAACTCGTGGACCCGCTCCCCCTGGGTGGTGTCCGCGGTGGTGAGCGTCTCGCCCGCGCCGCCGCCCTCGGGAATCCGCACCAGCCCGCGCGAGGCGCCCGCTCCCTGGCCGCGCGCCGCGCCATAGATGTAGTCGTCCTCCCCCCACACAGCGATGGTCGCGCTCAGGTCGGAGTCGTTCAGGGTGCGTGGCGGCTCGCCGGTGAGGCTCACCACCCGGAGGGTCTGGCTCGCGGTGAAATACCCCAGGCGTGAGCCGTCGGGCGAAAAGAAGGGCCTGCGACCGTTCTCCGTGCCGGGGATGGGCCGCGCCGACAGCTCGTCGCGCTCCCGCATCCAGAGCTGGTACGCCCCCGCCGATCCCATCGTGCCCACGTAGGCGAAGCGCCGCCCGTCAGGCGAAAGGGCCAGGCGGCCGCCGAGCATCGGAGGGCCCGCGCTCACCTCCTGATCGTCCGGAATGCCAAGGTGGTAGCGCACGACGGGCCGCTCCGGCCGGGGGCGGGTCCAGCCCCGGAGCGCGACGCCGGCCATCACGAGCGCGACCGCCGCCGCTCCAACGCCCGCGAGTTTCCAGCGCCGCAGGGCGGCCGGGTCCGCCGCCCCCTTGGCTTCCGCGGCGCCGAACGCCGGGTTGCGGAGCGCGGCGATGAACTCCGAGGCGGTCGCGAACCGGTCGGCGGGGATCTTGGCCAACGCCCGGTGTACGGCCGCCTCGACGTTCCGCGGCGTGGACGGCCGTGCCGATCGGAGCGGGGCGACCGGCTCCGCCAGGAGCTTGGCCACGACTGCCTGCACCGTGCTGCCCACGTGCGGCGGGTCTCCCGCCAGCATTTCGTAGGTCACGGCCGCCAGCGCGTAGATGTCGCTCCGTGGCTCCACCGCGCGGTCGCCGGTCGCCTGCTCCGGGCTCATGTAGTGCGGCGTGCCCAAAGAGAGTCCAGTCTCGGTGAGGCGCTCCCCCCCCGCGTGGGTGACGGCCAGCGCGATCCCGAAGTCCGCCACCATGGCCTGCCCCGACTGGAACAGAATGTTGGCTGGCTTGATGTCGCGGTGGATTACCCCGCGGTCGTGGGCGTACTGGAGCGCGGCGGCCACGGACTCCGCGATCTTGGTCGCCTCCTCGACCGGAAGCTGCTTCTCGCGCTTGAGCCGCGCCGCCAGGGTTTCTCCCTCGATGTACGGCATCACGTAGTACAGGAAGGCGTCCGCTTCGCCGCTGTCGTAGAGCGCGAGGATGTTGGGATGCTGCAGCCCGGCCGTGACTTCGATCTCCTGCAGGAAGCGCTCGGCGCCCAGGATCGCGGCCAGCTCCTGGCGCAGCACCTTCACCGCGACCTTGCGGTGGTGCTTGAGGTCTTCGGCCAGGTAGACCGTGGCCATGCCGCCGCGGCCCAGCTCGGCCTCGATGCGGTACCGGTCGGCCAGCGTGCTGCCGATCAGGATGCTGGGAGCCTTCAGACGAGAGCCTCGGTCAGAAGCATGGGGGGAGATAATACGCCCTCGGGCCCCATCCCTGAACCCCTGCGGGGTCCAGGGTCGCCGGAGGGAGCCTGGCCATTGCTCCGAAACGCCCCGCCGGGCACCATATCACGCCTCGCCCCCTCGCCCCCTCGCCCCCTCATCTCCTCGCCATGACCTCCAACGTCCACGTCGCAGAAACCGGCACCCACCCCGATACCATGAACGGTCGTGGCGAATGTCATGACTCTGTCGTGGGATGCCAATGCCGTGGTCATTCGCTTTGGCCATCCCTGGGGACGGAGCCTGGACTACCCCCCGCCAAGCCGCTGGATCTGCTCCGTGAGGAACCGGTCCCCGGGCCGGAATTCGAGGGCCCGCCGGAACGCCGTGAGCGCGGCGGCGGTGTCCCCCATCGCCCCGTGGATCTGCCCGATCGTAGCATGGGTGTTCGCCGAGCGCGGGTGCAACTCCAGGTTGAGTTGCAGCAGGTCCAGCGCCTGCTGTCGGGTGCCCGGCGAGTTGACCGCGCCCGCCGCGCTGATCAGCGTCTGCTCGCCGAAGTCGTACGAACCGCTCCCGTAGTACTCCTCCCGGAGCGCGCGGTACTCCTCGATGGCCGCGGGCACGCCGTGGGTCCGCACCGCCCGCGCGATCACCCCCTCCAGCGGCTCGGGCCGCGACACCCCCCGGTGGCAGGTGACGCACTGCACCTGGAGCGCTGCACCGCTGGTGACCGCCTTCGGGATGAAATCGCGGTTGATCGCCTGCACCATTCGCAGCATTTCGCGCGCCTTGCGCTTGGTCTCCAGGCTGTCCGAGGCGAAATCCACGCCCTCGAATGCCCCCGGTGCCCCTTGACCCTCGCCGTGGCAATAGGAGCAGCGCACGCCGAGCCCCAGCGCGAACCCGCGCATGGTCCCCACCAGCCGGTTGCGGGTGATGTCCTCGGGCAGCACCTGCAGATTGGTGTAGGTATCGGGGATCTGAGCCACGAGCGCCGCCGGCACGGCCGCCGCCAGCCCGAAGGAAATCGCGATCGCAATGTGCATGACGAGTCCGGGTCGTTGGGGACCAGGAAACCTCGTCCGACACCCACCAGGGCGTCCAGCGGCGGCGTGTCAGGGTTCTGTCAGGACGCACCGCTCGCGCCCTGCGGCCGGGAGCCCGGAGCCCGGTCAAGCAGTATTCTCATGCATGAGCCGCCCGCCCCCGACCACCGGCCGCGTTGCATGGAGCAGCATCGCCCTGGCCCTCACCCTCCTCACCGTGATCCTGCTCGGGCTGGGCGCAGTGCTCTCGGCCAGGTACTCGCGCCGCACCGCCGAGGGAGTGCTCGCCGACTACGCGCGGATGGCGGCCGACCGGTTGGCCGAGACCGCGGAGATCCGGATCGCACAGCGGTTCTACCCTGTGCTGGTGACGCTCCGATCCCGGATTGCCGACCGGGCAGGCCCTGATCCATCGGCGATCCGCTGGCCGGCCGACGGGCCGGGCCAGGGCAGCTTTCTGGTCCCCCCGAACGGCCGGCTGCTTTCGGATCGCGACCTCGGACCCGCACTCGGCTCGCGTCTGGAGAGCGGGTTCTCCTCCGGCGCCGAGCTGCCAGAGGCCGCCTACCTTGGCCTGCTGCTTCCCGACACCCGTGAGGGCCCGGTCGTGGTCTTCGCCGAGCTGACCGACTCGGCCGGCGGCGGCTTGCGCGGAGTGTATGGCGTGCTGCTGCCGTTCGACTCCCTGACCTCCGCGCTGGGGGCCGCGGCGGCGGCCCCCGGGATGCTGCCCCGTACCCTCGCTGCGCGGGTAGCCCCCGACTCGGTGCTCGGCGCGGGCTTCGGCTCAGGCAGGCTGGGATTGCTGATCGAGCGTCGACTGAACCACGCCTCCCGATACCGGGTGGCCGTGCCGCTGCGGCCGCAGTACGGCGGGCTCGAGGCGTTGGCGACCCTGCGCGAGGACACGGCACCGCTCCTGCTCCGCGGCGGGCTGCCGGCGCGGGCCCCGTGGTTCATGAGCGCACTGCTGCTGGTCTCGCTGTTGCTGCTGGTCGGCGCGTGGACAGTCATGCGGCGTGAGCGCGCGACGGCCCGGGTCCGCGAAGCCTTCATCGCCGGGGTGTCGCACGAGCTGCGCACCCCGCTCGCGCAGATCCGCCTCTTCGTCGAGACGCTCCGGCTCGGCCGCACCCGCAACCGCGCCGAGCTGGAGCGCGCGCTCGAGGTGATCGACGAGGAATCGTCCCGCCTCGGGCACCTGGTCGACAACCTGCTCCAGTTCGCGGGCCATGGGTCTGCGCGTCCGGCGCTGCGCGCGTGTGCGACGGACCTGAGCGCCCTGCTCGCGCGCATCGCGCAGGAGTTCGAGCCGCTCGCGCGCGCCACGGCCGCCACGGTCGCATGCCGGATCGATCCCGGCGTGACCGCTACAGTGGACCCGGACGCGGTGCGCCAGGTGGTGCTCAACCTGCTCGACAACGCGGTCAAGTACGGGCCCGAGGGCCAGCGCGTGGTCCTCGGGTTGAGCGCCGAGCCCGCCGGGGCCCGCGTGTGGGTGGAGGACCAGGGCCCCGGTATTCCGGCGCGAGAGCGCGGGCGGGTCTGGGACCGGTTCTGGCGCGGCGCGGTGGCGCGGGAACGCGGCGTGGGCGGCGCCGGGATCGGCCTCTGGGTGGTCCGCGAGCTGGCCGTCGCGCACGGCGGGTCGGTGGAAGTGCAGGCGGTGGACGGCGGCGGCGCACGCGTCATCGTCGTGCTTCCGCTGGAGGCCGCCGGCGCGTGAGCACGATCCTGGTCGTGGAGGACAATCGCAACCTGGCCGCCGGGCTGCGTCAGAACCTGGAAGTCGAGGGCCACGAGGTCGTGCTCGCGGCCAGCGGCGCCGAGGGGCTGGAGGCATTCGAGCGTGCGGCGCCTGACCTGGTCATCCTGGATCTGATGCTGCCGGGGATGGACGGCTTCGAGGTTCTGGCGAGGTTGCGCAGGCGGCGGGCGGCCCAGCCGGTCCTGCTGCTCACCGCCCGGGGCGCGGAAGCGGACAAGGTGCGCGGGCTCCGCGGCGGCGCCGACGACTACGTCACCAAGCCCTTCGGAGTGCTGGAGCTGCTGGCCCGTGTGGATGCGCTGCTGCGGCGGACCAGCGGGCCGGCGATCCCGGCGGACGAGGGGGTTTCGTTCGCGTTCGGGCGGGTGGAAGTGGACGTCGCGCGGCGGGCGGTGCTGCGCGACGGCGCCGAAGTCGGGCTGACCCCGAAGGAGTTCGATCTCCTGCTGGCCCTGCTCCGGGCCGACGGCGCCGCCGTCTCGCGCGGCGCGCTAATGCGGGAGGTCTGGGGTTATCGGAGCGACGTGCTCAGCCGAACGGTCGACACCCACGTGGCGGAGTTACGGCGCAAGCTGGAGGACGTTTCGGCCCGGCCGGCCCACCTGATCACCGTGCGCAAGGTGGGGTACCGGCTGGTTCGCTAGGGAGCCTGCTCGGCGCGGGTGCCAGGAGCCGCTCAACCGTGCCGCGAGCGGGGCATGGACGGATCAAAGGCCCGGCTGCTGGAGAGGCGCGGTCGCGTGAGGGCCTGTTCAGTCGAGCAGGGGCCGGGGATCAGCGCACCGCGAAACTCAAGGTTGCCCAGGTGGGTTCGTAGTCCGCCGCGGGATCGTCGCGCAGCCGCGCCATGTGGATGAACTTGAGGTACCAGGTCCCGCTGCGCGCCAGCGGAATCGAGACCACGCCGTCCGCGTCCGACCGGGCATCGCGTGGCGCGATCCGCGTCCCGTCAGGGGTTCTCCCCCCATAGAGCGCGTACTGGTTGGCGACGGGCTGCCCCCGAAGCAGGAGTCGTGCGCGCAGGGTCGCCCCGGGGCGCAGCGCGTAGGGATTCTCCAACGGCACGATCTCGGCTGGATAGCCGAGCGCGCTGGCGTAGGCTTCGGTCGGGGTGGGCCCGACCTGGACCATCGCCTTCACGTGCTTGGCATAGCGCTCGCGCACGTCACGCCCCAACTCGCCGTCGCGCCGGCGCGCAGCCAGCACGTCCGGGATCCCGTCGGACTCCAGGTAGGTGTTGAACTGCTCGGCGGCCAGCGGGATGATGTTGGGCCGGGTGGAAACGCCGAGCACATAGGTCCCGGGGCCCGTCGTGCGGAAGCTGAAGCTGCTCGTGTCGCCGGTCGCGCTCCACTGCCCCGTATCCAGCCGGGCGCGGCCCGCGGGCGAGAGGATGCTCACGTCCATCAATCGCTCGCGCGCGATCGCGTTCTCGCTCCGGCTGAAATTCCCGTTGAGCAACCGCACCAGGAGTTCGCTGTTCTCCGCGGGGAAGAAGTCGGCCGGCTTGAGGAACATGTCGTGCGCGGCGGCCAGCGCGGTGCCGGCGGCCAGCAGGAAAAGCGCGAGGGCCGTACCGCGCCCGGGACGCACGCGCGATCGTGACTGGGGCATGGATCAGTCTCCTGTGCTGAGGTGTGGCTCGGCGGGCCGCCGGGCGACGCGGCGCTCGACCAGCAGGTAGAGCGCGGGAAGCACCACCATGTTGAGGGCGCTGGCCGACAGCAGGCCGCCCAGAATAACCACCGCCATGGGACTCTGCAATTCGTTGCCGGGCTCGCCGCCCGCCAGCGCCAGGGGGACCAGGGCCAGCCCGGCGGTGAGCGCGGTCATCAGGATCGGGGAGAGCCGCTCCATCGATCCGCGCACCACCGCCTCGCGCAGGGCCGCACCCCGGACCCGCAGGTGTCCGTAGTGCGCGAGCAGCAGGATGCCGTTGCGGGTGGCGATCCCGAACAGAGTGACGAACCCGACCAGCGAAGCGATGCTCACGATCCCGCCTGTCAGGAGGACGGCCGCGATGCCGCCGATCAGCGCCAGCGGCAGGTTGATCATGACCAGCGCGGCAGTGCGCACCTTCCGGAACTCGGCCACCAGGACCAGCAAAATGACCAGCAGCGCGACGGCGGACAGCGCGGCGAGGGTCCGGGCGGATTCGCGCTGGGCCTCGAACTGCCCGCCGTACTCGATGTGATAGCCGGGCGGCAGGACCACGACCGCCCCGACGGCCTGCTGGATTGCGGCGACGGTGCTGCCCAGGTCCCGGCCGGCGACGTTGGCCTGGACCACGATCTTCCGCTGCACGTTCTCGCGCGAGATCGTGTTGGGTCCGCGGTCCACGCGCACCCTGGCCACCGTGCCCAGCGGCACCGAGCCCCCCGCCGGGGCGTCCACCGGGAGGGCAGCCACCGCCTCGGGGTCGCCGCGCAGCCCCTCCGGGAGCCGGACCACCAGGTCGTAGCTCCGGCTCCGATCCAGCACCTGCGAGACCGCCTCGCCGTTGAAGGCGACGTCGATCATCCGGGCCAGACCGCCCGCGGTCAGGCCGTGGCGGGCCAGGGCCCCGCGGTCGGGCTCGATCAGCAGCTGAGGGACGTCGGCCTGCTGTTCCAGTTGGAGGTCGGCCACCCCGGGGACGGTCTGCATCACGTCCCTGATGGCGCCGCCCAGTTGCCGCAGCTGGTACAGATCGGGGCCGAACAGTTTGACGGCGATGTTGGCCCGGGTGCCGGAGAGCAGGTGGTCGATCCGGTGGCCGATCGGCTGGCCGATGGTCACGTTGGTGCCGGGCAACGTACTGAACTCGCGGCGCAGCTCCTCCAGCATGGCTTCGCGCTCGAAGCCCTCGCGCAAGGTCACGTCCACCTCGGCGGCGTTCACGCCCTGCGCGTGCTCGTCCAGCTCGGCGCGGCCCTGCCGCCGGTCGGTGGAGCGCACCGCCGGATGGGCCAGCAGGATCTGCTCGACCCGGCGACCGATCTTGCTGGATTCCGTCAGCGAGGTGCCGGGGACGGTGACCACCGAGACCGTGAGCGCGCCCTCGTTGAAGGTCGGGAGGAAGGCCGTGCCGAGGAAGGGGATCACCGCCGCGGCGGCCAGCAGCGCGACGCCGGCGGCGGCCACCACACGCACCGGATGGGCCAGCACCGTGTCCAGCGTTCCCGCGTAGCGGGCCTTGAGCCACCGCACAACGGCGCTCTCTCGCTCTTGCTGCACGGCGCGCGATCGCGGCAGCAGCCGGTGGCAGAGCACCGGCGTCACCGTCACCGCCACGACGAGCGACGCGAACAGCGCCACCACGTAGGCCAGCGCCAGCGGGCGGAGCAGCCGTCCCTCGACGCTCTCCAGGAAAAAGAGGGGCAGGAAGACGATGATGATGATCAGGGTCGCGTTCAGAATCGAGGCGCGGATCTCGCGCGAGGCCTGGTAGACCACCCGCAGGGTGGGGCGGCGCGCGTCCGGGGGGCGATGATGGTTCTCCTTGAGCCGCCGGAGGACGTTTTCCACGTCGATGATGGCGTCGTCCACCAGGGCGCCGATGGCGATCGCCATCCCGCCGAGCGACATGGTGTTGATGCTGATGCCCAGCAGAGCCATCGCAAGGATGGCCACGACCAGAGAGAGGGGAATCGCAAGCACCGAGATGGCCGTGGCCCGCACGTTGCCCAGAAAGAGCAGCAGGATCACCACCACGAAGAGCGCGCCGTCGCGCAGGGCCTTGAGCACGTTGCCCACGGCGACCTCGATGAACTCGGCCTGCTGGAAGAGGTCGGTGTGGACGGTCATCCCCTCCGGCAGGCTGAGCCGGATGTCCTCCAGCGCGCGTTCGATCCGGCGGGTCAGCTCGAGGGTGTTGACCCCGGGCTGCTTCTGGACGGCGAGCACGACCCCGGGCCGGGCGTTGATCGACCCGTCGCCGAACCTGGGCGCCGCCCCCAGCCCGATTTCCGCCACGTCTCCCAGGAGGATGGGGACGCTATGGCGGAGCGCCACGGCCGAGGCCGCCAGATCGTCCAGCTCCCGCACGCGGCCAACCCCCCGGATCGCGTACTCCTGGCCGGCGCGCTGGAACACGCCGCCCGATGCGACCGCGTTGGCCTCGCGCGCGGCCGCGGTGACCTGGTCGAGTGTGACGCCGGTGGCGCGCATCCGGGCTGGATCGGGGCGCACCTGATACTCCCGGACGTCGCCCCCCACGGGAACGACCTGCGCCACCCCGGGGAGCGCCAACAAGCGGCGGCGGAGCACCCAGTCGGCGGTGCCGCGCAGCTCCTGGGGCGACTGCGGGCCGGTGAGTCCCACCATCATGATCTCGCCCATGATGCTCGAGACCGGCGCAAGGATGGGCGGCGGCAGCCCCTCCGGTAGGGAGCCCGCCACGGTCTGCAGCTTCTCGGTAACGATCTGGCGGGCGCGGAAGATGTCGGTGCCCCAGTCGAACTCCACCCAGACCACGGCGATGCCCTGCGCAATCGAGGAACGGACGCGGCGCACCCCGGTGGCGCCGTTGACCGCGGTCTCGATGGGGAAGGCGACCAGCATCTCGACCTCCTCCGGGGCCATGCCGTGCGCTTCGGCCAACACGGTCACGGTGGGCGCGGTCAAGTCGGGGAAGACGTCCACCGGCATCCGGGCCGCGGTCCAGGCGCCCACGGCCAGGATCAGCGCGCCGCCCACCAGGACCATCCCGCGGTGGCGGAGCGACCAGGCGATCAGCCAGTTGAGCATGACGATCCCCCGCTAGTGCTCGTGGCCGTGCGCCGGCACGGCGGTGCTGAGCGAGGCCAGCCGCACCTGGTACGGCTCGCCGCTTACAACACGCTCCCCTTCGCGCAATCCGCCGGTCACCAACACGAGCCCCGCATCGCGCGCCGCGACCCGCAGGTCGCGGCGCTGGAAGGTCTCCCCGGCCAGCTGCACGAAGGCGATGGGCCGCCCGTCCTCCTCCAGCACGGCGGTGGCCGGGATCACGAGCCCCTCGACCTGCTCGCCGGTGCGCACCATGACGCGGGCGGTCGCGCCGATGCGGAGCGCCGCACCCGGATTCGCCACTTCGTAGAGCACGGTCACGGTCCGGGACACTGGGTCCACCGTCGGACTGACCGCCGCGCGGCGCCCGGTCCGGTGGACAACTGACTCGCCGTCCAGGGCGAACTCGGCGGCCGCGGTGCTCACCGCGCCGATTCGGGAGGCGGGGACTCTCGCTGCGAGCCACAGCGTGGAGGGGTCCACGATCGTGAACAGTGGGTCGCCGGCAGCGAGCCGCGCGCCGGGTTCCACCGCCCGCGCGCTCACCACCCCGGCGATCGGGGCGCGGACCGGCAGCCGCCCATCCTGCAGCTCGCCGCCACCGAACGCGGCCAGCGCCTCGCGGGCGGCGGCCAGACGGATCTCCGCCTCGTGCAGCCGGCGGCGCGGTACCGCCTCGGCGGCGAACAGGCGCCCGGCGCGCGCGTGCTCGTCCTCCGCCTCGCGCAGGCGTGCGCGCGCCTCGGCGTACGTGCTGCCGCCCCCCTCGAGTGCCGGCGTCAGCAGCACCAACACCTGGCCGAGCGCCACCCGCGCGCCCAGCGTGGGGGCGCGGGCGAGCCCCGCGGGCTCCAGGAACGCGGCGACGGGAGCGACGACATCGGCCACGCGTCCTGCCGCGGGGATCAACTCGCCGGACGCGTCGAAGCTCGCGACCATCCTGCCGGCCACCACCGGTGCCGTGCGGAAGCCGGGCGTCTTCCACTGCTGTTCCTTGAGGAAAGAGATATCGGCCGAGGCCTCCTCGGGCTCGGCCGGCACCTCCTCCACGGTGGCGTATACGGGGACGTCGGGTACCCGAATCGAGTCCCGCGCCTGGGGGCTGTCCACCAGCAGCAGCAGATCGTAGCGGCCGGCGCGGGTGGGGGTCACCGTGTGTCCGAAGATGCCGGGGGCGCGCGGGCCATCCTGCACCACCTCCAGCGGTTCACCGGGGCCGCGGGGCAACAGGCGCAGGGTCACCCGACCGGTCTCGAGCGGCCGGAAGTCGGTGTGGTCGGTCAGATGGACCGCGAAACGCGCCGCCTCGTCCACCACCAGTGCGGGGTGTTCCATGAATAGCTCGGTGGAGTCGGTCCAGATGGTGACGGAAGTAGTCGGCAGTACGGTTTGCTCCATGATCTCTGCAGTGCCGCAAGCCGCGAGCAGACCGACGGCGGCGGGCAGAGCGCCGCGGCGCAGGGGGGTCATCGCAGGTCCTCCCGGTCGGAGGGGGTCAGAGGACCACCGGCGGCATGCTCCAGCTCGGCGGTGCGGATCGCGGACTCGGCCTCGAGGGCGACCCGCATGGCGGCAGCCTCGTGGAAGGCGCGTTGCGCGTCCAGCCACTCGATCAGCGAGATCTCGCCCTCCGTGAAGGCCGCATCCAGCGCCACCAACGCGGCGTCCGCGTCGGGGCCCAGGCGGGCCGCGAGCGCGGCACGCTGGGCCTCGGTCGCATGCCAGGCATCCCACGCCGCCAGCACCTGGCGCACCACGCGGCGTTCGAGCGCCTGGGCCAGCGCCGCGTCCCCGCGAGCGTCCGCCCGCGCGGCCCGGACCGCCCCGGCGCTACGGTCCCATATGGGGAGGGGAAGGTTCAACCCGAGGGTAAAGCCGGCGAACTGCCCGTCGAGTCCGGCCGACTCTTCGCTCTTGTAGCCCAGCGCGAGCGTGGGGAGGGGCACCCGGTCCCGGCCCACCGCCCGCGCGGTGGCCGCCGCGGCCTCCGCCTGTGCGCGGGCGGCGCGTAGGTCGGGGCGACGGTCGTGGGCGCGCGTGAGCAGAACCTCGACCGGGCCGGGCCGCGACGGCGGCCCCAGGGTGTCGAGGGGCGTTCCGGCCAGTGCGCGGATCGAGTCGGGATCGCCAGCGATGAGCGCGGCCAGGGCCAGCCGCGCCTCGCGGGCCTCCAGCGCCGCGCCGGCACGGGCCGCGGTCCAGCGGGCGGCCTCCAGTGTGAGCCGGCGGTGGGCCAGCCCCGAGACGTCTCCGGCGGCCAACCGCTCCGCGTTCATGGCCACCGCGCGGTCGAACGCGACCAGCATGCGGTCGGCCAGTGCCAGTCGCCGGTCACCGGCCAGGGCACCAGCCCAGGCCCGGGTGACGGCCAGATCGAGATCGGTCCCGATCCGATCAAGGTCCGCTTGGGCCTTCTGGCGCAGGGACGCAGCGGCATCGCGCCGGGCGGCGCGGGCGCCGCCAAACGCCAGCGGTTGTTCGAACTGTGCGATGACCTGGCTGTTGCCCTCTCCGTCCCGGCGGGTGCGTTCGTGACTCAGGGCCAGCGTGGGATTGGGAAAGGCCCCGGCCTGGCGCATGCGGCCTTCGGAGGCCTCGAGTGCGTCGCGTGCGGCACGCTGCTCGGGGCTCGCCTCACGGGCCAGTTGCCGGGCCCGGGCCAGGCCGAGCGCTGGGGCGGTGGGTGGCGCTTGGGCGACCAGTACAGTCTGGCCCGCCAAGGCGAACGCGGCCCAGAGAAGCACGCACCTGTGGTGTTGACTGAACATGCTGGACCCCTGTTGCAACGAAATGCCTGGAGGTCGCGGGTCCATGCGCATGGGCCCGCGAGCGTCGCCCCGTGCCTGGTGGCGCGGGATCAGTGATCGAGGCGGATCAGGAGTTTGGCGGAGCGCGTGGCTGGGTGGGGGGTGGGTGCGCCGGCGGTGAGAAGGACAGCTCCCGCCCGTCGGGCCGGAGACCGGCCGCCGGCTGGGCCGCGGGCAGTCGCGGCGTACCCGAGGTCGTCAGCGCAGGGAGGCCGTGCCCACACCCGGAACTGAGACCCGGATCTACGCTTGTGTGCTGGTGGACCTCCGCTTCATCGGCGGCTCCGATCCAGAGGCCCACCCCTTCGCGGTGCTCGATTGCCGCCTCGTGCTCGTGGTCGTGCCGCCGGTGCTCGGCCCGGTGGTGTGCGGCCTCGTGCGCGAAGGCGGAGGCCGCCGGCCCGCCCAGGAGGGCGAGCGCCACCGTGAACCCGAGGCGACGCGATACGGGCAGGGGGAGCATTCCGCCAATCCTATCCCAATCCGGCAAGGCGGGGAAGTCCGATCCGAGCGGCGGTGGGGGTCGGGACCCGTTGGACCGCCCTGGCGCATCCATGCGTCGCGGGAGCATAGTTCGCCGGTCATGTCCTCTACCCGGCTTGCTGCGGCCCGCGTGGACCGCCGTCGGATCGAGCGCGCCATCGGCGCGGGCGGCGGGCGCTGAGTGTCCACGCGCGATCTTCACGTCGCCAGGTTCGAATCCCTGGTGACTCCGGACGAGCTGCTCCGGGCGCTGCCCCTCTCGGAGGCCGCCCGCGTGACGGTCGAGGCGGGGCGCCGGGACCTGCGCGCGGCCCTCGCGGGTCGGGATCCGCGGCTGGTGGTCCTCGCCGGTCCCTGTTCCATCCACGATCCCAGCAGCGCCCTGGAATACGCGGGCCGGGTGGCGGCGCTCCGGCGCGAATTGTCGGGCCGGCTGATCCTGGTAATGCGGGCCTATTTCGAGAAGCCCCGGACCACCATTGGCTGGAAGGGCCTGATCTACGATCCCGCCTGCGACGAATCCTACGATGTCGGTCGCGGACTGCGCACCGCGCGCGAGGTGCTGCTGGCGATCAACGAGCTTGGAGTGCCGTGCGCCACGGAGTTTCTCGATCCCATCGTGCCGCAGTACACGGCCGACCTTGTGAGCTGGGCGGCGATCGGGGCCCGCACCACCGAGAGCCAGACCCACCGCCAGATGGCGAGCGGCCTCTCGATGCCGGTGGGCTTCAAGAACTCCACCGACGGCGGCCTGCAAACGGCGGTGGACGCCATGGCCGCGGCGCTACGTCCCCAGGCGTTTCTGGGGATCGATCCCCAGGGGCGGACCAGCTTGGTGCACACCAGGGGCAACCCGGACGTGCACCTGGTACTGCGCGGCGGTACCTCGGGTCCCAACCACTCGTCCCGCCACTTTGCCCTGGCGGGCGAGCTGCTTGCGCCGGTCAGCTCCCACCCCAGACCGATCCTGGTCGACTGCAGCCACGCCAACAGCGGCAAGGACTATCGGCGGCAGCCGGTGGTGTTCCGCGAGCTGCTGGGGCGGCTGGCCGGTCCCGGCGGCCTGCTCGGCATGATGCTGGAGAGCCACCTGGTGGAAGGGAGCCAGCCGATCGGCCCCCGGCCGGTGTATGGGCAGTCGATCACCGACGGCTGCATCGGCTGGGAAGAGACCGAGGCGCTGCTCCGCCTCTAGTTCCTATGGCCATAAATACGATGACGTATTGGACTGGACTTCAGCCGGCGGGTTCGGCATATTGCCTCCAACCCGGAGGAACCGATGCCACGAGAGAGTCCATACCGCATCCGGCTGTCGCGG
>Ga0299906_10000581_pt1 | contig 33285 bp, 29 predicted proteins | sample RVTome_14_FD_200259 | JGI IMG/M metagenome (GOLD analysis project Ga0299906, IMG submission 200259) | Soil microbial communities from uranium-contaminated site in the Upper Colorado River Basin, Wyoming, United States - RVT145D125 (version 2) ...
CGGCGAGGGCAAGCGGGCGGTGCTCTACGAGGTGATCGCCGAGGACACGGCCGAGGAGTTCACGTCCAGCCGGCGGCGCCAGCACGGGGCGTATCAGCGCTGATTTTTCGAACTGGCCACCCGTCACGATCCATCAACGTCACGAGCTGAGATCGCGAGCCAGGATCTCGGATAGGCGGCATAGGGAGCTGCCAACCGGCCGATCACTTCGCGCTCGATCTCGTTGATCGAGCTCGGCGGCGCCGGTAGATTGAGATCTGTGACGGCACTCGAGCCCGGCGCCACGACCAGCCACTCATTCGGCTGCAGCTCGACTTGCGCCACCCGAACTTCATCAGCTTGACTCATTCGCGGCTCGAGCATCGCTGTTGAGACGCTAGCAAAGAAAGTTGCCGCCTCGTCGGCCAGCGTATCGGAGCCATAGAGCGGAGAGTGCGGTTTCATGACCTGGGAGACATCTCCTGCGGTGTCGATCCTCAGGGCCACCGCAGCTCCTATGTGGACTAGACCCAGGCGGCTACAGCCGTGTAAGGCGAGGACGACTGTTAGCGTCATCGTTCCGATCCCCGCCGCGCGGGCATCGGGAAAACGGGCAAAGGCGTCGCGGGCGGCATCGATCACGTGCGACCTCATGGCCTCGGGATCGAGATCGCCCCGAGCGCCGTCGAAACGCATCGTGGTGGCGTCGAGAAAGGCCGCGAACAACCTGTTCGCAGAGTACGGCTCTGCCAGCTTCCGCCTCCAGAGATCCTGGTAGGTTACACACGGAGTCGCGAAGACCGCCAATCCGGGGCCGAGATACCCGCGCCATCTCGTGGCGTGAGGGTCCGGATCGATCACCAGGTGCATAGAATAACCGCGGGGCATTCTGCCTCCTACTTCATGGTCGCATTGTATACCAAGGTGACCTTGTGCCAAAGGTGCGGCCGAAATAGAATGTAGCGAAATTCCCAGAAGGCAAGGGAGTTGAAAGGCATGAGGGAGATGTTGAATACGATGTGACGAGCCGCCTCGATCTCGAGGGCCAGCCAATCCTTGAGCGCTATCCCGCCAGGCCCGAAGCCTGTGAGAAACCGGCCGCCGAATCTAAGGGCCATCGACTCGAGCCAAAAAAGGCCTGCACCCTTTGTTGGAATAATCTGATTCCCGTGTCGTATCGCAGTACCTCCGAAGTGCCCAAGCCAGATGCGCCCATTCTCCATGTATGGCATGGTGAGGCGCTGGGCGTTGACCAGGAGCGGGACGGCCACGGCACCGGCGCCCGCGGCGGTCCCGGTCGCAGCAGCCGTGACGCTGCCCAACGCGACCTCTGCCATGATCAGGGCGATCGCGGCCCCCACCACCGCGCCGCCGACGGTCACCGTCACCGTGTCGAACCAGCCCGAGGGACGGAAGATGACGTTGGCCGCGATGGCCCCGACGATCGCGCCGACGACCGCCACCGACACCAGCGACGTGCCGCCACTCCCGAAGAGGCCCGAAGGATCGGTCCTGTTGACCGGGTCGTTGTCGACGTAGACGTATTTGTGCAGGCTCTGCGGCTCGAAGAGGAGACCCGGGAAGGGATCCGCCGAGGCGAAACGGCCGGCGGCGGGATCGAGCCAGCGGGCGCGCAGGAAGTAGAAGCCGCTGTTGAGGTCCGCGATCTCGCCGGCGAAGAGATAGGCGTTAGGGTCCGAGCCGTCGTGCTCGGCGAGCTCGCCGAAAGCCGCGAAGCGGTAGCGGTCCGTGACCTGCCCGGTCTCGTCCGTCAGCAGGCGGACCGAGCCGAGGCCGTCCTGGTGGAAGTATCGGGTCCCGGCCGGCCGAACGACCCCCAGCAGTTGGTCGCCCCACACGTAGTAGGCGAGGAGATTGCCGCTCTCGTCGACCTCGGCGACGCTACGGCTGAGCTCCCGCGAAGCGTCGACGAGGAACGTGACCGCGGACGCGGGCTCCGAAGGCGGCGCCACCCGCGCGCTGACGCGTTCGCCCCCGGCGTCGTAGGCGTTCTCGACCTGAACGCCGCCGGCCAGGTCGACGCCGGTCAGCCGATTCTCGAAGTCCCAGGTGAGGCTCGCGGCCTTCGGCCCGGTGCGCGAGCGCAGGTTGCCGTCGATGTCCCAGGTGAAGCTCTCGGCGCCGGCGGTGAGGAGCCGGTCGCGGACGTCGTAGGTGGACGTGAGCGTGACCGGCGCTCCCCCGCCGTCGTCGTGGGTGCGGCTCAGACGGTTGCCGGCCGCGTCGTAGGCGAAGGCGTCCTCGTAGAGGAAGGCCGCCCCGGCGCTCACCCGTTCGCCCGTCAGACGGTAGAGAGCGTCGTAAGCGTAGTCGCTCACCGTGCCGTCGTGCTCGGCGATTCGCGTCCGGTTCCCGGCCGCGCCGAGCGTGTAGGCGAGGCCCAGGAGCACGTTCCCGTCCGCGTCGCGGGTCCCGAGGTCGAGGAGCCGGTTGCGGGAGTCGTAGGCGTAAGCGGTGACGACGCCGTTGGGATACGCGAGCGAGGCGAGGTTGCCGTTGGGGTCGTAGGCGTGCTCGTATTGGCCTCCCTGAGGATCGGTCACCCGGCTCAGGCGGTCGAGGGCGTCGTAGGCGAAGGTGGTGGCCAGGCTGGCGGCGCCCACCGTGGCCCGGACCTCGGTCCGGTTGCCGTGGGCGTCGTAGCCGTAGCCGAGCTCCCAGCCCGCCGGCGAGGTCCGCCGGACGAGGCGGTCGCGGGCGTCGTGCTCGAAGGTGGTCGTGCCGTGGGCGTCGGCCATCGACGCCAGGTTGCCCGCCGCCGTGTAGGTGAAGAGGGCGTGAGCGCCCCCGGGCAGGCCCTTGGCCACCAGCCGGTCGCGGGCGTCGTACGCGAAGGTGATCGTGTCGCCGCCCGGACGCGTGTGGCTCACCTTGCGGCCGGCGGCGTCGTAGCTCATCGACTCGACGGCGCCGTCCGGGAGGGTGCGCCGGACGGGCCGGCTCAGGGCGTCGTGCTCGAAGCGGGTGACGCGGCCGAGAACGTCGGTCTGGGAGGTCAGGTTGTCGACCTCGTCGTAGGCGAAGCTCGTCACCTGGTCGAGCGGGTCGGTAACCCGGATCAGGCGGCCGTCGGCGTCGTAGGCGAAACGGGTGACGAGGCCGGCGGGATCGGTCTCCGAGATCTGGCGGCCGAGCTTGTCGTGGGCCAGGCGCGTTTCCGTGCCGTCGGGATGGACGATGCGCACCAGGCGGTTGGAGGCGTCGTGCTCGTAGGCCGTGGCGTGGCCGGCGGGATCGGTCGCGGAGACCTGGTTGCCGTTCGCGTCGTAGGCCAGCCGGGCCACCTGGCCCAAGGCGTCGCGGACGGCGGTGCGCAGCCCCCGGCCGTCGTGCTCGAAGCGGGTGGTATTGCCGCGCTCGTCGGTGGTGGCGATCTCGCGGCCGGCGGCGTCGTACTGGTGGGTGGTGGCGGAGCCGTCAGGGTAGGTGGTCGCGAGGAGGCGGCCGGTGCCGTCGTAGGCGAAGCTGGTAGTGCGTCCGGCGGGGTCGGTCACCGTGAGGAGGCGCTCCTCGCCGTCATAGGTCCGCGACTCCACGGTGCCGTCGGCAAACGTCGTCGCGGCCAGGAGGTTGCGGGCGTCGTAGGTGAACGCCGTCGTCCGGCCGAGGGGATCGACCTCCGCGACGAGGTTGCCGTTGGCGTCGTAGACCTGGCGCCGGGTCGCGCCGTCGGGATCGACGCGCTCGGTCAGCCGGCCGGTGTTGTCGTAGCCGAAGGTGAAGACCAGGCTCTCTTGGGCGCCGTCGGGAAGGGTGCGCGTCAGGGTCTGCGAGACCTGCCGGCCAGCTTCGTCGAAACCGCGCTCGATGGCGTTGCCGAGGGGATCGATCTCCCGGACCTCGTTGCCGGCGGCGTCGTATTCGTAGCGGGTGACGCCGCCCTCGGCGTCGGTCACTTCGATCAGGTTTCCGGAGCCGTCGTGCTCGAAGGTCGTGACGTTGCCGAGGGGATCGGTCGTCGCGGTGCGGTTGCCGGCCGCATCGTAGGCCGCCGTCCACCGGTTGCCGCGCGGGTCGGTGACCGACGTGACCCTGGCGTGGGCGTCGTAGCCGTAGGTCGTGGTATGGCCTTCCGGATCGGTGACGGTCGCCGGCAGGTTGGCGGCGTCGTAGGTCCGCGCCGTCGTGTTGCCGAGAGCGTCCGTCTCGCTGAGCAAGTTGCCGCGCGCGTCGAAGGTGCGGGTGGTGAGGTGGCCCTCCTCGTCGGTCTCGCGGACCACGTTGCCGCGCTCGTCGTACTCGAGGATCCGCGATCGCCCCTCGCGGTCGGTCACCACTTCGCGGCGACCGTCGACGTCGTGCTCGAGCTCGGTGACCTTGCCGGCCGCGTCGACGTGCCGCACGAGCCGGCCCTCGGCGTCGTACTCGTTGCGCGCCGCCTGGCGGCCGAGGGGGTCTTCGATGCCGACCAGCAGGTGCGAATCGTAGGTGTAGCGGGTGGTGTGGCCGTCACGGTCGGTGACCGACGCGAGGTCGCCGCCGGCGTCGTAGGCGTAGACGAGGTCTTCGCCGAGCGGATCGCTGACGCGGCGGATGCGGCCTTCCGGATCCCGCTCGAAGGCGATCCCCCGGCCGCTCGAGTGGTGGATGCCGGCCGGAGTGATTTCGAGCCGGTTGCCGGAGAGGTCTTCGAGCGCGGTCACGCCCGCGTCGAGGTCGAGGTCGAAGACGCGGCCGTCGCGAGTCGTGAAGCGCACTTGCTGGGGCTCGAAGAGCTCCAGGCTGTCGACGTCGATCAGCCGGTCGGAGCCGTTCTCGTGAAGAACCTCGTCGTTGCCGCGGATCGCGAGGGTGGCACCGGGCAGAGGGCCGCCGAGGAAATCGAAACGGGCGCGGGCGAAACAGCCGCCGAGGATGGGGGCGGAATCGGTGAGGGAGAGCTTGAAGCGGTAGACCTCGCTCTCGGAGAGCCGGATGGTCGTCAGGTGCGAGCGCGTCTCGGTGACGCGCTCGCAGGGCAGGAATCCCTCGGTGATCTGCCAGCCCTCGCCAGGCGGCCGATTGTTCGCGTAGCTTCCCTGGCGGACGTCGAGCGTCCAGCCGACGCCGAAGTCCCCCGCTCGCCTGTCGCGGCTGTCGTAGGTGCGCACCACCTCGACGTCGAGGCCCGAGACCGGAACCGCCAGGTCGACGTACGACAACGTGAAGTTGCCGACCTTCATGTTGCCTTCGACCACCACCGAGATCTTTCGCGAGGCACTCTGTCCCGCCGCGTCCCGCGCCGTCAGCACGAGGTTTTGGGAACCGTTGAGCAAGAGCGTCGGATCGAACCGAGCAAGAGTCGCGTTCGAGAACGTCCCGGTGCCGCTCGCCAGCTCCACCGTCGACCTACCGTCCGGGGACCGATACGCAAGCGTCCAACTCTCGATCTCCTCACCTTCGAGCGTCGCCACGACGTCGACCGGCGCCGTGACCACGTCGAGGTCCTGCGGCGAGTGGAAGATGACGTTCGCCTCAAGTCCCTGGACTAGCCGCTCGTAGGTCACGAAATAGCCCCCGGCACCCGTCGAGGGATCCTCCAGGACGTAGCCCGTCGCGTCCCACGTCTCGAACGGCAATTGAGCCTCCGAAATCCAGCCGATCAGGCCCCGGCCGACGCCGGCGCGCACGCTCGCCTCCGCGTCCGAGCCCAGCTCGGCCGCCGCCAGCGCCGGCTCGACGTTGGTGGCGTCGACCCTGGTCAGCGTCTGACCCTCGCGCGACGCCCGAGTCAGGAAGCCCACCGCCGTCAGGTGCCCGCCGCCGAGCGCCTGCGCCAACGCCTCGCCTTCGCGCGCCGAGCCCTGCGCGCCCAGAAGCTCGAGAGTCGATACCGAGGTCGACGCCGGGCCGGCGACGCCGTCGGCCGGGAAAAGCCCCAGCACCATCGCTCCCAGGTCGAGACTCGGCGGCGCCGCGCTGAACGTCAGCGGCGTACCGTCCGGCGAACGCGACACGGCTCCCCGGTGTACCGCCAGGACAACGTTTCCGAGCTTCACCAGGCGCCGGTATCGCAGGGCTGACAGGTGCTCAAGGTCGGCGCTCAGGGAACGCAGGTAGGCCGCGCCGGCGAGAGCCAGCGCCCACGCCTCCTCCTCGCCCGGATCGGTGGCGGCGTCACGCTCGGCGGTATACCGATCGACCGTTTCCTGAGCGATCTGTCCGAAGTCGACGGTCAGGACCGCGTGCTCGCCGGCAAACATCTCGAACAACGCGACCGTGGGCGATCCCCCAGGTGGCGTCAGCGTCGCCAGTAGCTCCACGTCCTCAGCACTGCCGATCGCCTCGCCGGAAGCGAGCTCCACCCCGTCGACGCGGACCACCGGCCGCAGGTCGACCTCGTAGGGCGCCGTGGCGAAGACGCCGCCGGAGAGGTCAAGGGCCGCCTGGTCCGCCGATGTCGCCCCCGGCCACGCCACCTCCAGGCGCTTGCCGTAAACCGCGGTCCACGGCGTTGACCAGGTCAGCAGTACGGGCCCCCCGGCCTCGCGCACCTGCAGCTCGAGCTGCTGCTGGTAGGCCGCGGGCACCTCCGTGGCCTCGCTAGAGACGGTCAGGATCTTGGCGCGCGTGCTCGCCGGCACAAACGGAAACGCCTCCTGGATGAGGCTCTTGGCCGGCTTGAGCTCTTCGATGCCGGCGACGCCGAGGTTGTGGGCGTCGGCGTAGGCTTGAAGGGCGTCCTCGTAGAAGGCCCGGGGAGAGAAAAGCGTGCCGCTTTGGAGGTACTCCCCAAGGCCGAAGGGTACCTCCTCGTCGAGGCGCTCAACCGCGCCGACGTCAAAGCGCTTGAGCGACGGGTCCATGCGGATCCAGGTGTCCCCCGGACCTGCCGTCGCGCCGCGCCTCGGGATGTAGTCGAGGAAGGCCCTGACCCAGACGTGGGACATGCGCGCGCCGACCACCTGGCTGCCGTCGACGATCAGGACGATCGGCACGCCCGCCGTGGTCAGCAGGTCGCCGGCGCGGAACGCGTCCGCCACCCCGGTGAGGTTGAGGAGCTTGGCGGTGGTGATCTCGACCTCGCCCCATTCGAGGCGCGCGTCGACGCCGGCCGCCGTGAGGAGCTGCTGGAGCAGCCAGGCCTGCTCCCACGACGTTCCCCGGCGCTCGTGGAGCGTTCCCAGGGGCGATTTCCCGGCGCCCCACTTGGGGTCGTAGTCGATCTCGTCGTGGACGAAGCGGAAGATGCGCCCGGGCGAGTCTCCAAAGCTGTGGGCCAGGGCGACGATCTCGGGCGCGGGGGCGTCTTTCGGGATCACGCGGCGCGGCTGCGACTCCGGCGCCGTAGCCGAGCTCATGGCGCGCTCGTCCACCGCCGACGCTTTCTCCGTTCGCGCTTTTTTCTCTACCTGACGGAAGGGCAGCGGCGCATCCACGTGGGGCGCGCGGCCGGCACGTTCCGTTTCCGAGTTCGAGAGGGCGCGTTGGAGCTCTTGCAGGCGTCGCGGGTCGATCTCCCTGAGCGGGGCGGACGCGGGATCTGACGGCTCCTGGTCAGCCGCGGCGGCCGGCCGCTCTTCGCCGGCGGACGACGCCTCGTGCTGGACGATCTCGCCGAGCGAGACCAAGGGCTCGAATGACTCCCAAGCCTCGCGCACCAGCTCTTCAAGCTGCGAAACGTGCCGCTCGAAACGGTCGCGGAGAGGCTCCGTGCGAGCGTTGAGCTTGTCGACAGGAATACCGAAGAGCGAGGCAAACTCCCGCTGCTGCCGGTCCTGCTCCTGCTGGCGGACCTCATAGGCATACACGTAGTTGCGGCCCTCGATCATCGAGTACAGGTTGAGGGCCACGAGCGTCAGGATCAGGATCCGCCGCTCGCGCAGCACGTTGCGAAACCGATTCATCGCGCTTTCTCCGACATCAGCATTTTGACATCTTTCGCGGGCCAGGCCACCGGCGCTTCAATCATCTTCGTCGTCATCGCCCCCGCCCCCGCCATCATCGTCGTCATCGCCGCCAGGACCACCGCCCTGACCATCATCGTCGTCATCGTCATCGTCGCCGCCACCGTGGGCTGGGAGCCGCCGTGCCTGCATGCTTCGTCATGGCTCTCCTCTACGCTCTGCGCGGGGGGACCTCCCAGGATCGCCCCGCCTGCGACTCTAGCCCATGTTTGACATGTCAAACATGGGCTAGCAGATCGGGCCAGTCCGGCGTTGACAAGCCCCCCGACCCCACGTACCATCCCGCCCCGGAGCCCCCATGACGGCCAAGTCGCACCCATCCCTCGCCTTCAAGCGCGAGGTGCTCGACGCCGAAGGCATGCGCCCCATCCTCCGCCGCATGGCGGGCGAGCTGCTCGAACGCGACCGCGACCTCGAGCAGCTCATGCTGGTGGGCATCCACACCCGCGGCGTGCCCCTGGCCGAGCGCCTCGCCGACGAGATCGAGCGCATGGAGGGCAAACGGCCGCTCTTCGGGACGATCGACATCACCCTCTACCGCGACGACCTCTCGGCGCGGCCGCAGCCCGAGGTCAAGCAGACGCGGCTGCCCTCGCCGATCGACGCCTGCGTCGTCGTGCTCTGCGACGACGTGCTCTACACCGGCCGCACGGTGCGCGCCGCCCTCGACGAGCTCAACGACTACGGACGCCCGCGCGCCGTGCGCCTGGCGGTGCTCGTCGACCGCGGCCACCGCGAGCTGCCGATCCAGGCCGACGTGGTGGGCAAACACGTGCCCACGGCTCGCGCCGAGGTCGTGGACGTCGGCTTCGAGGCCACCGACGGCGGCGATTACGTGCACATCCTCGAAAAGACGGAGCTCGAACGGACCCAGGAAGAGGGATGAGCGCGACGGACGAGACGCGCTGGACGCGCAAGGACCTCCTCGGCATCGCCGAGCTCGAGCCGGCGGAGATCGCCCTCGTGCTCGACACGGCCGAGTCGTTCCGCGAGGTCGCGCAGCGCCCGATCAAGAAGGTGCCGACGCTGCGCGGCAAGTCGGTGGTGAACCTCTTTTTCGAGGCCTCGACGCGCACCCGCTCGAGCTTCGAGCTGGCCGAGAAGCGTCTGTCGGCCGACTCGATCAACGTCTCGACCTCGGGCTCGTCGATCTCCAAGGGCGAGACGCTGATCGACACCGCGCTCAACCTGCAGGCGATGGCGCCCGACCTGGTGGTGATCCGCCACGAGCACCCGGGGGTGCCGCACATGCTGGCCCGGCGCATTGCCGCCGGCGTGGTCAACGCCGGCGACGGCGCCCACGAGCACCCCACCCAGGCGCTGCTCGACGCCTTCACGATCCGCCGCCGCAAGGGGCGCCTCGCCGGCCTCAAGGTGGCGATCGTGGGCGACGTGCTGCACAGCCGCGTGCTGCGCTCGAACGTGCAGCTCCTCACCAAGATGGGCGCCGAGGTCACGGTGGCCGGGCCGCGCATCATGATGCCGGTGGCCATGGAGACGCTGGGCGTCAAGGTGTGCTACAGCCTCGACGAAGCGGTCGAGGACGCCGACGTGGTGATGATGCTGCGCGTCCAGCTCGAGCGTCATTCGAAGCGTATATTCCCCTCGGTCCGTGAGTACTTCAAGCTCTTCGGCCTGACGGCGCAGCGCCTCGAGCGCGCCAAGGACGACGTGATCGTGATGCACCCGGGCCCGATGAACCGCGGCGTCGAGATCGCCAGCGACGTGGCCGACGGCCCCTATTCGGTGATCCTCGAGCAGGTGGCCAACGGCGTCGCCGTGCGCATGGCGGTGCTCTTCCTGCTGCTGGGGGCCAGGGAATGAAGGGTGAGGGTTCCGGAGCGCAGCGGAGGAGAGAACCGTGACGCGGAGGATCGTTCAAGGCGCACGGGTGGTCGATCCGCGCCAGGGGATCGACGCCGAGCTCGACGTGGTCATCGAGGACGGCGTCGTGGCCCGTCTCGACGAGCACGCCGAGCCCGCCGCCGGCGACGAGGTGATCGACGCCCGCGGCCGGGTGGTGACGCCGGGGCTGATCGACGTCCACGTGCACCTGCGCGAGCCGGGCTTCGAGTACAAGGAGACGGTGGCGAGCGGGGTGCGGGCGGCGGCGGCGGGCGGCTTCACCGCCGTCGCCTGCATGGCCAACACCGACCCGGTCAACGACAACAAGGCGGTCACCGAGCTCATCCTGCGCGAGGCCGCGCGCCATCCCTACGCCCGCGTCTACCCGATCGGCGCCATCAGCCGCGGCATGAAAGGCGCGGAGCTGGCCGAGATCGGCGAGATGGCGGAGGCCGGGGTCGTCGCGGTGTCGGACGACGGCCTGCCGGTGATGAACGCGGCCCTGATGCGGCGCGCGCTGTACCACGCGCAGCACTTCGACCTGCCGGTGATCCAGCACGCCGAGGACCTCGACCTGACCGCCGACGGCGTGATGCACGAGGGCGAGATCTCGACCCGCCTCGGCCTGCCCGGCATCCCCGGCCTCGCCGAGGACGTGATGGTGGCGCGCGACCTGCTGCTCGCCGCGGACACCGGCGGCCGCTACCACGTGGCCCACCTGTCGACGGCGCGCAGCCTGGCCATGGTGCGCGAGGCGCGGCGGCGCGGCGTGCGCGTGACCTGCGAGGTGGCGCCCCACCACCTGCTGCTGACCGACCGCGAGGTGCTGGCCAGCGGCTTCTCCACGTCGACGAAGATGAAGCCGCCGCTGCGCGCGCCGGCGGACGTCGAGGCCCTCCTGGAGGGCATCGCCGACGGCACCGTCGACGCCATCGCCAGCGACCACGCGCCGCACCATGCCGACGAGAAGGACGTGCAGTTCAGCGTCGCGCCCTTCGGCATCGTCGGTCTCGAGACGACGGTGAGCCTGTGCCTGGACCGTCTCGTCCGCACCGGGCTCGTCGCGCTGCCGCGGCTCGTCGAGCTGCTGACGGCGGGCCCGGCGCGGGCCTTCTCGCTCCCCGGCGGCAGTCTCGCGCCGGGCAGCCCCGCCGACCTGACCCTCCTCGACCTCGAGCGCGAGGTCACCGTGGACCCCAAGGGCTTCCGCTCGAAGGCGCGCAACACGCCGTTCGGGGGCTGGAAGCTGAAGGGCGCGGCGGTGGGGACGATTCTCGGCGGGGTGCCGGTGCGGCTTTGAGGGCCGGAGGCGTCGCCGCGCCCTCCAAGGCGCGAGCTCCATCTCGGCGAGCGTCAAGTCGTGCCGCGAAGACGAAGGTGCTCTCGTAGCGCGGGTTCCTCGCGCCGCCGGCGCGCGGATTGCCCGGACACAGATAGTACTCCGGGTCGTACGCTGGACGCCACTGCTCCATCCGCGCCAAGTCCCACCAAGCCCCGAGGCCCTCTTGACAGGCCCGAAGCTCCTCGCTACTCTCTCTTCGTCGGACCATTGCCGGCAGTGCTACGGCACAGCCAGCCAGTGCTGGTGCACAGAAGTCTGTCCCCGAATTGCCGGGGTTCCTGGTAGGGCAGGCTGTGCCTGTTGGAGGACAGGATGAAGCAGATCAAATCTCTCGAACGCCTTATAGCTGAGCGACTGGGCGAGGCAAAGGCTATCCCTCCGCTCGCTATGCTTTGCTGTATGCATATCTGTGGCCTCCTGCAATCTGGCGCCGCGGCAGAGACCCTTATCTCCACCTTCACAGAGGAACCTGTCACCCAGCAGCGGGCCCTCTTGAGAGCCACACCCGTCTTTGGCGGTGATCTGGCTGCCCCAACCTCCTCCCCCGTCGAGATCACAATCGAGGCCCCTGGAGAGGCGAGAATCCCGTTGGACCAGGAACTAGCTTGGCGCATCGATCTCGAAACGGATGGTTACTGGTGTGCGCCGGGAATCCTCGCGCCTCACCAACCGTCTGCTATGTTCAAGCTCGTTCCCACTGGAATTGTCGAGAGCCGTCTGCAAATCCCGGAGAATGGAACCGTCGAGGCCCTGAGGGTCCGATTTCAATCCGCGGTCGCAAGCGCTAAGGCAACAGAGCCACCAATGTCGGGTGAGATTTCCTGCCCTGTGGAGCACGGCACGTGGAGCTGCTCGATCCCAGTAGGCGATCTGGACATACGGATCCGAGCTGAAGGTTATATATCGCATTATTTCTGGAATGTTACCGTCTCGAAAGAACGTTCTTCCGACCTTGGGTTTTTGCACCTGAAACGCGGCTCATCGGTTTCAGGATGGGTCGCAGCGGAAGATGGCCTTCCTCTGAGCCCTGATAGCAGGGTCGAGCTGGTGCCGATGATCGCAACAGGCTCCGACCCTTCCTTGAAAACGAGAGTGCAGCTTCATTTGCTGGCCAAATCCGTAGAGAAGGGTTTCTTTCATTTTGAGGGCGTTGCGCCCGGATCGTTTATCGTTTCGGTTGAGCAGAGAGGTTATCTGAGCGAGCGAGTCTCGCCTGTAGTCGTTACAGAGGACGCGGAAACCGAGATAGCCGACACCATTCTGCTTTATCGCCCCCTTGACCTTGAAGTGAATATATTGCCCGAACAGGATCTTTCTGAGAATACTTGGAAACTGTTATTGTTGGCGATGGATAGTATGGAAACCTCAGCGTCAGGATCGGCGAATGAGGCCGGATTATGGGTTGCGCGTGGATTGCGCCCGGGAAACTACCTCTTGTTTCTGTCCGACTCTCAGGGGACCCGAATGGCGGTTGAGCACGTGCCGCTTGACGATCGGAGAACAAGCTACTCGATAGAGTTGCCCATCGTATGGGTTGAGGGTGAGGTCACCCTCGGCGCCGAACCCCTTCCTGCGTCCTTGGTCTTTGGTGGTGTTTCGAGTTCCGTATCTATTAAGATGGATTGCGATCTCGAAGGCCGATTCATTGGCTGGGTACCGCGACCCGGCCTTTGGAACATAGATGTCATGTCTGATGATCCAGAGATATTCAGACGCTTAACCAATGTCGAAGTGGAGCCCAGACAAGGATCTGAAGTAGCATGGCTCGATATCTCCTTGCCAGATACTATCCTCGAGGGAAGTGTTCTCGACGAGGGAGGAAACCCGGTACCTCAGGCCAACGTGCTTATCTTGAGGCTACCAGCGGCAGAGCCGCCATCGTATACCTCGGCAGATGATCAGGGAGAATTTTCGGTTCACGGCTACCCTCCGGGTGAATACAGGCTGGAAGCCAGAGCTCAGGGAGAGCATGGGCCGCTATCAAGCGAGCCGACTGCCGTCGTTCTCGCCGCTGACGCACCGACCGCCTCCGTGAGGTTAATCATGAGAGAAATGACAGAGGTGCGTGGAAGGGTAGTATCGAGCACGTCCAGCGGGGTCCCTGGTGCCAGTATAAGGCTTTCCTCGATCAGGGGCGAAGGCTTGCCCGGAATAATATCTCCGTCGACGCAAAGCGACATGGAGGGTCGGTTTGTTCTCGAAGTCCCGCGTGAGATTCGCCACGCCGACCTTACTGTACTCGCTCCAGGATGGGTCTTGAGCCGATCGCCAGTCACTATTGAAGCACATGGCGAGTTGGTCGTCCCACTGTCGCAAGACGGAGGGACACTGATAGTAAATCTAAATGATACAGCCGACTTTACAGATCTAGATCAGCCTCGCATCTTCGTAATTCATAACAGTGGTGTCCGATTCGACCTGGGCACTCTTGCTAGCTGGGCCACAATGAACGGCGTCGTAGCTGAAGATAAGCGGATCATCGTTCCGAATATGCCATTGGGCGCGTACTCGGTCTGTTGGCCCCGACGCAATCAAGACACAAGGTCGTCGACTTCGATGCCGAGATGCATGGACGGTTTTCTGCTCCCATCCGGGGAGTTGGAGATCCAACATCCCCGTGGAGACCAAGAAGGGACTACACGACCAAACCAATGAAAGGAGCATGTGATGAAGAAGAGAGTGATCTTGCTCGCAGTCGCAGCGCTAGTGGTTGGCTCGTTGGCGCTTCAGTCGCCCGTTGATGCTGGAGGAGTTTGCGAAGATTGCCATTTAATCGACATACCAGACCCCGAAGGCAACGGGACTTTCGAACGTGCTTTGTGCTGGATTGCCGGCCGGCGTGCAGATGGGTATCTGGTTTGTTGGGAAGTGCATATATTCGGCGTTAGCTATTGCCATCTTGACTACTATTGTGGAAGTTTCTGGGTGCCCTAGCTCTTGCTCGTGGGAATGTGCTTCGCGCATGCTGCGAGGCACATTTCCCTTAGGTGAGGATCGTACGGGTAAACGCTGATCGAGAGGTTAAAGCTCATGACGAGAGTGCTTCACCCAAGTGGCAATTGCAGGGCCGAGAAGACGGCCGCTTCCCGAGTGCGATCGATCTTTTTAACGCTTTCTTATTTGTTTTTATCTCTTGCTGCGTCTTCTCGACTTTACGGGGACACCCGAATCAGGCTTGAAGCACACGAAGAGACATATCGGGAGGCTGAGCTCGTGCGATCGCGGACTTATCTCGTGGACAACTGGATTGCTGCCGATCGAAGCTCTCATGAGATCGTTGAGACTCAGGAAGAGGAGCCGGCGGGCGAAGTTGTAGTTGCAGCGGTTGTATTGCGATTCGACCGGAGCATGATGTATTACCTGGACCACAAGAAGGGTACATACTCCGCAGTTAAGTTGCCAGTTTCTCTCGAAGAGAATCTTAGCAAAGAGCAATATAAGTACGCCCGTATGTTTCAGGCTGTTTACTCACCAGTGATCGAGATCTCGGAGTCCGCCGAAGTAAAGAGCATCGCCGGCGGCGCAAAGGTCCGGAAAGTTGAAGTGCATGCCGTATCCCCCGGACTTGGAATGAACGTCGAAGCAGAGATCTGGCTGAGTCAGAGCGAGGATTTTGATTTTCCACTTTACAAGAAGGCTGGCGCCTACATGAAGGCTTTCGACCTGAGAAGTAAACCCCTGTTTGATCGAATCTACAGTCTACCAGGCACGCCAGTGGAGCAGCATATCATTACTACGATGAAAGATACGAGACTTGTCCAGAGGGCGCTACTACAGTCGACAGTAGAGGTCGAGGGCAATTTCACGAGGTACGAGATACCTGGCGGCTACAAAATGGTGCCGTTTGACTTTTCAATGTTCATGGGTGCAGTCGAGAGCCGGAGAAGAGAGAAGTGACGACCACATGGCCCGTTGCCGTACTACCTTCTTGCGCTGGACGCTGGACTTGGAGTGCTCCGCGATCGGTCAGTTGTTCGGGTGGAGGGCGCCGGCGAGCTCCAAGACGAAGAACTGGTGATCGTAGATCGGCGCGGCCGTCACGTAGAGGACCCCCTCGATTCTCTCGCAGGTCCTTGCGCGCCTTCTCGGTCCACTCTATTCTGAGAACCACCGCTCATTCTCCGCGACCACGTCCTCATGCGATACCAGTCTCCCTTCACGCACGTCTTCTTCCGCGGCCTCGAGCTTCTGCCGAAGATAGAGGCGATACAAGACCTCTTCGATGTCCACCTTGTCCGGCAAGGCGTCGATGATTCTCAGCAGCTTCCGTTTCTCGATCTGCATGTGTGATCCTTCAGTCGTCCAGGCGTTAGAGATCTCCCGATACGGTGGCGTGGCCGCCAGGGCCGGATTTCGATCCTGGCACAGGCGTCACGTAAAGGACCCCCTCGATGATCTGGTAGCGATTGCCGTCGTCCGGAGGCGCATGTAGTCCTCCCAGGTCCACTCGCCTGAGCGGGCCAACGGGCCGCTTCCGTATCAGACAGGGCGTATGCGGGTTCAGCCATCGCAGTCTCCGGCGAGGATCATAGCACGCGGATCCGCTCCCCGGCCACGGAAGTCGAGGCCCGAAGCGAAGCGAGGAGTCCGCTTCCCCCCTTTGAAAAAGGGGGGCCAGGGGGGATTTCCGCGGCTCGTCACTACCAGGGGCGTAGGGGCGCGCGGGCGTGCGCCCCTACGTCGACGACGCCGACAGCGCCCGGTCGACCCGGCGCTGCGCCGCCGCCAGCGGCGAATCTCCGTGCCGCGCCGCGTCCTCCAGGATCTCGGTGACGGTCGCGGCGATGCTCTCGGCCCGCGCGAACGCGGCGTCGCGGCCCGCGCCCTCTTTGAGCGCCGACAGCGCGATGGCGCCGCCGGCGTTCAGGACCCAGTCCGGCACGTAGACGATGCCGCGCGCGTGCAGGAGCTCGGCGTCGGCGTCGGTGCCGAGCTGGTTGTTGGCCGAGCCGGCGACCAGGCGGCAGCGCAGCCGCGGGATGGTCTCGGCGTTGACGGTGGCGCCCACGGCGCACGGCGCGTAGACGTCGCAGGGCGTCGCCGGCACCTCGGCGAGCGGCACCACGGCCGCCCCCACCTCGCCGGCGAAGCGCTCGGCCCTGGCCTCGTCGAGGTCCGCCACCAGCAGCCGGGCGCCGCCTTCGGCGAGGCTCCTGGCGAGCGGCGCTCCGACGCCGCCCAGGCCCTCGACGAGGACGCCGCGCGGCGCCAGCTCACGGCTGCCGAAGACGTGCCCGAGCGCCGCCACCAACCCCACGAAGACGCCGCGCGCCGTGAACGGGCCGGGATCGGTGGAGGTGCCGCCGTCGACGCCGAGCACGTGGCGCGAGCGCCGCGCCACGATCGCCATCGCGTCGGGACCGGCGCCGAGGTCGGCGCCGGTGGTGAAGGCGCCGCCGAGCGACTCGACGAGGTCGCCGTAGCGGTGCAGGAGCCCCTCCTTCTCGTCGTCGGCGAGCGGCCGCGGAATGGCGAGCACCGCCTTGGCGCCGCCGCGGGGCAGGCCGATGCCCGCCCACTTCCAGGTCATGCCCGCGGCCAGGCGCATGGCGTCGAGCAGGGCCGCGGCGAGGTCGGGGTAGACCTTCATGCGGGTGCCGCCGGCCATCGGGCCGCGCCGCGCGTCGTGCAGGGCGATGAAGATCCAGGTGCCGGTGGGCCGGTCGTGGCGCACCACGACGCCCTGGCCGTCCCAGCTCTCGAGCAGCGAGAAGAAGTCGTCCGTCATGGCGTCTCCGGAAAGAGGACGTGTTGCTGGAAGGTGGCGAGGTCGATGTTGGTGCCGCAGACGATGAGCGCCACCCGGCGGCCCCGCAGGCGCTCCCGGAGCGGGCCCGCCAGGGCCGCCGTCGACGCGGCGCCCGCCGGCTCCACCGCCAGCTTCATGCCGCGGAACAACAGGCCCATGGCGCGGCGCATGGCCTCGTCGTCGATCATCACCAGCTCGTCCACGTAACGCCGGCACAGCGCGAAGCTGTAGGGCGCGGCGTGGGGAGCGCCGAGGCTGTCGGCGATGGTCCTTACGCGGTCGATGGCCTGGGGTGTGCCGGCGGCGAAGCTGCGGTGCATGGTATCGGCGCCCTCCGGCTCGACGCCGAACACCTGGCAACGCGGCTGCACGAGCTTGACCGCGGTGGCGATGCCGGCGCACAGGCCGCCGCCGCCGATGGGCACCACCACGGCGTCGAGGTCGCCGGCCTGGCGGCAGAGCTCGAAGCCCACGGTGGCGGTGCCGAGGATCGTCCGCCGGCCTTCGAACGGATGGACGAAGAAGCGGCCCTCCTCGCGCCGGATGCGGTCGACCTCGGCGAAGGCCTGGTGGACGTCGTCGACCAGCACCGCCTCGGCGCCGTAGTCGCGGCAGATGGCCACCCGCGCCGGGTTGGCGCTCCTCGGCATCACCACCTTGGCGCTCGAGCCCAGGGCGCGGGCGGCGAAGGCCACCGCGATGGCGTGGTTGCCGGCGCTGACGGCGGTGACGCCGCGCTCGAGCTCGGCGCTCGAGAGCGCCAGCATGTTCACCAGGGCGCCGCGCGGCTTGAAGGTGCCGCCGTACTGGAAGAGCTCGAGCTTCAAGAAGACCTGGGCGCCGGCGCCGAAGGCCTCCTCGGCCTCGCGGCCGGCCCAACGCCAGACCGGGGTCTCGCGCACCCGCTCGCCGAGGGTTTCGCGGGTCTCACGGATATCTTCGAGCGTGGGGGGACGCTCGGCAGCGGCGTCGTCGTCGGCGGCCATGGCGAGATCTTAGCAGCCGCCGGCGCCCTCGCGGCGGCAAGGAACAAAAGGCAATCCGTATCCGGCTCGCGGCAAGCTCGCGCCCTCGCCGCGAGAGCGTCGCGCGGCGTCGGGCGCGCGAGCTCCCGCCCGCTCGGGCACCCCCTGGAGCCGCCACGATTCCGGAAACGCCGCCGGCCCTCGCCTACCCTCTCGGGCACGAATATCTCGGCCTGCTCAAGATTTCTCATCGGCTGAGAACGACAAAGAACTTGTCGCTAAAGAGGAACTTTTCGCACCAACGGCGAGGATGACCGGAAATCTCTTTCTCAAGACTCGGAATCTTTACGTTTAGCGATAAACTCTCTGCGGAAAAAAAGGGTGTTGTGGTCCAATTACCTATGCTGTATGCTTCCGCCATGGACAAAAAGGAAGCTCTCGAGGAGGTTTGCCGCGCTCTCCAGGGAGACCGCAGCCAGAAGGCGATTGCGAAAAAGGCAGGCCTGACCGAATCCAAGGTATCGCTATACGCCAACGGAAGGCAGTTCCCGCGCGACGAGAGCCGGCGCAAGCTCGCCATCGGCCTTGGCTGCGAGGGCCTGGAGCAATTCGACCGGGCGCTCAACCTGGTGGGGTTCAAGCCCGAGCTGGCCAAGGATCCCGAGAAGCTGAAGGCCGCAATCCGTTTCTTCGACGTGGGCGAGGACCCCGAGAAAGCGGCGGCCGCGGCGCTCGAGACCATCGAGGATCCGGCGCTGACGGGTTTCCTGAACGACTTCTCACGTCTCATCGACGAGGCCCGGAAGGCGGGAGAGAGCCACGTCGAGGGTCTCTCCTCGCTGCGCCGCAACCTCATCTTCTACTGTTCGCGCGCCGGCTCGCCGGAGAGCTGAGCGTCAGCGCCGGCGATCCGCCGGCCCCTTGCGCCGGTCGACGGGCTCGCCGGCCAGGGCCGGCTCGCCTTCCAGGCCGCACAGGCGCAGGAAGTTCTTGAGCAGCGTCGGCCCCACCGGCGTCAGCACCGACTCGGGGTGGAACTGCACGCCCCAATACGGCAGCTCGCGGTGACGGATCGCCATCACCGTGCCGTCGTCGGTCCAGGCGATGGCCTTGAGCTCCCGCGGCACCGATTCCTCGGGCACCGCGAGGCTGTGGTAGCGCGTCGCGTCGAAGGGATTGGGCAATCCCTCGAACAGCTCGTCGGGGCGAAAGCTGATCCGCGAGGTCTTGCCGTGCACGAGCTCGGGAGCCCGCCCGACCACGGCGCCGAAGGCGGCGCCCAGGCACTGATGGCCGAGGCAGACGCCGAGCACCGGCACCGCCGGCCGCCGGCGCAGCAGCTCGATGCAGACGCCGGCGTGCTCCGGACGCCCCGGACCGGGCGAGAGCACGAGGCCGCGCGGCGAGCGCGCGAGCAGCGCGTCGACGTCCTCGACGTCGTTGCGCACCACCGTCACCTCGGCCTCGGCCTCGCGCAGGAGCTGCACCAGGTTGTAGGTGAAGGAGTCGTAGTTGTCGATCAGGAGAATCATTCTCTTGCCTCCAGGTGGCGCGCCAGCTCGACGGCGGCCAGCAGGGCGGCGGCCTTGCTCTCGGTCTCGTGCTGCTCGCGCTCGGGGTCCGAGTCGGCCACGATGCCGGCGCCGGCGCTGACCGAGGTCGAGCCGTCGCGGACGACCAGGGTGCGGATGGTGATGCAGGTGTCGACGTCGCCGGAGAAGGAGAAGTAACCCACGGCGCCGGCGTAGGGGCCGCGGGCCTCGGGCTCGAGCTCGTCGATGATCTCCATGGCGCGGATCTTCGGCGCCCCCGAGACGGTGCCGGCCGGAAAGCAGGCGAGCAGCGCGTCGAGGCCGTCGCGGCCCGGCGCCAGGTCGGCCTCGACGCTCGACACCAGGTGCATCACGTGGCTGTAGCGCTCGACCTCCATGAAGCTGGCCACCCGCACGGTGCCGGGCACGCCGATCTTGCCGAGGTCGTTGCGGCCGAGGTCGACGAGCATCACGTGCTCGGCGCGCTCCTTGGGGTCGACCAGCAGGTCCTCGGCCAGCCGCCGGTCGCCTTCGCCGTCGATGCCGCGTGGCCGGGTGCCGGCGATCGGCCGCGTCTCCACCCGCGAGCCGGTTTTGCGCACCAGCATCTCGGGCGAGGCCCCCACCAGAGTGGCGTCGGGCAGCTCGAGCATCACCATGTAGGGGCTGGGGTTGACCATGCGCAGCGCCCGGTAGATGGCCAGCGGCGGCGGCGAGCCGGCGACCGTGAAGCGCCGCGCCAAGACCACCTGGAAGACGTCGCCGGCGGCGATGTACTCCTTGGCCCGGACCACCGCGCGCTGGAAATCGGCGCCCGTGAGGCTCACGTCGGCGGGCATCGAGACTTTCGGCGGCTCGCCGGGCATGGCGACGGCGCGGGTGCCGCTCGAGGTGGTGAGCACGCGCGAAAGCTTGCCGAGCTCGCGCTCGGCCATCGACGAGGAGACCTCGCCGTCGACCTCGTTGGCGATCGCCAGCACCCGCTGCCGGGCGTGGTCGAAGACCACCAGGGTGTCGAAGCGGCCGAGCACGGCGATCGGCAGGCCGTAGGGATCGGCCGGCCGGTCGGGCAGGCGCTCGATCAGGCGCACCATGTCGTAGCCGAAGAAGCCCACGTAGCCGCCGGTGAAGGGAATCGGCCCGGGCCGGCTGCGGATCTCGCCCAGCACCCGGCGCAGGGCCGCCAGCGGCGCCCCCGGCAGCGCCTTGCTCCGGCTGCCCCGCTGCACCTCCACGCGGTCGGGATAGACCCGGTAGAGCTCGCGCGGCCGGGCGCCGAGGAAGCTGAAGCGCGACACCTGCTCGCCGCCGCTCACGCTCTCGAACAGGAAGCGCACCTGCGAGATCTCGGCCAGCCGCCGGTAGACGGCGAGCGGCGTCAGGCTGTCGGCGAGGAACTCCCGCACGTGGACGACGGCCCGGCGCGGCGCCGCGGCGGGAGAGCGTCGAGCTTCGGTCCGCTCCTCGGGAGCGGCGGCCGTCGCCTCGGTCGTCTGGGCGGTGGAGCTCATGGCGATCCTCCAGGGGAAGCATGCCGCTTCACGAGCTCCGCGGCAAGCCGGTCGGGCTCGACGCCGCGCGCCAGGAGCAGCACGAGCAGGTGATAGACGAGGTCGGACGCTTCCGCCACCAGCTCCCCGGCGTCGCCGGCGAGGCTCGCGATCACGGTCTCGACCGCCTCCTCGCCCACCTTCTGGGCGACGCGCGCGGCGCCGGCGGCGAGCAGGCGCGCCGTGTAGCTCTCCTCCGGCGAGGCGGCGCGGCGGCTCTCCAGCACCTGCCACAGCCAGCCCAGCTCGAGCCGCGCCGGATTGGGCTCGAAGCAGGTGCGCCCGCCGAGATGGCAGGCCGGCCCCGCCGGGTGGACGCGGTAGAGCAGGGCGTCGCGGTCGCAGTCGGCGAGGACCTCCGCCACCGCCATGGTGTTGCCCGAGGTGGCGCCCTTCTTCCACAGCTCGCCGCGCGAGCGGCTGCGGAAGTGGGCCTCGCCGGTGGCGAGCGTCGCCTCCACGGCCTCGCGGTCGGCCCAGGCGAGCATCAGCACGGCGCCGCTGGCGGCGTCCTGGGCCACCACCGCCACCAGGCCGCGGTCGTCGTAGGCCAGGGACGCCGGATCGACGTCGCTCTCCGGTCTCATTCGTCCACCTCCTGGCGCATCGGGAACCCCTGCTCGGCGAGGAAGCGCTTCACCTCGCCCACGGTATACGTCCCTTCGTGGAAGATCGACGCCGCCAGCACCGCGGCGGCCCCGGCCGCGAGCGCCGCCGCCAGGTGCTCGGGACGGCCGGCGCCGCCCGAGGCGATCACCGGCACCCGGGTGGCGCGCGCCGCCCGCTCGACGAGCGCCAGGTCGTAGCCGTCGCGGGTGCCGTCGGCGTCGATCGAGGTCAGCAGGATCTCGCCGGCGCCGCGCTCGACGCCTTCGCGGATCCACCCGAGAGCGTCGCGGCCGCGCGGACGGCGGCCGCCGTGGGTCACCACCTCCCAGGACTCTTCGTCCCGTCTCAGGGCGTCGACCGAGAGCACCACGCACTGGCTGCCGAAGCGCCGCGCCAGCCGGTCGAGGAGCTCGGGGTCGTCGAGCGCCGCGGTGTTGACCGCCACCTTGTCGGCGCCGGCGTGGAGCAGACGGCGGGCGTCGTCGACGGCGCGCACGCCGCCGCCCACGGTGAGCGGGATGAACACCCGCTCGGCGGTGCGGCGCACCCAGTCGAGGTCGGTGTCGCGGCGCTCGGGGGCGGCGGTGACGTCGAGGAAGACGATCTCGTCGGCGCCCTGGGCGTCGTAGCGCGCCGCCGACTCGGCCGGATCGCCCTGGTCGCGCAGGTCCTGGAACTTCACCCCTTTCACCACCCGGCCGGCGCGGACGTCGAGGCAGGGGATCACGCGGCAGGTCAGGCCGGATCGCCCTCTCATCGCCCACCCTGGTCGGCGACGCCCTGGCAGGCGGCCACCGCCGCTTCCAGAGAGAAGATGCCGTCGTAGAGCGCCTTGCCCACGATCACCCCCTGGATTTCCGGGAAGAGCACCGCGGTTTCGAGGTCGGCGAGGGCGCGCACGCCCCCCGAGAGCAGCGCCGGCAGACCGCTCGCCTGAGCCACGCCCCGTGCCAGGTCGTAGTTGGGGCCTTCCAGGGTGCCGTCGCGCTCGACGTCGGTCACCAGCGAGGCGGGGCACGGCAGGCCGCGCAGGCCGCGGCAGAGCTCCATGAGCGACATCGACGCGGTCTGGCGCCAGCCGGCGATGCGCAGCTCGCCCGCCGCCACCTCGACCGCCGGCACCACGCGGCCGGGGAAGGCCGTCGCGATCTCGCGGAAGGTCGCGAAGTCGCGCGCCACCAGCGAGCCCAGCACCACCCGCGCGCAGCCGGCGCCGAGCGCCCACTCCACGGCGGCGCGGTCGCGCAGGCCGCCGCCGAGCTCGAGCTTGGGGCCTACCCGCACGAGCTCGGCCACCAGCTCGCGCTGCGGCGCGCCGCCGAAGGCCGCGTCGAGGTCGACGACGTGGACCAGGTCGACGCCGGCCGCGGCGCAACGCACCAGCATGGCGGCGGGATCGACGTCGTAGAACGTGCGCCGGGCGTCGTCGCCCTGGGAGAGGCGGACGACGCCGCCGTAGCGCAGGTCGATCGCCGGGATCAGCCGCACGGCTCCTCCCCGTGCGCCAGGCGCAGGTAGTTGGCGAGCAGCCGCAGCCCGGTACGGCCGCTCTTCTCGGGATGGAACTGGGTGCCGAGGACGCGACCGCGACCGGCCACGGCGGCGAAGCGCTCGCCGTGGACGGCCGCCGCCAGGCACGCGTCGGCGGGCACGCCCCGCGGCGCGTAGCTGTGGACGAAGTAGACGTAGCTGCCGCCGGCGACGCCGTGGAGCAGCGGATGGGAATCGGCGATCTCCAGCCGGTTCCAGCCGATGTGCGGCAGCGGCACGTCGCCGGGCAGGCGGCGCACGTGGCCGGGGAGCAGGCCGAGGCCGTCGGTGACGCCGAGCTCGTCGCTGAACTCGTCGCTCGACGCGAAGAGGAGCTGGTAGCCCACGCAGATGCCGAGCAGCCACGCGCCGCGCTCCAGGGCCTCGGCGAGCGCCGTCTCGAGGGCGCCGCGCAGCCGCTCGCGCGGCGGCTTGAAGGCGCCGACGCCCGGCAGCAGCAGGCAGTCCGCGGCGGCCACCGCCGCCGGCTCGCCGGTGATCGCGACCACCGCGCCGAGGTGGGCGAGCGCCCGGGCCAGGTTGCCCAGGTTGCCCACGCCGGCGTCGACGATCGTGGCCTCGAAGCTCACAGCGTCCCCTTGGTGCTCGGCACCGCGCCGGCGCCCGGCCGCAGGGCCACCGCCTGGCGCAGGGCCACGGCCACCGCCTTGAAAGCGGCCTCGGCGGCGTGGTGGCCGTTGCGTGCCGCCAGCACGTGGAGGTGGAGGGTCAGACGCCCGCGGTCGGCCAGCGCCTGGAAGAAGTCGGCGACCAGGGTGAGCGGGAAGTCCGGCGTCACCCACACCTGCTCGAGCCCGGGCGGCACCTCGAAGACGAAGAAGCCGCGGCCCGAGACGTCGACCACGGCCCGCGCCAGGGCCTCGTCGAGGGGCGCGTAGGCGTGGGCGAAGCGCACGATGCCGCGGCGCTCGCCGAGGGCCGCGGCCAGCGCCTCGCCGAAGACGATGCCCACGTCCTCGACGGTGTGGTGGAGGTCCACCTCGACGTCGCCGCGGGCCTCGAGATCGACGCCGAAGCCGCCGTGGCAGGTCAGGGCGTCGAGCATGTGGCGGAAGAAGCCGCCGGGCACCTCGAGACGGCGCTCGCCGCCGTCCAGCGACAGCTCGAGGGCGATCCGGGTCTCGCCGGTGGCGCGTTCGACGCGGGCGCGGCGGGGGCTCATGAGGGTTCCTCCATGATCTCACGCAGCGCCGCGCGCACGGCGCGCAGTGCCGGCCCGTCGCCCACCGAGAAACGCAGGCACTCGGCGAGCACCGGATGGCCGCCGAGCACCCGCACGCGGATCCCTCGGCGGTCGAGTGCGCGGCCGATCTCCGGCGCCCGCCGGTGGCGGGCGAGCAGGAAGTTGGCCTGCGACGGGTAGACCTGGAAGCCCGCCGCCGACAGCATCGACGCCCACTGCGGGCGGCGGCCGAGCAGCACGCGCACCCGGCGCTCGGCGGCCTGGCGCGCCTCGAGGATCGCCTCGCCGGCCGCCGCGCTGACGAAGCTCACGTTGTAGGGCAGCTTCACCTTCAACAGCTCGGCGGCCAGCGCCGGGTCGGCCAGGAGGTAGCCCAGACGCAGGCCGCCCAACGACCAGGCCTTGGAGAACGTGCGGAAGAGGATAAGGTGGCGGTGGCGGTCGAGCAGCGGGCGGTAGTCGTGGTCGCAGAACTCGCCGTAGGCGTTGTCGAGCAGCAGCGGCGCCGACAGCCGGCCGAGCAGGTCGTCGACCTCGCCGGCGGTCAGGGCGTCGCCGGTGGGGTTGTTGGGCGAGCACAGCAGCAGCGGACGCCGCGGGTCCTCGTCCACGGCCTCGCGCAGCCGCGCCAGCGGCAGCCGCAGGTCGTCGTCCGCCGTGACGTAGCGCGGCGCGGCGTGGGCGCGCACGATCAGCGTCTCGTAGAGGCTGAAGCTCGGCCGCGTGGCGAGCACCTCCCGGCCCGGCCCCGCCAGGGCCTCGAGCGCGACGCCGAGCAGCTCGTTCGAGCCGCAGCCCACCAGCACCCCCGCCGCCGGCCAGCCGTGGAGACGGCCCAGGGCGGCGCGCAGGGCGTCGCTGTGGAAGTCGGGGTAGCGGGCCCAGGAGCGCTCGAGCAGCAGCGCGGCCACCCGCCGCTTGAGCGCGCGCGGCAGGTCGAAGGGCACCTCGTTCTGGTCGAGCTTGTAACGGCTGGGCGTCAGGTCGAGGTGGTACGCCTTCAACGCGCGCACCTCGGGACGGACCCAGGAGACCGGATCGGCTGCCGCGGCGTTCACCCTGCGCCCTCCCCGTCCGCGCCGGCGGCCAGCCGCCGGCGCGCCGACGCGGCGTGCGCCGGCAGGCCCTCGGCGTCGGCGAAGACCGCCGCGGCCTCGGCCCAGCGGGCGGCGGCCGCGGCGTCGAAGCGCACCAGGTGGCCGCGGCGCACGAAGTCCTCCACCCCGAGGGCCGACGCGAAGCGCGCCGTGCCCGCCGTGGGCAGCACGTGGCTCGGGCCGGCCACGTAGTCCCCGAAGACCTCGGGCGTCGAGGCGCCGACGAAGACGGCGCCGGCGTGGACGATCCGCTCGGCGAGGGCCTCGGCCGCCGCGCCCACGAGCTGCACGTGCTCGGGCGCCAGGGCGTCGACGATCTCGGCGGCCTCCTCCATCGACGCCGCCAGGAACGCCGCGCCGCGGCCGGCGAGCGCCTGCCGCGCCGTCGCCGCGGTGGCGAGGCCGGGAAGCTGCCGGGCCACCGCGCGCCGCACCTGGCGCGCCAGCTTCCAGCGGTCGGTCACCAGCAGCGCCAGCGCCTGCGGGTCGTGCTCCGCCTGCGCCAGCAGGTCCGCCGCCACCAGCTCCGGATCGGCCCCTTCCGAGGCCACGATCACCACCTCGCTGGGCCCGGCGAGACCGTCGATCGCCACCGCGCCGCGCACGAGCTGCTTGGCGGCGGTGACCCAGGCGTTGCCGGGGCCGACGACCTTGTCGACCGCCGCGATCGACTCGGTGCCGTAGGCGAGGGCGGCGATCGCGTGGGCGCCGCCCATCCCCCACACCTCGCCCACCTCGAGCTCGGCGAGCGCCCAGCGCAGCGCGGGGCTCGCCGCCCAGGCGGCGGGCGGCGTGGCCACGACGATCTCCCCGACGCCGGCCAGCCGCGCCGGGATCACCGTCATCAGCGCCGTCGACGGGTAGGCGGCGCGGCCGCCCGGCACGTAGACGCCGACGCGGGCGAGCGGCCGCCGCCGCTCGGCCAGCGTCACCCCGCCCTCCTCCAGCGTGAAGCCGTCGCGGACCTGGTGGCGGTGGTAACGCTCCACCGCGGCGCGGGCGCGCTGGAACGCCTCGGCGAATCCCGGCGGCAGCTCCTCGCGGCCGGCGCCCGGCGTCAGGCGCAGCTCCGCGACGCTGCCGGGGGAGACGCCGTCGAACCGGCGCACCGCCTTCAGCAAAGCGCGGTCGCCGCGCCGGCGCACCCGCTCCACGAGGCGTCCCGCCTCGACCGGCAGCTCGGCGTCGAGCAGCGCGCCGCCGCGGCGGCGCAGCGCCGCGAGCTCGCGCCGGGCGCGCCGGGAGGTCGTCTTGAGGATCTTCAGCTCGGCCATCTTCCACATCCTCTCGCTAAACCACCATCCGCGCCTCCTCGAATCGCTCGAGGAGGCCGTTGATCTCGCGCCGCAGGAGCTGGAACGCGCCGCGGTTGACCACCAGGCAGGGCGCCACCTCGCACACCGTCTCCAGCTCCCGGAGCCGGTTCTCGGCCAGCGTACGCCCGGTCTGGACGATGTCGAGCGCCAGCTCCGCCAGGTCGAGGAGCGGCGCCAGCTCCACCGAGCCCGAGAGCTCGAGGATCTCGGCGCCCCACGGCCGGTCCTGGACCAGGCGGCGGGCGGTCGCCGGGTACTTGGTCGCCAGGCGGATCTGCTGGCCGGCCTCCGGCATCTCGGCGCCGCGGCCGATGAACGACAGCCGGCTGGTGCCGTGGCGGAACCGCGCCGGCACCAGCAGGTCGCCGTCCACCTCGTCGAGCACGTCGCTGCCCACCACGCCGCAGTCGGCCACGCCGTGCTGCACGTAGAGCGGCACGTCCCAGTCCTTGAGGAAGAGCACCTCGAGCCCGTCCAGGGGGACGGTCATCTGCAGCCGGCGATCGTCGGGCTCGGGATCGGCGAGGGCGACGCCGGCGGCGCGGAAGGCCGCCAGGGCGACCTTCAGGTTGCGCCCCTTGGGCAGCGCCAGGCGGATCACGCCTCGTCCTCCCGCGTCTCCGCCTCCCACAGCCGGTCGAGGCTCAATGAGAAGCCCGACGCCGTCGCCGTCACGCCGAGACGCTGGAAGAGCCGGTCGTAGCGCCCGCCGCCGCCCACCGGCTCGGCGGCGCGGCCGGCGAAGGCGCGAAACACCAGGCCGTCGTAGTAGGGCCGCAGGGCGAGACGGCGGCGCAGCTCCGGCGCCACCACCTGGTCGCCGAACTCCGCCAGGTCCACGCGCACGGCGATCCGCGGGAAGCGCTCCGCGAGCTCGCCGGCGAGCGCGGTGAGGCGCCCGAGGCGAGCGCCGGCCTCCTCGCCGAGGGCCGCGACGTCGGCGGGCATGCCGCTCTCGACCACCTGCAGCAGGGCCTCGGCGCCGTCGCGAAAGGCGCGGCGCTCGCGGCGCACCACCGCCGCCGCCGCGTACGCCAGGCGTCCCTTGAAGCCGAGGAGCAGGCCGTCGAGAGCGCCGGCGAAGCCCAGCACCACCAGCAGCGGCCGCCGCCCGGTGGCCGCGAGCAGGTCGAGGAACTCGGTCAGGACCGCGCGCTCGCCGTCCTCGCCGCCGTCCTCGCCGCCGACCGCGCCGAGCACCTCGCCGCCGAGCTGGTAGAACTCGCGCTGGCGCCCGGCGCGGTCCTGCTGGTAGCGCAGCACGTCGCCGCGATAGAAGAGCTTGAGCGGCAGCTCCAGGGTGGCCAGCCGCGGCGCGATCAGGCGCGCCAGCATGGTGGTGAAGTCCGAGCGCAGGGCCAGCACCTGGCCGTCGCGGTCCACGAAGCGGTAGAGCTCGTCGCGCCGCACCCCCGAGGGCATCTCCTCGTAGGGGTCCAGGTAGTCCACCACCGGCAGGATGACCTCGTCGAAGCCGTGGTCCATGAGCCGCTTCACCAGCCGCCCCTCGAGCTCGCGGTGACGGCGGGCGCTGTCGAAGAAGAGGGCGGCGACGCCCGTGGGCAGCGAGGCCGAGACCTTCACGGCTCGTCTCCGAGGCCCAGGAGCTCGCGGGCGAGCGGCTCGTTGAGCTCCTTGCCGGTCATCAGCCGGAACTGCTCGAAAGCCTGGTAAAGCAGCACCCGGCGGCCCCCGAAGACGCGCCGGCCGAGCGCGCGCAGCTCGCCGACCAGCCGGGTGGGCGCCGGGCCGTAGACCAGGTCGACCACGGCGGCGCCGGCGCCCACGCGCTGCACGGCGAAGGGCAGCTCGTCGTGCGGGTCGTGGCCGAGGGCCGTGGCGTGGACGATCACGTCGTAGACGGCCGGGTCGAAGCCCTCGAGGGGGAGGAACGGAAGCTGGAGCTCCTCGGCGGCGCGCTCGCCGCGCTCGCGGCCGCGGTTGACCAGCACCACCTCGGCGCCGGCGAGCTCGAGGCCGTAGGCCGCCGCCTTGCCGGCGCCGCCGCAGCCCACCACCGCCGCCTTGCGGCCCTTCAGCTCGACGCCGCTGGCCGCCAGCAGCCGGGAGACGCCTTCGGGATCCGTGGTCTCGGCCGCCCACACGCCGTCGGCGCCGCGCACCAGGGTGTTGGCGGCGGCCACGTGCTGGGCGCGCGGGCTCGACACCCCGGAGACCGCCAGCGCGATCTCCTTGTAGGGCGAGGTGACCGAGAGCCCGGCCAGCGGCAGCCCGAGCTCGTCGAGGCTGCCCGACTCCACCACCTCGAGCCAGAAGTCGCCGAACGACTCGACGTGGAACGGCACGTAGAGGGCCGGCACCCCGAGGGCGCGGTAGGCGCCGTTGTGCAGCCGCGGCGAGAGCGAGTGCAGCACCGGACGGCCGGCGATGCCGTAGAGGCGCTCGACCGCGGGCAGGTAGGGAAGACCGTAGTCGTCGACCAGGCGGCGGATCGGGAGCTGGCCCGGGGCCCCCGGCGTCTCGCCGAGGGCGCCGTAGACCAGCGGCGAGCCCAGCCGCGGCGCCACCAGCCGCGTCCAGGCGCCGACCTCGCCGGCGGCGAAGGCGATCACGTCGCGGCGGCGCAGCGACTTGAGCAGCTCCAGCGGGCGCAGGCCGTCGCCCGACTGCGTCGCGGTGGGGATCAGCTTGTAATAACGCGCCTCGGTGGCGGCGAGCTGCTCGAAGCGGGAGCTCAGCTCGGCAGGGTGGGCGCTCGGGCCGTGCCATGAAAGCAGGCGCCGGTCGGCCGGCACGTCCACCAGCAGCTCGGGCGCCAGGTCACGGGCGCCCTCGAGGTCCACCAGGTCATACGTCTCGGCGGCGGCGGCGAGCAGCCGGCGGCGCTCCCCGCGGTCGCCCTCGAAGGCGCCGCCCTCGGCGCGGCTGCGCAGCGTGTAGAGCAGCTTGCCGGCGAAGCGGTCGCGCAGCCAGTCGGGGTCCACCTTGCCGACCAGGTCGGAGCGCACCTCGAGGACCTCGACGCCCGGCGGCAGGGCGGCGAGCTCGTGGCCGCTCGCGGAGAGCGGCGAGGTCAGAGTGGCGACCAGCGACGTTTGCTTCACCGGCGAAGTTCCTCTCTCCGGCTCACCTGGAAAGAGGCTCGGCTGGCGCTTCGCTTCCTCGTCCCGGGTGAGGTTGCCGGGACGACGATCCCGGCCTTGCTACCCGTGATGGTGTACGCCGCGCCACGCTCCCCGAACCGGGGCCGCCAGGGTCGCGGGGAAGAGGGCGTGCTTCGGCATGGGGGACTCTCGCGTGCAGGCGGATTTGAGCAGCTCGCGGGGCGGGTGTCAAGAGCCCCTGCTCGGGCATCCACGTCCGTGGACGCGCGACGCCCGCACGGGCGGGCACTCGAACCGCGTCGAACAGCGCGGTCACGCGACCCTCGGCTGGACCTCCATCTCCACTTGCCCTCCGATCTCACGGCGGACCAGGCGCAGCTCATACTCGATCTGGAGCCCCAACCACAGGTCTGGGGTGGTCCCGAAATACCGCGCCAGCCGCAGCGCGGTGGCAGGCGTGATCGACCGTTGCTCCCGCACGATCTCGCCGATCCGCGTCGCGGGTACCCGCAACGCAAGCGCCAGGGCGTTGGTGCTGAGCCCCAACGGCGCCATGAGCTCTTCTCGCAGGATCTCGCCGGGGTGAATGAGGTCGAGCAACTCTGTATCCATCGGCATCTCCATCAGTGGTAGTCGACTCCGCAACGCGCACGCCGTGCGCCCCTGAACCGGGCTGGTCAGAACCGGCTTTCAAAGACCTGGCAAATCGTCTGGATGAAGGCGTCGTAGTACAACGGGTCTCCGACCTGCGGCGCCGGCGGCTCGGTCACGTAGCGGGTGGAGGCATAGTCGACGTTGTCCATCTCGACCACGATCGCACAGCGGGCTTCCAGCCCGTAGCCTCGCTGGCCTCCGCGGGTGGCGACCGAACGGAGCTCTTTGATGCAGTGCTGCACCAGACGCCGGCTGTTCTTGTGCACGGTCACCTGATCCTGAGCACGGAGAGGGGAGCGGAAGCGCTCGGCCGCGTTCACGACGAGCACCGCACCCGCGATCGCCTTGGCGCTGTAGTTGTGGACGTGCTCATGGTGGGCTTCCAGGTCGCGCTTACGGTTCTTCACCGCCTTCTTGTGCTCGGTCATTACCGACTTGATCTCCACGGCGATCTCGACCGAGGAGGGGATGCACCGGGCTATGGGGCCGCCGACGTGCTCGACGCCAGCACCAAACCCTGGCGATCCGAGCACCAGATCCACGTTCCAGTCCGCCGTGCCGGCCATCATCGTGAAGTTGAGGTCATAGACGATCTGGCCTTCGGCCGCCTTGGCGCGTATCTTCGGGCAATGGGTAGCCAGGTCGACCGCAATCGCCTCCGCCAGCGCGTTGGAGTGTTTGTCGGATCGGGGGTGGTACCCGGCTTGCCGGAGGTGGTTCAGGAACGAGGCGGGATTCGAATCCATGACGGTGCTCGTGCTCTTCGCCCTCTACGATTGGCGCGGGTAGGATACCAGAAGCAGGTCTGGCGGGATAGAATGACCGAACCCGGAAGGGGAGAGCCATGTCGGAGCGCTATACGAACGTCGAGGTAGACCCGGACGGGGTCGCCGAACCCGTCGAGGACGCCGAGTACTCGCCAGGTCCGGGCCTGCGTTCCAGCCATCTGCTGGTCCACGGGGACGCTCGCGAGCTCTCCTCCCTGGACGACGAGAGCATCCACCTGGTGGTCACCTCTCCCCCCTACTGGACGTTGAAGGAGTACCGCGACCACCCGGATCAACTCGGCCACGTCGAGGACTACGACGAGTTCCTGGAAGACCTCGCCAAGGTCTGGCGCGAGTGCTTCCGTGTTCTGGTACCAGGCGGGCGGTTGGTGTGCGTGGTGGGGGACGTCTGCCTGTCGCGGCGCAAGTTCGGGCGGCACCTGGTGATGCCGCTCCACGCCGACATCACCGTGGCTTGTCGCAAGACCGGTTTCGACAATCTGAACCCCATCATCTGGCACAAGATCGCCAACGCCAAGTACGAGATCCAAAACGGCAATCCTGGCTTTCTGGGCAAGCCCTACGAGCCCAACGCCATCATCAAGAACGACATCGAGTTCATCCTGATGCAGCGCAAGCCGGGAGGTTACCGCAAGCCCACCGAGAAGCAGCGGGAGCTCTCACGCATCAAGAAGTCCGATTACGAGCGGTGGTTCCAGCAGTTCTGGCGCATTACCGGCGCTTCCACTCGCGACCACCCCGCTCCGTTCCCCCTCGAGTTGGCCCAAAGGCTCGTCTGTATGTTTTCCTTCGTCGAGGACACCGTCCTCGATCCGTTCTGCGGCACGGGCACGACAATCTTGGCGGCCATGCGGTCGGGGCGCAACAGCATCGGCTTCGAGATCGACCCCCGGTACTGCGAGCTGGCCATGGATCGGCTAGCCGGAGAACAGGCCCAGGCCAGCCTCTTCAACAGTATCGAGCTGGACTTCATCGAGGCCGAGGAGGGGCCGGGGCCGCGGGCGCACGCCGTGCGCCCCTACGCCTGATCCGTCAGGACGCCGGTCCGGGGCCGCGGGCGCACGCCGTGCGCCCCTACGCCTGGTCCGTCAGGACGCCGGGGCCGGGGCCGCGGGCGCACGCCGTGCGCCCCTACGCCTGATCCGTCCCCCCTGCACTAAATCGTACACCTGAGTGATCAGGGGGACACCCTCAATTGTCCCCAAGGCACTATTTAAATCGTGACGGGGGGTGTACTCCCCGGCTTCCGGACCCCTTCCTATCCTCCACGACGTGATCGACGGCGCCCCGCGGGCGCCACCACCCGCAACGACCCAGGAGGACAGAAGCCATGAAACGGAAGCTCAAAACCGTCACCCAACGCCTCGAGAAGGCCGACAAGCTCCTCGCCGCCATGAAGGCCGTCGCCGAGGCCGTCTGCGACTGCCTCGCCGGCAGCCTGTGCGTCGCCTTGACGGGCGGCGAAACGGCGCCCGATCTCCGGGTGCTGCTCGCTCTCCTCGAGCGCCGCGTCACCGCGCTCGCCCGGCGCCTCAAGGTCTGCCAGGAGATCCTCTCCGACTGGCAGCAGTGCGAACGCTACTCCGCCGAGGCACGCGACACGGCCGCGGCGAGCGTCCGTCAGAAGCTGATCCTGCTCCGCTCTCTGGCCACGCACGCGTTCGGCGAGCCTGGAACCGAGCTGATGGGCCTCGCCGGCGGCACTCCGCGCGAGCACAAGCGGCTGCTGGAGGCGGCGAAGACCGTGGCCGCCCGGTTGCGGGACCCCGACCTCGCGCTCCCCGTCGTCGCCACACCCTGTCTCGAGATCAACTTCGGGTACGTGACCGAGGAGCTCGAAACCGACCTCATCCACCTTGAAGAGAGCCTCGACGAACGAGCGCGGGCGGGCGCCCAAGCCCAAACCGCCCAGACCGCCCGATGGCGGGCCGAGCACGAGCTCGACCGCGTCGTCGCCGCGACTTCGGACCTCGTCGCGAGCCTGTGTACGCTGGCAGGACGCTGCGAGCTCGCCGACCAGATCCGTCGGGCCGCGAAGTAACCACCGCCGGAAGCGCTGACACCATGACCACCTCACCGCGATCGTCCGCGTTCGTCGCGCCCGCCGACAGCCGTCGGCGGGCGTGGCGGACGCTCGTGGAGCTTGTCCACAC
>Ga0299906_10000584_pt1 | contig 33113 bp, 23 predicted proteins | sample RVTome_14_FD_200259 | JGI IMG/M metagenome (GOLD analysis project Ga0299906, IMG submission 200259) | Soil microbial communities from uranium-contaminated site in the Upper Colorado River Basin, Wyoming, United States - RVT145D125 (version 2) ...
AAGACCTCGTAGAGCTCGCCCCACGCCGTCACCGACCAGCTCGCGGCGTGCTCGTCCGCGTGGGCGTGCTCGTCCGGGTCGTGCGAATGCTCTTCCGGGTCGGGCGGCGGCGCGCAGGCCGCGAGCGTCGCCACGGCGAGGGCCAGCATCGTCCAGCGGGCGTCAGTTCTCATCGGCGTCGTCTCCTACTTCGGGGCCGCCCGAGGCGGCCTCCAGATCGCGGTGGGCGGCCAGCGCCGAGGCGTGCAGATCGAGCGCCGCGAGCTCGGCTTCGGTGGTGGCGCGCAGGACCTCGAGCAGGTCGGTGAGGGTGGATTCGCCGAGACGGAAGGCGGCCTCCGCCGCGTCGACCATCTCGTCGTTGCCGGCGTTCGCCGCCGCCGACTCCGCCGCCGCCGCGGCCAGCCTCCGGTAGGCCGTCGCGGCCCCGGCACGCTCGGCCTCGAGCCGCCGGCGAGCGAGCTCGAGCCTGGCCTCGGCTGCCTCCGCGCGCGCCGAAGCCAGGAGGCGCTCGGCCTGCCGGCGGTCGGCGAGCGGCAGCGGCCAGGCGAATCCCAGGACGGGACCGCCGGAGGTTTCGCCGCCCTCGCGCACGCTCTTCCAGCCGGCGACGAGCCGCGGCCAGCGGCCAGCGCGCCCGGCCGCCTCGCCGGCGAGCCGGGCGGCCGCCAGCTCCGCCTCGAGCGCGGCCACGCGCGGATGCTCGGCGTCCGTCGTCGGCAGCCCTTCCGGCAGCGCCGGCACCACGGGCGTCGCACCGCCGGGAAGGTCGGGCCGCCAGGCGCGGGCGGCGGCCCGGGCGCGGACGGCGCCGGCGTCGGCGACGGCCAGGCGTCCCCGCGCCTCGGCCACGGCGAGGGCGAGGCGGCGGGCCTCGAGCCCCGACGACTCCCCGCGCTCGGCGCGGCGGCGCTCGCGCTCGGCCAGGGCGGCCAGCCGTTCGACCCGGGACCGCCGGCGTTCGGCGCTGGCGGCGGCCACCGCCCACTCCGCGAAGGCCTGGCGCAAGGCGAGACGCACGGCGAGCCGGTCGGCCACGACCCGGGCCCGGGCCGCCTCGACCTCGCGCTCCGCGGCCGTGATCGCGAGCCTTCGGCGAGCCGGGCTCGAAAGCTGCCAGGCGAGGGCGAGCCCGAGCTCTTCGGAGGGATCCTCCCGCGTGACCTCCAGCTCGGGATTGTCCAGGGTGCGAGCGCTGACCGCCGCCGCGCGGGCGGCCCCGACCGCCTCCTCGAGAACGGCGAAAGCGGGGTGACCCTTCGTCAGGGCCGCGAGGAAATCGGCTTCGGAGATCTCCTCCGGAGGTTCAGCGAAAGCCTGGACCGAACAGGCCGCCAGGCAGGCGGCGAAAGCGGCAATGCGCATGCGTGCTCCTCATTCCCGGTGAATCGATGCGGACCCACGACGGGTCCGGGCGGTCATCGGAAATCAAAGCAGCAGCGAACAGTGGGCGTGGAAGAGCGGAACCGGCGGCGCTCGGCGGCGCTGAAGAGGGTCGACCTCGCCGTGCCCGTCATCGGTGGCGCCGCGCGGACCCGCCGGTACGGCGGCGGTCGGGCTCGGGCTCGGCGACAGGCCGGGCGCGGCGTCCACGTGCGCCGGGTGCTCGTGGTGCGGCGCGGCGGCTCGGTGGTGGTGTCCGTGGGTCACCGCGGCCATGAGCTCGTCGAGCAACGCGGACGCGTGACCAGGGGCGCCGTAATGGCCGCTGCCGTGATCGTGCGCCACGTGCAGCCCTAGCGCCAGGGCGCCGGCGCCCGGCGCCAGCCACAGGCCGAGGACGGCCACGGCGCAGTAGCGGCGGAATGGGCGACCGGGCATGCGGAGAAGTCTCGCAGAACGATCTCGTGCGGTCAAGGAGACGCGTTCGGCGCCGGCGGCAGCCCCGCGGCGTCGAAGACGAGCGACGCGCGCCGCTCGCTGAGAGGTCCGAGCTGCGGCGACAGGGCGTACCCGCGGGGATTGACGCCGGCAGCCCAGGACGGCCAGGCGTCGACCTCGCGGATCGTGTCGGAGAACGCCTTGTTGCCGCGCTTTTCCACCTCGGCCCGCAGCCCGCGGAGGAGCGCCGCCTCGTGGCCGTCCGTCCATCCTTCCGGGTCGCCGTTCCAGTCGAGGGCAGGCGAGGCCTGGCGCGCCCGCGCGAGCGCGTCGTGGAGACGCGGACCGGCCTTGCCGCCGTCGATCACGTCGCCCGGGAAGCGCACGTGCCAGCGCAGCAGGATCGCCGACGCGCGCTCCGAGGTGAAGACGTCGCCGAGCGTCCGCGTGCCGCTCCACGGCGCCGCGCGCAGGTCGCGCAGGCGCACGCGCGCCATGTCCCACATGCGGCGGCGGTAGCCGTCGATCGTGCGGCCGGCCATCACGAAGCGGTAGAACCAGTGCCAGGTCTTGAAGTAGTCCGCCTCCTGCTCGGACTTGGCGAGCCGCTCGAACGAGCCGTCGTCCCGCTCGAGCGCGAGCCACGCGGCGTACTTGCGTTGCCCGGCGCTGAACAGCCGCTTGCCCGTGGGCTCGCCAGCGCCCGTCGTCCACCCGACGTCGACGCGCACTCCGAAAAACCCCAGAGCGCGTTCAAAGGCGCCCGGATCGGCGTGCGCCAGGTACGAGAGATAACCGCAAAGCTCCCCGTCGGACACGCTGCCGTTGGAGTTGACGATGCCGAGGGTCCAGTGGCACGGCCCCACCGACACGAAGGCGTTGTCGTAGGCGTTGACGCTGTCGAAGAAACCCAGGCATTCGACCTCGGAGACGGCGCGCACCACCTTGAACGTCGAGCGCTCGGCCGCCGTGAGCTCGCCGAGGGGTTTGCCCACCAGCCCCTCCGGCACCAGCTCGCCCTGCGCCGCCACGTGGCGCGGCGGCACCGAGCGCGGGCCGCTCCAGCGCAGATAGGTCACGAAGTCGCCGACCACCACCATGGCGCCCGGCGCGTGGCTGGGCGGCAGGCCGTAGTAGCCCGAGCAGTCGCGCACGAACATCCGCGGCACCGTGCTCGACACCTCGTCGTGCAGCCACAAGTTGGAGGCGCGCAGGGTGTGGGGCGCTCCGCCGGCCATGTTCCAGGCCTCGACCACCACCGGGCAGCGCCAGTGCTCGGCGAGCCAGTGGCGGATCGCCGCCCGCGTCGCCGCGTTGACGACCCCGCTCACCGGCCCCGCGTAGCGGTCGCCGCCGGTGGCGACGGGGGAGAGCCGGTCGCTGTAGCGGGCGGCGGTGCTCGTGACGTCTTCGCGGGCCGCCCCCTCCATGCGGGCGTAGATCTGGAATTCGCGCACCGCCCACTGCGTGCGACGAAGGAAATCGCCGTCGGCGCCGCCGACGACCATTAAGCCGAGCTCCTGGAGGTCGCGCTGCAGCCGCAGCACGTGCTCCGCGTCCTCGTCCGGACGCTCGGTCCCGCCCCGGATGGCCGGCTCGCCGGTCGGCCGGCGGTCGCGGTCTCCGCGCCGGAGATCGAAGCCGCCGTAGAGGTCCTCGGGCATGGCGATTCTCCTCCCTTGAACGGGGGCCTCGGCCCCTCTTTCAATGATCGCCGGGTGGGGGGGGAGCGGCGGCTTGAACCTGCAAGGTGCCGAGGAACTCGACGAACAGGTCGAGCGCGATCTCCGTCGCGATCTCCTCGGCGTCCTCCCCGGTGACCACGTGCTCCTGCCCCTGCCAGCGCACGACGATCGATCGTTTCCGGCGGACGATCTCGGGCGCCACGCGCTCGCCGTCGAAGACCGCCTCGACATCCCCCGGGATCGGCATGCCCCGTTCTCGGTAGAAGCCGTCCCGGACTTCGAGGGCGGCGATGAACGAGCCGACGTAGCCGCCGTAGCGGGCGTCGTTCACGTGTCGCGAGTCGACGCCCCGGGTGTGGATGCAGCGGGCGCGCCATCCGGAGTCCGTGCGCCGGATGTCCGGCGCCGAGAGCTCGAGCCGGGATGCCTCGGCGGGAGCAGCGGCGTCCGGAGGCGCGGTCGCGACGGGCGGGGGAGCGGGAGCTTCCGGAGGCCGATACTGTCCGCCGAACGGTCCACCTGGCCGCTTGTCGTCGCCGCGCCGGCCCGGGGCGCTTCCCGGTCCTGCGGATCGCCCGAGCAGGAACTCCCTGGCGGCGTCCACCGCGTCCTTGTCCAGCTTACGATGGGAAGACATCACGGGTCCCTTGTATATCACAGGCCGCCGGGGAAGGTCGACGTCACTCGCCGGCGGTGACGTCGAAGGCCACCAGCGCGTCGCCGTGGCGAACGTAGAGCACGCCGCCGGCGATCACCGGGTGGGCCCAATGGTGGCCGTCGCCCTCGGTGATCTCGAGCGTGCCGACGACGCGGAAGCTCGCGGGCTCGGGATCGACGAGCAGCACCTCGCCCTTCTCGGTGTAGCCGTAGAGGCGGCCGTCGGCGTAGACGACCGATCCCTTGCCGGCGCGGGGGATCTCGGCGCGGGCGGCGCCGGTCGCGGCGTCGAGAGCGTACCAGGTGCCGCGGCCGGCGGCGCCGTAGATGTGGCCGCCGACCCACACGGCGCCGCCGTGATGGACGTCGAGGTTCTCGTCCTGCCACTTCACGGCGACGCTCCTGCCGTCGGCCGCCAGCTCGAACATCTTGCCGCCCTGCCCGTAGCCGTCGGTGACGTAGATCGAGCGCCCCTGGAAGAGCGGGGAGACGGCGTGGATGTCGTAGCGCCCGGGATGAGAATGCCGCCAGAGGACCTTGCCGTCGTCCGGGTCGACGCCGATCAGGTGCTTCTCGGTCAGGGTGACGATCTGGCGCAGCGTGCCGGCCTCGAGCAGACGCGGGCTGCAATAGGCCGAGGCGTCGCCGGTGGCCTCCGAGGCCCACACGGCCTCGCCGCTCTCGGCGTCGAGCGCGACCATGGTGGCCTTGCGTCCGCCGGGGGTGAAGATCACCTTGCCGTCGACGACGAGGGGGGACTCGGTGATACCCCACTGGATCTGGCGCGCCCCGTAGTCGCTGGCCAGGTCTCTCTGCCAGCGCACCTCGCCGCTGGCGGCGTCGAGGGCCATGGCACGGCCCGCCGACGACAGGATGTAGAGCGCGCCGTCGTGGAAGGTGGGCGTGGTGCGCGAGCCCGGATAGCCGCCGCCGCCGTGGACCGCGCCGTAGCCGCGCGTCCACAGGGTTTTGCCCGCGGTGTCGAGGGCGTACACGTAGCCCTGTCCGTCGCGGATGCCGGTGGTGTAGACACGGCCGCCGGCCACCGTGACGCCGGCGAAGCCTGCGCCCAGGCCCGAGGCCGTCCAGAGCCTCCGCGGCCCGCCTCCGGGCCAGGATTGCAGCAGACCTTCGGCGGGGTAGACGCCGTCGCGGTTGGGCCCGCGGAACTGCGGACTCTCGGTGGCGGCGGCGCCGGCGGCCAGCAGGGCCAGGCCGAGAGCGGCGGACGCGGTGTAGGCGGGGACGTGCATGGCGGGCTCCTCTCGTCGAGTCGTTTCGTCCCGGAGAGTTTAGAACATACGACTCGAAGACCGCGAGAGGGCTACAACCGGTGGGTGTGGGGAAAGTCGGCCCGCCGGTACGATGAGCCGTTCCTTTCGATCGGCCGGCGTTTCTAGCCCGGCTCGTCGGGGAGCGGCAGGCGCCGGCCCTGCAGCGCGGCGTCGCGGTAGGTCACCAGGCGTGCCGCGTCCGCCGCGTTCCAGCCCAGGCCGCTCATGCCCTTGGCCTCTTCCAACAAGTCGACGGCGCGCCCGAAGTCCCCCCGCTCGTAGTGGTAGCGCGCCGCCACGGTGAGCGTCAGGCGGTCGCGCTTGAGGGCCAGGGCCTCGTCGAGGGCCTGGCGCGCCTCGTCGAGCCGGCCCTGGCGTACGTTCAGGTAGGCGAGGTTGCGCCGCACCAGCCAGCGTAGCTCCGGCTCGCCGAGCTCGGCGGCCACGTCACGGGCTTTCGGCGAGGAGCTCGGCGCCTTCGTCCAGGCGTCCCTGCTTGCTGGCGAAGTATCCAAGGGCCGCCAGGCTGTGGGTTTCGGTGCGGCGGTTGCCGATCCGGCGCGACAGGGCCAGGGCCTCGCGGGTGCGCCCTTCGGCGCGCGTCAGGTCGCCGAGGTGGAACGAACAGGCTCCGAGGTTGGTGAGGCTGATGAGCTGGCATTGGGCGTTGTCCACCTGGACGCAGAGCTCCAGGGCCTCGAGATAATACGCTTCCGCCTCCTGGTGCTCGCCGCGCTCCATGGCCAGGAAGCCGAGGCTGCCCAGGGCCGACGCCTCGCCCTCGCGGTCGCCGACGTCGGCGAAGACCGTCAGGCTGTCGCGGAAGCTCGCCTCCGCGCCCCGCGGATCGCCGCGCCGGATCAGCGCGTAGCCGAGGTTGCGCAGCACCCCGGCCTCGGTGCGGCGGTCGCCGGTCTCGCGGCTCAGGGCGAGGGACGCCTGCCATACCCTCGTGGCTTCCTCCACGTCGCCCAGCCGGTAGGCCAGGATCGCGCTCTGCGCCAGGGTCCGGGTCTTGCCCACCGAGTCGGCCAGCGTCTCCTGGATCGCCAGGGCCTGGTCCAGGAAGGCTCTGGCGTCGTCGTGACGCCCCTGGTCGACGGCGGCCGAGCCGCGGGCGTAGAGCGTGTCGGCCTCGAGGCGACGGTCCTGGCGTCCGCGCGCCGCCGCGAGCACCTCGAGGAACACGCCTTCGGCCGCTTGCGGGTCCCCTGCCGCCTGGCGGCAGACGGCGAGCGCCAGGCGCGCGCGCAGGAAATCCGGGTCGCGGTCGAGGCAGACCTCCAGGTAGGGCTCGGCCGCCGGCGGTCCGGCGGCGGCGAGACGCTCCACGGCCATGGCGTAGGCGAGGTTGGCGAAGCCGTCGGCTGAAAACGTCTCGCGGATCTCGCCCCACGGCGCGCCCGGGCGCAGGCGCTGAGTGAGGGCGCTCTGGAAGCGTTCGGCGAGCGTCGTCAGCTCCACGCTGTCGAGCTCGTCGACGGCGAGGGCGCCCTCGCCGTAGACGGCGTAGCGCAGGGCGTAGCGGCCGTCGCGCCGTTCGACGCCGGCGGCCACCACGGCGTCGGCGCCAAGGGCGCGGGCCAGCCGCGCGAACGCCGGCGCCGGCAGCTCGACGGCGGGCTCGATGCCGAGACGCGCGGCGAGCTCGCGCACCTCGTCGACGTCGGCCACGTCGACCGCCTCGGCGCCGTCGAGGGACTGGGCCACCATCCGCGCCAGGCCGAGCTCGAGCCAGTCGTTCTGCGCCTCGCCGGTGAGGTTGGCGAAGGGCAGCACCGCCACGCGGCCCGGCCTGTCGCGGGCGAGCAGCGGCTGCGGCCGGCTGAGCGTCCAGGTGAGGACCGCCGTCGCCACCGCGACCGCCGCCACCGTGGCGGCGGCCGCCAGCGTCCGCCGGCGGCGGTCGGGGCGGCCGCGGACGCGGCGCAGGACGCGAGCCGTTTCCGCGGCCGACGGCCGCGCCGCCGGGTCGCGGCTCTTGAGGCGCTCGACGAGCCGCGTCAGCTCGGCGTCGAGGCCCGTCGTCGGCTCGGTCTCGCCGGCCGCCACCCGCGTCAGCAAGGCGGCGAGCCGCAGGTGCTCGGGGTAGGCGCGGGCGCCGGTCAGGAGCTCCTGGAGCAGGCAGCCGAGGGAGTAGAGGTCGCTCGCCTCGGTCACCGGCGCGCCGCGCGCCTGCTCCGGGCTCATGAAGCGCAGGGTGCCCACGATCGAGCCGCGCGAGGTCTCGCTGCCGTCCGCGGACGCCGAGTCGTCCGCAGGCTCCTCGGCCGCGCCGTCCGCCGGTTCGCCGTCCGCCGGTTCGCCGTCCGCCGGTTCCCCTGCAGGACGTGCGACGCCGAAATCGAGCACCTTGACCTCGCCGGCGGCGGTGATCATCACGTTGTCCGGCTTGAGGTCGCGGTGGACGATGTGGCGGGCGTGGGCGGCGGCCAGGGCGTCGGCCACGCGCTCGCCGATCGCCAGCCGCTGGGAGTGCGTCAAGCCGCGGCGCAGCGCCTGGCGCAGCGTCTCGCCCTCGACGAGCTCGAGCACGAGGAACTCGCCCTGCTCGTCGTCGATGAGGTCGTAGATCCGGCAGACGTTGGGGTGATCGAGACGCGAGAGCATGCGCGCCTCGCGCCGGAAGCGGCTCCTCACCAGCGGCGAGGCGTCGAGGTGGGGCCGGAGCTGCTTCAAGGCCACGGGACGCTCGAGCACCTCGTCGAAGCCGCGGTAGACGGCCCCCATGCCGCCGGTGCCGAGCAGGGCCTCGACGCGCACGCGGCCGAGGCGCCGGCCCACGAGGTCGGCCGGCGCGAGCGGCGCGCCCCGGGCGCCGCGGCCACGCTCCGGCGCCGTCGAGTCGCCGGACTGTCCGGTGGACGTCGGCTTCGTCATCGTCGGTCCACCCCTGATCCTACGCGTCTTCCGCGCCGCCTTCAACGGTCCGCGCCCGGTGCTGTCAGATTCGTGTAAAAGTTGTAAATTCAGAGGCTTGGGGCCTGCATTCACGCCCCGACGCTGCCATGATTGCGCCGCTTCGGCCCGCCGGGCGGCTCCGGCCCTGCCCGCGTGAAGTCCCTTCCCGCTCTCTTGGAGAACCTCTCGATGCGACGCTCGTCCCTTCCCCTCGGAGTGTTCTTCACGCTCGTTCTCGGTCTTGCCGCGAGCGGCTGCCGCAACGGCGAGGCGGCCGGCGCCGGCGATTCACCGGCGGGCGGCTCGCCGCGCGAAGGGCGCGGCTCCCGCCCCGGCGGCGGCGCGCCCGGCGGCGGCAACGGCTTCAGCGGCGGCGGCTTCGGCGACCAACAGGCGGCCGTGCCGGTGGAGGTCGTGGCGGTGGAGCGGCGCGCCATCTCCTCCTATCTCGAGACCAACGGCACTCTCGAGGCCGAGAACGACGTGGACCTGGTGGCGCGCGTCGCCGGCCCGGTCACCGAGCTCAGGGTGGAGGAGGGCATGCGGGTGGAGAAGGGCCAGGTGCTGGCCTCGATCGACCCGGACGAGGTGCGCGCCCGCATGGAGATCGCGCGCGTCGACCGCGACGAGGCCAGGCGCGCCTACGAGCGCGCCCAGGCCCTCTACGAGCAGGAGCTCCTGAGCCGGGAAGCCTACGACCAGGCGCGATCCAACTACGAGTCGGCCGAGGCCCAGCTCCGCGGCGACCAGCTCGTCTTCGACTACACGTCGATCGAGGCGCCGTTCGCCGGCGTCGTCTCGGTGCGCTACGTCAAGCTCGCCCAATACGTGAGCGTCAACCAGCCGCTCTTCCGCGTCACCAGCTTCGATCCGCTGCTGTGCCCGATCCAGGTGCCGGAGCGCGAGCTGCCGCGCTTGCGCGTGGGGCAGCCGGGCTACGTCACGGCGGAGGCCTGGCGCGGCGAGCGCTTTCCCGCCACGGTGCTGCGCATCAGCCCGGTGGTCGAAGCCGCTACCGGCACCGTGAAGGTCACCCTCCAGGTCTCGCCGCGCGGCAAGCTGCGTCCCGGGATGTTCTCCAAGGTTTTCCTCGAGACCGAGACGCGCGACGACGCCCTGGTGATCCCCAAGGCGGCGCTGTCGCTCGAATCGATCGGCGACACGGTCTACGTGGCCGCCGACGGCACGGCGTCGCGCCGCGAAGTGAAGCTCGGCTTTCAGGAAGGCGACAGCGTGGAGGTGCGCCAGGGCGTCGCCGAAGGCGAGCGGGTGATCGTCGTCGGCCAGGACGGCCTCTCCGAGGGCACGCCGATCCGGATCCTGAGCGGGGAGAAATCCTCCCCCCGGCTCCCATGAAGATCATCGACCTTTCCATCCGGCGCCCGGTCAGCGTCTTCATCTTCGCGGTGGCGGCGGTGGTCTTCGGCGTGGTGGCGTTCCGCCAGCTCGCCACCGACCTGCTGCCCGACATCACCTATCCCTCGCTCACCGTGCGCACGACCTACGACGGCGCCGCGCCGATCGAGGTCGAGAGCCTGATCACCCGGCCGATCGAGAACGCCGTCGGCGTGGTCTCGGGAGTGGTGCGGGTGACCTCGAGCTCGCGCGCCGACACCAGCGAGGTGACGCTCGAGCTCACCTGGGGAAGCCAGATGGACCTCGCGGCCCTCGAGGTGCGCGAGCGCCTCGACGTGCTCCAGCTCCCGGTGGACGCCGAGCGGCCGCTGCTGCTGCGCTACGACCCGTCGCTCGATCCCATCCTGCGCATCGGCATCTCGGGCGACGCCGACCTGATCCGCCTGCGCCTGGTCGCCGACGAGCAGGTCAAGCGCGCCCTCGAGCGCATCGAGGGCGTGGCCGCGGCGGTGGTCTCCGGCGGCCTCGAGGAAGAGGTCCACGTGGAGATCGACGAGCGCAAGCTCGCCAACCTCGGCTGGACCCCCGAGCTCCTGGTGGGCCGCCTGGCGCAGGAGAACGTCGACCTGACCGGCGGCCGCCTGCGCGAGGGCCAGACCGAGTACCTGGTGCGAACGGTGGGCGAGCTGCTGCGGCCGAGCCAGATCGAGAACGTGATCCTCGCCAGCACGGGCGGCGCCATCGTGCGCCTCGCCGACGTCGCCGACGTGGTGCCCGGCCACAAGGAACGCGAGATCATCACCCGCATCGACGGCCGCGAGAGCGTGGAGGTGGCGATCTACAAGGAGGGCGGCACCAACACGGTGGCGGTCTCCGACGCCGTCCAGGCCGGGCTCGAGACCCTCCGCGAGCGCCTGGTCAAGGTCGATCCCAACCTCGAGCTCACGGTGATCACCGACCAGGCCCGCTACATCCGGCAGTCGGTGCGCGAGGTGCTCGACACGGCCCTGTGGGGGGGCATCCTCGCCGTCCTCGTGCTCTTCTTCTTCCTGCGGAGCTGGAAGACCACGCTGATCATCGGCATCGCCATCCCGATCTCGGTGGTGTCGACCTTCTTCCTCATGTACGTGGCCGGAATCTCCCTCAACATCGTCTCGCTGGGCGGCCTGACGCTCGGCATCGGCCTGCTCGTCGACAACGCCATCGTGGTGCTCGAGGCGATCCAGCGCCGCCGCGACGAGGGGCTGGACGAGGTCGAAGCGGCGAATGCCGGGGCCTCGGAAGTGTCGCGGGCGGTGGTGGCGTCGACCTTGACGACGATCTGCGTCTTCGTGCCCATCGTCTACGTCGAGGGCATCGCCGGCCAGCTCTTCGGCGACCAGGCGCTGACGGTGACGTTCTCGCTCGTCGTGTCGCTGGTGGTGGCGCTCACCGTGATCCCCATGCTGGCATCGCGGCGATTCCGGCCGCGGGAGGAGTCGGCGGAGGCGGAGTCGTCGGAGGGCATGGGCGACTCCTCGGCGCCGCGCCGGCGGTCCTTCTTTCTCCTGCGCTGGCTCGCCGCCGCTTTCTTCGCCCTGTTCGTGGCGATCGGGCGGACCCTGGGCGCCGCGCTGCGGCTCGCCGACCGCGCCGTGGGCCTGGCGCTGTGGGCGCCGCTGAGGCTCTTCGAGAGGGTGGAATCGCGCCTGCCCGACGCCTACGAGCGGATCGTCGGCCGCGTGCTGCGCCGGCCGCTGGTGACGATCGCCGCCGCCGTCGTGCTCTTCGTCGCTTCCCTGCAGCTCTTTCCCCGCCTCGGCCAGGAGCTGGTGCCCGAGATGATCCAGGGCGAGATCTACGCCAACCTCTCGCTGCCGCCGGGCACCCGCCTCGAGGTCACCCAGGGCTACCTCGGCCAGCTCGAGCGCGCCGCCATGGGTTTCGAAGGGGTGCGCACGGTCTACGCGCTCGCCGGCACCTCGAACGAGCAGGGCGGAGCGGTGGGCGACCGGCGCGAGCACATCGGCCAGATCACGCTGATGGTCGAGCCGCCGGTCGAGCGGGCCAAGGAAGAGCGGCTCATCGAAGCGTTGCGCCGCGAGCTCGCCCGCCAGCCGGAGCTGGAGTACCAATTCGGCCGGCCGTCGTACTTCAGCTTCAAGACGCCGATCGAGGTCGAGATCCGCGGCTACAACCTCGAGCTGCTCGAGCGCCTCGCCGACCAGCTCTTGGCGCGCCTGTCCTCGATCCCCGGCCTGGCCGACGTCGAGTCGTCCACCGAAGGCGGCAATCCCGAGCTGCGGATCCGCTTCGACCGCGAGCGCCTGGCGGTGCTGGGGCTCACCGTCAACCAGGTGGCGTCGGTGGTGCGCACCAAGGTCCAGGGGACGGTGGCCACCGACATCCACCGCGAGGATCGCAACGTCGACGTCCGCCTGCGTTCGGCCGAGGAGGCACGCGACTCGGTGTCGGATCTGCTCGGATTGAACGTCCACCAGCAGGGCAAGACGGCGATCCCGCTCTCCGCCGTGGCCGACGTGACCGAGGTCGAGGGTCCGGCGGAGATCCGCCGCGCCGACGGCGAGCGCGTGGCGGTGGTCACCGCCAACCTCGAGGGCGGCCGCGACCTGGCTTCGGCCACCGCCGACATCGCCGCCGCCCTCGAAGCGATCGAGATGCCCCCCGACTTCGACTGGCGCATCGGCGGCCAGCGCCAGGAGATGGAGACGTCGTTCGAGAGCATGAAGCTGGCGATCCTGCTGGCGATTTTCATGGTCTACCTGGTGATGGCGTCGCAGTTCGAATCGCTGCTCCACCCGTTCGTCATCCTCTTCAGCGTGCCGTTGTCGGTGATCGGGGTGCTGACGACGCTGTGGGCCTTCGGCGTCACGGTGTCGATCGTGGTGCTGATCGGCGTCATCCTGCTCGCCGGCATCGTCGTCAACAACGCCATCATCCTGATCGATTACACGAACCGCCTGCGCCGCGAAGAGGGGATGCCGAAGCTCGAGGCCTTGAAGAAGGCCGGGCGCGTACGCCTGCGCCCGATCCTGATGACGACGTCGACGACCGTGCTCGGCCTGCTGCCGATGGCGCTGGGGCTGGGGGAGGGCAGCGAGCTGCGCACGCCGATGGCGTTGACGGTGATCGGCGGGCTCCTGGTGTCGACCGTGCTGACGCTCGTCATCATCCCGACGGTCTACAGCGTCCTCGACCGGGGCCGGTAGCTCGGCTCCGGGTGGCAAGGTCAAGCGCAAGAACCCGTACAAGACGCTGACGACGAAGGGTGCCGCTCTCCGGCCGTCCGTCGGAGCGCACTTGGCCTTGCGCTCGAAGCTTGGCCGTCGCACGAGCGCGACGATGGCCGCGCAGCAGGATGCGGATGGGCCGCGATGTGAGTCAGCGACTGTCGTCGAAGCGGCTCTCGTCGGGCACCAGGGCCCAGCCCGCTCTCGCACACCTCTCCAGCCAGGCGATCATCCACTCGTTGAAAGCCCGCTGGCGCTCGGTTTCGGTTTCTCCCTTCCGCCACAGGGCGAGCACCTGCTCGGCGTGCTCGGGCGGGATCTTGACGCGGTCCTTCCGCAACCGGGACATGGTCCGGAGGCCAAGCCAGAGCTGGACCTGGACTGTTCCGATGGTCTCCATTTCCGGCGGAGGATCGACGAGTGCTGAAGCCACGCCATGCATACCAGGCCAGCGCACCTGGATCTTTGGCAACAGAACTCGAATCAGATCGACTACGCCCAACAGGCGAAGGGTGCCGTTCAGCTCTTCGTCCACTTGCCCATGTGATTGTGCAAGCTCGCGGCGGAGCCGTCGGGGCAGCTCCGGGTGATGAAATAGCCTTATCAAGGCTGGATGGTGCCGCCAAATGGTTAGCAGAGACCCGGCAATGGTTCCAGCCTGCGCGCCAGTGTATTGGGACGCTAACCAGGAAGCCGGTGCGACTAGCCGCACAAAATCGTGTGCAGCAGCGCTCGGAGCGCCCAGCCTGCCATGGTAGAGAAGACTCGAGAGGTTTTTTAAATTGAAGTCTGTCGGTAGCAATTTCGGAACGGATGTCGTAAGAATTGAAATTGCAGTAGACTCTGTCAAATCAGACCGGTTCAACCCGATGGCCACCTTGGCGAATTGTGGAAAGGCAGCCACCTCCTGGGAGGTATCAGACAAGCCCAGGTTTCGGCTCTCTCGCCAGGCGTCAAGGTTAATGTCTGTGAGAACGGCCGCCCCGAGCTTCGGTAGTGAAAGAAAAAAAAGCAGGTTATCGAGTGGCGTTGTGAGGGCGGCTTCCCTGAGCTGACGGACGTTCTCGGTCTTCTGAAGCTCGGCGGCGAGAAACTTGTGAATTTCGGGAAGCTCGCGCTCGGCATAGATGAGGAAGGAGGCAAGGATATGAAGTGGTGTTTTGAGTGCGTTTTCGGTGAGCTGTCGGATGTTGTCAGGCTTCGGTGTTTTGAGTGCGGTTTCGGTGAGCTGTCGGACGTTGTCAGGCTTCTGAAGCTCCGCGACGAAGGCCTTGTGGGCCTCAGGCAGCACACGCTCGGCAAAGGTGAGAAAGGAGGTGAGGTATTCGAGCGGCGTTCTGAGGGCAGCTTCGGCAAGCTGGCCGACGTTCTCGGGCTTCTGCAGCTCTGCGGCAAGGTTCTTGTGGGCCTCGGGGAGCGCGCGCTCAGCATAGTCGAGGAAGGAGGCGAGGAACTGGAGTGGCGTTCTGAGAGCGGCTTCGGCGAGCCGGCCGACGTTTGGGGCCAGAATCTCATCCAGCTCACGGGCTGTCCGCACGCCGAGGCGAACCAGGCGCTGCAAATTGCGGGCGGTGGTAGACAGCCCCCACTCGGGCGTCAACAAACTCAGCAGCCTTTCGGATTCCTTGGTCACCGCTTGAAGAATCTCCGTGGAGTCCCCCGCGCGCCCCAATCCCTCCAATCGCGCCGCTATCGATCCGCTGGCATAGGTACTTTTCGAGGCGATGACTGCGAGAAGCTGGAGCCGATCCATCGGCGGTGTGATCGAGGAAAGGAGCAGCTCGGCAAGCCCGGGATGAATCAGCCGGTAGCTACGGTTACGCTCTCGACCGTGCTCGGACCGCAGCACATATCCTCTCTGAAGCGCCTTTTTAAGCACATAAACCTCGAGCGATTCCTCAGGAGTCAGCAGCTCGATCGAGGTCATAGCCGCGAGGCGCAGAAGGTTCTGCCTCTCCTCGCCGCTACCACCAAGATACTCGTCGCGGACATACGCCTTCGCGTCCGACGCCTCGAGGGCCCAGCATCCCCGGGCCAGATTGTCCAAGCGGCGGATCACTGCCGCGCAGAACGCAATCAAGTCAGCGGCGAAAAGCTCTAGCCACCGCCCGAGCACTTCGCGGGGAGGTCGGATTACTGCCTTGTCTAGGCGCCTCACAAGGCGCTCGTACACGCCGCACAGGTCCTCCTCCGTGTTCTCAAGCTCCAGTGCTAAAGGCATCAGCTCTTCCAGCGGCCGGCCGGTGCCCCGCGGATGTGTGCCGAGCTCCTGCAGTCGGCCCAGCATCAGCCACCGGCTTCCTTGGCCGACCTCACGCCAATGCTTGTAGAGAGCGCTCGCCAGCTCCGCGGCGAGATGCACGTTGTCGACCACGAAGAACACGTCGGCGTCAGCCCTCGTAGTAAGGACGTCGAAAAGGTCCGCCGCGTCCACCCGTCCCACGTCGAGAGCGGCGAGATCGAGATAGTAGGCCGGACCCCCGTGTCTCTCGTGATCGAGAGCAAGCCGCGCCGCCAGGACCGTTTTACCCGTGGCGCCGCGGCCGCGCACCCAAGCCCAGCCCTGCTGCTCAAGGCATTCCTTTACCGCCGTGAGCAGCGAAGGACGATGCACTGCGTCGGTATCGTACTCACGCAACGTCGGAGCGAAGGTCTCGAGGCCGAAGACTCCTTCGACTTCGCGGATGCGTTGGAAGGGGTTGCAGGTGCTGGGAAGCCGAAGAAGGTCGACCCAGATTGCGGCGAAGCGAGGCTGGCAGAGCTCGCGGGCGAGCCGCTCCTGGAAGACGAACGTCACGGCGTCGGCGGGCACTCCCAGATCCGCCACCTTCTTGCGCCACCGGCTCTCCTCTTCTGGCTCCGGTGCCGGCGCCCAGATGACGAAAAGAGTACCGGCGATCCTCCCCGGCTCCACGCGGCGTAGGTGGTCCAGATCTTCGCCGACGTGTCGCGTCCAGCGCTGCGCCATCGTGGCCTCCATGACCTCGATGCGGCCGTCCGGGCGGATCGCATAGGCGTCGGGCCAGCCCTTGACGGCGATCCCCTGAGGGTTCATCCCCCTGGGCTCCAGAGTGGGGAACCGCTGTGGGAACATGCGCTGCGCATACGCCTCGGCCAGGCGCTGGAACATGGAGGGAGACCCTTCGAGGCCGCGGAGCCTCTCGATGGCGTCGAAGATCGAGGCGCGTGAGGGGTTCATGGTCGATGACCGGGGCCAGCAAGTTCCCGGCGCGCCTCCTCACCGAAGACGGGCCGGGATCCGGACCGACTCGACTCATACCTCGTATGGGCTCATGTCTCGCGGCCCTCCAGTAGACTCGATCAGGCTTTCTCGTAGGCTTTCAGGAACTCCTGGCGAGGTATCCTCGCCTGCGTCAGCATGGTGCGAAGCGTGGAGGACTTGATCTTGCGATGGTTCGGCATGGTCAGCGGAGTGGTTGTGCCGTCGACGTTTTCACGAATCATGGCGATATGGTTCCCGTCTCAAACCATCGTGAATCCCAATGCCTCGAGTGCCTTGACCACCCGTTCCTTGGGCGCGTCGATCGGAAGCTTGGCGGCCATCAGACTGCGATGGCCGTTTCCGCGATGAAGACTTCCGTGGCTGCGTCTTCTTCCTCGAGCACCTCACGCCCGAACGTCTCGAGGTGGAACTGGATGGCCGATCTCGCCTCGGCGAGGGCCTCTTCGCAGGTGTCGCCTTGAGCCACGACGACGCCCCGGAGCCCTACCGGGTACGCGACGTAACCGTCCGGATGCTTTTCGACGATGATCTTGACGTTCTTGAGCATGGTGTGAGCCTGTACCCAACTGTGCGAGGGAGTATACAGCAGAGTCGCGGTCATGTGCTCAACAGGACCCCAGAGTCTCGGGGCCGGCCGTAGTAGACTCGGCAGCGCATGTCCCGACGAGCCAATGTCCTCGGCATGGTGCTGGCGGGCGGCGAGGGCCGCCGGCTGGCCCCCCTCACCGAGGAACGCGCCAAGCCCGCCGTGCCCTTCGGCGGCCAGTACCGGCTCATCGACTTCGTGCTCTCCAACCTGGTCAACAGCGGCCTGCGCAAGATCGTGGTGCTCACCCAGTACCTGAGCCACAGCCTCGACCGTCATCTCGCGCAGACCTGGCGTCTCTCGCCCCTGCTCGGCAACTACGTCGTCACCGTGCCGGCGCAGATGCGCACCGGACCGCGCTGGTTCGCCGGCTCGGCCGACGCCATCTTCCAGAACCTCAACATCCTCGGCGACGAGGAGCCGGAGTACGTGGCGGTCTTCGGCGCCGACCACATCTACCGGATGGACGTCGGGCCGATGATCCGCCAGCACATCGAGAGCGGCGCCGGCGTGACGGTGGCCGCCATCCCGGTGCCCGTCGCCGAGGCCTGCGCCTTCGGCATCATCGACGCCGGCGACGACGGCCGCATCCGCTCGTTCGTGGAAAAACCCGCCGAGCCCCCGCACATGCCCGGCGACCCGGCGCGCGCCTTTGCCTCCATGGGCAACTACGTCTTCACCACCGCCGTGCTGCACCGCACCATCATCGCCGACGCCGACGACCCGGACTCGCAGCACGACATGGGCAAGAACATCATCCCCCTGCTGGTGACGACCGGCGAGGCCTGGGTCTACGACTTCGGCGCGAACGAGATCCCCGGCCAGACCGCCCGCGAGCAGGGCTACTGGCGCGACGTCGGCAGCCTCGACGCCTACTACCAGGCGTCGATGGACTTGGTGGCGACCGAGCCGGTCTTCGATCTCTACAACCGCGAGTGGCCGATCCTCACCTGGCAATACCCGTACCCGCCGGCCAAGTTCGTCCACGAGAGCCGCGAGCGCACAGGCCAGGCCGTCGACTCGCTGGTGGCCGCCGGCGTCGTGGTCTCCGGGGGCACGGTGCGGCGCTCGATCCTGGCGCCGCGGGTGCGCGTCAACTCCTACGCCGTCGTCGAGGACAGCGTGCTCTTCGACAACGTCGCCGTGGGCCGCGGCGCCGTGGTACGCCGCGCCGTGATCGACAAGAACGTGCGTGTGCCCGCCGGCGAGAAGATCGGCGTCGACCTCGCCCGCGACCGGAAGCGCTTCACCGTCTCCGACGACGGCGTGGTGGTGATCGGCAAAGGCCGAGTGCTCGGTTAGCGCAGGGAAAGCGGGAAATCTTTCCCTGCCTGACACCGTCGACGCAGGCCCGGCGCCGACGGCCAGCCGCTCCTTCCGTGTGGCATGGAACTTGCTGCTCTACTTGGGCGTCGCGAGTGTGGCCCGAAGGTGATCACGGCGCCCCGCGACGGAAAGGAGCCGACATGAGCAGGAGAAAGAACTTGGGATCTCTCGTCCTCGCTGCCCTGGTGGCGGTCCTGCTGGCGGCGCCTCTCGCCGCCGATTGGGAATCCGGGATCGCGGCCTTCAAGGCGGGCGACTTGGCCGGCGCCGAAGCCGAGTTCCGGGCGCTGACCGAGGAGCGTCCGGACTGGGCCGGCGGTCACCTGATGCTAGGTCAGACGCTGTTGCGCGACCGCCGCGTCGACGAGGCCTTGCCCTTCCTGGAACGCGCCCACGAGCTCGCGCCTCAGGACCTCAACACCGCCCTGGTGCTGGGTCAGACCTACGTGCAGCTCGAGCGCTTCGGCGACGCGGCCAGGGTGATGCAGGGTCACGACCCGGCGTCGCTGCCCGCGGCGCAGAAGACCGCTTTCTACCGTACCCGGGCCATCGCCGCCGTTCATTCCGGTCAGGAGGTGAAGGCGATCGAGGACCTCGAGGCCGCCATCGAGCTGGCGCCGGAGGACGCGGATCTCCATCGCCAGCTCGCGCAGGCCGCACGTGGCGCCGGCCTCACGGCGGTCGCGGTCGAGCACTACAACCATGCCCTCGAGCTCGACCCGAACGACGTCGCGGCGACGCGGGCGCTGGCGCAGCTCCTCTATGACCGTGCCGTGAGCGCCGGCGCAGGGGCCCAGGCTGGCCTTTGCAGGGACGTGGTCCCGCACGCCCGCCGGTTGGTGAAGCTCGACGAGAGCTATGAGAACCTGGTGCTGCTCGGCGAGGCCGCGCGCTGCGCCGGTCTCAACGAGATCGCGGAGAGCGCCCTCGAGCTGGCTCTCGCCCAGCGCTCCGACGAGTGGTGGCCGCATTTCGCCCTCGGCCGCGCGCAGGCGCGTCTGGGAAAGTGGACGGCCGCGGAGGCCGCGCTCAAGACCGCGATCGCGAAGAACGTCCCGGAGAAAGACAAGGCCGCGGTCGTCAAGCAGCTCGGCTACGTCTACGAGCGGCAGGGTCGGCTCGACAAGGCGCTCGCGCACTACTCCCTCGCCGGCGACGCCGAGGGCGTCCAAAGGGTCGAGCAGAACCTGATCGCGCGAGAGGAAGAGGAAGTGCTCGCGAGGCTGGCCGAAGAGAAGCGGCGAATCGAAGAGGAGCTCAGGCGCCTCGAAGGGGAGGGCGGCCTGTAAGACGTTGCAGTCGACCTTTCAATTACCAGGGGCAGACGCCGCCGCCGCGGCGCGGAGCGAAGACAGGTCGTCAGGGCCCCAGACAGCGCCTGCGGCGGCTCTGCCCCTGTTTCTATTCAGGCCCTGATGTTGCGAATCGCGTTACGAGTGTCAGCGCGAACCCTGAGCGATTCCGGCCAGACGCCAGTGACGGCCTGAGCCCTGAGCGATTCTGAGCGGATCTCCGCAGCAGCTCGACCTGCCGCGACACCGGGCCGGGGCCTACGAGTCATGGGGAGGCAATGTCAAAGTAGCCGCGTCCGTCCTCGCCCACGGCGTTCGAAACGAACAGCGCTTCGAGCTGCGGCTGGTCGAGAAACGGCTCGACGACCATCTCGTAGACCTCGCCCGCGCGGCGCTGGGTGAGTGCGGTGCGCTCGCCGTCGAGCAGCACCCGGTGGGCCACCTTGACGCGCGCGGCGTCGAGGTCGCCGCCCACGACGTCGTACTCGAAGACGGCGAGGGCCTCGCGGTAGGGGGCGATCTGGGCGAGGGTAGGGATCGGCGAGCGCGCCCGCAGGCGTCCGCGTACCCGCCAGCTCGGTACCGCCGGACGCGCCGCGAGCTCGGCGGCGTAGCGGCGGTGGTTCTCCGCCACCTCGTCGGCGTCGAGGGCGCGGCCGTAGACGGCCACGCCCTCCACGGTGCCGAGGAAGGGACGGTCGACGTTCTGCGACTCGTTGCCCACCATCAGCGCCCGCGGCTTCCAGTGGTGGAAGCCGCTCTGGATCTCGACCGTCGTGAAGACCTCGCGGCCGTTCGCATAGGCGGTCAGGCGCCCCGGCGTGTAGGTCACCGACACGTGGCTCGGTTTCCCGATCGGCACCGGGCCGAGGTCGAGCTGCGGGCGGTCGGCATTCGGGCCCGTGGTGCGCGTGCGCAGCCGGAAGACAAGGTGGTCGCCTTCGAGGCCGAGGGTGAAGTTGCGCGCGCGGTCGCCGCTCGAGAAGGTGAGGATGCGCCCCGGACCGCTCGCTTTCGCGGCGGGCGTGACGGTGGCCTCCACGGTCAGCTCGCTGGTGCGCTGGCAGCCTGCGAGCACCGCGGCGGCGCTTTCGTCGTCGACGCGGAAGACGCCGCCGGCCGTCACCATGGCGAAATGGCGATCGTAGACGGCGCGACCCTGGGGCGTCACCAGGCAGGTGCGCAGGGCGCCGCTTTCGGGGACCTCGACCTCGTTGGCGGCGTCGTCGGTGCGCCACAGGAAGAGGAGGCCGCGGCGGTCGGCGGGCCACGACGGCGGCGCCACGTCGAGGCGGGTCTCGGCGAGCACGTTGGGCTCCTGGGCGCGGTCGCGCACCCCGGCGACGGTGAGCACGTCGGCCGCCGCGACGTCGCCGGCGAGCTCGAGGACGACGGAGCGCCGGTCTTCGGTCAGGCGTTGCGCGGCGATCTCGCGGCCGGAGGCGAAGGCGAAGCGCGCGCCGGCGGCGTCGACCTCCTCGTCGAAGCTGACGATGACCTCCCTGCCGCGCCGCAGGTCGACGCGCACCACCTCGGGCGGCCGCGGCGGCCGCACCGTCACCCGTCCGCGCAGGGTCTTGCCGCCGCCGGTGGCGCGCACGTCGTAGTCGCCCGGACGCTCGAAGGCGTGCCGCAGGGCGCGGCCGCGGCCGATCTCGGCGCCGTCCACGGTAACGCGCCAGTCGCCCGGCGGCGGCGTCAGCTCGACGGTGAAGGGCGCCTCGCCGAAGTGACGCCCGAGGTCCAGGGGAGCGGACCAGACGTCGGGGTAGATGTCGGTGGACGGCTCGGCGGTTAAGCGCCGCACCGGACCGACGATCTGCAGGGTGGCGGGCTCGACCTCGGCGACGTAGACGTCGTAGTCGGCTCGGAAGTGGTCGTGCTTGCCGCCCGAGGCGGCGAAAGCGAGCAGGCGGCCGTCGGGCGAGAGCATGGGGAAGTAGACGTACTCGCCTTGCGCCTGCAGGCGCGGGTCGCCCTTGTCGAGCACCGTCGTGGACTGGCCGGTGGCGAGGTCGAGGGCGCGCAGGGGACCGCCGGCGCCGGCGATCCAGAAGCCCCAGCGTCCGTCGTGCGAGAAGTAGGGCTGGCAGCCGCCGAGCACCCGCGCGTTGCGGACGCGGCGCGCCCCGGCGTCGTAGGGAGAAAAGGTCGGCAGCCCGGAAGTGGCATGGGTGAGAGTGGCGTTGACCAGCAAGCCGTGAGCGTCCTGACCCTCGACGGTGAGCGCTTGCGATTCGCCGCTCCCGAGGTCGAGCAGACGCGTGCGCCCGTCGCCGTCGATGTAGATGATCTCGCGCGGGTTCTTCCACACCGCGGCGCGGTGCTCGTAGTAGGTGCGGGCGAGGCCGGCGAGCACCCTCTCGTTCCCGCCGTCGACCCGCACGAAGCGCAGCTCGCCCGCGGCTCCCGATTCCGGATAGAGGTACTGGCCGGTGGGGAGGCTGACGTAGGCGACGCCGCGGCCGTCGGGCGCCACGTGCGCGCAGCAGTGCCCGCGCCCGCCCTCGTCCGCCGTCAGTTGGCGCGGCGGCGAGCCGTCGAGGCCGCGGATCCAGATCCGCCAGGGGCCGGAGCGGTTCGACTGCCACACCACGAAGCCGTCGCCGAGCGGCGCGTCGGCGGCCGGGGCCTCTGCCGCGGCAGGCGTCGCCGGGCGCGGCGTCTCGTCGGCGGGGCGCGCGGCGTAGGGACTCTCGCAGGCGAGGAGGACGATCAGCGCAAGCAGGGTTCCCGGCGTGACAAAAGCAGGATGCGCTGATACCATCCGACCCGTTGAGCGTGTGAACTTGTGAACGTCTGGCATGAGGTCTTCAATTATGTCATCCATCCGATTCCCGCGTTTTTTCTTTCTGGCTCTCGCCCTGGCCTCGATGGCCGTGCCGGCGGCGGCCGAGCTCGCCGACGTCGTGCTCGAGACCGTGGCCGACGGGCTTGCGGAGCCGGTGGCGGTCACCCACGCCGGGGACGGCCGTCTGTTCGTGTCGCTGCTGCGCGGCCGGGTCATGGTAGTGGAGGACGGCGAGGTGCTCGCCGAGCCGTTCATCGACGTCACCGACCGCGTGCCGGGCGCCGGCCATGGTCTCCACAGCGTCGCCTTCCATCCCGACTTCGCGGCCACCGGCTACGTCTACGTCCATCGCGCCGAGAGGGGCACGGGCGACCTTCTCGTCACCCGCTTCCGCGCCGGCGCCGACGGCCGCGCCGATGCGGAGAGCGAGGTGGAGCTGATCCGGATCGTCAAGGAGCGCAAGCAGCACTACGGCGGCCAAGTCCGCTTCGGTCCCGACGGCTACCTCTACGTCTCGACCGGCGACGACAGCGGCACGGGGTTGATCGACCCGGAGTGCGCGGCGCAGTCGCTCGACCGGCTCGAGGGCAAGATCCTGCGCCTCGACGTCGACGCGAGCGCGGACGTGCCGCCGTATTACGGGGTGCCGGCGGACAATCCGCTGATCGGCTTCGGGCGTCCCGAGGTGTGGGCCCACGGCCTGCGCAATCCCTGGCGCTTCTCGTTCGACCGCGAGACGGGCGACCTGTGGATCGGCGACGTCGGCGAGGCGGACCGCGAGGAGGTGAACTATCAGGGCGCGGCGAGCCCCGGCGGCGAGAACTACGGCTGGAAGGTGATGGAGGGCACGGCCTGCCGCGGCGACGCGAGCGGCTGCGCCGAGCCGGTGCCCGCCTGCCACGACCTCGGCCTGACGCCGCCGCTGCTCGAGTACGCCCACCTGCGAGGCTCCGGCCATTGCTCGGTCACCGGCGGCGTCGTCTACCGCGGCAGGCGGGTGCCGGACCTCTACGGCCGCTACCTCTTCGGCGATTACTGCAGCGGGACGCTGTGGGCGGCACGGCGGGAGGGCGCGGCCTGGACCGCGCAGGAGCTCGCCGTCAGCCTGCCGACGGTCGTCTCGTTCGGCGAGGACGCCGACGGTGAGGTCTACCTCACGGCCGAGGGCGCCCTCTACCGGCTGGCGGATCCCACGGCGCCGGCGCCCACCTGCGTCGCCGGCGCCAACCACCTCTGCCTCAACCGCGGCCGCTTCCGGGTGTCGATCGAATGGCGGACTCCGGCCGGCGAGACCGGCCTCGGGCGCGCGGTGCCGGGCGGCGCGGATGCCGGCTCTTTCTGGTTCTTCGGCCCCAACAATCCGGAGGTCTTCGTCAAGGTGCTCGACGCCTGCAAGCCGTCCTTGAACCGGCGTTTCTGGGTGTTCGCCGCCGGCCTGACGAACGTGGGGACGAGCCTGGTCGTGGTCGATACGGCGACCGGCGTCACGCGGCGTTATGACCGTCCGCTCGGCGTCGCCTACGAGGCGGTGATCGACACGTCGGCGTTTTCCACTTGTCCGTGACACTCGGGCGGGGTTTGCGCCTGAAGTTGGCGCCGCCGCGTAGCCGCGGCCGCCGGCGGCCGCGGCGACTGACTCTGGCGGCGTACGTGCCGGCGCGGCGCGCGACACGTCGGGCTCGGCCGCGTTCGTGAGCTCCACAACTCGCCGGAGCTTCAGGCCGTTGAAGGGCGAGCCGACGTGGAGGTCCCCCAGTACCGCGACCCTGAGTCCGTCGCACGCTTGCGGCCAGCGCGGAAGCCTGAGCGTCACATCCTGGTTACGAAGGCTCGCGGGCTCGATCCAGAAGGCCCAGAGCGCCGCCGTCCCCAAGCCTCCCAGGACCAGTAACCAGATGACGCGAAAGCTCCGTGACCTTCTCATCACCAGGAGCATACGGACGAAGTGTGGTGGCGTCGTGGCAGGATCTTGAGAATTCGGGGCGGGCGCCGCTGGGCGCGAGCTGATTCGTCCGTCAACTTCAACGACCACGCCCTGGCGGGGCGCGGTCGAAGGCGCTCCGGCGACGTCCAGGGCGGGACGCGAGGCGACGGTTACGCCGAAGGCTACTGAGCGTCTGCGACTCCCTTCCCTGGACCAGAGCGCGGCGAAGCTCCTTTCGCCAATCACCCCTGACAGCGAAGCTCGCTTCGGGAAATCCCGGAATTCCGGGTGTTTTCCCGTGGCACGTCCCTTGCTCTGGAAGCTCGCCCGAGATCGTTGGCACATCTACCGAAGATACGAAAGGAGTTCGCGATGAACGAATTGAGCGAGGAAATCTTCGAGAGCGATTACGAGTACGGCTTCGAGGGCGAGGCCGAGTACTCCGACATGGAGTACTCCGACATGGAGGCCGGTGACTACGAGGGCGAGCTCGACATGGAGTGGGGGTACGAGGGTGAGGCGAAAGCCGGTTACGGCGAGGGCGAAGGCCCCTTCTCGGAGGAACAGGAGATCGAGATGGCGGCCGAGTTGCTGTCGCTCTCCGAGGAAGCGGAGCTCGATCAGTTCCTCGGCAAGCTCATCCGGCGCGCGGGCAAGGCCGCCGGACGCTTCATCCGCTCGCCCACCGGCAAGGCCCTGGGCGGGCTCCTCCGGCAGGCCGCGAGGAAGGCCCTGCCCATCGCCGGCCGTGCCCTGGGCACTTTCGTCGGCGGTCCTGCGGGCGGCGCCATCGGCAGCAAGCTCGCCGCCGCCGGGGGCAGGCTCTTCGGCCTCGAGCTCGAGGGGATGAGCCCCGAGGACCAGGAGCTCCAGGTGGCCCGACGCTTCGTCCGCCTGGCGGGCGACGCGGCGACCAGGGCGGCCCAGGCATCGGCCGCGGTTGCCCCCCAACAGGCGGCGCGGACCGCCCTCGCGTCGGCCGCGCGCGTCCACGCGCCGGGGCTGCTGCGCCGTGGCGGCGGCCGCGTAACCGGGCGACGTCCGGGGAAGACCGGACGCTGGATGCGCCGTGGCAACAAGATCGTCCTGTTCGGAGTCTGAGGTCCCTTGCTCGCAACCACAACGAGGAGATCGATCATGCACGACCTGGATCGCACTCTGGAATCCGAAGACGCCTTCGAGACCGGGGACGCCGAGCTGGATCCCGAGATCTTCGAGGTTGCCGCCGGCGGCGCGCAAGTCCCTGCTCCCGGCCTCCGGCGCCCGCGGACGGCTGCCGCCGGTACGACCCGGACCTCCCCCAGCGGCGGGGGCGGCGCCCGTCCTCACGCCGGCCGCTGGATCCGTCGCGGCCGCAAGATCGTCCTGCTCGGAGCCTGAGCCATGGCGCTTCCCCCTTCGGTCGGCGAGACTCTGGCGCTGGAGGCGCGGGCGCTGCTGACGCGTCTGGGCCGGGTCAAGCCGTTCGCGCTCACCATGCCGAGCGTACCTGCGGCGGGCGTCTCCGCCGCGGCGGCCCAGGCCATCGAGCACCACCTGATCCGGGGACGGCGGGCGCTGCGGGCGCAGGTGCGCGGCTACCTGCGCTGGCTGAAGGGCCCCCAGGGGCGAGGCTCGACGCCGGCCGAGGCCCAGCGGCGCTTCGCCTTCCTCAAGCTCCGGTTCAACGCCGGCCTCACCCAATTCGACATCTTCGCCGACGCCCTCACGCTGCGCGGCGAGGTCGACAACGGCGTCTGGCTCGGCGGGCTCGACGTGGCGGCCGAGGACGCGATCGCGCTCGCCAGCCGGTTTTACGATCCGCCGCCCGTCGTCACCTATCTCGACCGCGGCCACGGCGCCGCCATCCGCCGCGCCCGTACCCGCCTGCCCGGGGGCGGCGAGAACCCGGTGGCGATCATCCGGGTACCGCGGGAGCGGATGGTGGGCAGCGGCATCGCCTCCTCGCTGGTCCACGAGGTGGGCCATCAGGGCGCTGCCCTGCTCCAGCTCATCGAGTCGCTGCGCGCCGCTCTCGAAGCCCGCCAGCGCTGGGCCGCGGAGGACGAACGGACCGCCTGGCAGCTCTGGGAGCGGTGGATCTCCGAGATCGTCGCCGACTTCTGGTCGGTGGCCAAGCTCGGCGTCGCCGCCACCCAGGGCCTGATGCAGGTGGTCTCGCTGCCGCGGGCCTTCGTTTTCCGCATCCAGGTCGACGATCCCCACCCCTTCCCGTGGGTGCGGGTCAAGCTGTCGACGGCCGTGGGCAGCTTCCTCTATCCCGATGCGCAATGGCAGATCCTGGACCGGCTGTGGGAGTCGTTCTACCCGCGGCGAGGGCTCGACGCCGGGCGCCGGCGGATCATCGCGGCCCTGGAGGCGACGATGCCAAAGTTCATCCGGCTCCTCGTCCGTCACCGGCCGCAGGCGCTGCGCGGCGCCACGCTGCGCCAGGCGTTCCCCATCGCCGAGCGCCAGCCCGAGCGCTTGCGCACCCTTTACGAGGCCTGGCGCCGCGACCGCACCCTCTCCCGCGAGGCGGCTCCGACCCTGGTGCTCGCCGTGCTCGGCCAGGCCCGGCAGGACCGCCGGATCACTCCCGAGCAGGAGAGCGACACGGTGGCCGAGATCCTGCGCTATTGGGCGCTGCGGCGCGCGCTCGGCGACTTGCGCGGCGTGGCTCGGCTGCCCAAGGCCCTCGCCGCCTGAGATCACCCGACTTTCGAACGAAAAGGAGAACGAGATGGCTGAACAGAAGAAGAGAAAGACCACCGACGGCGAGAGCCAGGAGCCGCCCGGCGAGTTGGCCGAGATCAAGACGGTCGAATCCCGGCCGGACGGCGACAACGGCGGCGGCGGCAACGGCGGCGGCGACGAGTGTCAGAAGGTCTGCGTCCAGGGCGCCTCGGCGCCCTCGAGGCCGGGCACACCGCCGGCCCCGCCGGTGAGCGTCGAGCCGACCGGTCCGATCAAGGTCGAGCCCACGGGTCCGTTCAAGGTCGCCCTGCAGCGCTCGACGGTCAATCCCACGCTCGACCAGGCGCTCTGGGTGGCGATCCGCCACAGCACCAACGCGATGGGCTTCAACCAGTACGAGGCCTTCATCGAACGCCTGCTCTGCGGCGACAAAGACGTCGCTGAGAGGGCGACGTGGGTACGCGATGAGCGCAACAAGCTGCTGCAGAACCGTCGCCTCTACCAAGGCGTCGACGCCTACAAGCTGCTCAAGGCGGCGACCGAAACCTTTCTGGTCTTGAGATGCGGCGTCCGCCTGCCCGCGAGCCAAGGCGCCTTCAACGCGGTCAAGGACGAGGAGGAGAGCCGGCTCGGCCAGTCCGACCTCACGCTCGAGGGCCTCAAGGACAAGCTGGCGCAGTACGTAGATACGGGTGGGTTGCCATACCTCGATCGGGTCCTCGAAGACCTCCTCACCCCGGGCACGAAGATCCCGCAGTCGCCCTTCTGTCCCACTCTGGTCACGGGAAAGCCGTTCGATCCCTGTCTGCTCGAGCTGATCTGGTCCTACTGGCACGAAGAGGGCATGCTCGTCCAGGCGATCAACGCCCTCAGCGTGCGGTTTCAGAACAAGCGGCTCGCGGGCGACGGGAACCCGCTCGCGAACCTGGAGCTCCACCCGCTGCGGCCGCTGTCGAACCTGCTCTGGGGTTACGTCCAGGACGAGCCCTTCCGCCTCACGGTGGCGCGCCGGACCTACGAGTACAGCCACCACTACGGGCTCAACCTGATCGGCAAGGCGGTGCCGGCGCTGCGGCCGGCCGACAACCGGTCGAAGTTCCTGGAGGCCTTCCACAGCTTGCTCCACCAGGTCTCGGTCTTCTACAAGGAAGACGCCGACACCACGGTCATCGCCAACGGCTTTCCCCTCCTGAACGGCTTGAAGGAGGTCCACATGCTGCTGGCCGAGGGGGCGCACAACCAGTTCGGCGACCTGCCGTGGACGGCGCGGGTGGAGATGCTCATCCAGCAGTGGCTGCTGTCGCGGCGCGAGACGCTGGAGTTCCTGCGCGGACGCGCCATGTTCCCGTACAAGGAGCCGTGGATGGGTCCGGTGGACACGCTGCGGCGTCTGCTCGGCTGGGGCGATACGCCAGTAACCCACTTCCGGGACCTGGGGTCGTTCGGCGAGCAGATCCTGCTCTCGATCCGCTACGGCGACTGGGTCAACGTCGACAACGAGGACTTCGCCAAGAACTGGGCGCGGTACTGGAAGGCGGAGATCCAGGGTTACGTCCACGCCTACCGGGCGGCGACCGGGGTCGACGTGACCTCGGCCAACGCCGCTCGACCGGCCGTCAACGCGACTCTGCCGGCCGTCCTGCTGCAGCGGCGGCTGGCGCAGCAGGGTGCGCGGTGAACGGGGCCGCCGGTGGCCGGCTTCACCTCGGCGCTCTACCTCGGTCTGGCGCACGCCTCGGGGCAGTTGCGGCCCTGGCGCCAGCTCACGGCGGGCGCGCCGGCGGCGCTCGTGCCGCCGGCGGGGTCCCGGTCGGTGACCCGTCATCTGGCGTCGCTCCTGAGGGTGGAGACCGCCACCCTGGGGGTCTCCACCCTGCACCTCTTCTGGGATCTCGGCGGCCAGCTCCGGCGCCGGCCGGTTCGCATCGTGGCCGACGAGCACCTCTATCCCGTGGGACGGTGGGGGATCGAGCGGGCGGCGGCGGCCAGCGTACCGGCGGCGCTCTTTGCCTACCACGACGCCTGGGCGCTCGCCCGCGCGCTGGAGAAGGGCCGGGCCCTGCCACCCCTGGTGGTGACGGACGGCCTGTGCCCGGACTGCGGCCGGGTGCCGCCGCTCGACCGCTACCTGGCGCTCGTCGAGGAGCACGGCGGCTGGCTGCTGGTGGACGACTCGCAGGCCCTCGGCCTGCTCGGCCGCGATCCGGCGCTGGAGGCGCCCTATGGGTGGGGCGGCGGCGGCTCGCCGGCCTTCCTGGGGGTCGCGTCGCCTCGGCTCGTCCTTCTCTCCTCGCTCGCCAAGAGCTTCGGCGTGCCGCTGGCGACGCTGGCGGGCGCCGCGGCGATCGTCCGCTGGTTCGAGCGGGAAAGCGAGACGCGCGTCTACTCGAGCCCGCCGTCGGTGGCGGCGTGCCGCGCCGCCGAGGCGGCGCTCGGTGCCAACCGCGAGCATGGCGACGGGCTGCGGGCGCGGCTCGCCGAGCGGGTCCGGCGGTTTCGGGCGGGGCTCGCGGGCGTCGGCCTCGCCGCCGCCGGCGGCATCTCGCCGGTGCAGAACCTGGAGGTGCCGGCCGGGACCGATCCCGCCGTGCTCTGGCGGCGGCTGCGGGCCGCCGGCGTCCACGCCGTCCTGCGCCAGGGACGGTGTCGGCCCGGGCCTCTTCTCACCTTCCTCCTGCGCGCCGACCATGCGCCGGAGGAGATCGACCGGGCGGTGGGCGCCTTGGCCCGGACCCTCCGGCGATTCGCGATCTTCGCCGGCTGATCTCGATACAGCCGAGTCCCAAACGACAACACCCAGGGAGGTGAAACATGGCTTGCGCACAGTGCAGAGAAGCTCTCGCCCGCCAGTCCTCGTGGGAGCTCGAATCCGCGCGGACGATCGGCGACCTCGACCTCGAGGAGGAGCACGGCTTCGCGGAAGAGTTTGAAGGGGAAACGGGCCGCCGGATCGGCGACTTCGACCTCGAAGAGCCGTACGCGCTCGAAGCGGAGCGGGAATCGGAGATCATCCCGCCGCGGGATACCCGCGTCTTCGTCACGACGACGACCGCCGCCCCCTTCCGGTACATCTGCAACTTCGAGTACGACCTGCCCGGAATCGGCCGGCGATCGATCTGTACGGGCACGCTGATCGGTCCCCGCACCGTGCTCACGGCGGGCCACTGCCTGGCGGGGCTCGATCCCAGGCGCATGCGCGTGATTCCAGGACGCAACGGCAGGCTGGAGCCGCTGCCGGCCACCCAGGCCGTCCGCTTCATTCTCGCTCCCGGGTTCCGCTCCAGCTCGCCGACCGACTATGGGATCATTCATCTCGCCCATCCGATCGGCGCCAGGGTCGGGTATTGGACGCTCGCGACCCGGCGCAACCCCGGAGACTCGGTCGGCACCAGCATCTCCTCGGGGACCTTGCCGCTGCCCGCCGGCCGGCTGAAGGTCAACCTGTCCGGCTATCCGGCCGACAAGCCGAGCGGCACGACTTACTTCTGCCGCGATCCGCGGCGGCCGCTCAACCGCTGTCGGCACAGCCTGCTCGGCGACCGGCGCCGCGGCGTCCTGTGCGGCACCTATCAGTACCGTGCCTACGACCTCACCGTGCGCCTCGCCGGCGGCGTGCTCCACTACCTCAACGACACCTGCCCCGGTCACAGCGGCAGCCCGGTCTGGGTGCGCCGTTCGCCCGACATGGGTGGGCGGGTGCTCGTGGGCATCCACGTGGCGGGCGACGATCCGAGTACTACCGGCAAGGCCAATCGGGCGGTGTTCATCACCAGCATGGTGCGCTCGTTCATCGCGGCCAACATCCGGTGACCTCGTCGCGGGTCTCGGCCCGAGCGCCGCCATGACGCCAGGAGCAAGGGCCATGATCATCGACTGCCACTGCCACGCGGGGAAGGGCGACGGCCTGACCGGCCCCTGGGACACGAACGCTCCCCTGGACGGCTACCTGCGCTGGGCGGACGCCGCGAAGATCGACCGCACCGTCCTCTTCGCGGCCTTCCATTCCGACTACCGCGCGGCGAACCGCGAGGTGGCGCGCATCGTCCGCGGCCGGCCGGACCGCTTCTACGGCTTCGCCTTCGTCCATCCGGCGCGCGACCGCGGGCGGGTCGCGCTGATGGTGCGCGAGGCGGTGGAGCAGCACGGCTTCCGGGGCATCAAGGTCCACCGCCACGACGCCCGCATCACGCGCGAGATCTGCGAGGCGGCGCGGGCCTACACTCTGCCCGTGCTCTACGACGTGATGGGAGAAGTCTCCGCGGTCGAGCTGATCGCCACCGAGTACCCGGACATCGACTTTATCATCCCGCACCTGGGGAGCTTCGCCGACGACTGGCGGGCCCAGCTCGCGCTGATCGACCACCTGGTGCGCCACCCCAACGTCTACGCCGACACCTCGGGAGTGCGCCGCTTCGACATCCTGGAACAGGCGGTGAAGAGGGCCGGGGCGCGCAAGGTCCTCTTCGGCTCCGACGGCCCGTGGCTCCACCCCGGCGTGGAGCTCGCCAAGGTGCGGGCCCTGCGGCTGGCGCCGCAGGGCGAGAGGAAGGTCCTGGCCGGCAACCTGCTGCGGCTCATGCGTCCGATCGGCGGCGCCGGCGCCAGGGCCGCGCGCCCGGCCGCCGTCGCGGCCGGCCTGCCCGCCGCCGAAGCCAGCGATCCCTGGTCCGGCGACCCTTTCGGGGTCTGACCTAATCCGACTCCGCCCGGCGCATCTGGAGTGCGCGGTCGGTGACTCCCAGCCGCTCGGCGGCGCGGCGGACGTTGCCCCGCGCCTGTTCGAGGGCGAGGCGGACGGCCGCTTCGGTCGCGGCGTTGCCGATTTCCTTCAAGCCCATGCCGGAGGCCAGGGCCAGGCGGACCGCGCCGTCGAAGCCGTCACCCGCGCAGGGCCGCTCCCACTCTCCTGCGCGCGGCCGCTCCTCCTCGGGCACGTCGCCGATGGTGATCGGTCCCCCGCCGACGTGGCGGTGGGCGATGCGGCCCACGAGCTGGCGCAAGTCGCGCACGTTGCCCGGGTAGTCGCGGGAGAGCAGGAGGTCCATGACAGCGGTATCCACGTCCAGGGCCGCCGCGCCGAAGTGCTCGGCGAGGAAGTGGCGCACCAGCGACGGGATGTCCTCGCGGCGCTCGCGCAGCGGCGGCAGCCGGCAGGTCCAAGCCGCGATGCGGTAGTAGAAGTCGCGGCGGAACCGGCCCTCCTCGAGCTCGCCCACGAGGACGCGATGGCTGGCGCAGACGAGCCGGAAACGCGTCTTGCACCACTCGTTGCTCCCCACGCGCTTGTAGGTGCCCTCCTGGATCACCCGCAGCAGCTCGGCCTGCAAGCGCAGCGGCAGCTCTCCGACCTCGTCGAGGAACAGCGTGCCGCCGTCGGCCAGGGCGAAGGCGCCGTCGCGCGTGGCCACCGCGCCGGTGAAGGAGCCGCGCTCGTGACCGAAGAACTCGCTGCCCGAGAGCTCGGGCACGATCGTGGCGCAGTCGAGCACGATCAGGTCACGTTTGTCCTGGCGGGCGTCGAGGGTGTGGATGAGGCGGGCGACCAGCTCCTTGCCGGTGCCGCTCTCGCCGCCCAACAAGATCGACGAGTCGCCGAAACGGGCGACCTCGACGACCCGCCGCAGGGCGGAGCGCCACGCCAGGCTGTGGCCGATCAGGTTCCTCGTGACCACGGCCGAGCGCACGAGCTCGTCGACCTTCTGCCAGCGGCCGAAGCGGGCGGCGATGACCTCGGCGGTCGCGGGCAGGTCTGCCCACAGCAACACGTCCGAGGCGCCGGCGTCGAGGAGCTGCCAGCCGACGCTGCGGGTGAGGGCGTCGCGGCTGGTGCCCACGGCGAGCAACCGTTCCTCGCCGTTGCGGCTGTGCTGCCGGATCCAGTCCGTCAGCTCCGCGGTGCAGCCGTCGAACAACAGCAGGCCGGGTCCGGAGGGCGACTGCGCCGCTTGGCGATGCGGCCGGCAGTCGAGCCCCCACCGTGTCAGCTCGTCGACGAGGCCCGCCGCCGGGAACTCTGCCCTCGAGCTGAGGGAATGCCACCAGACCGAAAATCGCTCTCTGGACATCACACCAAGCGAGAAGTCCGCCCTCCGATGGGTAGAATGACCCAGATTAGCTTGGGCTACAATCCTAACACAGACGTCTCGGAAATTACACAACCTGCTGAGGGTAAAGAGCTTGCAGGCAGTCTGATCTTCGAGCCCGCAGGGCGACAGCCGGTAGCCGGGGATTTTAATCGGGTGCAGTTGATTTCAATGCAGACTATACAGCCAGGGAGAGGGTCCAGTGTAGAAACGACCCCGAAGGACGACCGGATATAGCCCCGGGTTGCCCGAACGGTCGCTGAGCCG
>Ga0299906_10000585_pt1 | contig 33101 bp, 24 predicted proteins | sample RVTome_14_FD_200259 | JGI IMG/M metagenome (GOLD analysis project Ga0299906, IMG submission 200259) | Soil microbial communities from uranium-contaminated site in the Upper Colorado River Basin, Wyoming, United States - RVT145D125 (version 2) ...
CGACGCGTGCGCCCGCCCCCGGGGCGCAGGGCCGCGAGAGCGCGGAGCTCGCAGTGAGCGCGTCGCGCCTGCACCGGGGATTCGACGAGGTCGCGGGGCTCCGTGGGGAGCGGCTGCGTCTCGCTGTCCGGGAGCACCTCGCCCGCGTGCAGTCACTCCGCTACCTGGAGTTGGCCCTCTTCGCCCTGCTCATCCCGGCGACGGCGTTCGTTGCCTGGCGGGCCTACCGGACCTGGCTGCGTCCGCTCCGGGCCGAGCTGGTCGAGAGCAGGCGCCTGCTCGAACAGCAGGAGAAGCTCGCGGCGCTGGGCACGCTGGCGGCGGGGGTCGCTCACGAGATCAACAACCCGCTGACGGCGATCAAGGCCCGCCTCTACTCGCTGCGCAAACACGTCGCGTCCCTGGCGCCCGCCAGCCACGACCTGGAGGTGGTGAGCGGCGAGATCGACCGGCTCCAGCGCATCGTGCGGAGCATGCTGTCCTACGCGCGGCCCCCGCAGCCGCAGCTCGCGCCTGTGGCGCTCGACGCGATCGCGCGGGAGGTGCTCGACCTGGTGGGAGGCGACTGCGACGCGCGCCGGGCCCACCTGGTGATGCGGGCCGAGCAGCCCGTCTCGGCGTCCGCCGATGCCGAGCAGCTCCGCCAGATCGTGCTCAACCTGGTCCGCAACGCCGTGGACGCGCTCGAGGGCTCGGGCGGGACCGTGGTGGTCGCGGTGAGCGCCGGTGAGGTCTTTCCGTCGGGGCGCCGCGCACCGCACGCCGTCCTGACGGTGGCGGACGACGGTCCGGGCATCTCCGCAGACGATCAGGCCCGGCTCTTCGACCCCTTCTTCACCACAAAGAAGAGCGGCACGGGCCTGGGGCTGTCGATCGTCCAGCGGCTCGTGCAGAACCACGCCGGCGAGATCTCGTTCTGGTCGCGAGCCGGGGCCGGCACTCAGTTCGAGGTCCACCTGCCGCCGCCAGCGGACGCTCCGGCGGTTGCGCCATGAGCGCGGTCCGGATCTGCGTCGTCGACGACGACGAGGCCACGAGGACCTCGCTCGCCGAGGTGCTGACGTCCGAGGGCTACCTGGTCACGCAGGCAGCCGACGGGGTCACGGCGCTCGAGCTGGGGCGGGACGAGCGGTTCGCGGCGGTGCTCACCGACGTGCGGATGCCCCGGATGGACGGCCTCGCCCTCGTCGACGCCCTGCACCAGGCGAAGCCGAACCTGCCGATCGTGGTGATGACGGCCCACGGCACGACGGAGAGCGCCATCGAGGCGACGCGCCGCGGCGCCTTCGAGTACCTGCTGAAGCCCTTCGACATGGAGGAGCTGCTCGCGGTGCTCGACAAGGCGGTGGCGGCGGGGCGGCGGGCCGAGGAGACCGTCGATCTCGGTGACGAGGCGACGGGCGAGCCGTCCGCCCACGCGCGGCTCGTGGGTCGGAGCCGGGCCATGCAGGCCCTCTACAAGGAGGTCGGCCGGGTCGCGGACCGGCCGGTCACGGTGCTGATCCTGGGCGAGACGGGAACCGGCAAGGAGCTGGTGGCGCGGGCTCTCTACCAGCACAGCGACCGTGCCGGCCGCCCGTTCGTCGCGGTCAACTGCGCAGCGATCCCGGACATCCTGCTGGAGAGCGAGCTCTTCGGCCACGAGCGGGGAGCCTTCACCGGGGCGGACGCGCGGCGGATCGGGCGCTTCGAGCAGGCCCACGGCGGCACGCTGTTCCTGGACGAGATCGGCGATCTTTCGGCCGGCACCCAGGCGAAGCTGCTCCGTGTGCTTCAGGATCGGGTCGTGACGCGCCTGGGGGGGCGCGACCCGATCCCGATCGATGTCCGGGTCATCGCCGCCACGCATCGCGACCTCGCCCGCCTGGTGGGAGAAGGAGGCTTCCGCGAGGACCTCTACTACCGCCTCGCCGTGGTGAACCTGACCCTGCCCCCACTACGCGAGCGCCCCGAGGACATCGCTCCGACGGTGGCCTACTTCCTGAAACGCCACGGTCCGGAGCTCGGAGCCCCGGAGGCAGAGATCACCCCTGCGGCGCTACGCTGGCTGAAGGCGCAACCCTGGCCGGGTAACGTGCGTCAGCTCGAGAACGCCGTCAAGCGGGCGCTCCTGCTGTCGCGCGGCTTCACGGTGGATCGCGAGCACGTGGAGGCCGCCGCAGCCCCGGGCGCCTCCGCGGTTGCCGCGGAGCCGTCCGCCAGCGCTGGGCTCGCGAGGCTCGTCGCGGCGCAGCTCGAGGAGGCCCGCAGCGGTCGGTCGCCCGGCGTCGAGCCGGTGCTCGTGGAGCTGCTGCAGCGCGAGCTCTACGCCCAGGCCCTCGCCCTCGCCGGCGGTAACCTCACGCAGGCCGCCCGCTGGATCGGCATCAGCCGTCTGACCCTGCGCGAACGAATGGCGCAGCTCGGGCTCCGCGAAGGACCCGCAAAGGGAGACCGCCAGGAGGGGTGAGCCGGGGGCGTCGCCTCGCGGCGCCCTGCTCTCCGGAAGCAGTGGGGGCGAAGGCTGCGTCCGCCTCCGTGCAGCGTTCCCGAACGATCCCGTCGCGGGCCCGAAGGGAAGCCGGGTCGAGGTCGCGGCGGTCGTCCCCTGACCGCAGCGCGATCGACCGGCAGCCGATCCTCCGCGGAACGCGCCGGGGATCGTACCCGGATCCCCTTCGCGACGCTGGAGATGTCGCCGGACTCCGCCGATGGCACGGTGCTGGCAATCCATCCGGCCGTGATGGCGTTGCGACGCTAAAGGAGCGGAGAAATGAGAATCGGAAGGACGACCGGTGCGTTGCTGCTCGCGGGGTTGATCGCCCAGGCGGGCTTCGCGCAGGACGTGAGCTACGACTTCGAAGCCAGCTTCGACTTCTCGGAGGCCGGGACCTACGCGTGGGTGGAGGGGATGGTCGTGAAGGACAACATCAACCACCGGCGCATCGTGGACGCGGTGAACGCCCAGCTCGCCGCGAAGGGCCTGACGGAGGTCGGCGCCCGGGAGCACCCGGATCTGCTCGTGGCCTATCGCGGGCGCATCGACGAGGACCAGAGGATCAGCGGCGTTGGTTCCGGGTGGGGCGGCTATCGCTGGGGCCGCTCCGGCACGCTGGTGGTCGACGAGGTCCTGGTCGGGACGCTGGTGGTGGAGATCATGAACGCTGGCGACGGAGCTACGGTCTGGCGGGGCATCGCCAGCCGGAAGGTGGACGCGAACGCGAGCCCGGAGAAGCGGGAGAAGAGAATCGACGAGGGAGTGAAGAAGCTGTTCCGTAACTATCCCCCGCCGAGGAAGACGGCGAGCGCTTGCGCGGAAGTCCACCGAGTGGCCGCGGCCGCCTCCGAGCCGGAGCCGGACGGCGGCGGGCTCCAGGGCGTGGACGTGCCGTGCGACGACGCGGTGGTCACCCAGGAACGGAACGGCACATCTGGGTCGATGGGGATCCGGGCAAGCAGCCAAGCCAGCTCGTGATCACCTGGGTGACCGAGCTGGTCCTTCGACTCCGGAGATACCGGGCGTCAGGCCAGGGATAGGGCGACGCGCAGCGCCCTGTCGAGAGCCAGGACACGCCCGGACCCGAGGCTCCCTAGACGGTCGGTCAGGAGTGACTTGGGGAGACTGACCAGCGCATCGCAGTGGATGCTCGATTCGTGCTTCAACCCCTCGTCGAGACCCACTTCCACCTGCGTCGCGAGGCCGTCACGTCTGGTGTACACGGGCGCGCAAACGACAGTAGAGAATCGCGAGTCGATCAGCGCCTGACGGCTGACGACCACGAACACGCGAAATCGCTTCGGATCACCAGCGCCCGGTCGACGGACGCGGAACAGGTCGCCGCGCCCCACCTCAGAGGTCGGCCTGGTAGGCGAGCACGTCCTCCATCTCGCGGTTCAAGTCGTCGGCGGACTCGTTGAGGATCGCGAGATCGCGCGCTTCCCGGGTCGCTCGTGAGCGCCGCAGCAGGAACTCTCGGGCCGCGTCCTCGATGACGCGGGAACGGCTGCGCTTGCGCGTGGTGGCCCTGTCGATGGCCCGGAGCACGCGCTCGTCGATGGTGATCGATGTCTTGACTCTCATACTACCAAATATACCACCTGCGGGCGTCCGGGCCACGCGGGACGAGCGCGAGGGCCGGCTGGACCTCCGCCGGCAGTGGGTCGAGCCGGCGATGGTGTGCCAGCTCAAGGGGACACTGTTGGAGACCGACCTGGCGACCTGTCGCCGCCTGCGTGTCCCTGGTGAAGCGAGCCTGGCTCGCGCCTGGCTGCGATCCTACGCGGACAGTGTCGAGGAGGAGGGCAACGGTACCACGCGGTGGACTCGCGTGATGGCCGTCTCTGTAGCTTTGCTGCTGGATTGGTACGCCCGATAGGGCTCGAACCTATAACCTTCGGCTCCGGAGGCCGACGCTCTATCCAGTTGAGCTACGGGCGCAACGAGAAAGTCAATATACCACGGGCCATCCCGGCCCCCGCTCAGGCGTGGGGGGCGACGGCGTCCCTGCGGGTCTCCCGGTCCGGGTCGGACTCCGGGCCCGCGCCGGGCAGGGGGAGCCACAGCCTCACCCGGGCGCCTCGCCCGGGGTTCGGCTCGGCCTCCACGCGGCCGCCGTGGTCGAGGGCGACCCGGCGCGCGATCGCGAGGCCCAGGCCCAGCCCGCCCCGCCGGCGGCTGAAGAAAGGCTCGAAGACGCGTTGCGCGAGGTCCGGCTCGATGCCGGGTCCGTCGTCTGTGACGCTGACGACGAGGAACCCCTGCTCGGTGCCGGCGTGGATGCGGACCCGGCCCCGGGGCGGCGATGCCCGCACCGCGTTGTCGAGGATGGCGTGCAGAGCGCCCACGACCCGCCGCGGCTCCACCATGACGTCGGGGAGGTCCGGGGCGATCCGCTCTTCCAGGGACACGGAGCGCTCCCGGGCGAGCTCGCCCGCGCGGGCCACGGCGTCGCCGACCAGCCGCTCCGCCGGAGCGGAGACGCGCTCCGGATCGGAATCCCGGCCCAGCTCCCTCAGCCCCTCCGCGAGGCGACCGATGTGCTCGAGCTGGCTGCTGGCCACGTCCAGCTCCTCGCACGACCCCACCCGCTCCGCGAGGGCGTCGAGGCTGGCCCTGATCGCGAGCAGCGGGTCCGCGACCTCGTGAGCGACCCCGGAAGTCAGGGTGCCGATCGTGGCGAGGCGCTCGTGCTCGCGCAGCGAGGCCCGCAGCACCGCGAGGCGCTCCTCCGCCTGCTTGCGCTCGGTGATGTCGCGGGACAGGACCAGGAACTCGCCCCGGGGCAGGGCGACGACCCGGGCCTCCCACTGCCGCACCCGCCCCTTGCGGTCCGGGGCGGCGTACTCGTACTCGATGGGAACTTCGCTGGTGCGGGCGGCCTCCAGGGCGTCCATGAGCCGCGCGACCAGGTCCGGCGGCAGCGTCTCCGCGGCGGGCCGGCCCAGGAACGTGGCGGGGGGCGCGACCAGCAGCTCGTCGCTCGGTGCGTGGTAGTCGAGGAAGACGGCCTTCGGGTTGAGCCGGAAGACCAGGTCGGGGAGCGCGCCGATCACCGCGCGTTGCGTCGCCTCGTCGTCGTGGCGCTGGCTGACGTCCTCGACGACCGTCACCATCACCCGATCCCCGTCCAGGTCCCGCAGCCGCGAGGTGACGCTGAGCCAGCGGACCTGACCCGCGGGAGTGCGGTGACGGGCCTGGTAGGCGACCACGTCCCCCGACCGCTGCAGCTCCGCGAGGAGCGCCTTGCGGTCGTCGGGCTCGGCGTAGAACTCGAGGGCCGACCGGCCGAGGAGCCGAGCGGGCTCGACCCCCAGGAGCTCGGCAGCGGACTGGCTCGCCCACAGGATCTCCCCGTCGTCGACCCGGCTGATGAGCAGCGGCAGCGCCACACCGGACGAGATCGCGCGGAGCGTGGCGGTGTCCCGGTCGTCCCCGCGTCGGACGGCGTGACCGGGTTCCATCGAGGGGCCGGGATCGCGAGGGGCGGCCCTGCGCCGCCGCATCAGCCACAGCAGGACGGCGGCGGCCAGCGTCGTCGCGGCAGCCGCCGCCACCAGGAGGCCGGCGGACGACTCCGGAACGACGGCGATCCCGAACGGGACCCAGAGTGTACCGCTGCCCAGTCGCGCCCCCTCCCCGCGACGGATGTTAATGACCCGCCGGGCGCCGCACAACACGCGACGGCTCAGGGTGTCGTGAAGTAGCCGAGGGCTCGCAGGCTCTCGATCTGCTCCGGGCTCAACGAGACGCCGGGGGCCTCCGGTCGCTCCCGGTTCCCTGTCCACCTCTGGAGCGCCTGCCGTCGAATGGCTTCCACCACCTCGGGGGGCGGGAGCGCGCCGTGCCGCTCGGAGGGATCGGTGGAGAGGTCGTACCACTCCTCGGCCGCCGGCTCCCCCGAGGCGGGATCCAGGGAGAGGATCGTCTTCAGGTCGCCGGCACCCGCCCGCAGGAACAGCTTCCGGGTCCCGTCGTTCGTGTGGTCCGTCTCGCCGAAGGCCAGCCGCTCCGCGGGCAGGTCCCGCAGGAGGCTGTGGCCCCGGGCCTCGGGCAGGGGAGGCAGGCCGGCCCAGTCGAGGATCGTCGGCGCCACGTCGAGGACGCTGGTCTGCTGCGTGATGCGCCTCGGCGCCAGCCCGGGAGCGCGCACGACGAGCGGCACGCGGATCACCTCCTCGTAGAGCGTGCGCTGGTGCTCGAAGGCGCCGTGCTCGAGGAACTCCTCGCCGTGGTCCGAGGTCAGCAGCACGAGCGTCCCCCGGTCCAGGCCTCGCTCCTCCAGGTGCTCCAGCAGCCGGCCGATCTGGTCGTCGGTGTAGCGGATCTCCCCGTCGTAGAGGGCGCGCAGGTGCCTCAGGTCCGCCTCGCTGAAGGAGGCGGGATCCCGGCGCGAGAAGTCCTGCCACAGGCCGGTGACGTCCCCCGCGTACTCCGACTCGAAGTGCGCCAGGGCCTCCGCGGGCGGGTCGTAGTGCCAGTGGGGATCGTAGAAGTGGAGGAGGAGGAAGAAGGGCTCGTCCCCCAGGCGGTCGAGGAGCGCGATGGCGCGGTCGACGACCTCGCCGGCCTTGCGGTCCTGGCGGAAGTCGAGGTGGTCGAAGCCGTGCTCCAGCCCGTACACCGGGGAGACGTAGAGGTGGCTCGTGACGGCCTGGGTCGCGTAGCCGGCGTCGCGCAGCCGGTCCGGGAGCGTGGGGGCGCGGCCGTCGAAGCCGTGGTCCATGTCGGTCCCCCCGTGCTGCCCCGGGTCCAGGGAGGTGAGCATGGAGAGGTGGGCCGGCAGGGTCCAGGAGGACGTCGAGACGGCGTCGTCGCAGGTGATCCCGGCGCGGCCGATGGAGTCGATGCTGGGCGTGGTGGGTGGTGCGTAGCCGTAGAGCCCGACGTGGTCTCGCCGCAGCGTGTCCACGGAGATGAGCACGATTCCCTTCTTCGCGCCGTAGTCGGCGAGGTCGTGGAGGGTCGGCTCCGCGACGCCCAGCAGCAGCTCGCCGGGCCGCTCGACCGGACGCCCCTCCCGGTCGTTGAGCGCCAGGCTGAAGTCCAGGAGCGTCTCCCGACCCAGACCCTCGAGAGGCAGGCTCACCTCCCGGAAGCCTCCCAGGGCCCGGGGGTTCAGGCGGTCCCGGTACAGCACCGCGTCGCCGGCCCGGACCGTCAGGTCGAACCAGCCCGGGGCCTCCTCGGCTCCGGCCCAGGCGATGGCGGGAGCGAAGGTCAGCAGCGGGCGAGCGGGGAGCGCGACCCGCCAGCGCGCGGACTCCAGCAGCGCGGCGCGCGAGTCGCCGGCCGCGGTCAGGCGGCCGGCGCGCGGCGCGGCTCCGTCCGCGGTGGTGTGCTCCAGCAGGCGCAGCGGACCCTGGAACGGCGCCGGGGGAGAGCAGCTCGCGAGCAGGCCGAGCAGAGGAAGGAGCAGGCGACCCCGCATCGGCGCCGATTCTACGGGGCCCGGGATGTTGGGCGTGAGCCGACCCGGGTCGTAGGCTGGAGCGATGGGCTCCGGCATGAGCGAGGGCTACCGGCAGCGACTGGCACGGCTGCTGGCAGGGGAGGCGCGCGGCGCGGCGCTGGCGCGGCGACTCGTGAGTCGGGCCGGCTGCCGCGGTCTCGACCTCTGGACGCTCCATCGCCAGGTGCGGGAGCGCGTCGAACGGCGGGGGGAGGGCCCACACCCGCCCTTCGCCATCGACGCGGCCGCGCTGGAGCTCGTGTGCGACGGCAGCCTCGGGGGGCTCGCCCGCTGGCTTCGGGGCGCAGGCTACCCCGCGCGCTTCGCCCGGGGCCGCTCGGGGCGGTCGCTGGCGGCGGAGCCCGCCGGGTCGGAGGTGCTGCTGACGAGCGACAGCCGCGTCACCGCGCGCTCCGCGGTCCGCCGCGGAGAGCTGCGGGCGCTCTGGATCCCGGTCGACCTCCACCCGGCGGACCAGCTCGGCCTCGTGCTCGAGGACCTCCGGCTCCCGCTGCGGGAGCCGCGCTGCATGAGGTGCGGGGGGGAGCAGCGGGCCGTGGCCAAGGCGGAGGTGGCGCACCGGATCCCGCCCCGCACGGCGCGCTGGCTGGACGACTACTTCGTCTGCCGCGGCTGCGACTGGCTCTACTGGCGGGGGACACACTGGCGGCGGATCGAGGCCCGGCTCGCCGGGCGTGTTGTACCCTGACGCCGCATGCGGGCTCCTCCCTGGCTGGCGAACGCGGGGCTGAGCCTCGCCGTCACGGCGCTGGGGCTGGCGGGGCTCGAGCTGCTGGGCCGCGCCCTGGAGCCGGAGCGGGAGCAGCCGCAACGGGCCGACTACCTGTGGGACTGGGAGGAGCACTGGGAGGGGGACTTCTACACCCTGGCCCGCTCCTCGACGGGCTGGCCGCCGGGAGAGGAGATCAACGCCGACGGGCTGCGCGACCGGCGGCACGCCGCCGCGAAGCCGGAAGCGACGGTGCGGCTCGCGTTCCTCGGGGACAGCGTGACCTTCGGCGCCGGGATCGAGGCGGAGCAGGCCTACCCGCAGGTCCTGCAGAGACTCTTCGACGCCGAGGGCCGGGACGTCGAGGTCTTCAACGTCGCGCTCTGGGGCTGGTCCACCCGCCAGCAGCGCATCGCCTACGGTCGAATCCTGCGCCGCTACGCTCCCGACCGCGTCGTGGTGGCGGTCTGCCTCAACGACATCCCCGAGATGCAGAACAACCTGGCGCGTTCCCCCGCCCTCGTGGGGTGGCTCCACGAGCGCTCCGCCTTCGTGCGCTGGCTCGTGGACGCCGAGACCCGGGAGATCCAGAGCGTCGAGCAGCTCTTCTCGGAGCCGGATGCCCCGCGGGTCACACGCGCCTACGAGCTGTTCTTCGCGGAGCTGCGCGCGTTGCGGGACGACGTGGCGGCCGACGGCGGGGAGCTGGGCCTGCTCGTCTTCCCGTTCCGCTTCCAGGTGCTCGAGGGGGCGCCGCGGGCCGTCGCCCAGGAGCGCATCGCCGCCTTCTGCCGGGCCGAGGCGCTGCGCTGTCTCGACCTGCTCGAGCCCCTGGAAGCCGCGGGGGGAGAAGCCTTCGTGGACTACGACCACCTGAGCCCGGAGGGGGCGCGGCTCGTGGCCGGGGCTCTGCTGGAGAGCGAGCTGCTGCCCCGCGCGCCGAGCGCCAGGGAGACCCTCGGCGCGGCCGCGGCGTCGCTCCGGGACCTGGGCGCCGCGCTGCGGGCGGAGGACCCGGAGCTGCGGGCCGCCGCGGCGTGGGCGCTGGGCGAGGGTGGCTACGAGGGAGCGGCCGCGGAGCTGGCCCGGGCCATCGAGGACGGAGCGCCGGCCGTCCGGCGCCGGGCGGCGAGAGCCCTCGGGCGTCTCGGCGATCGCAGCGGGATCCCGGCCCTGCTCGGCGCTCTCGACGACGGCGACACGGCGGTGCGTTGGGAGGCGGCCCGGGCGCTCCACGCCCTGGGCCTCCAACCGGGGGAGGGCGTGGACGTCCTCGCCGCCGCCGTGGCGAGCCAGGACGACTACGTGCGGGCCTTCGCCACCTGGACGCTGGGGGAGATGGGGCCCGCGGCCCGGGAGGCCGTCCCTGCCCTCGCCGCCGCGATGGCGGGGGAGGACTCGGGAGGTCGCTCGGGGCCGGCGACCGCGCTGGCCAGGATCGGTGCCGCGGCGGCCGAGGCGGTGCCGGCGCTGGTGCGGGAGCTTGCGCACACCAGGCCGGAGCGTCGCTGGAGGGCGGCGCGGACACTGGGGCGGCTCGGTGCCGGAGCCGGAGCGGCCGTGTCCGCGCTGGCCGCGGGTCTCTCGGATCCGGAGCCGGAGGTCCGCCAGCAGTGCGCCCGGGCCCTGGGCCGGATCGGAGCAGCCGCCCACCCCGCGGTGCCGGCCCTGGTGGCTTCCCTGGAGGACGGCGACCAGCGCGTTCGCGACGCGGCTCTCGAGGCCCTGTCCCGGATCCCCGGGCGCTGAATCAGGCCCCCGGGGCCACCCGGTGCTTGAGCACGACGAGGGTGGCGTCGTCCCCCGCCTCGACCCGGCCGCGGAACGCCCGAACCGCCGACTCGATGCGGGCCAGCATCTGCTCGGGGGCCTCCCCCGGATCGCCGCGCAACGTGTCCTCGAGCCGGGCCTGGCCGAAGTAGTCCCCCTCGGCGTTCTCGGAGTCCGTGAGGCCGTCGGTGTAGAGGAACAGCGCGTCGCCGTCGGCGAGATCGGTCTCCACCTGGATAAAGTCGCCACCGGGCAGCAGGCCCAGGGGTCGTCCCCCCGGGTCCAGCGCTTCGAAGCCGCCCCGGCTGCGCAGCAGGTACTGGGGGTTGTGTCCGGCGTTGAGCCAGCACAGCGAGCGGCGGCCCGGGTCGAGGACGGCCATGAACAGCGTGACGTAGACGTAGCTGGGCGTGTTCTCGTCGACCTGGGCGTCGAGGCTGCGGGCCAGGGATCCGAGGTCCCGCTCCACGGGCAGGCGGGCGCGCAGCGTCGCCTGGAGGTTCGCCGCCAGCAGGGCGGCGGGCACGCCCTTGCCCGAGACGTCGCCCACGAGGACCGCGAGGGCCCCGTCGGGCAGCGAGAAGTAGTTGAAGAAGTCGCCGCCCACCTCTCGCGCCGGCAGAGAGAGCCCGCTCACCTCCGCGAAGGACAGCCGCAGCGGCTCTCTCGGGAGCAGCTCCTCCTGGATCAGGCGCGACATCTCCAGCTCCTTGCGCAGCCGCTCCCGCTCCACCAGCGCGGACTGCTGCTCCCGCAGCGACTCCGCCATGCGGTTGAAGGCGCTCGAGAGGCGGCCGATCTCGTCCCGGGAGCGGGCCTGGACCCGGGTGTCGAGGTTCCCCTGGGCCAGGGCCTCGGCCCCCTCTGTGAGCTGCTCCAGGTCCCGGGTCATGCGCCTCGAGGCCAGGACGATGCCGACGAAGGCGAGCAGCGCGATCGACAACCCGTAGGAGAGGTTGCGCGCCGCGGTGTTGCGCAGCTCGCCCAGGGAGCGGCCGATCGGGCGGGCGATGCCGAGGGTGAGACCCGACTCGGCGTCGTGACGCGTGACCACGATCCAGTCCTCGTCGGTCCGCACGCTGCCCTCGCCGCCCCCGAGCAGGTCGGCCGCACCGAGAGCCTCGATCTGCTCGCGGTCGGCCGGGTCCGGGGCGTGGACCGAGCCGCCCGCGTCCACGGCGAAGGGGATCTCGCCGCGGTCCCGGCGCGTGTTCGCGAGGATCTCCTCGAGCAGCTCCTCGCCCCTGACCCTGGCCCGGAGCGTTCCGAAACGCTCTCCTCCGTACTCCACGGTGAAGTCCAGCTCCCGGATCACCGAGCCGAGGTCCCGGGCGCCTTCGGCCCATTCGCCCATCGCGCTGAAGGCGCGGCGCGCCGCCACCACCGCCTGGCGGCCCAGCTCCTCCGCCTTCCGGCTCGGGTCCGGGGCTTCCTCGATCTGCCTCTGCACCTCGGAGAGGATGTGCCGGCCCACCTCGGTGGCGTGCCGGGCCATCTCCCCGGCGACCTGGCCCTGCTCCTCCTCCGTGAGCTCGCCCTCCAGGAGGTGCCGCCAGACGAGCTGGGGTCGGCTGCGCTCCGCCTCCTCGCCTCCCGCGGCCTCCGGGACGATCACGACCTCTCCCTCGGGCAGCGGCGCGACGGGCGGCGGGGGCCCGGGGGGCGGGGGGGACCCGCCCGGAGGGGCTGGCGGCCGCGGGGGCTCGCTGCTGAAGGCCACGGACTCGACCAGCTCCGCCGCGTCTCCCAGCTCGGCGCGCAGGTGCTCGAGCAGGCGCCGCCGCAGATCCTCCCGCTCCTCCGGCCCGGAGGCGGCCGCGGGCTGGAACGGGAGGTTGCCGGCCCGGCGCAGCCGGTCCTCCAGGTCCAGGGTGGCGCGCTCCATGCGCTCCTCCATGTCGGCGGCCAGGGCGCGGCCCTCCGCCGCCGCGGCCTCGCGCAGGGCCCGCTCCGAGGTCCAGTACGTGTAGAAGACGATCCCCGTCAGGGGCAGGACCGCGAGGAGCAGGAAGACGATGATGAGCTGACGTCGAAGCGTCAATGGCGATCAGACCTCCGACTCGGGAGGCGGAGCGGAGCGCGAGGCCAGGGCGAGGCCGGCGATCAGCACCCAGAAGATGGTGGCGCCGAGGGCCGACAGGAGGTTGGCCCACCACGCCCAGGGTGCGGCGCTGTCGACGAAGCCGAAGGGCGCGGTCGCGGCGGCGACCCCCGACGTCACGAGCCGCCAGAAGAACACCCCCGCGATCAGCGACCCCCACAGCAGCGCGCAGGCAGCGATGAACAGCGCCGGTCGCAGCCCGACCGAGCGGATCGTGGTGACGAACCTCGCCTGCATCTGACCCTCGACGCTCACGGGGAAGTCTCCGGCATTGTAACGCCACCGCCCAGCGCGCCGGAGGGTTATTCGCATACGATGGGCCCGCAGGGGCCCGGAGAAACGAGCTGCCCGCCTTGCCATGAGAATCCTGATCGTCGAGGACGGGGCCCTGGACCGGGCGGTGCTCGCCGCGCTGCTGCGCGACCGCGGCCACGAGATCACCGAGGTGGGGGACGGCGAGCGGGGCTGGGAGCTGCTGCAGCGGAACCGCTACGAGCTGCTGTTCACGGACCTGAGGCTTCCCGGGATGGACGGGCTGGAGCTGCTGGGCCAGGTGGGCACTTTGCCCGAGGAAGCCCGGCCCCACAGCGTGGTGATCACCGGCAGCAGCCGCGCCGAGGATCTCAAGCGCGCCCTCGAGCGGGGCGCTCACGACTACCTGCTCAAGACCTCCGGGGTGGGAGCCCTCGAGGTGCGCGTCACGATCGCGGAGCAGGCCGCGACGATCCGCGCGCAGCAGCGCCGGGGTGCCCAGCTCCAGAGGCTCCTCTACCGCATCTCCGAGGCCGCCAGCGGCTCCGAGACGCTCCAGGTCCTGTTCGGGAGCATCCACGCAGCCATCGACGAGCTGATGGAGGCGCCGAACTTCTACATCGCTCTCGCGGACCCCGGGACCGGACAGCTGGAGTACCCGTACTGGGCGGGGGAGGGCGAGAGCCCCGCGCTCAAGGGGCGCCTCGCCGCCCTGGCCGAGCACGTGCTCAAGACCGGGGAGGCGCTCGTCGCCCCACCGGCGATGCAGCGCGAGCTGTGCTCGGACGCCGAGCCCGAGGTGCCGATCTACTGGGTAGGGGTTCCGCTGCGGCGCCGCCGCGAGGCCTTCGGCATGCTGGCGGTCTTCTCCCACGCGGAGACCCTTCGCATCGGACGCGAGGAGGCGGACGTGCTGGCGTTCGTGTCGGAGCAGGTCGCCACGGCCGTCGAGCGCAAGCGCGCCGAGGAGGCGCTGCGCCGGTCCGAGCGCATGGCCGCCATGGGCGGCCTGGTGGCCGGGGTTGCCCACGAGATCCGGAACCCGCTGTTCGGCCTCTCCGCCGCCGTGGACGCCTTCGAGAAGCGCTACGGCGAGGGCGGGGAGGAGATGAGCCGCTACCTCGAGAGGATGCGCTCACAGCTCGATCGGGTCTCGCAGCTCATGCAGGACCTGCTCGAGTACGGCAAGCCCTACGAGCCGATCCTCGCCGAGGAGCAGCTCCCGGAGATCCTGGAGGAGGCCCTGGACGCGGTGCGGCCGCTGGCCCGGGAGCGGCGTGTCGAGCTGCGGGTCCGTGCCTCGGGGGACCTCCCCACGGTGCGGGTGGATCGGAGGCGGATCGTCCACGTCTTCGTCAACCTCCTCGACAACGCGGTGCGCCACTCCCCCGGCGCGGGGCTCGTCGAGGTCAGCGTGGCTCCGCAGCCGGACGGCGCGCGGCTGGTGTGCAGCGTGCGCGACTCGGGAGAGGGCTTCAGGCCCGAGGTGCTGACGCGCGTCTTCGAGCCGTTCTTCACCCGTCGCCGCGGGGGCACCGGGCTGGGTCTGGCCATCGTCCAGCGCATCGCCGAGGAGCACGGCGGGACCGTCAAGGTGGGGAACGCCCCCGGAGGGGGGGCATTGGTTGAGGTGAGCCTGCCGCTGACCCGCTCGCGGGGACCCGCGGCACGGAGGATGTCATGAGATCAGCCGTCACGGGCCTCGCCGTCGCTCTGGCCGCCGCGCCGTCGCACGCGGCCCAGGAGCCCATCGTCATCGAGGCGGGAACCGCCGTGGTGGGGATGCAGGTCACGGTCACGGACCGCGAGGGGCGGCCCGTCTCCGGCCTCACCGCCGGCGACTTCGAGATCAAGGACGGGGGCCGGCTGCGGCCGGTGGTGGCGCTGCGCGAGGTGGACGCCCTCGCGCCGATCGAGCTGCGCGAGGACGTGCCCTGGGCGCTGCAGGCGGCGGCCCATCGGCAGTTCGTGCTGCTCTTCGACCTCTCCTTCACGAACGTGCGGGGGCTGATGCGTTCGCGGCAGGCCGCCGCCGAGCTGGTGAACCAGCTGGGGCCGGGAGACCTGGTCGCCGTCGGAACGCTGTCCGTGGAGAACGGAGTCAGGCTGCTCGTGAACCTGACCTCGGACCGGGGGCAGGCGCTGCGGGCCATCGCCGACCTGGGCGCCGGGCACATCCAGGAGAACCTGGACCCGCTGCGCCTCGCCATGGAGGTGGGCGCGGACCTGGGCGGGGTGAGCCGCGAGGAGATGATGGGCCAGTTCGCCGACGGGGGCGAGGGGTCCGGGGGCGAGGGGTACGTCGAGGAGTTCGTGCGGGACCAGATGCGCTCCTACCAGCGCTCGGCGTCCGAGCAGTACGTGCGGAACGTGAGCGCGTACCTCCAGGCGCTCTCCTCCCTGGGCGGTGCCCTGGACTCGGTGGCCGGCCGCAAGGAAGTGATCCTGCTCTCGGCGGGCTTCGACCAGACTCCCCTGATGGGGGCCTCGGGCAACGAGGCCTTCGAGAACTCCAGGGCGATCACCGAGGGCCGGCTGTGGGAGGTGGAGTCGGACAGCCACTTCGGCTCGGCCGAGGCGAGGGAGGACCTGCGCCGGGCGATGCAGAGCTTCGCCGCCACCGCGGGGGTGGTCCACGCCGTGGACGTCAGCGGCCTCGTGCCGGACGCCGACGCCAGCAATGATCAGGGGGACTCCCGGAGGGGCGCGGGCCGGGAGACCCTGGCGCAGATCGCCTCCGTCGGCGGCGGGCGGCTGATCCAGAACACGAACGACCTCGCGAGCGGCCTCGGGGAGATCCTCGACGGCACCCGCCACTTCTACGCGATCGCCTTCGAGCCGGAGCCCTCGGGGAAGGCCGGGGCCTACCGCAAGCTGGAGGTCAAGGTGAACCGCTCGGGGGCCCGGGTGACGCACCGCAAGGGCTATCAGGTCCCCGATCCGGACGTGGAGGATCACCCGCTGACGCGGCAGCTGCGGGCGGCCGAGGCGATCGTCAAGGGCATGAGCGGAGGGGAGCTGCGCTTCGAGGCCGCGGCCTTCCCCTACCGCAGCGCCGCCGGGGCGCTGACGTTGCCGGTGACGCTGGAGCTGCACCCCGCGGATCTTTTCGCGAAGCTCGACTCGGGGATCGCGGAGCTGGAGATCTTCGGCTACGCGGTCTCGGAGGGGGGCGAGATCGAGGACGCCCTCGCGTTCCGGGGCTCCCTCGACCGCTCGGCCCTCGGCGACGACGCGCCGGTCCAGGTGCGCACCACGTTCCGCGCGCGTCCGGGCCTGCACAGCCTGCGTTTCGTGGTGCGGGAGATGACGTCGGGACAGCTCGGGGCGAGGACCGTCTCCGTGGACGTGCCGTCCTTCGAAGCGGGCGGGCTGGTCCTGTATCCGCCGCTGGTGATGAAGACGGCGGAGGAGCGGCACCTCTTGACGCGCCCGTCCATGGTCCTGCCCCCGTCGGATCAGCCGTTCCGCGCGGGCGCCGTGGAGTTCGCCCCGGACCTGCGCCCGCAGCTCGCGAACGGCGAGGCGAGCCGCGTGTGCGTGATGTTCTGGAGCGGGCAGGGGAGCTACGCGGCGGACGCGCAGTTCGAGGTGCGGCTCGAGCTGGGGGGCGAGGGCGAGCTGCCTCCCCTCTCCCTGGAGCTGGTGGACGCCACCCAGGAGCCGGACGGCTTCCGGCGCTACGTGATCGGGGCGACGCCGCAGGGCGTCCCGGCGGGGGAGTACGAGCTGCGCGTGGCGGTCAAGGATCCGACCACGGGCCAGTCGGCGACCGGCTCCCGGCGGGTCGCCGTGCGGTAGCCGGCTTCGAGGGGTAAGATGATCGACGCGGTCGAGGCCCCTCCCTCCCCAGCCAGGAAGACCCCATGTCGGACTCCCAGCTTCCCGAGCGATTCGGTCGCTACGAGGTCGAGAGCCAGATCGGCGACGGCTCCATGGGCCGCGTGTACCGGGCCCTGGACCCGGTCGTGGGCCGCCACGTCGCCGTCAAGACGATCAAGAAGGAGTACCTGAGCGAGGACTCCTCCGCCGAGTACGTCAGGCGCTTCCAGCGCGAGGCGCGCGCTTCGGGAGCGCTGTCCCACCCCGGCATCGTCGACATCTTCGACGTCGGGCCCGACTACATCGTCATGGAGCTGCTCGAGGGTCAGACGCTGGCGCAGCTCGTGGCCGAGCGCGGGCAGCTCGAGCTGTCCGAGGCGCTGTGGGTGCTCCGGGCCATGGCCGAGGCGATCGACTTCGCCCACGAGCGGGGCGTGATCCACCGGGACCTCAAGCCCGCCAACGTCATGGTCCTCGAAGGCGGAGGCGTGAAGCTGATGGACTTCGGAGTGGCCCGGGTGGAGTCCTCGGTGATGACCCGTGCCGGGGAGGTGCTCGGCTCGCCCTCCTACATGGCCCCGGAGCAGATCGCCGGCAGCGACGTGAGCCGGCGCTCCGACCTGTACTCCCTGGGCGTCGTGGCCTACGAGATCCTCACGGGCCGGCGGCCCTTCACGGGCAACACCGTGACCACGGTGATCTACAAGGTGATGCACGAGGCGGCTCCCGCGCCCCGCACCTGGCGCTCGGATCTTCCGGAGGTCTACGACCGCGTCTTCGAGCGGGCCCTCGCGAAGGATCCCGCCGACCGCTTCGAGAGCGCGGAGCAGCTCGTCGCCGCGCTGGCCGGGGAGCTGGAGCTGCCCGAGCCCGACGTGGAGCTGGAGGTCGTGGAGGAGCCGCCGGCGCCCGCCGGCGATGCGCAGGCCTCGGTGCCGTCTCTGGCGCTGTGGGTGGCCCTGGCCGTGCTCCTCGGCGTCGGGCTGCTGGGGTTGCTCTGGCGCCGCGGGGCCGCCGGTCCCCCGGTCCTGGCCATCGAGACGACGCCCGCGGGAGCCCGCGTCCAGGTCGACGGTGCCGGCGTCGGTACCTCCCCGCTGCGGATCGAGATCCCTCCCGGCAGCCACGACGTCCGGCTCTCCCTGGACGGGTACGCGCCGGCGGCCATGAGCATCGACGTGCGCGAGGGGGAGGAGCCGGCTCCGCTGCGCTTCGAGCTGTCCCCCGTGGTGGCGAGCCTGGAGGTGGTGTCGAGCCCCGGGCAGGCCGACGTCTTCGTGGACGGCCGGAAGATGGGGCAGACGCCCCTGGCCGCGCTCCAGGTTCCGGCGGGGAGCCACGACCTGCTCGTCAACAGGGTGGGATACCGGTCCTGGCGGCGCAGCCTCGAGGCGACGGCCGGGGAGACGCTGCGCTTCGACGCCGCCCTCGAGCCGATGGGCGACGTCGCGGCGAACGGCGCCGCGGTTCCCGCGGCGGCGGAGGTCGCCGCGGACATCACGCCGCCCCGGCGCAAGAGCGGGGATCCGGCTCCCTATCCCAGGGAGGCCCGGGAGTCCGCCCTCGAAGGATCGGTCACGGTGGAGCTGACCGTGACCCAGGAGGGGATCCCGAAGGACCTGGAGGTGGTCGAGTCGGCCGGAGAGGTGCTGGACCGTGCGGTGCTGGCCGCCGTCAGCCAGTGGCGCTTCGAGCCCGCCACCCGCGACGGGGCTCCGGTCGAGGTCCGCTGGCGGACGCGCCAGCGCTTCCAGCTCCGGTAGCGCCCGCCGGCGACGCTGGCCGTCGGCTGGCGGACCGGGCGGCACTCCGCGTGCGGTCCTCGTTCGGCACAGCAGGGCTGCGGTCCTCCGCGGAGTCCTCCCGCCCGGGCCCGCTACCGGCCGTTCCGGGCTGGCTTCGGGTCTCCTTGAAGGGGTTGCTCTCAGGAGCCCGCGATCGGCAGCCTCGCCGTGACGCGGAGCCCGCCCGCCGCGGAGGGCTCGAGCGCCAGCTCGCCGCCGTGGGCCGCTGCCAGAGCCCTCGCGATCGCGAGCCCCAGGCCGGTGCCGCCGCGTTCCCGCGCCGTGGTGAAGAACGGCTCGCAGGCCCGGGCCATGTTCGCCGGGCTGATGCCCGGGCCGTCGTCGCTCACGGACAGCAGCGCGAAGCCGTCCGCTCCCCGGGCGAGCCGGACGCTCACCCGGGCCTCCTCCCCCGCGTGCTGCCGCGCGTTCTGGAGCAGGTTGTCGAGGAGGACCTCCAGGGCCTCCTCGCCGACGCGGACGGGCACCTCGCCCCCTTCCGCCTCGAAAGCGATGCGCAGCCCGCCCTCGCGGAACCGCTCCACGGCGCGCGCCGCGATCGCGGTGGCCGAGGTCGTCACGCTCCCGGGCCGCAGCGTGTCGGCGCGCGCCAGCTCCAGGAGCCGGTCCACGAGACGCTGCATGCGCAGCGACTCCCGGTCGAGCAGGTCGAGGAAGCGGGTGCGCTCCCCGGGACTCATCTCCGCGAGATGGTCCCTGAGCAGCTCCACGGTGCCGCGCACCGAGGCGAGGGGCGTCTTGAACTCGTGGGAGACGCTGCGGGCGAAGGACTCGATGTAGCTGGCCCGGGCGGCCAGCGTCTCGGCCATCTGCGCCACCGACTCCGACAGCAGCTCCACCTCCCGGGAGCCGGGGTGCTCCAGCGGCCGGGCGGCCGCGCCCTCCCGAACCCGCTCGGCCTGGCGGATCAGGGCCCGGATCGGCCGGGTGATCGTCGTGGCGGTGAGCAGCGACACCAGCAGCACCAGGACCACCAGCGCGCCCGCGTAGCGGAGCAGGACGAAGCGGTTCTGATGGAGCGCCCTGGTCAGCTCGAGGGGCGTGCGGGAGAGGACGACGGCGCCGAGGACGCGGTCGCCGTGGACCACGGGCAGGGCCACGAACAGGCGGATACGGTTGCCGCGGCTGATGCCCGCGAGGGGCGGCGGCGGCTCGTCGGAGACGCGCACGCGCAGCAGCGTCAGCCGCTCCCCCCGGAGTGCGCGCCGGATCTCCTCCCGCGCGATCAGGGACAGGCCCAGCTCTCCCCGCGAGGTCGCCACCACCACGCCGGCGGCGTCCACGACCCGCGCACCGGCCAGGGTGTGCCTCTGGCTGCGCCGCAGCAGCTCGCTGACGGCGCGGCCCGCCTCGAGGAAGCGGGGGTCGGGTGCGGCCTCCGGCGCCGTCGCTTCGGGGGCCCGGGGTCGGATCTCCTCCCGGGCCAGGTCTACCTCGGCCACGATCGGATCGAAGGGCTCGCCGTCGGGGAGCGGGTCGCGGCGTTCCGCCGGCAGCGGGTGGCCCAGCTCGCCCCACGGCTCCCCGGCTTCCGGACCGGCGGTGCGGAGCAGCTCCGCCAGGAAGTGCTCGCGCACGTAGACGCCCTCGGCGACCAGGGCGGCCTCGGTCTGGCGGGCCAGCTCGTTCTCGTAGAGACGCAGCGCCCGGATCCCGGCCAGCGGGAGCAGCAGGATCACGACGTTGATCGCGAGCAGGACCGAGCGGATGCGCGGCCGGAACGGGCGCCCGGCCTTCAGAGCGACGCCATCCGGTAGCCGAACCCGGTCACGGTCTCGATGGGGTCGCAGCCGACCAGGCCGAACTTGCGTCGGATCCGGCGGATGTGGCTGTCCACGGTCCGGTCCGACACCACGGTGCCGTCGTAGGCGCGGTCGATCAGCTCGCTGCGGCTGAAGACCTTGCGGCTGCGCGACATGAGCGTGCGCAGCAGCGCGAACTCCATCGCCGTGAGGAGCACGTCGGTCTCCTCCCAGCGGGCCCGGCAGGCCGACAGGTCCAGCGCGAGGGGCCCGCAGTGAAGTATTTCGGGCGTGGCGTCGTCGCCGGGCCGGGCGGGGGTCGCGGCCCGGCGCAGGATCGCCCGCACCCGCGCCGCCAGCTCCCGCGGGCTGAACGGCTTCGTCACGTAGTCGTCGCCGCCCAGCTCCAGGCCCAGGATCCGGTCCAGCTCCTCGTCCCGGGACGAGAGGAACACGATCGGCACCTGCGAGCGCCGCCGGATCTCGCGGCAGACCTCCGTGCCGTCCAGCTCGGGCATCAGGATGTCCAGGACCACGAGGGCGGGGGCGTGGGCCTCGAACAGCTCGAGGGCCCGGGCGCCGTCCGGCGCCTCGAGGGTCGCGAAGCCTTCCTTCTCCAGGGCGAAGCGCACCACCTCGCGCAGGCTCGGGTCGTCGTCGACGATCAGGATCCGCTGGTCCTGCCGCTTGGCCGCCACCCCCACAAGCTTGCGCGAAGGCCGCCGGGCTGGCAAGCCTTGCACGGGATCGCCACGGCCACTCCACGGCTCTTCCACACGCCCGACGCCGCCGCGCCACGCCGGCGCCGCAGCTTGGAGGCGGGAGGAAGACGAGTGAAGACCACCACCGACTCCGGATCCGAGCCGCGGACCCTGTCCGGCGCCCGCGGCGCTCTCGTGCTGCTGGGGGGCGCGGTGCTGCCCACCCTGACCGTGCTCATCGAGTCCGTCAGCCACGTCTGCGCTGAGGTGCTGTTCGACCCGCTGCCGACCGGCTGGCACCTGGCGGCCGCGCTCTCGGTGCCCGCCGCGAACCTGGGAGTCTGGCTCTCGCTGCGCTCGGGGCGGCCGTTCCGGGGCAGGACGCCGGCCCTGGGCTGGGCGCTGGGGGTGGGAGGGCTGTACAGCCTGTTCTTTCTCCCCACGCTGCCGATCGCGCTGCCCGGGCTCGTGGTTTTCGGCCTGGGCCTGCTCCCCCTCACGCCCCACCTGAGCCTGATCGCGTCGTGGCGGCTCCGGCGCGAGCTGCGCCGGGCGGAGGCCGCGGCGGGCCGGAGCGCGCCCCGGCTCTGGCAGGGGGCGCTGCTGGCCCTGGCCGCGCTCGCCGCGGCGGACCTCCCCCGGACCGTCACTCGGGTCGGTCTGTACCGGGCGAGCGCGCGGGAGCCGGAGGCCCGGGCGTCGGGCATCTCCTGGCTGCGCGCCGTGGGCAGCGAGGAGGAGCTGCGGCGGCACTGCTACGCGCGCCGCGGCGTCTCCATGGACGTGCTGGGGGTGCTCTGGCTGTGGGAGCGGCCGGTCCCGGTGGAGGAGGCGCGGGCGGTCTACTACCGCGTCACGGGACGCCCTTTCAACGCGGCGCCGCGGCCCGGGCCGCGCCGTCTGCGTCTGGGCCCGGGCTGGGACTGGGAGCTGGGCGGGGAGCAGGTGGGAGGTCGCGTCCAGGGGCTGTCCGTCCGCAGCTCGCGCCTCGACGGCCGCGTCGACGCCGAGTCGGCGCTGGCGTACCTCGAGTGGACCCTCGAGTTCCAGAACGACACGCCGGACCAGCAGGAGGCCCGCGCCCAGGTCGCGCTTCCCCCGGGGGGCGTCGTCTCGCGGGTGACGCTGTGGATCGACGGCGAGGAGCGCGAGGCCGCCTTCGGAGGCCGCGCCGCGGTGCGGGCCGCCTACCAGCAGGTGGTCCGCAAGCGCCGTGACCCGCTGCTCGTCACCTCGGCGGGTCCGGATCGCGTCCTGATGCAGTGCTTCCCGGTTCCGCCCCACGGGTCGATGAAGGTGCGCATCGGGGTGACCGCTCCCCTGCGTCTCCCAACGCTCGGCCGCGGGGAGCTGTCGCTGCCGCACTTCACCGAGTGGAACTTCGACGGCGCGGAGGACCTGCGGCACGCGCTGTGGGTCGAGGGCTCGGGACCGCTCTCGGGCCCGGCCCCGCTCGCGGCCGAGGGCGTGAGCGGCGGGGGATTCGCCCTGCGAGGCGACGTCGGCGAAGGCGAGCTGGGGAGGCTGCTGCTCGTCGTGGGGCGCGATCCGGCGACGCTGACGATCCGGGCGCAGGCCGAGGTGGACGGAGAGCTCGTCGCCGTGGAGCAGCGACTCGCCAGCCGCCCCGCCGACGTGACCGAGGTGGTGGTGGTTGTCGACGGCTCCGTCGGGATGCGGCCGTACGCGGAGGAGGTCGCGGCGTCGCTTCCGCCAGAGGCCGCGGTGCTGGTGGCCGGGGACGAGACCAGCGAAGTGCGCGCACCCGACCTCGCGGCGCTGCGCCTGCGGGGCGGTGCCGACAACGGGCCGGCCCTGGCGCGGGCCTGGGACCGCGCCTCCGGGCGGGGACCGGGCGTCGTGGTCTGGCTGTACGCGCCACAGCCGGTCCTGCTCGAGAGCCCGTCGAGTTTGCGGCAGCGCCTCGAGCGGCGGCCCGGCGCGGCGCGCCTGATCGCCCTGGCCGCGACGCCGGGACCGAACCGGACCCTCGAGGAGCTGGAGGGCCTGCCGGACGTGGAGACCTGGGCCAGAGGCGGCTCGATCGGGGAGGACCTCGAGGCGCTGCTGGCCTCCCTGGGTAGCGAGCGCATCGTGCGCGAGCTGGGCCTCGCCGAGGCTTCTCCCGGGGCGGGGCCCCGCGCCGCCCACGTGGTGCGACTGTGGGCCTTCGAGCGGGTGCGGGCCCTGGCCCGCAGCGCGGCGTCCACCGGGGAGGCCCGGGAGCTGGCGGTGCGCCACCAGCTCGTCACCCCGGTCAGCGGCGCCGTCGTGCTCGAGAGCCGCGCGCAGTACGAGGCGGCCGGGCTGGAGCCCGCGCCGCCGGACTCGGTCCCCACGGTGCCCGAGCCCGAGACGTGGGCGCTGCTGATCCTGGTAGGGGCGACGCTGGCGTGGACGCTGCGCCGGCGTCGCGAGGGGGGCGCGTGGCGGTGCGCGTGAGCCTGCTGCTGGGCGCGCAGCTCGCCGCGTTCTGGCCGGTCTGGCGCTGGCTCGGCTCGCGGCTGAACGACGGCTCCGAGCTGGCCGGCGCGGCCCTGGCGCTGCTCGCGGCGATGCTCCTGCCCGGGTGCGGTGGCGGGCGCAGCGCCGCGGGGCTGCTGCCCGCTGCGGCGGCTACGGCGGCCTACGCCGTGGCCTTCCCTTTCGCCCCGGACCTGGTGCGGGCGCTGCTCGCGCTGCTCGCCCTCGCGCTGCTCCGGCTGGCGATCGGTCCCGGGGGCGGGGGCCTCGCCCGGGTCGGGCTGTTCCTGCTGGCGGCGCCCGTCGTGCCGTCACTGCAGTTCTACCTGGGCTATCCGCTGCGTGTCGCCGTCGGGCACGCCGCCTCGCTCTGGCTCCGGGGACTGGGGCTGGGGGTGAGGGCCGAGGGGGCCGGCCTGGCGCTCGGGGAGCGACTGATCCTGGTGGACGCTCCGTGCAGCGGCGTGGTGATGCTGTGGGGCACCCTGTTCGTGAGCTGCGCGGCGGCGATCGTCTGCGGCCTCGGTGCCCGCGCCTCGCTGGCGCTCTGCGGCGCGGGCCTGCTGCTCAGCCTCGCGGGCAACTCGATCCGGGCCGCGGGCCTGTTCCTGGGCGAGGCTGAGATCCTGCTGCTGCCTCCCCTGATGCACGACGCGGCCGGCCTCGTCACGTTCGGCATCACCGCGGCCTGCATCGGCGAGCTGGCGCGCCGGAGGGGTGGTGGGGCGGGCGCGGGGGGGGCGCCGACCGGGGCGCCGCGCGGGGCGCGTGCCCGGCCCCCCCCCGGCGCGGGGGCCCCCCCCCCCCCCCCCCACCCCCCATCCCCGGGGGGGCGACGCGCTTCGAGGGGCGCACCCTCGCCGAGCGGCCGCTCTCCGCCCGGGACCGGCGCTTCGCCGAGGGATTCCCCGGGCGGGTGCGCCAGTACACCGACGGCAGCCGGACGCTGGTCGTGCGCTTCGTCCACGGCCCGACGCGGCGCCTGCACCCCGCCCTGGACTGCTTCCGGGGCGCCGGCTACCACGTGCGCCCGCTCCCGGTCCGGCGCGGCCCGCACGGCGACTGGGGACGCTTCGAGGCTTCGCGCGGCCCGGAGCGGCTGCTCGTCAGCGAGAGGATCGCGCGGGTCCACGGCCCGGAGTCGTGGTCCGACGTGTCGAGCTGGTACTGGGGCGCGGTGCTGGGCGGCGCGGGGCCGTACTGGGCCCTCACCCTGGTGGAGCCCGTTCCCTGATCGGGAGATACTGTCCCAATCGTGCGCCCCCTGACGGAAGATCTCCTCGAGCTGGCTGCGTCGCCGGCCTTCGGCGGACCGGAGGCGGTGGTGGCCGCGATCGGGAAGGTGCTGGGCGACGTGGCTCCGTTCCGGTTCGGCGAGGTGGTCGCGACCACCGGGGGGGACTGGCGCCGCTGGCCCATGGGAGCGCCGGCCGAGCCGGTGGCCGGGGAGGAGCTTCTGGAGTGGCTCGGAGGCCGCGACTCGGTGCTGCGGGTGGACGACCCGGGAGAGCTCCCGCTGCGGCTGACGCGGGAGGTCCTGGCGGCCCGGGGGCTGCGCTCGCTGCTGGCGTACCCGTTCCGGGGCGCGGGATCGGTGCGCGGGGCCGTGATTCTCTACGACGAGCAGGGCTGGGGGTTCGCCGGGGTCGCGACGCGCCGGGTGGCGGCGATCGGGGCCATGGCGGGCCACTGCCTGTGGAGCGCGCTGCGGGTGGAGGAGGCCCAGGGAGAGGCGGAGCGGCTGCGGGAGGCCCTGGGGATGCGCAGCTACCGCCGCCCCGAAGGCGCGTCGGGCTGACCGGGAGAGAGGCCCCACGGCTGAGCGGGTCGGGCATTACCCCCCGGCGGGCGCCAGGGGCAGCCGTGGGACCGGGGTAGAGCGTACGGTCCCGTCGAGCCGGGCGCAACCGGATGCCTTCGGGGCGGGAGGCGCGAGCGTGCGCGGGATCACCGGCGGCGAGTGGCTGCTCCGGGTATCCTGGCACTCCCTCCCTGTTGCTTCGGCGGACCTGACCCCGGAAAACGAGTTGCCCCAGGCCCAGACCCGAGAGACCCGTGACGGACGTGTGCGCCTCGTGTTCGTGGGGGGGACGGCCGCCGAGCAGGACCTGTGCCTGGCCGTCCTTTCCGGAGGGGTTCTGATCGGTGGGCTGGAGGGGCAGCTGGGCCGCGGACCGCACGGCTGGAGGGTGGAGCACGCCACGCGGATCTGGCCCGTGGACGGCCTCGGGAGGGCCCCGGCGCCTGCCGCCGAGGACTGGAGCTCGGCCGTCCACGAGAGCCTGCAGCGGGCCGGCATCCCCGTGGAGGACTGAGAGTCGGCAGTTTTCACACACACCCGGGGGCGTGTTGGCATAGACTCGGACGGATGAACCCAGGACGGTCGGTGGGGGCCGTGTTGGTGCTGGCGCTTTCGTGCGGGATCGCCTTCGGCCAGGTGGCGGACACCGGCCCGGAGCCCATGCTCGAGATCGCGGTCGAGACCCGTCTCGTCCGCATCGACGTGGTGGTCACCGACGACTCGGGCCGTCCGACCGGAGGACTCGCCCGGGAGGACTTCGTCGTCCTCGAGGACGGGGAGCCGCAGCGCATCACCCAGTTCGAGGCCTTCGAGCGCGGGCGGCCCGTCCCGATCGCCGGGGCGGAGCCGGAGGAGCCGGAGGAGGATACGGCCCCCGCGGCCCACCGCCGGCGCTACGTCGTGCTGGCCATCGACGACCTCCACATCGCGCCGGGCAACCTCTCCCAGGCCAAGCTCGCGATGCGGGGCTTCGTGGAGCGCGAGCTGGGGCCCGAGGACGAGGTGGCCGTGGTGGCCACCAGCGGCTCCAGCGGGCTCTACCAGGAGTTCACGGGCGAGGCGGAGGTGCTGCGGCAGGCGATCTCCCGGGTCACGCCGCAGCTCCGGAGCACGACCTGGACGGGGGTCCCGAACATCACCGAGTACCAGGCCGAGCTGATCGAGCGCGGCGACCCCTTTGCGCTCCAGCTCGCCGTGAACGAGATCCTGGAGGAGGAGCCGCCGGGGGCCGACCCCGAAGCGGCCGCGCAGCGCGCGAAGAACCGTGCCCGCGCGCTCCGCGCCGAGACGACCCACCTCGCGCGCCAGACCATGGCGACCGTCGAGAGCGTGATGCGCAGCCTCACGGAGCTTCCGGGACGCAAGGTGCTCGTCCTGGTCTCCGACGGCTTCCTGATGGGTCTCGGCACCGCCAACCACCAGGCCTTCGACCTGCGCGACATCACCGACGCGGGCACCCGGGCCGGCGTGGTCCTCTACTCCCTGGACACCCGTGGCCTCGTCGCGACTCCCCCCATCGGAGACGCCTCCAGCAACCTCACGCCCTCCTTCCAGCTGCAGGGCCTGCGGGGGAGGCTGAGCCGCGACGCGGAGGAGGCCATGCGCGACGGGATGAACGGCCTCGCCGAGGGGACCGGGGGCTTTCTCGTCCACAGCACGAACGACCTCGGCACCGGCCTCGACCGGATCCTGGGGGACACCGAGACGTACTACCTGCTCGCCTACGAGCCCAGCAACGCGGCCCAGGACGGCAAGTTTCGCAGGATCGAGGTGGAGATCAAGGAGCGCAAGGGGTACAAGGCGCGCACGCGACGGGGCTACTTCGCCCCCGACGAGGAGGGCGTGCGCCGCGCGGACAACGCAGACCCGGAGTACTCGGGGAGGCGTGCGGCCGGGGAGCTGCAGTCGGCACTGTCGTCTCTCTACCCCAGGAGCGAGATCCCCGTTCGCCTGACCACGGACTTCGTCGACCTCGGGCCGGCCGGCTCGCAGCTCGTGGTGAACGGCAACGTGGACCTGCGGTCGGTGAGGTTCCGCGAGGTGGGTGACTCCAGGGTGGCGACCCTGGTGCTGGCGGGCGTCGTCTACGACGCTGCCGGGCTACCGGCAGCGGAGCTGGAGCCGCAGCTCGCGAGCCTCAAGTTGAGCGGCGAGGATCACGCCCGGGCGCTCCGGGAAGGGTTGAAGTACTACAAGGTGGTCGCCCTCGAGCCGGGCGCCTACCAGGTGCGGCTCGCGGTCCGGGAGGACGGCCCGGGGAGGCTCGGCAGCGCGAGCCAGCGGATCGAGATCCCGGACCTGGGCGAGGGCAAGCTGACCCTGGGCGGGCCGTTCCTGCTGCGGGGGCAGGTTCCCGCCGAGGGCGAGGCGATCGAGCCACAGCAGCCCCTGCAGGAGGTCCAGGCCTTCCCGCGCTTCCGCCGGAGCGACAGCCTCTACTACCAGCTCCAGGTCCTGAACCCGAAACAGGACGAGTCCGGCTCGACCAACCTGACGATCCAGGCCCACGTCAGCGCGAACGGCGAGAAGCGGGCCTCCACGCCCGAGGAGCCGCTGACGCTGCAGACGATGGGCGCGATCCCCGAGGCGTACACGGGGCGGATCCGCCTGGCGCGCTTCAGCCCGGGGCAGTACGAGCTGGAGGTGGTCGTGACCGACCACCTCGTCCGCACCAGCGTGCACCGCTACATCGGCTTCGACGTCGAGCCCTGAGCCGCCCGCCGCCGCTGCCCTCGTTCCTGGGCCGCTAGTCGATGGGGAACCCCGGGAACAGCGACGGGGCTTCCCGGAACCGCCAGCTCACCCCGAAGCTGAAGCCCGACCCGTAGTGGGCGTCCTTGCCGGAGACGAACCACAGGTAGTCGCCGTGGATGGAGACCGACTCCCCGAGCGGGATCGACACGGCGATGCCCACGTGCTCGTGGCTCGCCCGCACGACGCGGTCCAGGTTCACGAAGACCTCGGGTGGCGCAACGAACAGCTCGTTGAAGCTGAGGCCGCCGTGGTTCCAGAGACGCCTCCACATGAAGCTGACCGGGAGGGACGGCGTGACGAAGTACCCGGCCTCCGCGTTGAGGGTGCTGTAGTTCAAGGGGATGTCCAGGTCCTGCCGGACGAACGCGTAGGCGTACGACGCGTGGAGAAAGCCCCGGGGCAGCACGGGATCCAGCAGCCGCCCGGCCTGGGCGCCCAGGTGCAGCTCCTGGAAGCCCCGCCCCGCGGCAGCCTCGCCGAGGGTGTCGTAGTCGTGGCTGGGGACGACCGCGGCGACGAAGGGCGCCACCGCCAGGGACCGCTGCAGCAGGCCGTAGCGCAGCTCGAGGCGCAGGTCCGTGAGGGCGCCGTGGTAGCCCCCGTCGTCGAGGACGTTGTCGGGGAGGTTCAAGGGCTCGTCGGGACCCAGGTAGCGGACGTTCACGAACGGCGCCGTGAGCGTGGCGGCGAGCCGGTCCGTGATCCCGTAGCTCAGGACGAACACGCCGTTGCTGGCCCGGGTCGCGTAGCCCGGCAGCTCCGAGCCGTCCTCGAGGAAGTGGCCGTTGGCGTTGACCCGCTGGAAGGCGACGGCGAGGGTCCCCTCGCCTTTCGGGGGCAGCCAGGCCTGTGCGTAGCCTGCCGTCGGGACGACCAGCAGCGTGGCGAGCGCGAGCACGCCCTGCGCGGTTCTATGCATGGGAGCAGCTCCTCGGGCAAAGGGTCCCGGTCGCACGCAGCCCCTCACGCCTTCTGGAGGCGGGCCGTCGCGTCCCGGCGGGGCTCAGTGGCGCGAGGCCAACCTCGCACCGGCGACCACCCGGTCGATGGCCTCGAGATGATCCGTGGAGCTGGCGGGGGTCTTCAGGACCAGGACGAACTGCTCCTGGGCGTCGGCGAGCTCCTGTGCGCCGGGCTCGAAGAGCACGGGCAGCAGGGCGGCGCGGCTGGGCTGACCCGCGATCGCGACGGCGACCCCGGTGATCTCGCGGTGGGCGGCCAGCACGAAGTCGTAGTCCTCCTTCGGCAGGGCCGAGCGCAGCTCGTCCGTGCTCTCGGCCACGTCGATCTGATGGCCGGCCTGTCTCAAGCTCATGTAGAGGATGCCCAGCTCGAGCAGAACGTCGTGATCCTCGCGGATCTCTCCGACGTACATGAGCATCCGGGCCGGGTGGCGGGCTTTGTAGGCCTGCTGGAGCCGGATCCCGCGGGACATCGACAGCAGCTTGTCGCCGCACGCTTCCGCGTCGGGTTGTGCCGCGAGGAGGGCCGCCGCGGCGGCCAGGGAAGCGACGGCTTTGGTCCGGAGCATGACGATCTCCCTTCTGGGAAAGCGGGAGGGCCCGGTCCGACGCGCGATTGTCGCTCGTCCCCGGGAGAGGGGTCAAGCGATTCCCGCGAGCCGGTCTGCCGCCATGTCGGGCGTGTCCGGCCATGATTCCCTCCCTTCGTAGGAGAATGCGCAGGCCGAGGGCAAAGGAGATCATCCCCCGGGGAGTTTTCTTCGTCGGGACCGGCGCCGGCGGGGCGAAACCCCGAGCCGCCTCTCTGGTAGCCTTGTCGCAACCCTCTGAAACCGCTGCCTGTCCGGGGGGTGTGGGATGAGTGCGGAGCGATGGGAGCGCGTCAAGCGCCTCGTGGACGAGGCGCTCTCACGCGACAGCATCGAGCGCCAGCGCTACCTGGACGAGACCTGCGGGGAGGACGCGACGCTCCGCGCCGAGGTGGAGTCACTCCTCCGCTACGAAGGGGAGAGCCTCTCGATCCCTCCCGAGGCCCTGGAGCCCGAGCCGGTCGGGTCGGAGCTCGCGCACTACAGGATCGTGGAGGCCCTCGGGCAGGGCGGCATGGGCGTGGTGTACCGGGCCCACGACCCGACCTTGGGGCGGGATGTCGCGCTCAAGGTCCTGCCTTCGAGCACCTTCCGGGACCCGGTCGCCCGGGCGCGCCTGCTTCGCGAGGCGCGCTCCGCCGCCCGGCTGAACCACCCCAACATCTGCACCATCTACGAGGTCGGCGAGGCCGACGGCCAGGCCTACATCGCCATGGAGCTGATCGAGGGGGAGACGCTCAGCGCCCGCATGGTCCGCAGTCCGCTGTCGCCGGAAGAGGTGCTGGCCTGCGCCCTCCAGCTCAGCCAGGCCCTGGCTCACGCCCAGGAGCGTGGGGTCGTGCACCGGGACCTCAAGGGCGCGAACGTGCTGCTGATGAAGGACGGCCGCATCAAGGTGCTGGACTTCGGGCTGGCCAAGCGCGTCGCGGAGGGCCACGGAGACGAGGCCACGCACACGGAGATCACGCTGACGCGGCCCGGTGCCGTGGTGGGGACTCTCGCCTACATGGCCCCGGAGCAGCTCCGGGGCGAGCCGGCCGACATGCGCAGCGACATCTGGGCCCTGGGCGTGATCCTGTACGAGATGGTCGCCGGCGCGCGCCCCTTCCAGGGCAAGAGCAGCTATCAGCTCACGAACTCGATCCTCAGCGAGCCGCCGCGGCCGATGCCCTCGCGGGTGCCCCTGGCCCTCCAGGGACTGGTCGAGCGCTGCCTGGAGAAGGAGCCGGCCCGGCGCTACCAGCGCGCGGCGGAGGTCCGGGCGGCCCTGGAGGCGCTGCAGACGGGCACCACCTCGCTGGCGGGACTGCGCTACGCCGCGAGCCGGCGCCGCTGGCTGCTGACCGGGGGCGGCCTCGCACTCGCCCTGCTCGCGCTCGCCGGGCTGGAGGTGGCGGGCGTGCGCCTGAGGCTGCCGGACTTCGTGGGCGAGGACAGGATCAGCTCGCTCGTCGTCCTGCCCCTCGCGAACCTCTCCGGCGACCCGTCCCAGGACTTCTTCGCCGACGGCATGACGGAAGCCCTGATAGCGGAGCTCTCGCAGATCGCCGGCCTGGACGTCGTCTCGCGCACCTCGGCGATGCAGTACAAGAGCACGACCAAGCAGCTCCCGGAGATCGTGCGGGAGCTGGACGTCCAGGGGGTCATCGAAGGCGGCGTGCTCCGGGAGGGGCAGGCCGTGCGGGTCACGATCAAGCTCGTCGCGGGACGCACCGACAAGACGCTGTGGGCCCAGACCTTCGACCGCGAGGCCACCGGCATCCTCGCCCTCTACAGCGACGTGGCCCGGGCGATCGCCGAGGAGGTCGAGGTCACGCTGTCTCCGGAGGAGCAGGCGCTGCTGGCCCGGGCCGGCTCAGTCGACCCCGAGGCCTACGAGGATTACCTGAAGGGCCGCATGCACTGGTACAACCAGACGCCCTACGACGTCGACCGGGCGCTCCAGTACTTCCGGCGCGCCCTGGAGAAGGACCCCTCCCTCGCCCTGGCTCACGTGGGGATGGGCTACGTCTGGACCTACTACGCGAGCACCGGAATGATGCCCACCGAGGAGATGAAGCAGAAGGTGGCCGAGTCGATCGGAGAGGCGGCGAAGATCGACCCGACGCTGGCCGAGGCCCACGAGGCGGAGGCGGACTATCGCTTCTACTACGCCTGGGACTGGGAGGCCGCCGAGACGTCCTTCCGCAGGGCCGTCGAGCTGAAGCCGAACTCGGCGGACATGCGGCTCTACTACTGGGAGTTCCTGGCCGCCATGAACCGGATGGACGAGGCCGAAGAGCAGATCCGGCGTTGTCTCGAGCTGGACCCCTTCAACTCGTACGTCCAGATGTCCTACGGCCTCTTCCTCCTGTCGAGCCGGCGCTACGCCGAGGCCGTCGCCCAGTTCCAGGAGATCCTGAAGACCGACATGGACTTCGGCCCCGCCCACCTGGGCCTATGGCAGGCCCATCACCACCGCGGCGAGCACGAGGTGGCCTTCGCCGCGGCCAGGGAGTACTTCAGCAAGTGGGGCGACGAGGAGATGGCCGAGGTGCTCGACGCGGGGCTCGCCGAGTCGGGCTACCGCGGCGCGATGCGGAGGGCGGCCGAGCGGAAGGCGGAGCGCGCCGACCGCTTCGTGGTGCTCGGGCTGGAGGTCGCCCGGCTCTTCGCCTACGCCGGCGACGCGGAGCGCGCCCTGGAGTGGCTGGAGAAGGCGTACGCGGCCCGGGAGACAGGTCTCGTCAAGCTGCAGATCGACCCCGACTGGGACAGCCTCCGCGACTCTCCGCGCTTCCAGAGGATCGTGGACGAGATGGCCTTCCCGCCTTCGTGACCCCGTCCGCCTCCGCGAGCCCGCCGGCCTGGCGGACGGGGGCTCAGTCTCGCTCGGGCAGGGCGAAGCAGTAGTAGCTGTCGCTCGAGGGCGTCTGGAGGATCCCCCCGCCACCTCCGGCGATGACCACGTACTGGCGCCCGCCTACCTCGAAGGTGGCCGGGGTCGCGTAGCCCGCCCCGTCGAGCTGGTACTCCCAGAGCAGCTCGCCCGTCTCCTTGTCGAAGGCCCGGAACCTCTCGTCCATGGTGGCGCCGATGAAGACGAGACCCCCGGCCGTCACCACCGGCCCGCCGATGTTGAAGGTGCCGGTGGGGGGGATCCCCTTCGCCTCCAGCTCGGCGTGGGTCCCCAGCGGGACCTGCCACAGGATCTCCCCCTCGTCCATGTCGATCGCGTTGAGGAGGCCCCAGGGGCGCCGGTTGATCGGGTAGCCCTCCGGGTCGTGGAAGTCCCAGTGCCCGGTGCTGAGCCAGGGGATCCCTCCCGTCCAGCTCAGGCTCGCGTCTCGGGCTCCCACCGTCCCCGCGTCCTCGTCCCCGAACAGGAAGGCGACGATGCTGCGCTTCTCGAGGTCGGAGAAGCCGGCGAAGGACGGCATCTGTCCCTTGCCGGTCTCCAGCAGGCTCCGGACCTCGTCCCGGGAGAGTCGATCCGAGACGCTCTCCAGGGCGGGGAGCGTCTGCCCGAAGACCCGGGCGCTGCTCCTCTGCCCGTGGCAGCCCGAGCAGGTGGCGCCGTGGATCTTCCGGCCCAGCTCGACGAGCGTGGTGTCGGCGGTCAGCTCCGCCTTCTCCATGGAGATCCACTCCGCCTCGTTGCTGGAGTTGACGTAGAGGACGTGGGTCTCGGGGTCGAAGGC